>JACXXQ010000815.1_pt1 | contig 13214 bp, 12 predicted proteins | sample 8621361 | NCBI WGS metagenome assembly JACXXQ01 (sample SAMN15503820, study PRJNA645414) | gut metagenome | isolation source: feces | host: Bos taurus | place: USA | collected 2016 | reverse complement strand
GTCGGGTCTCGTCCCTATCAAAAAACGCCTCAGGGAAGCTATACTTTTATCTGAGGCCTTATATGCTAGAAGTCATTTTATCGACTGAACCAAGAGTATTTGCCATTAGGTGAATACTCTTTTTTCTTGCAAAGATCCAGGGCACCAGTGTATTTGATCCATACGCTGGTGCCCTTTTTTACATATATGTTCTTCTTTTCCACAGCGCTTTGTCGACGTCAACACAAGCAATTACCAAGGCCCATGGCACGGAGGGCAACAAATCCGTACCGAACCCCAGCAACTAGCCGCATAACGCGACCCGTTTGGAGCCCTCGGAGAATGGCTCCCACCCCTGGTACGGCGACCAGAGGTGTCCCCAGCAAATGCCGTGCCCGCTCCGGATGGGGCGTGGGGAGACCGCCCCTGGTTCTGGGGGCACCTCCAGCGTGGTGAGCCGCTGTATGAGCCAGCTCTATTACACGCAAACCTGCCCGTTACATGGGGGGTGAACTGGTTATTTTGCAACATTGTTGGAAAATAACCAGTGAAGGGGGTCGATACCGTGGCGGGTATCGGCCCTGATAGGGGTCACTATATCCCCCTAAAGCAAAGATATGTGCCACTTTTAACTGCCATGCTGGCTGGGGTGCCTGCCGTCACCCAATACGGCTATGTTACAGAGATTTGCATGCAGAAAGGAAAGACTTTTATGATGGACAACGCAGTGCTTTTATCGCAAAACGGTATGTGAAAAACTCTGCTGGCACTATCTCATGAGGTTGACCAGGAATTTGTTTTTATTCTAGGTGCCTGCGAGGAGGTAGCCTGATCATGGCAAGTATTGTGTATGAGGCCAAGCAAATGGCTGATCGTCTCCGCAAAGAGATGGAAGACCGCAAGATATCGAATCAGACCTATCGTCAGTATAAAGATCGGGTGATCAAATTTGTCATTTGGTGTCGGGAGCGGTATGGATGTCGGCACGCTGATGAGTGTCCAGCCCATCTGCAGGATTACTCCGACTGGCTGGTGGCCCAGGGCTATAGCCCCAATACGGTACATAAGTATCTGGCCGGAGCAAGCAGCGTGTTTGATGTACCTCTGGAGTCGATTAGTAAGCCTAGGCGGGTAGTGGCCAACAACACCCGCAGCCGGGGCGTCAAAGCGGTGGACAGCCGCAGCGATGCCCAGCGGGAGGCATCTCCTCGGTTGTACGACTTTGCGCTGGCGGTGGGGATCCGCCGGGCTGAGTACAAACATCTCCGGGGCGATGACCTGGTAGTCGATGAGTCCGGCTATCCCTGCATCCGGGTTAGGCGGGGTAAGGGAGGCAAGTACCAAGAGCAGCGGATCGCGCCGGAGGATATGAGTTTTATCCAAAGCTTCTTTGATGGCTCTCACGATAATGTATTCTCCAGTGGAGAGATGAAGAACAAAATCGATTTGCACCATCTCCGAGCGGAGAGGGCTCAGCGAGCCTACCGAGAGTACCTGGCGCGTTTGAGGGCCGACCCTGATTACCGGGCGCAACTCACCGAAGAGGTACACCGCCGCTGGAATCGCCTGTGCAGCAAGCGCTGGAACCCCAAGCATGTGGAGGGCTATTATTATATCCGCGACAACAATCGCCGGCTGGCCCTCGACCACGGGTTGCCCGTCAAGTATGACCGGCTGGCGGTGATGGCCGTGAGTATCTTCCATTTGAGCCACTGGCGGTGCGATGTCACCGTGGCCAACTATCTATTGGCGGTCTAACCACTTCAAGCAGCTTCGTCAGTATCCCAAGATAAGTATCTCTATAAAACGGAAATAACCGATAAACTTGCAATGGCTCAAACAGCCTTTCCCAGTGATACAGAGCAAACGCCCCGGCATAGACTAAGGCAAAGGAGGGATGGCCCATCGAACTCATTGTGCACTATCCCAAAACAGCAGAAAAACAAGCGGAGCTTGACCATCTGGTTGCAAAAGTCCACGCACAATATGTGCTTGGCTACATAGAAAAACTGGACTGTCCCACCGAGCAGAAATTAAAGCTGATCGACGCCATCGCTAAGACTATTTCCGATGGTTGTAAGAATAAGGCGGGGGACTGATTGTCCCCCGCCTCGCATTTGCCTATTTGAAATATTTCTCCCAGGAGTTTCTCATCATCCGAACCGAATTTTGTTCCCAGTTTTCCAACGTCCCGATCGGAACGCCCAGATACTCTGCATACTGAGCCCGCGTCATACAGAGGCTTTTTCGCTTTGCCTTCACTTGTCGGCCCTGATCGTTGTACAGGAAGAGGTGGTACTCATCCAGCAATTCTGTGACCGGCACCCCAAGGATCAGAGCGATCCTCTCCATGACATCCAGAGCATAGTTCTCCCGGGCCGGATCCTCGTAGTGCAGGTACGTGCTCCTTTCAATGCCGGCCAATGAAGCTACCTCCCGCTGTAAGAGCGCTTTTTTGTGGCGGTACCACCGCAGCTTGTCTGCCATGCAGGTGATCTGGTCAGGGGCGGTATAGCAGATATTGAATTTTTCAGCCTCCAGCAGATGGTGTGGAGCAAGCAGGGGGAGGCTGTAACAGAACATCGGGGCAATCGCAATATCTCCCGATAGATTTCGTATCAATACATACATATTCTCCGTGACATGACAGAGCATACGCCATGTTCCGTCAGACGGTACTTGCTCTGCTACTTCAGTGGAGAAAAAGTCTGTTGTGTTAGGATAGCATTTTCAATACACCGGGAGGCATAGGTGGCCAGGCGCACGTTCTTATCCGCTTTAAAGGTGGAGATCCCTTTGATGAGGCCAATGGTGCCGATGGAGATCAGGTCGTCCTGGTCCCCGGTCTGAGCGTAATATTTTTTGACTATATGAGCCACCAGCCGCAGATTGTGCTCCACCAGAATATTCCGCGCCTCCAGGTCCCCCTGGGCGCACCGCTCCAAATATTTGCGCTCCTCCTCCGCTTTCAGCGGCCGGGGGAAGGAGCCTCCGCCTCCTGACAGCCGCAGGGTAAAAAACAGGCCGTTGAGCACCAGATAGATCACTGGGGAAAGCATAGACAGACACCTCCTGCCCCACTGTATTCTGCCCCAGCCCGTCCCTATGTCCATTTGTCCCAAAAAGCGGCAAAGGAGCCGCCCGAAAATCGGGCGGCTCCTTCTCCTTATATTTATTTCGTCACTGCCTGCTTCAGCCCATCCAGATCCTGCTGGTCGGGATGGCTGAGGGCGCGGTCAAAGTTTTCCAGCATCATGGTACGCCGGGGGCTGTCCTCCATGGCCTCGTAGCGGTCCCGCACCACCTGGGGCATCTTGCCCTGGCACATGTAGGTCCCAACCACCTGCACGCCGGAGGCCAGATTCTCCTTCACCCAGCCCAGGATCTGCTCAAAGTAGGCGGGCGCACCGCCAAACCCGGCCGTGCCGAAGAGAAATACCTTCTGATTGGTCAGACTTTGGAGAAAGTGGGCCGTCTGCTCGTCGCAGGTACCCTTGTCCGTCCAGAATCCTACGTAGATGGTATCGGCGCCGAGGGCCTCGGCGTGAGGCGCACCGAAGTAACTGCACTCCTCCTGGGGCAGTGCCTCCCGGATAGCCTGGGCCAGCAGGGCAGTGTTGCCGGTGCGGCTGCTGTAAACGATGGAATAGCTCATTTCGTTTCCTTCCTTTCATAAATACAGTGGACTCCCTGGTGAGCCATCATGCCTCCCAGGCACTTTTTGTTGCAGCGGACACAGCGGTGGATCTCCCCGGCCTGGCCGGAGCACACCTTGTTGGGCCACTCCGGGTCGGCAGTCAGCTGACGGCTCATGGCGGCACAGTCGATGCGGCCGCTTTTCAGCTGCTCCTCCACAAAGTCGGGATCGGTGAGCCCGCCCACACCGCAGATGGGCAGCTTGGTGAGCTTGCGCACCTGATCACAGAACTTCAAGAAACAACCCTCTGCCCCAAATTCCGGATGATTCTTCGGGGGGATGGTGTCGCTGAGTTCTCCGTGGTTGGCCAGAGTCACATGGAAGCTGGTGACCCCCGCCTGCTCCAGCAGGGGGACGAAGACGGGCAGCTCCTCCTCCAGCACGCCGGCGTTTCCGTAGTGGGGATTCTCCTGACGCACGGCCAGTTTATAGTCAATGGGCACATTGGGCAGGCGATGGCGGATGGCGGACACCGCCTCTACTGCAAAGCGGGCCCGGTTTTCGGGGCTTCCGCCGTAGCGGTCGGTGCGATGATTAAAGACGGAGGAGCTGAAGCTGCCGCACATCCGGTCCCCGTGGACCTGGACCATGTCAAAGCCTGCCTGGATGGCCAGTTCGGCCGCCTTGCCGAAGGCGTCTGTGATCTCCTCCACTTTTTTCTCCGGCAGGCCGGTGATGTAAGGCCCCACCTGCTGGTTCAGCAGAGGCCGCAGCTCCTCCATAGAGATGCGCTTGGTGAGCACACCGGGGATGTATTTGATCATCCCCTTCAGGTTGGAGTCGGACTGGTGGAGCTGGGCGCATAGCTTACACCCGTAGGGGTGGACGGCGTCTGCCAGACTCTTGTAAAACTCCATACCCTTCTTGGTGTACAGAGAAGGTCCAAAGCCGTGGGGCAGCACCGGAACATCGCCGATGATGATCATGGCGCAGCCTCCGGCGGCAATTTTCTTCATCCGCTCCAGCAGTTCTTCCTGGGGTAGTCCCAAGCTGGTGGGCGCAAAGAGAATACGGTTCTTTAAGGTAAGCCCGCCGTAATTCAGGGGGCTGTTGATGGTCTCATACATGTGGAATTCGCTTCTTTCTTGGTGGCTTTTGCCAAGAGGGCAAAGAGCTGCTCCCGCTCGTTCTCATCCAGGGCGGCCAGTGCCTGCTGGTCCCAGTCGAAAAACACCTGGTGGCTCACCTGGAAGGCCTCTTGCCCCTTGGGGCTCAGGTCCAGGTGGTAGGCCCGGCCCGACTTCTCCCGGGTGAGGAACCCCTCCTCCATCAGCTTGGTCACGGTGCGCTGAGAGTACCCCCAGTCCAGCCCCAGGGCGGCGGTGAGCTCGGCCTGGGTGCAGCCCGGGTGCTTGCCCACATAGATCACCGGAAACAGGGATCCAAAATTGAGCCCCAGCTTTTGCAGGCGCTGGGTAGTGTAGGCGGTAAAACCGCGGTGAAAGACGGTGGCGTAGTAGGCCAGAGTCTGGAACATGAAACGGTCAACTCCTTTCCTTGACTTAGTCAAGTATATCACGCAGCTTGACAAAATCAAGTGTAATTCGAAAATTTTTGGAGCCGCAGCCAGCGGCTCCAAAAAATCACAGCTTCTTATCTTCCTGGATCAGCAGCTTCAGGGTCTCGATCCCCACCTGGATGGCGGCGGAGGTATCGTGGGACTCCTTCTGATCCAGCCCAGCCTTCTCCCGCTCCTGGTTCCAGATCACATGGAATACCGAGCCGCACCGCACCCCTCTCGCGGCAGCCACGGCAAACAGGGCGGCCGACTCCATCTCGCTGGCCAGCACCCCAAGGCGCTTCCAGGCCTCCCACTTCTGCTCCAGTTCGTAACTGACCGGCATACGGGCAGGAGAGTGCTGTCCATAAAAGGAGTCCTTACACTGGACCACGCCCGCATGCCAGGGTTTTTGCAGGTTTTGGGCCGCCTTTACCAGGGCCTGGGTCACGGTAAAGTCAGGAACGGCGGGCCACTCCATAGGGGCATACTCCCGGCTGGTACCCTCCATGCGCACCGCACCGGTGGCCACCACCACGTCATCGCTCTGGACCTCCAGCTTGATGCCGCCGCAGGTACCCACCCGTACAAAGGTGTGGCAGCCCAGGTTGCACAGCTCCTCCATGGCGATGGCGGCGGAGGGTCCACCGATACCGGTGGACACCACGCTCACCTTCTCCCCCAGGAGGGTTCCGGTGTAGGTGGTGTACTCCCGGTTGGTCTGAACATGGACTGGGTCATCAAAGTGCCGGGCAATGGCTTCACACCGCCCCGGGTCGCCGGGGAGGATGCAGTATTTGCCCACCTGTCCGGGGGCGCACTGGATGTGAAATTGAAGTTCACGGCTTTGTTCATCCATAGAAAAACCTCCTGTGGCATTTTTGTCCATTATACCCCCTGTTTTCCTCCTATACAAGTTACTTTCCTCTTGACAGCACCTGATATTGGTGATATATTTTCTGCGTAAAATTGGCACAGACGGAGACCAAGCCGCCCTTGCCCCGCCCAGAGAGGAACACAGCTTGCTGAAAGTGTTCTGCGCAGGCCGGCGGCCGCAACCACTCCTGAGCCGCCCGGGAAACAACCGGGACGGGCCCTCCCGTTACAGAGGTCACGAGCGGCACGTTGTCACGTTTCGCCTGCTCGCGACGCGCGGCTTCCCTCCGACTCGGGCTGGTGTCCGGGCCTTACGGCCCTCCCCTCGCCCTCACTCTGGTCCATCCGCGCTGCTCGCGACGGCTCAAACGCTTCGTGCAAGCAGGGTGGAACCGTGGGTCATCAGAGCGCGGAAAATAGACACGCAGGGGAGCTTGGAGCAAAGCGAGGGCGAGAAACCAAGGCCGCCAAAAGGCGGGCTGTTTCAAGCCCGAGACGGAGCGAAAGCGACCCGGCCGCGTGTCCAATTTGCAGCGTGACTAAGATACGATGCCTCACCCCTGATACAACGCAGGGGTGAGGCGTTTTTTATGTCCTCCGCCCCCGAAAACCAATCAAATTTGTAAGGAGGAACACACCATGTCTGAAGAAGTCAAGAACGAATTTACCTTTGAAAATCCCGAGTACCGCAAGACCTATTGGCACACCTGCTCCCACGTGCTGGCTCAGGCCATGAAGCGCCTGCACCCCGAGGTGAAGCTGGCCATCGGCCCCAGCATTGAGAACGGGTTCTACTATGACTTTGACACCCCCCGCCCCTTCACCCCCGAGGATCTGGCCGCCCTGGAGGCTGAGATGCGCAAGATCTGTAAGGAGAAGCTGAAGCTGGAGCGCTTTGAGCTGCCCCGTGAGGAGGCCATCAAGTTCATGGAGGAGAAGGAGGAGCCCTACAAGGTGGAGCTCATCCAGGACCTGCCTGAGGACGCCCACATCTCCTTCTACAAGCAGGGCGACTTCACCGACCTGTGCGCCGGTCCCCACCTGGACTCCACCGGCCGCATCAAGGGCAACGCCATCAAGCTCACCAGCGCCACCAGCGCCTACTGGCGCGGCGACTCCAACCGCAAGATGCTCCAGCGCATCTACGGCGTGGCCTTCCCCAAGAAGGACGAGCTGGACGAGTACCTGGCCAAGCAGGCCGAGGCTCTCAAGCGTGACCACAACAAGCTGGGCCGTGAGCTGGAGTACTTCACCACCGTGGACGTGATCGGTCAGGGCCTGCCCGTGCTGCTGCCCAAGGGCGCCCGTGTGGTCCAGCTGCTCCAGCGCTGGATCGAGGACACCGAGCAGAAGCGGGGCTACCTGCTGACCAAGACCCCCCTGATGGCCAAGCGGGACCTGTACAAGATCTCCGGCCACTGGGATCACTATCTGGACGGCATGTTCATCCTGGGCGATCCCCACGATGAGACCAAAGAGTGCTTTGCCCTGCGTCCCATGACCTGTCCCTTCCAGTATCAGGTCTATCTCAACCGCCAGCGCTCCTACCGTGAGCTGCCCATGCGTCTGGGCGAGACCTCTACCCTGTTCCGCAATGAGGACTCCGGCGAGATGCACGGCCTGATCCGCGTGCGCCAGTTCACCATCTCTGAGGGCCACCTGATCCTCCGCCCCGACCAGCTGGAGGAGGAGTTTAAGGGCTGCCTGGATCTGGCCAAGTACTGCCTGGGCACCCTGGGCCTGCTGGACAAGTGCACCTTCCGTTTCTCCCAGTGGGATCCCGCCAACCCCAACAACAAGTATGAAGGTACTGCCGAGCAGTGGGAGGAGGCCCAGCGGGTCATGGCTCAGATCCTGAAGGACCTGGACGTGGACTACACCGTGGGTATCGACGAGGCCGCCTTCTACGGTCCCAAGCTGGACATCCAGTACAAGAACGTCTACGGCAAGGAGGACACCCTGGTCACCATCCAGATCGACATGCTCCTGGCTGAGAGGTTCGGCATGTACTATATCGACGAGAACGGCGAGAAGAAGCTGCCCTATATCATCCACCGCACCTCCATGGGCTGCTACGAGCGCACCCTGGCCTACCTCATCGAGGAGTTCGCCGGCGCTCTGCCCGTGTGGATGGCTCCCGAGCAGGTACGCTTCCTGCCCGTCACCGACCGCGCCTGCGACTACTGCGCCGACCTGGCCCGCCAGCTCTCCGACCTGGGCTACCGGGTGGATGTGGACTACCGCAACGAGAAGATCGGCAAGAAGATCCGCGAGGCTACCATGGAGAAGATCCCCTACATGATCGTGGTGGGCGACCGGGACATGGAGAACAACACCGTGTCCGTGCGTCTGCGCACCGGCGAGGATCTGGGGGCCATGTCTCTGGCGGACTTCACCGCCAAGCTCAAGGCTGTGGTGGATTCCAAGTCCCTGGAGCTGAACTAAATCGCTTTTCACATGGCCGGAGGACGGTTCCCGCCCTCCGGCCATGTTTCACATTAAGGAGGTTTTCCCTTCATGCAGCAAATCACCGGCACCCTGGTCAGCCTGGCCACCTACCTGGCTCTTGTGGCTGTGGGCGCCTTTCTGGGGTCCCGCCCTGTACTCCGTTCCCGGACGCTCCCCTGGCTGGGCCGCTTTCAGACCGCCGCCCTGCTTCTGCTCATCTTCACCTTAGGTGCGGAGCTGGGCGCGAACGAGGAGATCGTGGCCTCTCTGGGCGTCATTGGCCTCAACGCTTTCCTCATCACCGCCGCCGCCATGGCGGGCAGCCTGCTGGCCGTACATATTCTGCGCAAGTATATTTTGAAGCTGGACAAGCATGGGCAGCCGGCCGGTTCCGCTCAAACCCAGGAGAAACATGGAGAAAAGGTCAAGGTGGACCACACCCTCACCCTGCTCATTGTCTTCACTGTGGCGCTCGGCATGGTTCTGGGCCACTTTGTCCTGCCCGATGCCCTGGCCGTCCACTGCGGTCAGATCATCCAGCTCGGTCTGTACCTGCTGCTGTTCCTGGTAGGACTGGACCTTGGACGGCAGGAGGGTATGCTGTCCAGCGTGCGACAGGCCGGCCTGCGGGTGGTTCTGGTCCCGCTGGCAGTCATGATCGGCACCTTTACGGTGACCGCCTTGGCAGGGCTGCTGCTCCCCCTTGGTCCTAAGGACTGTGTGGCCGCCGCGGCCGGCTTTGGGTGGTACTCCCTGGCCCCCACCCTTCTGGCCCCCTACTCACTCACCGTATCGGCCACCGCCTTTCTCTCTAACGTCCTGCATGAGCTGTTCGCCATTGTCCTTGCTCCCATGGTAGCTCAGCGATTTGGATATATCGAAACCGTGGCCCTTCCCGGCGCCGCCGCCATGGATACGGTGCTGCCCGTGGTGGTCAGCGCCACCGACCAGCGCATGGCCATCTATTCTTTCACCTCGGGGGTCATCCTCTCTTTGTCGGTCCCCCTGTTTATCCCCGCCATTATCGCCCTGCCCTTCTGAATTTTGCAACCATCCCCTTCCCTTTGCGTCTATATGGATAGAGAACCCATTGGAAGAAAGGAGACCGCCATGGAAGACCAGCAGATCATCCAATTATATTGGGACCGGCGGGAGCAGGCCATCTGGGAGAGCGACCGGAAGTATGGCGCCTACTGCCGCTCCATCGCCCGGCGCATCCTGGCGGTGGAGGAGGACGCGGAGGAGTGCGTCAACGACACGTGGCTCCACGCCTGGAACGCCATGCCTCCCCAGCGTCCCAGCGTTCTCTCCGCCTTCTTTGGGAAACTGGCCCGCAACCTGTCCTTAGACCGCTGGCGGCGCAACCGGGCGGCCAAGCGGGGCGGCAGCCAGGTGGAGCTTGCCCTTCATGAGCTGGGGGACTGCCTTCCCGCTCCCGGCGGGCCGGAGCAGGCTCTGGACGAGAAGGAGACAGGCCGGGTCATCTCCCAGTTTCTCCGCAGCCAGCCGGAGCTGGACCGGGCTCTGTTCATCCGCCGCTACTGGCATCTGGAGTCCATTGCCGCTTTGGCCCAGAGCTTCCATCTGCGGGAGAGCCAGGTCAAATCCCGGCTGTTCCGCACCCGTCAGCGGCTGAAGGCCGCTCTGGAACAGGAGGGGATCGCAGTATGAACGAGGAATTTCTGCTCCAGGCTGTGGGGCACATTGATGAGGACCTGATCGCTGAGGCGGAGGAATACCGCCCGGCCAAGCGGCCCTCCCTGCGCCGTCCCCTGGCTGGACTGGCCGCCTGCCTGGCGGTGGTGTTTGGCCTGTACTGGGGGATGAATAACCTGGGCATGGGCAGTGCAAATAGCGGCAGCGGCAGCGCCGCAAGCGGTGAGTCCCAGCAAAATTCCAACTCCGGTATTACCGATAACTCCCAAGGCTCCGGCGGCGATGTTTGCCCGGCCATCTGGGTGGACGGGCAGCTCTACTGGTCCACCGGCCAGGCCATCTCCGGCGAGGTGGAGGAGAGCGCCATTCTGGGCACCACCACCTACACCGACGGCCTGCCCGACGAGGACGGCGAGGCCAATTTCAACCGGGAGGGAACCCTCTACGCCCGCACCGACGAGGGTATCGCGGTGGAGATTGACGGCGAGTGGGTACTCTTCACCCCGGACGGACCATAAAAAAATGTGCAGAGAGGCACCCTCTCTGCACATTTTTTATTTCTCTCGGGACTCTTTGGATTTATTCTCTTTTTCCCGTTTGTCTCTGGACTTGCTCTCTTTTTCCTCCGGCTCCTCCAGGACCCGGACTTGAATCTCCAGCACCCGGCGGTGCTCCACCTGGGTGACGGTGACGTCCAGACCCTCAGCCTGGAAGTGGTCGCCCACCTCGGGCACCCGGCCTACCTGCTCCATGACCCAGCCGGACACGGTGGCCGCGTCGCAGCTGCCCTTCACCTGGAATAGGTCGTACATATCGTCCAGATCGGCGGAGCAGGCGATGAGATAGCTGCCGTCGGGCTGCTTCTGGAAGGTCTCGATGACCTCGTCATGCTCATCCCAGATCTCGCCCACCAGCTCCTCTACGATGTCCTCCAGGGTGGCAATACCCTCGGTGCCGCCGTACTCATCCACCACCACGGCCATGTGGGCCTTGTTCTTCTGGAGGATGCGCAACAGCTCGGAGATCTTGGTGTTTCCGGTGGTATACAGGACAGGCGCCTTCAGATTGGTCAGGTCCGTCTCGCCGCGATAGCGGGCGGCATAGAAGTCCTTCTCATGGATGACGCCGATGATGTTGTCAATGCTGTCGTGATAAATAGGCAGACGGGAGTAGCCGCTCTCCACAAACAGGGAGGCCGCCTCCTCCATGGTGGCGTCGTCCTCCACCGCCACCAGGTCCACCCGGGGAGTAAGAATCTCGGACACCTCCAGATCGTTAAACTCGATGGCATTGCGGATGAGATCGCTCTCGTGCTGGTCCAGACCGCCCTCGTTTTCCGCCTGGTCCACCATGCCCACCAGCTCTTCTTCGGTGATACCGTCCTCTCCGCTGTTTCGGAACACCAGGGACAGCAGGCGCTTCCACTGGGCAAACAAGAAGTTAAGCGGAGTAAGGAGCAGTACGAGCACCCGCAGGAGAGGGGCCGAAAACATGGCAAATGCCTCCGGGTGTTCCTTGGCCAGGCTCTTGGGGGAAACCTCGCCGAAAATCAGGATCACGATGGTGAGCACCGTGGCGGACACCGTGGGACCCCGCACATCGTCGATGAGCTTGATAAAAAGCACCGCGCCGATGGTGGTGGCCACGTTGTTGACGATGTTGTTGCCGATGAGGATGGTAGACAGAAGCTTGTCATAGTCCTCCGCCAGGTCCAGGGTGCGCTGGGCTCTCCGGTCCCCGTTGTCCGCCCGGTTTTTCAGGCGGATGCGGTTGAGAGAGGTAAAGGCCGTCTCGGTGGCGGAAAAATAGGCGGACATCATCACAAGAAAAATCAGGGCGGCAATCATGCCTATACTGGTACTGTCCATGTTGGACACATCAACTCCACTTTCTCAATAAATTTTTTGCGCTGGTTAGTAATGTACTATATCATAGTTTTCCCAGGATTGCAAACAGCATATCCAACGGATTTTCCAGGATTTCTGCCGATTTTCTATCAGAAAACGCGGTGTGCATACCAGCACACCGCGTTTTCGTCCGTTTCTTACACCATCAGGCTGCAAACCAGCTGGGCGTATTCTGCAGGGTCTTCCAGGGGCAGCTCCGCCAGCAGCAGAGCCTGACCGTAGAGCAGCTTGGAGTACTTCTCCACCGTCTCCTTGTCGCCCTCGTCCACCGCCTTCTTCAAAGCGGCGTAGGGAGCGGAGTCGGCGTTGAGCTCCAGCACCCGCTCGGCCTTCATGTGCTCGCCGCCCTCCAGCTTGCGCATGTAGCGCTCCATCTCCAGAGAGACGGGGCCGTCAGCGGACAGGCACACCGCGCCGGTCTTGAGGATCTTGGAGATCCGCACCTCCTTGACCTTGTCGCCCAGCACTTCCTTCACGGCCTCCAGCACAGGCTTGCCGGCCTCGGCCTTCTCCTCGGACTCCTTCTTCTCCTCCTCGGTCTGAGGCAGAGCGTCCTCGGCGGTGGCGGACTTGAACTTCTTGCCGTCAATCTCGCCCAGAGCCTGCATGACAAAGTCGTCCACGTCCTCGGTGCAGTAGAGGATCTCATAGCCCTTGTCCAGGATGCGCTCCACCTGAGGCAGCTTGGCGATCTTGTCCACGCTCTCGCCGCAGGCGTAGTAGTAATAGGGCTGATCCTCCGGCATCCGGTCCTTATAGGCGGCCAGGGTGGTGTTCTTGCCCTCCTTGGAGGACCAGAACAGCAGCAGATCCTGGAGCATCTCCTTGTGGGCGCCGTACTCGGCCACCACGCCGTACTTGATCTGGTTGCCGAAGGCGGCCCAGAACTTCTCGTACTTCTCGGGCTCCTCCTTCTGCATCTTCAGCAGCTCGGCCTTGATCTTCTTCTCCAGGGCCTTGGCAATGACGCTGAGCTGACGGGTGTGCTGGAGGACCTCACGGCTGATGTTCAGGGAGAAGTCGGCGGAGTCCACCACGCCCTTGACAAAACGGAAGTGGTCGGGCAGCAGGTCGGCGCACTTGTCCATGATGAGCACGCCGGAGGAGTAGAGCTGCAGGCCCTTCTGGTACTCCCGGGTATAGAAGTCATAGG
>JACXXQ010000812.1_pt1 | contig 13326 bp, 27 predicted proteins | sample 8621361 | NCBI WGS metagenome assembly JACXXQ01 (sample SAMN15503820, study PRJNA645414) | gut metagenome | isolation source: feces | host: Bos taurus | place: USA | collected 2016 | reverse complement strand
TGGAACACATCTTCGCTCCACGTGGCGACCTCGTCGCCGTAGACCCACTCGAACGTGGCGCCCTGAATCTTGGATACGCTTGTCTTCTTATCCGCCCCGAGGCAGTAGACCTTGCGCCCGAATATCTGGGCCGTGTTGTCCCGCCCGATCTGACTGACGACGTCTTCGCTATAGAGCGAGCGCATCGGCTCGAGGATGTTGCGCTCGAGCGTCGAGCGGGTGTTGCCGATCATCACCGCCAGCCCCTCGCCCCTCATGGCGAGAAGCCTCTGCGGTATGGTCACGGCTATGTCGACGTAGCTCTTGCCCGAGCCCGTCGCCCCGCACTTCACGTTGTAGCGGTGCGTGCAGTTGGCGAGGTACTCGCGCTGCATCCTCGTGAGCGGCATCGGCTACTCGTCCCCGCCGATTGAGGACGGCACGGAAAGCACCAGCTCCTTGGCGGCCTTGAGTACCGCCGTGTCGGTGGTATCCATGATGCGCTGCGCCTTGGCGTACTCCTGCGGGTACTTGCGCTCGAGCAGCCACGCCGCCGCCTGCCAGCTGTCGCCGCTCGCGTCCATGATGCGGCCCACGAGCGTCGACTTGCGCTCGACCTCGGCCTTTTTTAGAACGTGACACAGTTGACGCTGATTGTCTGTTCTGGGGTGGTTGATCCAGCGGCTATAGGTCTCACGAGCGACACCGAGATATGCGGCGATGTCCCTGTCGGTCATTCCGGCACGGCACAGGCGGACGGCATCCTCGATGCCCTCCTTGGTCAGTTTTTCACGCCCTTTTCCCGCCACAAAATCACATTTCCGCTGGTAGATAGCCATATGGAAACGCGAACGTTCCCACCTTTTTACGCACGTGGACAAGCGCGTGCGTTTGCCCACGAGCGTAAAAAGGGGGTAACGTTTAAAGAAAAGGCCCCGGTTTCCCGGGGCCTTTCGGCTACTCGACCTTTGTCGGCTTGATTCCGATTGCCTCGGCCAGCCTCTCAAGCGTCTCCGTCCGGCTTCTGACGTCTGTGCGCGGCCTGACGTATGCGGTTGCTCTCCGCCTCCTCCTCGAGCCGCCTCTTCCGCTCCGCCAGATAGCACCCCTTGCACAGTCTCCACTTCTTCGCCTGCGCCGACGTGTCGAACACGGGCCGCGCGTCGCACACGATGCACAGCCCATCCGTTCCGGTCGAGAAGCGCCCGTACCGCTGCCGCGCGTGCCTCACGGCGCTCGGCGTCACCCTGAGGTCCGCCGCGATCTCCGCCGCCGTCCGCTCAGGGTGCGCCTGCATCCGCCTTATCATCTCGTCCGTCCACAGGACATAGGAGGAGCGCCCCTTCCGGAGCGCCCACTCCCTCGCCAAAGGATGATGTGTTGACTTTGTAGATGGGCCTTTTGGCCCATCTCCTACAGGTGGCCTACACGCCATTCGCATACCCCCCCGCGCTCGGTTTGCTTCGACCACCATACCAAGCGCCGGGGACTACCTCACGCACGGCGCTCGATTATCGCCCCGCACTTCGGGCAATGGACGGCTTCATACGCAAGCATGTCCCCGAAGCCGATATGCTCCCAGATCTGCCCGTCCCATCCGCAGTCGGAACAATGGAAGTAGCCGTCGACCATCCGCTTGCCCGGGATGAACGGATCCTGCTTGCGCTCGACAAGGTCGAGGCACGTCGGACGGTCGATTAGGTCGGCGAGCTTCTCGACGTCGTATGCGCTAGACACCCCGTCGGTATCGCTTGCGGATACGGTATGCAATGTCGCACATGACAGCTGAGTCGCAGGCGCCTATGTCGCGCATGGCAGCTGAGTCGCAGGCGCCTATGTCGCCAATGGCACACGTGTCGCAATCAGTGTGGTTCTTGCCAAAATAGGTGCAGGTGCCGCAGTACGTTTTGCTTGCCGCCTTGTCCAAGTCATCAAGCAGCTTCTCCCAGCTGTCTGACGGGGTGAGGTACATGAGCTCGGGGTCGAGGGCGCGGTGATTCTCGTCTATCGCGCGCCACATGTTCGACTCCGTCCAGGTCTCGAAGTCCGTGGTGTATATCCAGCGCACGATGTTGTATGCCTCTCCGCTGCGACTAAACAGCACGACGGTATCCAGCGGAATCTCGCGCCCCTCGGCATCTCTCGGCAATTCGACACTCATCACTCAACCTCCTCGTAGTCGCGGCACTCGCCGCACTCGTCCTCGCAGTACAGCAGGTTTCCCATGAGCCACGCCGCGGCCCACTTCGCCAGGCACCGGCGCCCCTCCTTGCGGTCGGGCGCCTCCGCCTCGTAGGCGCGCTCGAACTCGAGGTGGCAGTAGCCGTAGTCGACATGGATGTCGCTGCCGCAGAAGTGCCTGCAGTTCCCGCACATCCTAGACTCGCAGGCCCCGCCGAAGTGGCTCTCGATGGCGGCATCGGTCACCCCCATCGGGTAGCCGCCGACCCTCGAGTCACTCATCGCACTCCACCGCCCCCGTGCCCTCGTCGATCAGGTCGATGGCATCCCCGGCGGTCGCCTCGATGCTCGTCAGCTGGCGGCGCAGGTTCTGCACGAGGTTCGCGCCGGCGACCTCCGCCCTTCCCGCCTCGTAGGCGCGCTCGATCATGTCGGTCACCGCGACCTGCATCGCCGTGTCGTTATATCCGCGCCTGACGCGGTACTTCCCCAGATAGGCGTGCGCCCTGTCCTGCGGCCTGCACTCGCGGTCGAAATGAAACACCTCGACCGCGTCGGCCTTGATCTGCTCCAAAGTCTCCATCACAGACGTCCTCTCTCACGATTCCTCTCGTTGCAGCGCCCGATGGCGGCGTCCACGTCCTCCTGCGTGAACTCCTCGGCATCGAGCAGGTTGACGACCGCCTGGACCACGTCCATGCACTCGTCGATGAGGTTCTGGCGGTACTCCCTGCGCGCCGTCATGATCGGGCTGAAGCGCATGTCGTCGCAATCCTGCCAGGCGCCGAATACCTCGGCTGCCTCCTCGAGCGGCTTGAGCGCCTGCGCCTTGTCGTCCCTCACCTCGCGGAACGTCCGCAGGTTGAGCAGGTAACCGTCACGCATCATATGCGCCTCCCCTCCGCCAGCGCCGCGCGCATGGCGTTGACCTCTCGGCCCGTCTCGTTCCTCGTCCCGAGGTACACGTCCACGGGCCGCTTGCTCGCGTTCCTGTGCGCCACGTTCTCGCACCAACCGCAGCAGTACCGCTGGCGGGCGCCCCACGCGCGAAACCGCCTGCCGCACTGCTGGCACACGAGCACGTTGCCCTCTCGCATGTCCCACGACTCAGCCCTCATGGCGCGCCTCCCAGTAGTTGCACCTCGCGAGCCCCTGCGTGGCGTGCACGAAGTCGGGGCAGCGCATGCACGTGTACCGCTTGCGGCCCTCGCCGGATTCCGTCATGACCGCCTCGCTCACGGCGCAGAACCTGCACGTCTCGCAGCGGGCGCTGCGCGGCCCGTCGTCGTAGATGCTCGCGGACCCCTTCGGTCTGCCCATGTTCTCGCTCCTCTCGGCGTCCAAGCTCATGACGCCCTCCTCTCGCATGCGGCCCTCGCATCCAGCAGACGCCGCGCGTCCTGGTACAGCCCGAACTCGGCCCTGCCCGCGGTCGTTCCCCGCGGGGCCTCGACCTTGGCCGGGTCGATGCCCGGGTGCTCGGCGGCCCACCGGCGCTCCTGCTCGGCCAGCGCCTCCTCGGGCGTCCTCGTGGGCTTGAACGTCGCGGCCTCGACCTCCGAGGCGGTGGGCTTGCCGCGGCTCCGGGCCTCGGCGTCGAGCTCGCGCTGGCGGCGGTGCCACTGCCGGGCCTGCGGCTGCCAGTCCGAGATCGGCATGCCGTTGGACTTGCGCCAGCCCTGCGACGCGTAGAAGTCGAAGAACGCCTGCGGGTCGCCGTTCAGGCAGTTGGCCCCGAAGTACGCGGCGACCTCCTCGGCGGTCGGCGGCTCGAAGCCCTCGGGCGCGTCGGGCGCGATGCACTGCCCTGCATTGGCTTGGCTTGGTATGGACTGGTATGGACTGGTATATAAGGAGGGGTTTTCATGTTCCGAAACCCCCGTTTCGGCAGTTTCCGAAACCCCGAAACCACAGTTTCCGTTTTCCGAAACCCCCGTTTCCGAGGTTTCCGTACACTCCGAAACCCCCGTTTCGGCCTTGGCGTCCTTGCGCGGCCTGCCTCCTTTGTTCTTGTTGCGGGCGGCGATGCTGTTGTCGATGTCGTTGCGGAGGCTCGTGAAGAGCGCTTCGGACTGCCAATCGTCGCCAAAATCCGGCTCTATGCCGTTTGTCCCGTATTGAACGAGCATCCAAAGCATCTTGCCGCGCGGCCCCTCCGGCATTTTCTCAAGCGATTTAGTGAGCGTCGGGAACCACGTGAACTTGCTCGCCATCAGAACCACCCCCATAGAAGCGAGGAGAAGAACAGGAAGCCCGCGGAGAAGGAGGCGGCGAACAGGGCCGCCTCCCAGTGGTCGCGGATGATGTCTGGTACGCGCCTCATCAGAACGGCACATCCTCGTCGTAGAACTCTGACTGCGGGACCGCGGCGTAGGCCTGCTGGGCGCTCCACTGCGGCGCGGCCTGCGTCTGTGGCTGCATGGGCACCGTATCCGCGAGGCTCTGCTGCGGCTGGGCCTGCGTCTGCCCCTCACGGCGCACCATGACCTCAATCTCGTCGACGATAACCTCGAGCTTCGAGCGCTTCTGGCCGTCGCGCTCCCAAGAGCTGTAGCGCAGCTTGCCCTCGATCGCGACCTTCATCCCCTTGGCAAGGAATCGCCCCACGGCCTCGGCGCGGTTGCCGAACATGGTGCAGTCGACGAAGTTGGGATAGTCCTCCCACTCGCCCGTCTGCGCGTTGCGGCGGCGGTCGTTTACCGCCACGCCGAAGGACAGGACCTGCGTGCCGCCGGCGGTGGCGCGAAGCTCGGGGTCGCGGGTGAGGTTGCCGCTGATGCACACTCGGTTGATACTCACTGGTCCTCCTTCGCGGTCATGTGGCTCTTGATTGCCTCGACGAGGCGCGGTCCCTGCATGTAGCCCAGGCCGCTCACGCGGCGGCCGTCGCGGATGTGGCACGCCTCGACGATCTTCTGCGCCGTGACCGGGCCGATGCCGGGGAACGAGCGGGCGAACTCCTCGACCTTGAGCCTCGCCGCGATGGGCGCCTCGATGGCCGTCTCTGGCGGGATGTTCCCCGCCTTGCACGCCGCCTTGAACGCGGCGCGCTCGCGGCGCGTGTGGATGGCCTTCGCCATCGCATCCTTTCGCTGCTCCGGCGTTCGGAGCGGCGGCAGGTTCTTCTCCTCCATGTCCTACATCCTCTCTACGTATCCGTGAATGCCGTTCTCGACCATGACGGCCTTCACGCGGCGCAGCTCGTCTGCCGTGGCGCACTCGATGACCACGCGGTAGCCCCTCTGCGGTGCTGGGGCCGCATCCTCGGCCACTTCCGGCTCGGGGCGCGACGGCACCACCCGCACACACCTCGGCACGCCCAAGGGCGGCTCAGGTTCCTCGGCGGGCACCGGCTCGGGGTCGGGCGGCAGCGGCTCGGGTTCCGGCTCGGGCGCCGGTGCGGGCGCCGTCGCCTGCTCGTAGGTCGATACGAGCGCGGCGGCCTTGGCAACCTCCTCGCGGTGCGCGGCGACAGCCGCCGCCACCTCGCCCGAGTCAATCGGCAGCGTCCTCGTCCACCACGCGACGGCCCACGCCTTCTCGGACTCGTCCGCGTAGTCCAGCCCGTTGACGAACTTGAACTGGTGCAGCAGCTCGCCCACGCGGCGCTCGATGATGTTTTTGGCCTTGACCTCGCCGAAGCTCGCGTTGAGCCACCTGTCGTCGGCGATGCGCTCGTAGGGCACCAGCGGACCCATCTCCCCCGCGAGGTCGTAGTAGTGGCCCTTGAGCGCGGTGAGGCGGCGTTTCCTGCACTCGCCGTCGTATCGGTCGATCTCGGCCTTGTACTCATCGGATAGCTTGTCGATGGGCGCCGTTATCTCGCCGATGGTCTTGTCGAACGTCTTGAGCAGGTCGCTGTACTTCTTCTTCGCGGCCTTGCGCTGCTCCTCGATGGGCTTCTTAACGTCGTTGACCGCCGCGCGGTACTTCTTCGCCGCCTTGAAGTCCTCGTCCTTCTCGATGTGCTTGACGTCCACGTAGTCCGCCAGCTTCTCATCGACGTTCTTCTTGAGCTTCGCCAGCTTGTCCTCGAGTGTGTCGTCGATGGCGAGCGACGCCACCAGCGTGTCGAAGTCCTCCTCGAGCGGCACGGCCTCGACTGCCAAAACCTCGTCTGCCATTAGAAGCCTCCCAGCAGGTCGTCGTCGGTCGCATACTCGGCGGGCGCTGGCTCATAGACGGGCGCGGGCTCCGGCTCGGGGGTTGCGGGCTCGGGCTGCGCCTTGCGGGCCGCGATCTCCTCCTCCATCCACGAGGCCGCGCGGCGCGCCTGCATGAGCGTCATGTCGTGCATGTTGCCCGACGAGCAGCCCACGGCGGCGCAGATGGCGGCCATGGCCCCGGCGCTGTCGAGCGCGGTCGCCGCCATGAACGGCTTGAACAGGTCGCGCACGGGCTGCAGGTCGGCCACGGGCTCGACGCTCTCGGCCTCAACAGCCTGAGTGCCGGCGCGCATGTCCTGCGCGACCTTCTGGTCCATCTCCTCGCCCGTGTACATCCCGCCGAACTCGTCGGGGTAGGCCAGACGCCACGCGCCGGCCTTGGCGCACTTCTCGATCATGACGCCCGGCATCTTCGCCCAGTTGCTCTTGCCGGTGCTGTAGTCGGTGAGCGCCAGCTCCACGTAGGCCGGCTCCTTGCCGTCCTTGAACTGGACCTCGGCCCATCCGCCGAGCAGCTGCTCGCCCACCTGCTTGTAGACGGCGCTGCCGCGCTTCTTGACGATCTGCCCCTCGCGCATCACCACGACGCCGCTCTTGATGCCGCCGTAGCTCTCCTGGCGGTTGGCTCGGCGGTTGAACACCTGATAGCTCGTGATGATGCTCGCCGGCGCGTTGCCGTACTTGACGAGGTAGACCTCCTTGGTGAAGGGATTCAGGTGCTGGCGGTTGCAGAGCTCCACGCAAAGCGCAAGCTCGCTGTCGGTCGCGTTGGGGCACAGACGCTCGCGGATGTCCTGCGAGGTGAACTTGACGGGCATGCCCGCATCGTCATTGAACTCGATAATCTCGTTACCCATTGATGGTCACCTCATCGAACTCGTAGGGCGTGACTGTGTAGTTGTCCTCGTCGAGGAGAGCGTCGTCGTCCATCATGAGGGCGAGCACGCCGGCCGCGCCCTTGCTCTTGAATTCCTCCTCGCAGCGCATCGCGTACGAGATCACGGCGTTGAGCTCCTCGGGCGTGAAGTCGCGAGGCTCGTCGAACGCGCTCTGCGCGATGCCCGCGCAGTAGCCGATGCCGCGCAGCACGGCGGGGTCGACGCCGGTCGCCGACGTCTCTGACTCGGCATTGAACAGCGCGTTGACGCCGAGGTAGCCCATGTAGCCGATGAACGTGTCCGACCGGAACGGCTCCGGCTTCTTCTTGCAATCCATTACATTTCCTCCGTTTCGTCCCTGCGCCCGGACCACCCGGGCGCTATCGATATGTCCATGCGCTCGGCCTGCCCGCGCACCCTGGGGTGCTTTACCACGTGCAGGTCGACCACTTGCGCGTCGTCCGCCCAGACGAGCCCGTTGAGCGCGTCCATGACCAGCTTGCCCTCGTTGTCGGCGTCCGGCTTGTAGGTGTCCGGCTCAGAGCGCACGCGCCTCGGCCGGCTCTCCGGCAGCGGCCGGTAGGCGTCGACGGTGAGGATCACCGGCACGTGCTGGCCGAAGGCCGGTGGCTGGATGCCCGCCTCGGCCATCGCCTCCCGGCACGCCGCCGCGATGGCCCGCTCGGCCCTCAGCGTCTCGGTCGGCGTGTACATCCTTGCGTGCCTGCGGTCGATCCTGTGGCGCTGCTTGCCCGCCGCGAACGTGACGGTGAACGCGAATCGCCTGTCGCTCACAGCACCGACCCCATCCCGAGCGCCACGCGGATGCCGTCCGCCGCGAGCAGCATCGCCCGCAGGACGTACGGCATGATCGCGTACACCGCGAACAGGAGCGCGACGAACCCCGCGCACCTAAGCAGCCTCGATGCCATGCGTTCCCTCCTCGATCCACTGCTCCACCCATTCCGGGCGCACCATGCGACCCACCTTGCGCCCCTCGGGCAGCTGCGAGCGCAGGCGGCCCGCCTTGCACTCGATGCGCAGCGTGTCGTATGGCACCCCTGTCACCCTCGACGCCTCGCGCAGCGTGTACATCAGCTTGTGGCGGATGCCAAGCTCGTCGGCCATCTGCTGGAACGTTTTGGCTCTGCTAGAATCCATGAGTGACCTCCTTTCAGGTCTGGAGCCGTCCCCGCCTTCCACGCCGGGCGGCTCTTTTTTTGTTGCTTTCCGGGGCCTCGCCCCCGGCACGGCACCGGTAGGGAACGTCCCCGCGGATGGTTATTGGAGAGCCGCGAGGCAACGGTGCCGCCCCGGGAGCGGGGCCTGTCGCCGCTATGCGGACAGAGTCCTGAGGATTGAGATGCCGAGCCTCGTCAACGCCCCGGAAACCATCCTCAAGAGGCACTCGACCAGCGTGAGCGCCGCGACGACCAGAACGAGCGGCGTGGTGACGACGATGGCGACCACGAGGCGAACCGCCTGACAGAACTTCTCCATCGCTACTCACGCCCCTTCTGCAGCTGATACATGACCCACTCGCCCGCAGCGAGGCCGACCTCCACCGGCTGGATGTCAGGATCGATGGCGTCGGCGGTGTTCATGCAGACCGTGCGCTGGACGTAGGCCATGACCGCCTCGCCGCGCAGCAGGCCGTCCAGGCGCCCGCGGGCGTCGAGGAACGACTCGAAGGCCTCGCGGTGCCAGCCGCCGCCGGCGTCGCACCAGCAGACGATGGCCTCGATGCCCGAGAAGCCCTGCGGGCACTCGATCTCGAATGACTTCCCGCGCGCCTCGTACCTGATGTTCTCGCGGCGCATCTTCACGTCTCCCATGTCGCCCTCCCTAGCGCTCGTCGAGTACCGGGTCGCTGACCAGGTTCTCGAAGTCCGTCGACCAGCCGATGCCGTTGGCGGTGAAGCGCACGGCGGTGTAGACGTAGTAGCGCGTGCCGGCGATCTCGGCGCTGTCGAGGTCGCCCTCGACCATGCTCACGGCCCAGTCAGCGAAGCCGAACAGGTGGTAGATGCGGTTCACCACCGATTCAGACGTCTCGCACATGGCGCCGTCGAGGTCATCGTTCTGCTTGAAGATGACGTGGTAGGGGTAGTTCTTCTTGGTGTTCATGTCGCCCTCCCCTACAGCTCGAAGTCGGAAAAGTCGCGGGCCTCGACGGGCTCGGCCTCGACCGTGATGGCCTCGGGGATGTTCCAGCCGCCCAGCTCGATGTCGATGTAGTTCTCGTTCATGGTTCTCTCCGTTTCGCTTTAGGGAACTTTAATTTCCCTTCATCGGCAAATAAAAATCGCTGACCTTGCAGCCCAAGATGCTCGCCAGCTTCGTGGCGGTCGGGAGCTTCATCAGCGAAGGGTCCTTCTCGTACGACCGGTAGGTCTGAACCGTAACCCCTAATTCCGCAGCTACCGCCTCCTGATTGAATCGGGAAGCTTCCTTTAGAAAAGGCTTCTGGCGTGCTTCTCGGATTGACTTAAGCTCTTGCATCTGACCTCCTTCCCTTTCGTTGAGACTATAGTACTTTCTTTTCCCTTTAAGCGCAATATCTTTTCTCTAGAAAGGGAAATCTTTTTTCTATAGCATAGAAAAATAAGGAGGTAGATACCCATGAATTTCTCTACCAAGTTCAGGCTTTTGAGAGCAAAAAACGGCCTTACGCAGGCTGAAATTGCCGACAAGCTCGGCATAACAAGTCGCGCCGTCGGCGCCTGGGAAAACGGAAGGTCGAAGCCCCGCTTAGACAAGATGGCGGAAATTGCAGTTCTGTTCAACACGACCGTTGCCGACCTCATGGGAGAGGATGCCACCGAGACCGCGATCAGCGGCACGTCGCGCATGGTCCCCCTGCTGGGCTTCGCCCACATGGGCGAGCCGTGCGACGAGGGGAACCTCGTCGACGAGGTCGAGGTCCCCGCCTCCATCGCCGACGCGCACCCGCGCGGCTTCATGGTCCACGCCCAGGGCGGCTGCATGGACAACAGGTTCCCCCACGACGCCCTCCTGCTGGTCGACCCCGACATGGAGCCGGTGAACGGCCAGCCGGTGCTCGCCGAGACTGCCGACTACGGCGCCGTGGTGCGCAACTACACCCGGGGCCGCTCGACCGTGATGCTCACGGCGGACAGCCACAGCGGCGAGTACGACGACATCATCGCCGGGCCCGACGATGCGCCCGTGGTCTGCAAGGGCCGCGTCGTCTGGTACATGGGCGAGCGGGACGAGAGGGGCTAGAGCGTGGAGCGCGCGACCTACAACGTCTACTGCGACGAGAGCTGCGTCACCTCCTCGGCCTCGGACGACTTCATGGCCATAGGCGGGATAATGTGCCCCCTTGACCGGAAGCGGGAGATCGTGAGGAAGGTGGACCTGCTCAGGGCCTACTACAACGTGCAGGGGGAGTTCGGGTGGAAGACGGTATGCCCGTCGAGGCTCCCCTTCTTCCAGGCACTGGTCGACCTCTTCTTCTCGGACCCCGGGCTCAGGTTCCGCGCGGTCGTCGTCAGCAGGCGCGAGACGAACTTCGAGGACACCGAGGAGATGTTCCAGAAGGTCTACTACCAGGTGTTCAACAACTGGCTCGACCGGAGGGACTCGTACCGCCTGTTCATCGACCGCCGAATCGACGAGCGCGACAGGGTCGACACGCTGAGGAGGTGCCTGATAGACACCTTCCAGTTCGGCGATGCGGTCCGCTTCGTCGAGGAGGTCGAGTCTCACGAGAACGACCTGATTCAGCTGGCGGACCTGTTCATCGGGGCGCTTGCGGCTTCGAGAAACGGGCATCTGCAGGTCGAGGGGGCGAGCGGCGCCAAGCTTCAGGTATGCCGCGACATTTGCCGCAACCTGGGCACGAGCACCCTCGCGAGCTATGAGACGTGGCCCTCCGAGCAGAAATTCAACGTATTCCATTTTCGCGGCCGCAGGAACATGTGATGGCTATGGGGTACTCCATCGACCAGAACGGTCATCTCGACCTATCGCGATATTTTTTAGGTTTTGGCTATGACATGTTTCAAGTGCGAGACGTCTCACACGACTATTTCTTTGCCGAACTCACAAGGCCGCTATATTGGAACGGGTTGCCGGTGATAGGGCTGAACAGCGAAGCGAAGTGGCGGCATCTGATTTGCGTCCACGGACGCGACGGGCTCCCCTTGAACCCGATAACGGACATCGAGCTTGAAAGAGTGAAGCGACTTCCCCTCATTCCAAAGGTTCTAGATAGACGAATCGACCTCGATATTTTCAGCCAGACGAACAAGCGCGGCAAGGAGGACAGCATAAGCGTGGTGGCAACCGGTCCAGACATTAACTACCTCGTCACCCTCGGCGCTCTTCCCGGAAAGTACATTTTCCGAAGCGCTTACCCCGCTGGAAGCAAGTACGTAGGAAAAATATGGGACAGGGTGAATCGCCCGGAGAAATACCGGAAAGACGGAATCACCCAGCTAGTCGAAAGATATAGGAAATGAAAAAAGGAAAACCCCGGATTTCGGGCCCCGAGGTGCGGCCAGGTCCTGAGCTTTAAGCAAAGGGCTCGGCCCTATTATGCCTCAGCGGCAGTAAAAGTAAACCGAACAAGTTATGGAGATTGGAAACAGCGATGGAAAAAGCAGGAGGCGCTGTTTGGGCGCCTCCAGAGGACTCCTTCACACACACGGTGGATGAGCTATCCCGATTATCGCCCCATCGCGGCGAAATTCCAAGCGTCTACATCTAGGGAGGTGATGCCCATGAAAGCAAAAAATCTCGGGACCGCAGGCTGACGCCGCTGCCCCGAGACTAAGGAGACGGCCCTTGCACTTTGGAACGTGAGACGGGGCCGGAGTCAGAACCGGGCGAAACGGAGAATAAGCCCGCAATCTGAACGGATCTGATTATATGACAAAGAAGCAGCGCCGCCGCGTCTGGGGCTCCGTGACCGAGATGAGGCGCGGCAAGAAGTACGTCCTGCGCTGGATGCAGAACACGCCGCAGGGCCGCAGGCGCAAGACCAAGACCGTGTACGGCACCTACCGCGAGGCGTGCGCGGAACTCGACCGCATCCACGTCGAGCACGCCGACGACGCCCCCGTGCCCACCATAGCCAAGGCCTACGAGACGTGGCTCGTCCCCAAGATGGCCGCACAGGTCGAGGCGGCAACGCTCGCCCCCAACACCCGCGACCTCGTGCTGCGCTCTTGGAAGAACTACGTCGGCCCGCGCTGGGGGCAGACGCCCGTCGACCAGCTCCGCGCCGTCGAGCTGCAGGGGTGGCTGCTGACGCTGCCCGCCGCCACCGCCGACACGGCCCTGCTCACCCTCCGCAAGGTCTACGCCTGCGTCTCGACCTTCATCCGCCTGCCGCTCGACCCGTTCGCCGCCAGCGTCAGGTACACCATGCCCACCCGCAAGACCCGCGAGCGCTCAAAGCGCGTCTACACCCTCGACGAGGCCCTGGGCGTCCTCGGCGCGCTGCGCGGCAACCCCCTGGAGCCCGCGTTCATCCTCGCGTGCTTCGGCTCCTGCCGCTCGGGCGAGTCGCTGGGCGTGCGCACCGACGAGGTCATGCGCTGGGAGCGCTCCGGCACCGCCCTCGCCTCGGCCGACATCTGCCGCCAGATGCAGCAGGGCGGTACCGAGCCGGTGGGCGCCCTCAAGACCGCCAAGTCCGCGCGGACCGTCGTGATCCTGCCGCAGGCCGCCGACCGCCTCGTCGAGATAGCGGCCGCCCGCGCCGCCGAGGGCCGCGAGTGGCTGTGCGACCGGGGCGACGGGCTGCCCATGAACCGGGGCATATGCAACGACCGCTGGCGGAAGTTCTGCGCCGCCCGCGGCATCGAGCACATCCCGTGGTCGAACCTCCGCAACTCCTGGCGTACGATAGCGGAAGTCGAGCTTCGAATGCCGTGGGACCTCATCGAGATGCTGATGGGCCACGCCCTCCCCGGCGTGTCGGGACGGCACTACATCCGCCCCACCGCCGAGCAGGTCGTGCGCGCCGCCTTCGACGCGCTTGGGATAAGTTAGGATATTCCCTCGCAAAGCCGCAGGTAGATGGCACGCCGTTAGTTGTGGCAGTACTAAAATCCGCAACCTGCCAAAAAGGGACAGGTTTATTTTGGCAG
>JACXXQ010000809.1_pt1 | contig 13340 bp, 11 predicted proteins | sample 8621361 | NCBI WGS metagenome assembly JACXXQ01 (sample SAMN15503820, study PRJNA645414) | gut metagenome | isolation source: feces | host: Bos taurus | place: USA | collected 2016 | reverse complement strand
TATTATGCCCTTCTAGGGCTTACTCAAGCCACCGGCTCAGCCGGTGGTTTTGACTAAGAGCGATGACCTTTCAGCGAATCATCCCTCCGCGGGATATTTTGTTTGGAAAAGATTTGTTTCAATGGGGGTCAGGCCTGACAGCCGCAAGCATCCAGAAACTCCTCTACGGTCAGGAAAACTCCGTCATAACCCAATCGGGTGCAGAGCTGTGTGACATGGGGAGGATCCAGGCGGGCGGCTTGAAGAGCAGCACTGTCGGCAAACACTTGCCGAGGCGAACCGTCAGCGACCACCTGCCCCTGCGCCATAACCACCACCCGGTCAAAGCACTCTGCCACGAAGTCCATGTCGTGCAGGATGGCGAGAACCAGCTTGCCCTGGGCAGACAAGGTACGAACGATATCTGCAATGCGCCAGCGCCCCATCATATCCTGCGCAATGGTAGGCTCGTCCAGAATCAGCACATCCGGATCCATGGCCAGCACAGAGGCGATGGCTACCATTTTGCGCTCGTTCAGTTCCAAGTCATAGGGATTGCTGTTTTCCTGATCGGACAGGCCGGTCAGCGCCAGCGCCGCACGGGATTTTTCCCGGGCCTGCTCTTCGCTCATGCCGATGTTCAGCGGCCCGAACATCACCTCGTCCAGTACGTTGTATCGGAAAATCTGGTCATCCGGGTTCTGGAATACATAGCCCACCTGAGCAGCCAGTGCGGCTACTGTTTTATGGGAAATATCCTCACCCCGGAACCAGATGCTGGGGCCGGTGGGCCGCAGCAGTCCCTTCAACAGCTTGACCAGTGTGGTTTTGCCGGCTCCGTTCTGGCCGATGATGGCGGTGGGGCGGGCATCCAGCCGCAGATTGATGCCGTGCAGCACTGGTGTGCCGGGACGATAGGAAAATTCCAGGTTGCGGATTTCGAACAGCTCCGGGCGTTCCTCCTGCTGAGCAGAGACCGGCGGAAACGCACTGGTGCGACGCAGCTGGTTGGCGGCCTCCTCCACCGTTACCGGGTAGCTGCCATCCGGAAGGGTGGTGCCCAATGCCCGGCAGATCCGGGTAAAGACCGGTGCCTGCACGCCCAGCTGCTCCAGATCCGGGCGGGAAAATACCTTTTGCGGGGTGTCGAAGGCAATCTGATGGCCCTGATGCAGCAGCAGGATACGGTCGCAGTAGGCGGCGATTTTTTCAATCTTTTGCTCGATCATCAGGATTGTAATACCACTGTGAGCCAGCTTGTCCACAGTGCGGAATACCTCTTCGCTGCCCTGAGGATCCAACTGGGAAGTGGGTTCGTCCAGTACGATAATGTCCGGCTCCATCACCAGAATGCTGGCGATTGCCACACGCTGCATCTGACCTCCCGACAAGTCAAAGGGATTGCGATCCCGGAACTGCCAGATGTCCAGCAGCTTCAGGGCATTTTCGGTGCGGCGGTGCATTTCGGCCCGGGGAACGCCCAGGTTCTGCATGCCGAAGGCCACTTCCTCATAGACGTTGTCCTTGGCGCCAGACAGCTGGTTGAAGGGGTTTTGGAACACCAGACCCACCTTGCAGCAAAGCTCGGAAATGGGGGTGCTTTCGGCGGGCAGGCCGTCGATCAGCACCCGACCACCGTAGGCGCCGTTATAGAACTGGGGAACCAGACCGATCAGCGCCTGGCTCAACGTGCTTTTTCCGGCACCATTCGCTCCCACGATACCAATGAATTCGCCTTTTTCCACCGTGAAGGTCAGACCGTCCAGTGCCAGCGCGTCGGCATGGGGATAGCGGTATTTAAGATTTTCCACAGCAATCACAGGCATTGGGCGATCCTCCATCCTGCCGCCAGCACAATCAGGGCCAGCAAAGCGATTGTAATCGGCTTGTCGCCACGGTGAGGGGTGCGATCAGCCAGATAAGTCTTTTTCTGTTTGGCCGCAAAGCCGCGTACCTCCAGCGCCACCGCCCGCTCACGGGTGTTGATCAGGGCGCTCATGACCACCGGCGAAATCAGCGGCAGAAATGCTTTGGCACGGGTGAGCAGGTTGCCCTCGGTCTCCATACCGCGGCTGCGCTGGGCGTCGGTGATGGTGCTCATGGTGCCCATCATCTGGGGCACAATCTGGAATACCGAAATGATGATGTAGCCAATCCGGCGGGAAAAGCCTCGCTTTTCCAGTTCCTCCACCAGCTCAGAAGGCTTGGTGGACAGCACCAGTATCGCAAACGAGAACAGCATATTTAATACGTTGCAGCCGATGCGAAGGGCGTAAAGCAATCCTTCCTGATAAAAACGCAGTGGCCCAATCTGGAACAGGGGCGTCTGATTGTTCTGGTTGAACAGGCCGTGAATCAGGAAAATGGTGATAAGAATGGTGAAGGAAAACGCCACCAGCGGTGTTACCCGCCGCAGCAGATGCCCGCTGGCCAGCACAGCCAGACTGAGGGCGATAAAGGCTGCGAACAGCCATAATGTACCGCCGATTAAAGGCACACTGATGGCGGTGACGATGTAGGCCAGCTTGGTGAACGGGTGAACCCGGCACAACCAGTTGCCATTATCCACATAAAGGCTGATACTTTTCATGGTTTAGTCCAGGCGCTCCACTTTTGCAGTGGCGTCGTACAGGGCGGTCAGCTTTTTGGGCAGGCCCTTCAGAACAAAGAATACAACGATCAGGGTAATGATCTTGTCCGGCACATCCACAACGATCTCGTCCAGCAGCGAACCAAGCAGAACCGGCATGCCGGCGGCCTGCGTAGCAGCAAAGACCATATCGCCCCAGACGTTGCCGGTGGTGCCGCCCCAGAAGATTACGTTCAGCGGGGTGGAAATGAGCACCGCCACAAGGCCGGCCACTACGGCGGTGAGCAGAGCCTTGGGGAAGGATTTCATGAAGCCCAGCCGGGCCATGATGCCGGCTGCCACACCGATGCCCAGACTGGTCAATGCGTAGATCAGGGTGATGTTGTCGCCGGCAGTGAAGCCGTAGATCAGGTTATTGGCCGCACCGCAGATGGCGCCGATGACCGGCCCGCCCAGGCAGCCACCGATGCAGGTGCCGATGGAGTCCAGCCACAGAGGAAGTTTGAGCAGGCTGGCAAACATTTTGCCCAGATAATTGATGCCGATACATGCAGGGATCAGAACGATGGTTGCCGCATTGAATTTGGTTTTGAAAAGATTCATAATTGATGCCTCCTTTATTGTTGTGCCGGGGAATCCGGCATGCGTTACCGGTTCAGCAAAACCAGCGCTTCCAGCGCGGTCAGAATTTCGCGATGTTCACCGGCGGCGGTGGCCTCTGCGCCGCTCTGGTAAAGGCCAACGCTCTCGGCTACGTCCTTGTGAAAACCGGCCACCACATTCAGAATGGAGCCGCACTGTACGCCGCGCAGCCTGCCCACCACAAACAGGGATGCCGTCTCCATATCCGAGGCAATGACTCCACGGCGGAACCATTCCTCGTAAAGCGAGGGATTGTTGTCTCCGTACAGGCAGTCATGGCTGCGGGCCAGACCGACCATGTGGGAAGCGTTCAGTGCCGTGGCCGCACGCTGGCAGGCGGTCAGAACCTCGAGATCTGCCACCGCGGGGTAGGAAAGCGGGGCATAGCCCGCCGAGGTGCCGTCGTCCCGAACGGCAGCCTGCACAAGAACAAGATCCCCAAGATTTAATTGATCCGACAATGCTCCGCAGCTGCCGATGCGGAGCATTCGCTGCACACCGATGCGTGCCAGCTCCTCCACGGCGATGGCGGTGGAAGGGCCGCCCATCCCGGTGGACATCACCAGCACGGGAACACCGTGATACAGCCCCCGCACACTTTTGTATTCCCGGTTGAAGGCCAGTGCTTCGGGCTGCTCCAGGCAGGCAGCTACCCGATCCACACGATCCAGGTCACCGGGCAGGATGACGTTCGGAATTCCCAGATTGTCGGGAAGCTGGATATGCGGCATGGTTACACTCATATTGCAACACTTCCTTTCATTGCGTGGGGTAAAAATTCCCATTATTCAACACGTTGCTTTATCATAATAAAGGTAGCACTTTCGTCAATGAAAGTCAAACCTTGAAAGAGATTTTTTTACGGTTTATACTGAATTTGATGAACTATTTTGTCAAGGAGGTTTTGATATGACGTGTCATCAGCCAAACGAAGATCTATTGCTTGTAATCGATATGCAGAATGTATACACCGATGGTCAGCCCTGGGCCTGCTGCGGGGTAGAGCAGGCAGCAGATGCCATTCGGCGGCTGCTGGATGCACAGGTGTGCGGCCAGGTGATGTTTACCCGATTCCTTCCGCCGGAAAATCCGGTGGGGGTGTGGGCGGAATACAATCAGGTTAACGCCGCTATCAACGCGGACCCTTTCGCCAATGCGATGATGCCGGAGTTTGCCCCGTATCTGGAGCGCTATCCCTTGCTTGATAAAACGGTTTATTCGTCTTTTGCCATCCCGGAGGTAAAGCAGGCGGCTCAGCGTGCCCGGCAGGTAGTGGTAACTGGTGTGGTGGCAGAATGCTGTGTGCTGGCTACAGCTCTGGCAGGAATCGATCTGGGGCATCGGATTGTTTATCTGACTGACGCGGTGGCCGGGTTAAGCACCGAATCCCAGGCGCAGGCGCAGGCAGTGCTGTCTTATCTGGCACCGCTGCACACTCGGATAATGATTACCGAAGAGTATATGCGCGAAAACGAACGGTGACGGGTTACAGGCCGGGTTAATCTGTGCGTTTGCCCGAAAGGGAAACCGAATGAAAAAGAACAAAGAGCACCGGAGCAGCGGGCCACAGGCTGTTCCGGTGCTCTTTTTGTCAATGCGGGTATGAGGCCTCATTGGCCCGGAGGGAGCGCGAAGAAAAAGCCCTGCTCAGCAAAGGGCTGAACAGGGCTTGAAAAAGGGCCGATCAGGGGAAATCGGGTTCATTCAGAAGGGATCAGCCGCCGCAGTCTGGGTGCGTTGCGGCGCTCTTCGGTGTTATTGTTCTTTTTTGCGCTGAATCAGGAAGCTCCCGGCCAGTGCAGCCGAACCGGCAGCCAGCACAACCACCCACAGAACCAGATTGCTCTCGTCGCCGGTGGCGGGGGAGCCCGGTGCGGTGGAAGGAGCGGGGATGGCGGTGGGGGCAGTGTAGACCCCCCTTCACGTTCGGGTAGCCGGAAATCTGCTCGGAGACAACCCTTCCGCAGTAGTCGCAGCGGTAACCCGCATCGGTGGCGGTCCAGTCGTGGTGGCCGCAGCTCTGGCAGGTATAGTAGCGGGTGTTATCGGTGACAGGAGCCGCCTGAATGGTGAATTCCGCAGCAGCCGTGCCGGTATCGGAAACGATAGCCAGCGTGTGCTTGCCTACGGACAGGGTTTCCAGATATTCGGCTTTCAGGGTGACAATGGTGCTGCCTTCCTTTACGGTGTAGTTGGCAGCATCCAGGTTTTTTGCCGTCCACCTGAACCTTCCGGAAGTGTTTATAGGCTGCATTGGAGGTGAAGGAAAGACCATCCTTTGTGCCTTTCTGCCAGCTGCCGTTTGCCCCGGCTGTGATAACGGCCTTGAAATCAGAAGAAATCGCGCCGCAGACAGTACATTTGCCGTTGTCATAGCTGTGGCCGGTAGCCGGAATGTCTGCCACATCCTTCGTGGTCGTGTGGGTCTGGCCGTTAAATTCAACGGACGCTGTATAGGTGGTCACGCCTTTTTCCGTGCAGGTGGCAGGCAATTTTACCTTCGATGTAACGGTTACCTCCGGAGTTTTCTTGTGGGCTGCATCGTTTTTGCAGGTAAAGGTTACGGTACAGGTCTTTCCGTCCTCCGACCAGCTCCACTCCGGTTCGCCATAGCTGTGGCTGGTGGCCGGAATGTCAGCAAGCACCTTTGTCTGTGTCGCTGCCCAATCGGCCTCAAAGGTAGCCGTATAGGTGGTTTCGCCCATCTGGGTGCAGGTCGGTGCTTTGGTCTGTGCGTCTGTTACCGTTGCCTTGGATGTTTCCGTATGAGCGCTGTCGTTTTTGCAGGTACGGGTAGCAGTACAGGTGCTTCCGTCATCGCTCCATGTGTAAACCGCATCGTTCCAATCATGATTGATTGCGCTAATAATCCAGGAATCCTTTTCGATTTCGGTATCACCGTTGGCGTCGCTGAAATATTTACCGCAGGTGTCGCAAGTCCAGTATTCTTCGTTTCCATTCACTGTGCAGGTTGGTGCTTTATATTCGGTCTTTACCAAATTATGTTTTACCGTGAGGAGAGCGGCATCACTTGTCACTTCATCTATACTGTTTTTTACAACACAACGGTATTGAGTGCCGTTCATGTCCATTGTGGTTTTCCCTGTGGTATAGGTGGCGTTGGTTTCGCCTGTAATATCCGTCCAACCGGAACCATTCATATTTTGCTGCCACTGATAGGACAAATCGGTGCCGGTGGCTTCCACGGTAAAGGTGGCAGTTTCATTTTCTTTTACTTCCACATCTTGCGGGTGGTTGGTAATGGCGGGTGCATAAACAACTTTGCCGCCTGGGTTACCTGTCAGGTTGCCGCCCTTCTCCACGATGATCGTACCGTTGTTAGTCAGGTTGTCATTGCAGTTGAGAGAAGAACCATCCGGGACGGTCAGAGTCTCGCCCTCGTTGATGGTGAGGCTCTCGTCCAGGGTCACATCGCCGTACACGGTGCCGGCTTTACTGTCGGAACGGTCATGACCAAAGACGATACCAACACTGTCATCAGCAGGGGAAACTTCCTCGAGACCTTCTAGTAGCGATCCGGCACCGATCCCACCCCCTCTTGCGTCCACAAGGGCACTGTTGCTGACGATAAATTCAATCGTTGAAGGAATGGAAGATGCAAAAGTATCGTATAGAATCCCTGGACTCCCACTGGAGGTCAGGTTACCACCATTTACAGTCAGGGAGGCGGACGAATTTGTATTGCACCGCACATGGACACCAGAGCCCCACTTTGCTGTTGCAGTAACTTTGGCATTCTCGATACTCACTGCGGCATCGCCGCTGTAGCTCTGAATCCGGATGCCAGTAGAACTGGCGCTGACATCCAGACTGCCGTCGCCCGTGATGGTCAGGTTGGCCCTGCCAGTAGAAGGGGCATACCTATAGATCGCCACGCTGACATCTTCTATTGTATTGGTGCCCTCCAGTGTGATGGTCAATTCTGCGTCGCCGTATTGATTGAGCACGCCAATGGCCGCTCCGGTAATATTAATAAGGGGGTCTTTGTCGGCATTCAATTCTTTTTTGATGGTGGCCCCGCGCAGAGTCAGCGTACTGCCGTCCCACTTGATGTTGTAGTTGTTGGCATCTGCATCATTCGTTATCACTTCGCCGTTTTCGTTTGTTGTGGCGTAAATGATGCTGTCAGAACTTCCGGCAAGCGCCACGCCTCCCACATAAACGGTATTCGTCTCCGCCGCCAACGCCGTGACGGGCAGCATAAGAGCTGCACCGATGCAAACCTTATTCAGCTCGGCACCCTCCGCAGAGCAAACGGGGCATCTCCATTGATTTCTTCCTCGGTGCAGAGGGTTTCACAGGTACATTCTTCCGGCTGTGCGTCGGACGGAGCCTCTGGGTTCCCGCTGTCCTGTGCATTGCAAATCTCGCAAACATAGGTGCAAGGCGTTCCCTCTGTGGCGGGAACATAGCCGCAGGTTTCATCATGAGTATGATTGCAGGTATCCGGGTCAATCAGCCCGCCGCAGCTCTCGTCGTGTTCATGGGAACAGGGAATTTCCGCCGTTCCCTCGGTGTAGCCACAATCAGCGGTGTGTTCGGTATGGTGCTCGCACAGCCCGCTTGTGCCTGTGATCACAATGCTGTCCTGTACGCCAGCTTCGGCAAACGCCGTCGTCGGCAGCAGAGACACGATCATGCACAGGCTGACAATTGCTGCAAACAATCGCTTTCCGGGTGATCGGCCGCGCAGCGGTTTTGCTTGTCCTTTCATATTCTTTCCTCCTCGTGTTTTTGTTGGCAGTGGAATCGGCAGACCCTGCCTCTCTTCCGTGGTCTGCTGCCCGCTTGTGCCGGGAAAACGCGAAGGCTTTCCTCATTATTATTATAACATGCGCCCCACCGGCTTGAGAGTACTCGTTTCAGGGGCCAAATCGGGTACAGGCAAAGGGGAATCAGCGCAGCATGAAGCCCTTCAGATCCTGCCGGTGCTGAATTCCCAAAGCGCTCATGGCGTTGGAAATATATCGTTTTACCGTGTTGGGCGAAAAGCCCAGATGGTCGGCAATCTCCTGATTCGTCCAGCCCCGTGCCGCCAGCATGGCAATGGTGAACTCGGTGGTGGAAAGGTTGTCCGCCACGTTGTCGCCGGTATCCGGGTTGTGAATCTTTCGCCAACCGGCGGAGAACTGATAGGTGATCTGAATAATCCGGTCGAAGTCCCCGGGCCACCGGGGCTTGATGACTGCTTCCAGCATTCCGCCCAGCAGGCCGTGGCGCTCGCCAAAGCCTTCGATCAGGTCATCGGGTTGGGCCAGTGCCCAGGCGGCCAGCAGGTGATCCTGCGCCTGCCGGGTCTGTTTCAGGCTCATGTAGTCCATAACCGCTACCAGATGCAGATAAATCGCCGGGATGGGGTAGACCTTCGCGCCCATGGCCAGCGCCCCCTCAACCATGCCCGCGCTCAGGGCAGACTCCTCTTTCGGATACAGGTAGTGGGCCTGCACATACAGGGCAAAGGCACGCAGCCCCGGCGGCAGCAGGGGCAAAAAATCGCCGGCGGGCGGCATTTCCTCCGGCGTGGGCAGATGGAGCAGCACCGCCGCTGAAGCGGCCGCAAAGGCTGCGGCGGCAGCCTGCTTCTGCTTTCCGGCCCGGGCAAGAGTGGTTTGCAGTTCGCCCAACGCCACCCGCGTCTGCTGAATCTGGCACAGCGTCAGGTTGGCGTAGGCATAAATCAGGCAGGCGGAAAGCCGGGCGTCCCGATCCGGGCAGGTAGAGCCCCGCCTGCCGGGCTGCTTTTTCGGCCTGCCCGCTGAAATAAAGGTGTTCCGCAGTGGCAATGTCCCGCCGGGCACCCGGCCTCTGGTGCAGTAGGATTGCACCTGCCGCACGGTAACGCCCCAGGCTTCGGCGGCCTGCTGTACGGTCATATAGGTCATGAAAACACCTCCTGAACAGAAATCATATAGTTCGTCATGACGAAGGATATGGCGGTGCTGCAAAAAACAATTGCCCGGGAAATACTTCGCAGCTGCGTATAATATCATTATGCGCGTTCAAGCACTTTGGAGCAAGGGGCAGCCGACTTCTCTGTGCCGGCCGGTGCCTGCACGGAGAAGTCGGCTTTGCCCCAAGGGGGGAGAAACATGGCCCTGTTTTACCTGCATCTGAACAAAAATTGTAAAGCAAACAGGGCAGGAGCAACGCTTCTGGAGTTGTATTCTTCCTGTGTGATTGTGTATAGCTTTGTGGCCTTCCCCTATACTAATACTGTTACTGCAGCATTGCTTGGAGGGAACAGCGATCATGGAACTTACGTCAATTGGGAAGAATATACGGAAGTTCCGGCATGCGCGCAGTCTCCGGCTGGAGGATCTGGCCGAAAAAGCCGGGTTGAGCGTAAATTATGTGGGCGCTCTGGAGCGGGGAGAAAAATTCCCCTCGCTTGGGTCATTTATTTTAATTGCCAATGCACTGGAGGTATCGGCGGATCTGCTGCTGGCGGATGTGCTTACCGCAGGCTATACCGTCAAGGAATCCCTTCTGGCGGAAAAACTGGACGGCCTGAGCGTTACCCAGCGGAATCAGGTTTACACCGTGCTGGACGCACTTCTTCAAACCATTCAATAGGTTAAAAAAACTGGATATTTGTATGTTTGTATGCTATATTTGTATCATTAAGGCGTTTGCTGCGTTGGCGTTTGCTGCGTTAAAGATAAAAACGTGCACAATCCTGCAGAACAATCATGCGCGGCGTTGTGTGTGAAGGGCGAGGCGGTTGAATAATGGAATTAGAGCAGTTTCAGGCACAAAGCGATCCGACCGGATGGATGGAGCAGATCAGCCAGAGCACGGGGGACTACTATTATTTCTATGATTTTTCCACGGGGCTGGTTCATTTCACCCGCAATGCACTGAAAGCAACGCATATTTTTCAACTGGACAAACCGGTGTGCACATTAGAGCAGTGGTGCGAACATGTGGATGACCGGGATGTTTCCCGCCTGAAACGGGTGGTGGAGGACCTTTTAAACGGAAGGATCAAAAGCTATTCCTTTAATTACCGGGTCAAGAACTGTTGCGGAGAGAGTGTCTGGCTCAACAGCCGGGGAAAGGCGTTCCCAAATGAAAAAGGCAAGATTGCCTATGCGCTGGGCCGCCTGTCCAGCGGTGCCGCCCGTGAAGAGGAAAAGTTCAACAGCCAGAAGCTGCGGGAAGAGCTGGATGGCTATCTGACGCAGGCTCATCCCGGCTTCCTCCTTTTAATTGGCGTGGACAATCTGCGCACTCTGAATCTGAAAAACGGGCGGGATTTTGGCGATGCCCTTTTGCGGGATGTGAAATATATCCTGCAGGATGAGGTGCCCGAGGGCTACGAGGTTTACCGGATCAGCGGCGACTGGTTTGCGGTCAATCTGCCCGATCTGACGGCGGTAAAGGTGAGCCTCATTTTCGCAAAGGCCCGGGAGCGGCTGCGCGGTCAGTGCACCATTTCGGCGGGATGCGTTTCCTTCACAGACTATCATGTGGACGATAAGGACACGCTGCTGCAATATGTGGAGTTTTCGCTGGAGGACGCAAAAAAGCACGGCAAAGACCGGATGAGCTTTTTCTCACCGGAGAATTACGAGGAGCAGTTGCGGAGCCTGGAACTGAAAGAGGAGCTGCGCAAATGCATTGACGAGGGGTTTGCCGGCTTTTCGCTGGAGTATCAGCCCCAGCTTGGTCTGGGCGATTGCAGGGTATACGGGGCCGAAGCACTGCTGCGGTTTACATCTCCGCGCAAAGGGCGGGTGTCGCCCGCAGAGTTCATCCCGCTGCTGGAACAGAACCGTCTGATCTGTGAAGTGGGGCTCTGGGTGCTGAAAGAGACGCTGCAGGCCTGCAAAAAATGGCGGGAGGTTATGCCGGGCCTGCATGTGAGCGTGAACATGTCTTATGTGCAGCTGACACAGGAATCCATTGAGGAAGATGTGCTGGAGGTGCTGCGTTCCAGCGGCCTGCCGGGCGATGCGCTCACCATCGAAGTGACCGAAAGCATGCAGCTGCAGGATTATCCCTACCTGAACAAGATCTTCCACCGCTGGAAGGAAGCGGGGATCGAGATTTCGGTGGATGATTTCGGCACCGGCTATTCCAGCCTGGGGCGTTTGAAAAACATGGAGGTCGACGAGATCAAGGTCGACCGCAGTTTTGTGACCAATATCCAGAGAAGCGCCTACAATTACCGGCTGCTGAGCAATATCATTGAGCTGGCAAACGGCTCGCAGATCCGCGTCTGCTGCGAAGGCGTGGAAACGGTGGAGGAGCTGGAGGTTCTTCGGAAGCTCAAACCGGAACTGATTCAGGGCTTTTTGCTGGCAAAGCCCTGCCCGGAGGACAAGTTTGCGGAAGCCTGCATCAGAATCCGGAATCTGGATTTGAAAAAGGAGCCTGAGCTGTCGGCCCGGCAGAGAACGGAAGCCGGGGCGGGCGAGGAGCTTGCCGGGGTGCAGGATGATGTGGCCGAGATCATTCTGAATGCGGAAAATGATGTGTTCTATCTGAGCGATCTGACCAGCTATGAGCTTTACTATCTGAATCCCGCAGGGCAGCGCCTGTTCGGCGTGCAGGATTACAAAGGCGAAAAATGCTATAAAATCCTGCATGGAAAAAACGCACCCTGCGATTTCTGCACCAACGATGTGATCAGCAAGGACTCCTTTTATATCTGGGAAAACCAGAACGAGTACTGCGGTCGCCATTTTCTGTTGAAGGATCGAATCGTTCAGTATCGGGGCATCCCGACCCGGATGGAAGTTGCGCTGGATGTGACAAAACAGGAATATGTGAGCCAGAATGCGCGGGAACGGCTGTTCTTTGCCGAGAAAATCGCGGATTATCTGGATACGCTGTCCCGCCATGCAGACTTTGAAAAGGCTGTGAATCAGGTGCTGGCGTCGGTGGGCGATTTTTATCAGGCGGATCGCGCTTATCTGTTTGAGCCGGCGCCGGAGCACGACGGCCACTGGAACAACACCTTTGAATGGTGCGCGCAGGGCGTCGTTCCCCAAAGAGACGCATTGCAGCGGGTGGCACCTCAGGCCGTAAGCCGCTGGATGGAGATTTTCAAGAAGGAGCAGTCGGTGATCATTCTGAATCTGGCCCCGCTCCAGCAGGCTTCGCCGCACGAATGGGCGGTGCTGGAACGCCAGAATATCCAGCGGCTGATTGTGGCCCCCCTGCGGGAAAACGGAACAACCATCGGCTTCATCGGCGTGGACAATCCCCGCACCTGCATCCACGATAATACCCATGTTCGGGTGCTTGCCAGCTTTTTGCTGGCCCGAATCCGGCAGGATCGGAACGAGCACCGCTATCAGGTGCTTTTGCAGCATAGCAACGAGGATTTGTTGCAAAGCCTTCAGGTGGGCTTCTGGAGCATCCGACGGGATCAGGGAAAGGCTTCCCGGATGATCGTGAACGACACCATGGAAAAGGTGCTGGAATTTGAGCAGTCCGATACGCCGGTTCAGCGCTACAGCTACTGGTATGACCGGATTCCCGAGGAGGAAAGAAAAACGGTGGATCGGGCGCTGGAACAAATGCGAACCGCCGGCACGGTGGTGCAGGTGTGTTTCCCCTGGAATCATCCCCGGCTCGGCCGGGTCACCCTGCGCTTTTCCGGGCTGGTTCTTGAAGACGGTGAGCAATACTGCAAATGGAAAGGGTATTGCCGCCTGGTCGATTGATAGACAAAGGAGAACATTATTTGAAGCAGATACTGATTGGATTACTGATATACTGGGTGCTGATCAGCCTGATTTCCGTGGCCGTATGTGCCTGGGATAAACGTCAGGCGAAAAAGGGCGGGCGCAGAGTTCCGGAAAACACCCTGCTGCTGCTTTGTGCGCTGGGCGGAAGCGCCGCGTTCTGGGCGGCGATGTATCGTTTCCACCACAAGACCCGCAAGCCGAAATTTTATCTGGGCGTTCCAGCTATTTTACTTGTGCAGGTTGCAATTACAATCTGGCTTCTGGTTCGCTGATGTGCAGAATACATATAATAATATAATGTGGTTATCCCTTTTAGTAAACTATTCTTGACAAGGGCATAATGCCAAGTGAAAAGGTTTTAGATTTTCCAGTGGATTGTAACACTCTCACTGGTAGCGTCAATCTGTGAT
>JACXXQ010000807.1_pt1 | contig 13379 bp, 11 predicted proteins | sample 8621361 | NCBI WGS metagenome assembly JACXXQ01 (sample SAMN15503820, study PRJNA645414) | gut metagenome | isolation source: feces | host: Bos taurus | place: USA | collected 2016 | reverse complement strand
CCGATACAGGCTTTTTGTATCGATTTTAACTGGAGCGGAAAAGGCTATGCAGGGCTTTCATTACCTGAGGACTATTCTCAGGCAGATCCTAAAGAACATTTTGAATGGTACAAGGCTCATGGTGTGAATACGATTCAGAGTTTTTGTGTCAGTCATAATGGTTATGCATGGTATGACAGTGACATTGTCCCTAAGGTTCCGGGGCTGCGGTCGAACTTCTTGAAGGATCTGGTGGATATGGGACATCGTGAAGGAATGAAAGTGATGGGGTATTTTTCACCGGGCACCAATGTCCGTTGGATGAAGGAGCATCCTGATGAAGTTTATGATAATCAGACAATGTTTCATATTGTATATACATCTGAGTATCTGACATACTTGGGCAATGTCATTTATGAAGCTGTCAGCAAAACCGGGATAGATGGTTTTATGATTGATGCTTTATTCACAGCACCGCGGGATTCTGCTGAAGCAATGAAATGGATGCCCTGCGAGCGCCAGATCTATGAAGAACTGTTTGGTGAACCGTTCCCGGGAAAGGAACATATCACGGAAGAACAGGTGCTGGAGTATAAGCGCAGGTCGACAGAACGATGCTGGGATACAATTTACCAGTCGGCCAAGAGAGCGAATCCGGATTGTATCGTATGGCTTACCTGCCATGATCTGACTCATCCTCAGATTCGTCCCGGCAGCAGAATCTTCAAGCAGGCAGACTGGCTGATGAGTGAAAATTCGGATGCGAAATATCTTAAAATCATACAGGATGCCATTGGACCACATACACAGTTAATTCAGTGTATTTCCGGATGGGCCAGCCATGATGCCAAGTCACTTCTGGATCAGAATGATGGAATCAAGCGAGGCTGGTATGGTTTTGCCTGGCCCGATTCAGCTACGACCTTACCATATACCCTCGAGAGTGCACAGGGAGATCCCCGCTTCAGGCAGAATGCCATGAATATTGAGGAAATGACGAAGTTTTATAAAGGCAACAAGTAATATGATCAGACAGGGACATTCAGTGAATATCTGACGGACAGATTGGCTGAATGTCCCTGAAAAGTAAAACAGTCAGGCTGACTGAACTTAAGCTTCCGCAGCAGGATAGGTCAGGTTTTCTTCGCTGGCCTGCTCCAGAACTTCATGCAGATATTTGGCGGCTTCCCAGCGTGCCATAGGCAGATTCATCAGCAGATAATTTCCGCAGTCGCGTGGAGTGGCTCCGGGAACTTCGCCTTCGTATCCGGCAATGAAGCTGAAAGTTTCCTTCATCAGCGGCAGAATGTCGCGTGAAGTCAGATCTCCTTTTACCACCAGATAATTTCCGGTAAGGCATCCCATCGGTCCCCAGTAGATGATCTTGTCGGCCCATACGGGATGATTGCGCAGGAAAGTGGCTGCCAGATGCTCCATGGTATGAATGGCCGATGGGCTCAGGGCCGGTTCGCGGTTGGGCTCTTTCATGCGGATATCGAATGTAGTGACTGTCTCTGTTCCTACCTGATCCTGGCGTGACACGTAAATGCCCCGCAGCAGGTGGATATGGTCAATGGTAAAGCTTGGTATCTTTTTCATATGGTCAGGAATGAAATAAAATGGAAGATTCTTGAATTAAAGTTTGTTTGGCAGAGCCTTGAGAAAAGCCTCCGTAACATGGAACGAGCGGTCAGCCATCTCTCCCCAGAAGTTCTTGTATTGTTCCAGATGCTTTTCTGCTCCCGGTGTATCGCTGATGATGCGGAAGCTGATGAAGGGAACTTCGTACAGATGGCATACCTGGGCGATGGAAGCAGACTCCATATCAACAGCCAGTCCTTCCGGGAAATTCGCCTTGATGGTTTCCAGTTCCTGGCGGTCAGTGATGAACTTGTCACCGCTACAGATCAGTCCTCCGTGGATAGCTGTTTCCGTATCCAGGCTGATTGCACACTGGTAGAGAGTCTCGTTGCCGGTAAAGTAGAGCGGAAGTCCCTGGATCTGTCCGTAGGCATTGCCTTCGCCGCACCACACGTCGTGGTACACGATCCGGCTGCTTACTACTACATCCATCACGTTGAGGCAGCTGTCAATGCCTCCTGCCACACCGGTGCTGATGATACAGTCGGGAGCAAAGTTGCGGATCATTTCCACTGCTCCGGCTGCTGCATTCACTTTTCCGATGCCGCACTGCATCAGGATGATGGTATTGTTTTTGATGGTTCCTTCCGTATAGGTGAAAGGACCTTCCTTACGTTCCGTCGGGTTCTCGAGTTGGTTGGCCAGTTGTTTCTGTTCGGAAGACATGGCCGTAATGATTCCTATTTTCATGCTTATTAATCAATTTACTCCGCAAATTTACGACTTTTCAGGGAGTATTGTGTTATCTTTGTCGGCTGAAAACATGAATTAATTAATAAACTATCTGTTCATTATGAATCAGTTCAGGAAATTACTTCCCGACGTGGTGGCAATTCTTTTGTTTGCCGTCATCTCGTTTGCTTACTTTTTCCCGGCTGTAACCGAAGGGCGTATTCTGGCTCAGCATGATGCCGTTGCGGGAATCGGTGCCGGACACGAAATGCAGGAGTATCAGGAACGGACGGGCGAACGTACCCGCTGGACGAACTCCATTTTCGGCGGTATGCCTACCTATCAGCTTGCTCCCAGTTATGACTCAACAGATTTGCTGGGAGGCATCATCAAGGCATATCATTTGTTCCTGCCTACTTATGTATGGTATGTATTTGTCATGTTGCTGGGATTTTATATTCTGCTCCGGGCATTTGACTTCCGGGTGTGGATGGCCGCTCTGGGTGCTGTGCTCTGGGCTTTCTCATCCTATTTCTTCATCATCATTGCTGCCGGTCATATCTGGAAGCTGATGGCGCTGGCTTATATCCCGCCTACCATTGCCGGTATGGTGCTGGTTTATCGGGGACGTCTGCTGGCCGGAGCGGTTGTGACGGCTTTGTTCACTTCTTTCCAGATTGTAGCCAACCATCCGCAGATGAGCTATTACTTCCTGTTTGTCATGCTGTTTATGGCAATAGCATATGGAGTACAGGCGAAACGTGAAGGACGGATACCGCAATTCCTGAAGGCTACGGCTGTATTGATCGTAGCCGGACTGACAGGAGTGTGCGTCAATCTGTCGAATCTTTATCATACTTACGAATACAGCAAGGAATCCATGCGAGGCAAAAGCGAACTGGTGAAGGAAAATTCTGCCGACCAGACCGACAGCGGACTGGAACGCAGCTACATCACCCAGTGGAGCTATGGCATCGGTGAAACCTTCTCATTGCTCGTTCCGAACGTCAAGGGAGGTGCGTCGGTTCCTCTTTCGGAAAATGAGACTGGAATGAAAAAGGCCGATCCTCAATATATGGGACTCTACGGCCAGCTGGGACAATACTGGGGAGAACAGCCGGGCACTTCCGGACCAGTATATGTGGGAGCATTTGTCATGTTCCTTTTCCTGCTGGGAATTTTTATTGTCCGCGGTCCTATGAAGTGGGCTCTGGTGGCAGGTACGGTGTTCTCCATTCTGTTGTCATGGGGAAAGAACTTTATGGGGCTGACCGATTTCTTTATCGATTACGTACCGATGTACAGCAAGTTCCGTGCAGTTTCTTCCATTCTGGTAATTGCTGAATTCACCATTCCTTTACTGGCTGTCATGGCTTTGCGTGAGGTTATCAACCGTCCTCAGCTGTTGCGTGAACAGGCACGTGCCTTTTACATCAGTCTGGCGCTGACCGCAGGTATTTCCCTGCTGTTTGCTCTGGCTCCGGGCTTCTTCTTCTCTTCCTTTGTTTCCAGCATGGAGATGAGCGCCCTTCAGAATGCCATTCCGGCCGAACAGCTTGCCCCGATTCTTGTCAATCTGGAGGAAGTACGTCAGGCTATTTTCACGGCCGATGCCTGGAGAAGTTTCTTCATTGTGCTGATTGGCGTAGCATTGTTGTGGGCCTATTGTGCCGGTAAGCTGAAAGCTGGTCTGCTGGTGGGGGCCCTGACTGTGCTCTGTCTGGCAGATATGTGGAGTGTCAACAAGCGCTATCTCTATGATGAACAGTTCGTGGCCAAAGGAACGGAAATGCAGCCGTTCAGTCAGCCGACCGCAACCGATAAGGAAATCTTGAAGGATACGACACTGGATTATCGGGTACTGAATCTGTCAGTCAATACCTTCAATGAAAACAATACGGCTTACTGGCATAAGAGCATCGGAGGATATCATGCCGCCAAGTTGCGCCGTTATCAGGAAATCATTGAGGAACATATCCAGGGTGAAATCACTTCACTGTTCAAGAAGTTCCCCGAAGCAGGAGCAGACATGACGAAGCTGGATGCCAATCTGACTCCGGTGCTGAACATGCTGAATACCCGTTATTTCATTTTCCCTTTGCAGGGAGGAGAAACGGTTCCGGTCTTCAATCCTTACGCATTGGGCAATGCCTGGTTTGTGGATGAAGTGGAATATGTGGACAATGCCAACGGAGAAATAGATGCACTGCACCGTATCAATCCGCGAAATACGGCTGTGGTAGACCGGAAGTTTGCTGAAGTGCTGAAGCCGGTTGCTGCAACTGATAGCTTGAGACAGATCACTCTGAAGACCTATGAACCTAATGCTCTGACCTATGAAGTCAGTTCAGAGCAGGGCGGTCTGGTTGTCTTCTCTGAAATCTATTATCCGGGCTGGCGTTCCTATCTGGACGGAAAAGAAGTTTCACACGGACGTGCTGATTACGTTCTGCGTGCCATGAATGTCCCGGCAGGGAAACATACTGTTGAGTTCCGCTTTGATCCGAAGTCACTGCATGTGACGGAAGCCATTGCCTTTACGGCGCTGGCCGTACTGGTTCTGGGTGCGGTTCTGGCTATTGTGTGGAAATTGCGGAAGCGGAAATAGAAAGAACAACAAGATAACTTGTGCGATGAGGCTGTTTCAGATTGTTTTGGAACAGCCTCTGTTATTTTATAGTGAGGATAAGAATCTGGCCAATGAATGATTCGATGAAGAATAAGTGTAAGGACAATTTTGCAGTATTGTCTGGAAGAAACAACAGTTTCGACTGGAAGAAACTTCTGTTTCATGCTGGTGGAACTTTTGTTTCGACTAGAAGAAACTTTTGTTTCGTGCTGGTGGAACTTTTATTTCGACTAGAAGAAACTTTTGTTTCGTGCTGGTGGAACTTTTATTTCGACTGGAAGAAACTTTTGTTTTCTGCTGGTGGAACTTTTGTTTATTCCGCATGAAACAGATTCATTGACTGGATAAAGGGGAGAGAGTTGCAGGAACTTCCCTGTCAGAAGAGGGAAGTCCGATGGTGAGACATGCGCAGTTTGGCATGTCGCAGAGGTTTCAGTCGCTTGAGTGCCCTTGGAGTCCGACGGACATGTGAGTGCAGTTTCCGCCAGAATTTCTGGCTGAGCAGAAAGATCAGGAAGATGGTTCCAACGATACAGACCGCACCGAAAAGTTCTTTCAGGCTGGTCAGCAAAGTCTGCTGGCTTACTGCATCGTAGAGCTGCCGGAGGGAAACATCAGGAGCCCATTCTTTCACCTGGTCCATGTTCTGGCTTAACAGACCGATGTTTTCCTGTTCCATGTATTTCAGCCACCGGTTCAGGATGGCAGTACCCAACGGCGTTGCAATGCTGGTACGGATGAAGCTCAACACGCAGAGTCCCTGAAAGAAATGCTTGAACGGAACTGTCTTGGCTATATAGATAGTCAGTGAAATGTACAGCACTCCGTGTCCGATACCCTTCAGAAAATTAGGGAAATACAGACTTTCGATGTTCAGGTTGGGATGAATCAGGAAATACATGTAATACTGATAAACCACGATCAGAATAAATCCTACCGTGATCAGCAGTTTATATCCTTTGTGCAGAACGGCCTGGCGATAGAAGACAATGCCTGCACCCGCCAGAATTCCTGCAAAGACACACCAGTTCAGTGAAACGGCATTCAGCATGTTGTATCTCAGAATGGAGCGCATGAAAGTTTCCTGCAGGACGGATGAGGTGGTGAGAAACAGACACAGCATCAGAAACAGGAACAGGATAGTCGGGAAATGACGGTAGGTCAGTACCTGCGGATCAATATACGGGTGGCGCAATGTACACATCCGGTTGATGTTGATCAGTGTGGCCACGGCGGCAGTTACCAGGCATCCGCGGATCAGCGGGCTGTCCAGCCAGTCGTAGTATTCTCCGTAAATGCAGACAAAGACAATGGAGAACAGAACGAGTGTCCACAGCAGGGCACCGGTCCAGTCTATTCCGTACAGGGGCATTTTCTTGGCCACGCGGAAGGGGCGTGTCAGGAAGAACACACAGAACCAGACCACAATCAGCAGACCGATGACCAGCCAGTGCATATACTGCCAGTTGGCCCAGTCACTCAGATGAGTGGCTACCAGTCCCGAGAGCAGGATGCTTTCGAGTACGATGATGTAGATCACCGGATAGAATACGGAGAAGTTTCCCGAAGGAGTTACGCTCAGACGGATGTTTGAAAAACATTCAAATGTGCCCCACATGCGGAAAAATCCCGAGACAAAACAGGTGGCTACCAGGACGGCAATGTTCTGCGACTGCATGGTGATCAGGTTGCAGACAATCAGAACCGGGCAGACCGTCAGAAAGATGCGCCGTGTCGTGAAGCGGAACTTGAGCCGGAACAGAATAGGGAAGATGACCGTCATGCCGATGAATGAAGCATATCCCGCCATCATGACGTCTTCTCTCAGACAGCCCAAAGCACTTGACATCTGGGTGGAAGTGGGCAGGAATACTCCTCCGTTGAACTGGAACACCATGGCGAAGAACAGGGACAGGAGGATACAGACCGGGGTCGGGATGAATTCCTTGAAATATAAAATTCTCGGACGTTGTTCAGACATACCTTATTTATATATTATAGCTTGACGTAACACTCTACATTCATACCGGCCCGCAGACGGTTCAGATTTTTCTGTTCGTTGTTGCCGGTAAATTCGATGCGGACAGGGATACGCTGTTCCACTTTGACGAAGTTTCCGGCTGAATTGTCCTGAGGAATCAGTGAATAGAAAGATCCTGTGGCATCGGAGATGGAAACAATCCGTCCTTCATAAACGACATTGGGAATAGCGTCCACTTTCATTTCTACCAGCTGTCCCTGTTTCATGTCGGTAGTCTGTGTTTCCTTATAATTGGCAATTACCCATTTTTCCGTACCGTCTACCAGAGTGACCAGTGTCTGTCCCGACTGCACCAGTTCTCCTTCGTGGATGTTCTTCCGGCCAGTTACTCCGTCGGCTGTGGCACAGATGACAGTGTATGAAAGGTTCAGCTTGGCCAGATTCAGTGCAGCCTCTGCCAGTTTGATGTCTGATTCATTCTGTTCCAGACGCTGGGTCTGCTCCTGTTTGACCAGTTCCGACGACTGTTTCTGCCGGAGCAACTGTTCATAGCGGGCCTTGGCTGCTGCATATTCCGTCTGCACCCGGTCGAATTGCTGGGGTGTCACCGCTTCTTCTTTCATCAGTCCCTCGTAACGTTTGTAGTCGGTTTCTGCATTTTCCAGACGGATCCGCTGCTCTTCGATGGCAGCTTCCGTCACGAAGATATTGTTCTGGGTGGTATTGATGGTGGTGTGCATGGCACTCTTGCCGGCCAGTGCATTCTGATAGTCCGCTTCTGCCTGGGCAACTTTCAGCAGATATTCCGTATTCTCAATGACTACCAGAGTATCTCCTTTCTTGACAGACTGGTATTCTTCGAAATAGATCTTCTTGATAAATCCCTGTACGCGGGTATTGATGGGACTCAGGTGTTGTTTCACTTGCGCATTGTCTGTGTATTCCACATTTCCCAGATGAATGAATTTTCCACATACCCAGCTGATTCCTCCAACCAGAATCAGTGCGATGAAAAAGTTCGGGATGGCTCTTTTCTTGTTTTTTATCATAGACTTATCGTTTGTTTAGTTCTTGTTTGAAAAATCAGAGGTTTCCGGTCAGCTTCTTGAGCAGGTAATACTGATACAGGATCCCGATCTGGTAATTGGCCAGTTGCAGTTCCATGTCCAGCTGTGTATTGCTGGCATCCAGCATATCCGTAATCAGTGCGAGTCCGTTTACATATCGCTGCCGGACAATGTTAAAGTTTTCGTGAGCCAGCTGTACACTTTTTTTCTGTGTGCGCAGACGGATATACGCTTCATTCAGATTGACGTAAGCTTCATGGATGGAGTTGCCGGTTTCTTCTACGGCCAGTTTGCGTGCCTCTTCCATTTTCAGGGCAGACAACCGTGCCTGTTTCAGTTTCTTTCCGTTCTTGAACAGCGCATCCAGATTGTAGGAAATGCCAACTCCCGCATACCAGTAGCTGAAGTTGTTGTTCAAGGGAGGCACTTCGATCAGGATCGGTCCGTTGAGATCATTGGCGGCGTGCAGGCTGATGCGTGGCCGTTTCTCGGCACGGAGAAGTTCAATCCGGTTCTTTTCCTGCTCAATCTTTACGTCGGCCAGTCTGACTGATGGCGTCAGCGGTATCTCCCGGATCCATTCCGCTTCATCCCGCTTCTCTACTGTCAGCCGGAAAAGCTCCGTTGTATCAGGCTGGATGGCTACATCCGGTTCCAGTCCGATCGTAGTAGCCAGGCGGTGACTCAGCACGTCGATCTTGTCTTTGACAGAAGTCAGTTGCAGCTCCAGACTCTGCAACTGGAGCTCGTAGCGGGTAATGTCACTCTTCAGAGCTGTACCCTGACGGTAGGATGCCCGCATATCCTTGACGAGCAGCTGAGTCTGTGCGATGTTATTCTCATATACCCGTTTCTGGTTGTTCAGCTGGAAAAGATCCAGATAATATCCGGTCAGCATGAAACGGATATCCTGCCGGTTCCGGACATACTCCAGTTCCGCTTCCTTCTGTTGCAGTTTGCTGCGGTTGATATTCCGGTTGATGGCCCCTCCGGCATAAATCACTTGTGAGGCTTTCAGCACGAATGTATTTCCGAAGTGCGGCATATCCGCATGTATGCCGTTTGAGAAGTTACGGTCGGTCATGACCCCGTCGCCGATGTAATTCAGATCCAGCTGTGCCTGGATGGAAGGAAGCCGGTCATTCTTTGCGATTCTGACTCCCTGCTCAGCCTCCCTGATCGCCAGGTCATGCAGGCGAATGCTCTTGCTGTGTTGGTCAGCCAGTCGGAACATTTCGTCCAGGCTTAGCGTAAGGGGCTGGGCCGGCAAATTTGAAAATAAAAGAACAATACAATTTACAACTAATAATCTCATACCTGTTTGTCTCTGCATACTAATCTCTATTGAATCGAAAACCTGTTTTCCCGCTTTCGGGAATTTCCGGTCCGCAGGCTGCATAAAGGCCTGTCTGTGAATGCGGACGGAACAAAAAGGGTGTTATCCTTGTTTTGACTTTGCAAAGTTACGCTTTCTGTCTGGTACGGATTTTGCAGATTACGCAATAAGCTTACCATATTCTGCCAAACCGACACGGAAGAAGGTGAGTAAGGAAATATTTATTATCAACCTAAAGAATGTTTTTTATATGCACAAGTCAGGACAAAAAGACTTCATGGTTTTCATGTCCTCGGTGATCATCCGTCTGCGTAACATGGAGCGGATGGGCACCCTGCATGTCTACCAAAGCACCCAGAACCGGATAGCCGATTTCATGGGTGATCGTTCTCTTTCCTTTGAGGAAATCAATCCTTTGTGGCTTCAGGCTTTCCAGGCCTATCTTCTGGGGCGCGGACTGAACTGGAATACCATTTCCACCTACATGCGCGTCATCCGGGCCGTGTATTACCGTGCCGTTGATGAAGGAGAAGCTCCTTTCCAGCCGCGGCTGTTCCGCGGGGTCTATACCGGCACGCGGGTCAATGTGAAACGGGCTCTGAGTGAACGTACTCTGCGCAGTCTGCAGACCCCCATATCCTCTTCGCCGGATCTGGACTACACCCGTTGCCTGTTTCTGCTGCTTTTTATGTTGCGGGGGATTCCTTTTGTCGACATCGCCTACATGCGCCGTTGCGACCTGAAGGAATCCAAGCTGACGTACCGCCGTCGCAAGACAGGTACCTGGATGAATGTTCACATCGAACCCGAGGCCGAGCGACTCATTGCCCGTCTGCAAAACAAGAATCCCAATTCCTTCTATCTCTTTCCTTTTGTTACGGCAGAAGGTGAGGAAGGCTACCGTCAGTATGGCAATGCTCTCCGCCGTTTCAATTATCAGTTGAAGAAACTCTCACGCATGGTGTCAGGCTGTCCGTCTCTGAGCAGCTATTCGGCCCGTCACAGCTGGGCTACGGTAGCCAATTACCGGAACTTCCAGCCGGAGCTGATCAGCAATGCCATGGGGCACTCATCCGTGAAGGTGACAGAGACTTATTTTATGAAACATTCGGACGAAAAAATTGATGAAATGAACAGAAGTATTCTTACTTATCTGTTTGTTTAAGAAGATGTTATGCGTCCGTTACTTTGTAGGTAACGGGTGTTTCATTTTTGTTAAGACAAATGTCGGGGAATTTTATAAGAAAAACAAACATAAATATATTTTTAACAACATGATAGTATAATTTTTAACAATACGGTCTTTTTGAGCCTCATGAGAGAACAGGTATTCCGACGGATCAGGTACGGACATAAGGCTTCATTCCACAAAGGTAACGCAAACCCCTGCGGAAACATGCTTCATGTCCCTTTCCGAAAATCAAGCCGATAAAGTATTCTATAAAAGGTTAAAAAGTGAATAAGAAAGGCGGCTGCCGTTACCTACAAAGTAACGGAGAAAAACCTGTTGAAAATGTCATGCTAAAAATGGGAAACATGAAGCGAATTCTAATCTTCTTAATGCTGCTTGTCAGCATTTCTTTGTCCGCGCAAGATGTGGCAGTCAAGACCAATCTTCTTTATGACGCGACGTCCACCATCAATCTGGGTGCAGAAATAGGTGTGGCTCCTAAATGGACGGTTGATTTGTCAGCCAATTACAACGGTTGGACCTTTAATGACAACAAGAAGTGGAAACACTGGATGGCACAGCCGGAAGTCCGCTACTGGTTCTGTGAACGTTTCAACGGTCACTTCCTTGGTGCCCACCTGCTGGGCGGTCAGTATAACTGGGGCGGTCTGGATCTTCCCCTGGGAATCTTTGATGACCTGAAGGAGCACCGCTATGAAGGCTGGTATGTCGGGGGCGGTGTCGTTTATGGTTATCAGTGGCTGCTGGGCAAGCGCTGGAGCATCGAAGCCGCTCTGGGCGTGGGCTATGTACGCGCTGATTACGACCGCTATAAATGTCCTCACTGCGGCGAATGGCAGGACTCCGGCAAAAAGAATTACTTTGGCGTGACTAAGGCGGCCATCTCATTGATTTACATAATAAAATGATGGAGGAACGTTTGATGAAGAAACATATTATTTCTCTTGCTATACTGCTGGCATCCGGAATTTCCGTGTTTGGCCAGAATACCACTTATCTGAGTGAGATCCGGATAACAGACCGTCAGGTTGTGAAGACTTCCGACCGTCAGGTCAATGTGAAGATGGAAGTCAGCCTCGACGAACTGGATATCAAGCGTCAGCATTCGCTCCGCGTGGTTCCGGTTATCCTTTCCGCCGACGGGACACAGGAACGGGAGCTTCCTCCTTTTGTCATCAACGGAAAAGTCCGTGACAAGGTGCAGCAGCGTATGGAAACCCTTGACGGTGTTTCTGCCAATCCCGATGCCGTTGTGACAGTCCGCAGAAAAAACGGTTCCTCCCAGGTGCTTTCCTATGATGCTTCGGTTCCCTTCCAGCGCTGGATGATCGGAGGCAATATCCAGCTGCGGGGTTATGTCACCGGCTGCGCCCTATGTGATGACGGAGATGAAACCGCAACGACAGGTGATATCCTGCCCGAAATGACACCGGAGTATTACAGCCCTGTGATGAAGCCGAAGGAAGAAATCGTTAAGCGCCGTTCTGAAACGCGGAGTGCCCGTGTGCAGTTCCGTCAGAACAGTTCGAATATCCGTCCGGATTACAAGAACAACCGTGCCGAACTGGATTCTGTCCGCCAGTCCATTCTGCTGGTCAAGGACAACAACGACCTGACTATTACCGGTATCTATGTGACAGGTTACGCTTCTCCCGAAGGTTCATTCGACTATAACATGACGTTGTCCGAACGCCGTGCGAAGTCCTTTACCGAATATATCAAGGAAGATCTGAAAGGCATTGATCCTTCCGTATACCATGTGGACTGGAAGGGTGAAGACTGGGCAGGCCTGCGTGAAGAGGTTCAGAAGCATCCCAAACTGCTGAAGATTGATGAGGTGCTGAACATCATTGACAACTGCGGTGACGACAAGGATGCCTGCGAAGAACAGATCAGGGGACTGGTGCCGCCTGAAATCTACCAGCGTCTGCTGAATGAAATGTACGGTCCGATCCGTCGTAACGAATACCGGGTGGAATATAATGTGCGTCACTTCAGTCTGGAAGAAGGCAGACAGATGATCAAGACCCGTCCGGATCTGATGAGCGTAAGCGAGATCCAGCAGGTTGCTGACAGTTACGGCAAAGGCAGTCCGGAATATGTGGATTGTCTGATGCGCGGAGCCAAGGCTTATCCGAATGATGTGACCGCAGTCAATAATGCGGCACTGGCCCTGATGGAAGCCGACCGTACGGACGAAGCCATCCGTCTGCTGGACAATGCACCGCAAGCAGGCGAGCTGCTGAACCTGAAGGGAGTTGCCTATTCCAAGTTGGGTGACTATGAACAGGCAGAGAAAGCATTTTCGGCAGCACAGTCCAAAGGATATACGCCTGCCGGAGAGAACCTTACACAGTTGAAGAAATATGCAGAATATATGGCTGAATAAATAGAGACTAAAATAAGAGTGTTTAATTAAAAATGTATTGTTATGAAAATTTCTAAGAGTTTATTTCTGGCATTTGCGGGCCTGGGTTTGTTCGCATGCTCTAATGAAGATGTGACTGAAAATGGTGGTATTGAAGGAGTAAAGAATGTAAGTGTAACTTTGAATTTACCTAAGGCTGGTACAAATATACTTTCCCGTACTTTGGGTTCTGGTATTTCAGCTAGTGATGCTACTTTAGGTTCTGGTACAGTTCCCGTAGAGATTAAAAAGATCAGTGTAACCTTACATTCTGCTGATGGTGATGATCAACAAATTTATACACAGGCTAGTGGTGATAATGACAATTTTACTCTGGAAGAAGAGCCTGAAACTCATAAACAAACGGCAACACTTACTTTCCAATCCGTCAGAAACCCGATCAGTATTGAAGTTTCTGTAAATGATGGAACTAGTACTAATTTGCCCCTAGATGATATTAATGGTGGTATAGGTT
>JACXXQ010000806.1_pt1 | contig 13383 bp, 14 predicted proteins | sample 8621361 | NCBI WGS metagenome assembly JACXXQ01 (sample SAMN15503820, study PRJNA645414) | gut metagenome | isolation source: feces | host: Bos taurus | place: USA | collected 2016 | reverse complement strand
TCGAAGATTTTCATACTGTCGAGGAACGTCGATTACACAGAATTTTCTGCGGTCTTACAGACATCTTCCTGCCACCTTTGACGAGGCCAGGACTTTGATCGACAATTACATCTATTTCTATAACCACCAGCGCATCCAATTAAAAACCGGAGTGGCACCGCTGTCGCTGCGCCGCTCCGCTTAAAACTTGATATTTCCTGCCAGGGGTCTTTTTTGTACTGTCCGTACAATCTGGGGCAGTCCACTGGATAATAAGCGGGGTGCAGTTCACTGCTGCGCTGCGAGGCTTCTTTGATCTGCGGTTCGGCTACAGTCTCCGGTTAATAAAAGAAATCAGACATTGTTGGTCATGATATCAATAATGGTGCGGTCGGTGCCCTCCATGCCTTCCCGACCCAGACGGCTGATGTTTTGGATGGTGTTTTCCACACCTTTGCTCACAAGGCCGTCGCCATCGTAAAACTGCTGGCCGCTGCGGAACATTTCGAAGCCAAACAGACCGCTGTCCACCGCCAGGCTGATCTTGGCAGCACAGCTTGCCTTGGCGCCATCGCACACCACGCCGCTGCTAATGGCCAGAGCATTTACGATGGTGTGGGCCACATCATGAATATCCCCACCATACAGATAGCATACTGCAGCACCGCTGCCCACACCGGCGCTGATGGCACCGCAGTAGGCGCTCAGTCTGCCGATGCCGCTTTTTAAATGCAGGGCAGTCAGGTTGCTTATGGCAAGGGCACGGTACAGCCGATCCTTGGGGATACCCATGGCCTGCCAGTATACATACACCGGTACACTGGCAGTAATGCCCTGATTGCCGCTACCGCTGTTGATGACAACAGGCAATTCGCAGCCGTTCATGCGGGCGTCGCTGCCGGCGGCGGTCATGGCGCGGGCACGCGCGCGCAGGTCGGAACCCTGAGTCATCAACAGCACCTTACCGATGTTCGCACCGTATTTATGGCGCAGGCCCTCGTCACAGATAGCCAGATTGTAGTCCAACTGGCGGTCAAAAATGGGGGCAACGTCCTCAATCACCATGGTTTCGGCAAAGTCATACAGGCTTTCTATGTTCAGCAGACTATAATCCAGTTCTTCGCAAGTACTTTCTTCTACCGGTTCGTCTTTGAACAGCGTCTCGCCGTTTTTCTGTATCAAAGCCACGCCGGTGTGGTGATTGATTATACGCACCTTGGCGCTGCAGTCATCCTTATACACGGTCACCACGATCTCCAGCACTGGGCCGCCCTGGGGCACTGGTCTTACCTCGATGGGGACCCGGGCCAAGAATTCGTCCAGAGCCTGGATCTGCTCCTGAGTCACGTTGCTGACCACTTCCAGTTCTCTTTCGGCGTTGCCGGCCACTATGCCTACCGCCGCGGCCGCCGGAATCCCCCGACGCCCGCCGGTATGAGGAACAAACACACTTTTTACATTTTTAATAATGTTGCCGCTAGCTTCCACCAGCACCCGGTCGGGCTCACAACCCAGAGTCTGGCGGGCTTTAGCTGCGCAATAGGCCACTGCAATGGGTTCGGTGCAGCCCATTGCAGGAACTAGCTCACTTTTTAAAATGCCCACCAGAGTTTGGTAGGTTTTGCTGCTTCGTTCCATAAGCATTCTCCTAAACTTGACCAGACCGTCTATTATTTTCATGATTGCGCATTTTAAAGCAGAAGTGGCACTGGCCGTCCTCATACATGCGCTTGTCATGGATACACTCCATGTCTGCGCTGAAGCCCTCTACGATAGCAGGGTCGATCACATCACAGTACAGCTTGCCGTATCGTTCCGTGCCATCGGCCATCCAGGTTTCGGCAAAGCCGCACTGGGTAAACAATTGGCTCACCTGGCCATCTCCATATACGCTGTCAGCGGTAAAGTCATCGGCACGGCCCATATCATAGTTGGGCAGGTAGCTCAGGTAGTCGGGTTTGCAGCCGGCGGCGCGGGCGCGGCGGGCGATATCTTGACCGCGGGCAACGCCGAATTTCCGCACTGCCTCATGAATCAGCGCTTCGCCTTCTTCCTCCCCCAGCCGGTCGATGATTTCCTTGGACATGCAGGCAAACAGACGGCAAAACAGGGTGCTCCACGCTACGGGTTCTTTGCTCTCATTGTCTTTCATGCTCACTTTTACTTGTTCTTCCATGATTCTGATCCTCCATTTTATCAATTTCGATGATGGCCTTATAGAGCACATCCGCGCCGTTTACCAGGGCCTGGGGGCTAACGTATTCCGCCGGATTGTGGCTGACACCGTCCCTGCAGGGCAAAAACAGCATAGCGGTCGGCCAGTAGGGAGCAAAGACCATACTGTCGTGACCCGCACCACTGTCGATGTTCATGGCCTTCAGACCCAGCTCATGGCAGGCGTCCCACAAAACGGCCTGCAACTTTTCGTCCATTCTGATTGCATCCTGACGGGAATCTTCGACAATCGTTACGGTCACACCGCGCGTCTCTTCGCTTCGGCGGCAAAGGGCATTCAGGTTCTCTATCACACGGTCAGCGGTCTCCCGGCTGCCGGAGCGCACATCCACTCGGAAGGTACAGCCGCCGGGGATGCAGTTAGCCGCCCCGGGGTGCAAGGTAAGACAGCCCACGGTGGCTGTAGCGGGGTGTTCCAGCGTTTCGGTAAATCGTGTCAAGCCGCTGATGATCTCAGCGGCAGCGGCCATGGCATCACGGCGCATACCCATGGGAACCGTGCCCGCATGACCGGAAAAACCGGTGATTTCTACCGTCAGCTGGCTCATAGCCACAATAGCCCCCACAATACCGGCGTCGGCGCCGGCAGCTTCCAAATGGGGGCCCTGTTCATCGTGTAGCTCCAGAACCGCCGCCACTTCATCCCTTGCCCGGCGGGCCGGACAGCAGCCCTCGACCCGGTAGCCGGCAGCGACCTGGGCAAACGATCTGCCCCGGGCATCGGTAAACGCCGCCGCCGCCGCTTCATCCAACAGGCCGGTCATGAATTTGCTGCCCATCACCACCTGACCGAAGGTGGTACCTTCTTCTTCGATGGTACCCACCACCTCATAGCTGTGGCGCAGCTTGTGGCCGTTTTCCTGCAGCATACGGGCTGCCTCCAGCGCACACACCACACCGACAATGCCGTCATAGGCCCCGGCGTTAATGACTGTATCCAGGTGCGAACCAGAGAGGATTACCGGTGCATCGGGACAGGTTCCCGACAGCCGGCCGTAAATGTTGCCGATGCTATCCTCCCGCACCGCCAGACCGGCCTCGTGCATCCGCATTTTCATGTAGTCCGCACCCAGCCGGTATTCCGCACTGAAGCCGGGGCGGGTAATACCACCCTGCGCTGGCTGTGTGATGGCTTTCAACGCTTCAATATCCGCACAAATTCGTTCTACCTGAGCCATACTGTTTTCCTTTCTGTTGTGTTTTGTTGCTCTTATTATAAAACCCGAGAAACGACAATGCAATTGCATTCACGACAATATCGTGATATAGTAAAATCATCTTATCGATCCAAGGAGAGCAACTATGAACTCCACACAACCAAAGATGATCCAGTCGGTGCAGCGCGCCCTGGACATCCTGAATATCGTAGCCAAGGCGGATAGCCCGGTTTCCCTTGCCGAGATCAGCCGAACGGCTGATCTGCACATCAACACGGCCCGCGGTCTGGTGCAGACTCTGCAGGTCAACAATTATCTGGCCCGCAGTCCGGCCGACGGATGCTATTACCTCGGACATGAGTTTTTGACCAAAAGCGACCGTCTATATACCCTTCGGGTAAAGCAGATCCGAGAAACCGCTTACGGCCCCATGCAGAAGATAAGCAATGCCTATCACATCCAGACCTTTTTGCAGCTTTGCTTTGACGCGGATGTTTTCACGGTGACTACCGCCGAGCCCACTGGGTCTTTTTTCAGCTATCGGCCCAAGACCGGGGCCGTGTTGCCCATTTACGCGTCTGCGTCCGGCAAGCTGCAGTTGGCCTATATGCCGCGCAAAATGCGGGACAATCTGTTGGACACCATTCTCATGGTGCCCTATACCGAAAACACCATCACGGATCGGGAACATCTGAAAAAGGTGTTGGCTGAGGTTCGCCGCCAGCGCTTCGGATTTGAAAACGAGGAACTGGAGATTGGCGTAAGCAGTCTGGCCGTGCCGTTTTTTGACGAGGATGGCCAGCTAGCCGGCACACTGAGTGCTGTGGGTGCTGCCGGAGTGATTCGCGACTGGGCTGCAGCATTGCGAAAGGAACTGGAAGGGGTCTCCGACCGCGTCACGGACACCATTTTTGCCGCTCGATTTTCCCGCTGAAAAAGCCCACCAGCCGGCGGTTTTTTCATTTAGGATTTGGTCTGGGCGCCGAATGCCTTTTTCATGCCTTCCATGGCGGCGGCCAGCGTGGCCCGAGTACATGAAAGAGATACCCGCTGTAGCTGGGCGCCCCCGGTGCCAAAAATGGTGCCGTCATCCAGCCATACGTTTGCTTCGTGGATCATGCGGTGGTTAAGTTCTTCTGTCGTCAACCCCAGAGCACTGAAATCCAGCCAGGCAAAATAAGTCCCTTCCGGTTCGACCAGACGGACACCCGGCAAAAACAACCCGACAAATTCACGCACATAGTTCAGATTCTGGTTTATGTATTTGAGGCACTGCAGATGCCATTCTTCCCCCTGCTCATAGGCGGCGCGGCAGGCAATCAGGCCCATTACATTGGGGGGATTATAGCAGCCAAATGTGTGTAGCTGCTGCACAAACGCGGCTCTCAGTGCTTTGCCAGGAATGAAAATGTTGCTTGTGGCCAGCCCGGCCAGATTAAAGGTCTTGCTGGGCGCGGTACACAGGATCGTCTGCTGTGCCAGCTGCGGACAGGCCTTTAAAAACGGGATATGAGTATAGCCGTCCCGCACGAAATCACAGTGAATCTCGTCTGCCACAACAGTAATGCCATGACGCAGGCAAATCTCGCCCAGCGTTTTCAGTTCGGTATCAGTCCAGACCCGTCCGACCGGATTGTGAGGGCTGCACAGCAGGAAGACCTTTACCTTTTCCTGTACTGCCTTACGCTCAAATTCTTTAAAGTCAATGGTATAAGCGCCGTCGCGGTAAATCAAAGGGCTTTCCACCTGCCGGCGGCCGGTGTCCCGGATCACATCGTAAAAGGGGTAATATACCGGGGGCTGGATCAGGACAGCATCGCCGGGCTGTGAGGCGGCCCGCAGGGCAGTTGCCAGCGCAATTACCACGCCAGGAGTTTCTACCATCCATTCTGCTTTGGGCTGCCAGCCGTGGCGGCGGCTGAACCAGCCGATTACCGCCCGCTCATAGGCTTCATCGGGTTCGGAATAGCCAAAAATGCCATGCTCCACCCGCTGCCTCAAAGCCTCAGTGATGCAGGGCGGCGATGGAAAATCCATGTCGGCGATCCAAAGAGAAAGAATATCCCCGGGCATGCCGTGTTTTTCGGCTCCGTCGTATTTAATGCTCATAGTGCCCCGACGGTTTACCGGGGTGTCAAAATCATACTGTTTTTCGTATTCAGTGGTACGTTCCATGTTTATGACCATTCCTTTCCGCTGCGCTCCAAGGCACCAAAGGAAATGAAACACAGGTAGCTCTATCGCAGCAAGTCGTAATTTGTTAGAATATGCTTGAGGAAGCAGACACACTACAGAGCACGTGGAGGTGAGTAGGCTCAACCATGCGTTGGACTGAATGTTTATGTGTGCCGGACGCTCTTTCAAGCACCAATGAGTAGGGCATTGTACCCTGTAACCTTATCTTTGGAGAGACGGACTACTTCAATCTTTCAGTGAGCGTCCAGTCCCTGCCTGTTTCCTCAAAGACTTTTTCGAGGGGATGTGTTATGCTTAAAATCGTTTACCCCATCTGTTGCGGGATGGATGTCCACAAATCCTTTGTCGTTGCCTGTATTGCTTCTACCAATGACCACGGCGTAACAACCTACAAGAGCAAGCGATTTTCCACTTTTACCAGAGATCTGCGTCGGTGTGCCGCTTGGTTAGCAGAAAACGACTCAAAGATGTGTGTATGGAATCCACAGGCAAATATTGGATTCCAATTTACAACATTCTGGAGCCCACCTGCAACATCGTCCTTGCCCACCCCAAATACGTAAAAGCGATTCGTGGAAAGAAAACCGACAAGCGAGACGCAAAATGGATCGCTGACATTTTCAAGCACGACCTTGTTTCCGGGAGCTTTATCCCTCCGGCAGATATTCGCCAACTTCGGGAGTTGGTGCGCTATCGTTGGAAGCTCACCAACTTCACTACCGGCGAGAAAAATCGAGCACAGAACTGCCTTACCGTCTCCAATATTAAGCTGGATGATGTGTTCTCGGACGTATTTGGAAAGGCCGCTTCTGCAATTACGACGCGGCTTCTTGAACATCCAACTAAGAAAATTACGGATGTTTCTGGTTTCCGAACGAGGGGAATGAAAGCTACGGACGAGGAAGTCCTGGCTGCTGTAGACGGAGAGATGTGTGCCGAACAAGCTGAAAAGCTCCGCATCATCCGCTCTCACATGGACAGCCTTGAAATGTGCAAGGCCAATCTGGATTCTCTGATTCTGACAACTGCTGAGAAGTATCTTCCTCAACTAAACCTTGTTATGACGGTGCCGGGTATCCAATCCTTTGCCGCAATTGGCATCATCTCTGAAATCGGAGTGGATATGTCCGTGTTTCCCACCTCAAAGCATCTTTGCTCCTGGGCTGGTCTTACGCCGCAGAACAACGAAAGTGCCGGGAAGAAGAAAAACACCAGAATCAGCCGGGCCGGAGCCTACAATCCTGAACTCTACCGCAAGGGCGACCGGCCACCTGCACACCGGGAGGTTTCAGTGGAAGAAGCCATCTTCATCCTCCAACGCCAGGGCTATTTGGTAACTGCCCCACCTACCACTTAGACTTTAAGCATAACTTTTAATTTTGCCCGCTTTTAGGGGGCTTGGTTTTGTGCGCCTTTTTCGGAATGGTACTTAGATTACAATGTTTCAACCTTCACTTCCCTCAGTAGGGCTGTATATTTCGGCCAAACAGGTGTAGATCCAGTTCGGTGCTGAGATATTCCAAAATTTCCTGACCGGCGACACTGTTTCCCTTTTTGTCCAACGCCGGTCCAAAAATGCCGATGCCCATGCGGTTGTCCGCCACGCTGAGCAGACCGCCGCCCACCCCACTTTTTGTCGGGATACCCACTTTAACGGCAAATTCGCCGCTGCCGTCGTACATACCGCAGGTCAGCATTATGGTTTTGGCGATCTGCGCCGATCTGTGGCTGATAAACCGCTGACCGGTGATGGGCTCCCGGCCGTCATTGGCCAACAGAGCCCCCAAATCGGCTAGACTGTCTGCAGTGACATTTAGTGAGCACATGCGGGTATATAGCGCCAGCGTAAGCTCCACATCCCCGTCAATGATGCCCTTGCTCTGCAACAGATAGGCAATGGATCGGTTCCGGGCGATGTTGCTCATTTCCGACTGATAGGTCTCTTCGTTTACATCGATATCATCATCGGCACAGATTTTGCGTGCAAATGCCAGCAACTCATCAAATCCGGTTCGGACTGCCAGACTGTTTACTACCACAAGTGCCCCTGCGTTGATCATGGGGTTTGAAGGGAAGGCCTTGGTGACATCCAGATCCACAAAGGCGTTGAATGCCTCGCCCGACGGCTCCATACCCACTTTGGAAAATATAGCATCGTATCCAATGGTTTCAAAGGCCAGCATCAGGGTAATAATCTTGGAAATGCTCTGTATAGTAAAGCGCACCCGGTAGTCGCCCACATGCCAGCTTCGGCCGTCGGTGGTGCGGATGCTGATGCCAAGGTAGTGTGGGTCGGCTTTGGTAAGTTCGGGAATGTAGGAGGCACAGCGGCCTTTCGCGGTGGCCGGCCGCGCCCGTTCCAGAGCAGTCTGAAGTATTTCCTGCAAAAGGGGTCCCTCCCTATTAAAGGCTGTTGATGTAGTTGATCACGCTTTGGTTACTGGTAATTACCGGCATATCCAAAGCCTCGCTCAGCTTAGCGTGGATCTCGGTCGATCGAACATTGGTGCACGAATAAAAGCAGACCTGTGTATCGGCGGGAATAGCGTCCTTCTGCGCGGCCGCGAACTGTAAAATTTGCTCTGGCTTTAGCGCTGCGATATCCTGATCCGCGACCAGACCCATACCGGTCATATAGACAATCTCTATGCCAAATTGTACCATGGCCGCCTTAAAAATGCATTTACCTCTTCGGTGTAAGGGGTAAGAATCGCCACCTTTGTGGCCTGATGGCGTTCAAGTTCGCTCAACACAGCGCCAAATACACTGATAGCCGGTAGCCGGGCAACCGAGCTCACGCGCCATGTCTTTCTCGATTTTCTTCATGCCCTCCGGCCCGTGGGGTACCGACGCGCTGGTGCAACCAAATACGGCACACTTAAAGGGATAAATGCCCTTCAGGTAGTTCAGTGCACGAGGCAGTTTCCGGTCGATCATTTCCTGCTCAGCTTTTTCGGATACGTCCGCCAGCCACATCCGCTCCGAGTGAATGACACACTCGGACAGATGCGCTTGAAGATCCATTTCCAATGTAATGTCGGTATGTGGAATCACAATAGCTACATGTTCTTTTTCTACCATCGGGTTTCCGCCGTTCTTCTAAAAATGCCCTGGCCGCCCTGGCGGCCAGGGCATCATCCCGCTTAAGGAGCATGTCCTGCGCATGTGTTTTTTACTTGTGGCCTTCCATGTACTCGGCCAGACCGTTCAGGTAATACAAGGCCATCCAGCAGCCGACGTGGCTGGCGGTCTGCAGACTGCCGCTTTCGGGATAAATCTCCACAAAATCGAAACCATTTGCACCAGCCTTGCCAGCCTCGTGCACCATCATCATCAGTTCGAAGGAGGTGAGGCCACCCATATCCTGGGGGCCCTGGGGCATACAGGAAGCATCCAGAGAGTCGGAGCAAATCGTGATATACAGCACTTCGGTATCATTGCCGGCGATAGCCAGAGCCTTCTTAATGCTGGCCTCCCAGCCTTCCTTCTTCACCTCCATGCTGGGGATCACGGTCGCACCGTATTTTTTGGCGTTTTCGCCCTCACCTTGATGGTTGCGGGGGCCACGGATGCCAATGTGAACGATCTTGTGCGGATTCATGTTGGGATCGTTGTACAGCTGGTAGAAGGGGGAACAGCGGGCGAACGGGTCATCACCAAAATTGCTGTAGTTGTCCAGATGGGCGTCAAAATGCAGTACGCCAACTTTGCCGGGATGCCGCTTGGCCATTTCGCTAATAATAGGATATGTAATTCCGTGATCACCGCCCAGCGTAATGGGAATGACGCCGGCATCGGCCAACCCCCCAATGCGTTTGCGAATCTCGTTAAAGGTAAACTCGTAATTCCCGTTTTGCACGGGAATATCGCCGCTGTCGCCGACCTTTACGGTAGCAAAGCTGTCGCGGTCAAATTCAGGCAGATAACCGGTGTAACGGATGGAAGCGGAGCGGATGCTCTTGGGGCCATCGGTGCAGGAAGAGTAGCCGCCGATAGTACAGCCACCTTCCCAGGGGACACCCACAACTGCCGCATCCACCAGCTTCAAATCTTCGTTGGTCTCCAGAACGGGCAAGTTACAGAAAGAGGGCACGCCGCTGTAAATATTATTGGGTAAAAAGCTCGGATCATAAATGGTAGGTTTACTGTCTCTCATGATATAACGCAATCCTTTCATATGGACATAAGCCGCCCAACAAAAAGCCGGAACCGAGACCGACCGCCATGTTTTTCGTTGGGATATCCTCTTTATACCGTAGCCCGCCATTTTTCTTCTGGCCGGCTGTCATGCAAAGGAAAGAAGGGGAAAGGGGGGCTCCGGGCTGCATGCGGGGGAGCACCCCCGGTAGGACCAGATTACTGGATCAACAAAGCCAGTATTTTACGCTCCTTCCGATAAAGAAGGAGAGAGGGGTTATCAAAACAGCGAGATTACGCTGTTGACACCGATAATCAGGGAAATGATGAACACGCCGACACCCAGCACGGTGCTGAGGATACTGTTTTTGTATTTGCCCATGACGCTGCTACGGCTGGTGAGCCACACCACAACGCCAACAGAAACAGGCAGGAACACACCGTTAACAGCCTGAGCAGCCATGATAATCGCGATGGGGTTAAAGCCGGAAGCGGCAATCAGGATACCAAAGATCAGAACGACATAGTTGGTAATGGCATAACGCTTGTCGCTGCGGTCAGTCTTCCAACCGAACAGACCAGCCAGCACATAGGAGACACCCAGGGGAGTACAAACAGCACTGGAAACACCTGCGGCAATCAGACCGATGGCCATGAAGGGCTGAGCAAAGCTGCCCAAAGTGGGCTCCAACTGAACGGCCATGTCCATTGCGTTGTTGATAGTCATGCCGCGCATAACAGTGCTACTGGTGATCAGAACAGCACCGGTAACGATACCGCCCATAATCATGGGAACGATGGTACCAAAGCGAACCAGAGGCAGTTCGTCGGTGTTATGCCAGGTTCTGCTGCTGCTGGCAGCGTGCAGGAACAGGTTATAGGGGACGACGGTGGTACCAATCAGTGAGACGCAGGTGAGCATGGCGCCATCGGGCACAGTGGGAACCAGACCGCTGAATAATTCGCCGAGGTCAGGCTTTACAATGATCATGGTAACGACGAACACTACAGCCATGATGGTGACACAGATGCCCAGCAGTTTTTCCAGCTGCTTGAGTGCATTACCAGCAAAGGTGGTGATGAGCATAATACAAATGCCCCAGACAGGAGCAATGATCTTAGTGCTGACGCCAGTAATGGCCGAAAGACCGAGGGCAGTACCGGTAAGGTCGCCACCCATGTATGCGAAGCCGCCTAGGACGATGGGAACCGCAACAATCAGGATCAGAGCCCAGCGAAGAGCGTTGTTACCTGTTACTTCACCCAGCATGACCTCACAAAGACCGGCCTGTTTTACAACACCCAAGCGGGCAGCCATTTCCTGTAGAACAGAAACGGCGACAACACTAAAAATGATGCACCAGAGTAGAGCGAAACCGTAGTTTGCGCCGGCACGGGTGGCACTGGTGACAGTGCCGGGGCCAATAAATGAACCAACAATCAGAATGCCGGGGCCCAAAGATGCAAATTTTTCCTTGAGACTATACGTTTTGCTTGTGGTTTCTTTCATTACGCAATTCCTCCGTTTCGGGTTACAGCCGTTTCACAGGGCTAAATCGTGTGCCTGCACTTCAGACTGTTCGATATTGTAAAATGGCCTTTTACAATGTCAATTTAATGCAATGAGAGATAAATGTCAAATCCTTAAAATCTGTCGAATCTCTTGCAATTTTTCTCTTATTCGTCTATATTATTATAGTAATTTTTTCAGGAAAGACAGGGTTAGACACGGAACATGGTTAAAATTGTTTAATTTGATGGGATCTAATTTGTATAAATCGCACAAAAGGCTGGCGTTTCTGTTTGATATTACCAAATTAATATTCGGCAATGTCAAAAATGAATGTAAGTTTTTTACGGAAAGGGATCACGATGGATGCGAAAAGTCACGGGAAAACGATTCAGTCTGTACAACGGGCAATTGATATCCTCAACTGCTTTTCCAGCGCGGAAACAGCGCTTACCCTTGGCGAGATCAGCATACGCCTGGGGCTGAACAAAGCCACCGCGCACGGTATTCTCAACACCCTTCACAACAACGGCTATGTATGCCAGAATCTTCAGGGGAAATATCTGCTGGGACATGCAATTTTTGATAAGGCCGTGCTGGCTGAAAGCTCCCGCCGTAATCTGTGCACGACTGCTGCCCAGCAGATTATGCAAAATCTGAGCAACCAGCTACATAGCAACATGATCCTGTTTCTCGTCGAGAACAACAACCTTCGGATGGCACATATGACCACCCCCACGAACTGTTTTTTTGTGGTGGCCAAGGTGTCCAACGAGACTCCTATGTATGCCACCGCGTCCGGCAAGCTGATTTTGTCTTATGCTGACAAGGATTATTTAGATTACTATCTCTCTCATACCGAGCTTGCTCGAATCACGTCCCACACCATAACCGACGCGAAACGGCTGAAGAAAGAATTGGAAAAGATCCGCGGTATCGGTTATTCCAAGGAGATGGAGGAGCTTTCCCTCGGTGTATCCGCTGTTTCAGTCCCCATTTTTGACGCGAACGGCCGATTGTATGCGGCCTTGAGCGCCACATATATGACGGCCGATGCACCCAAAGACCGCCGACAGTTAAACAGTATTGTCCGAAAGGCCGCGGCCGGTATTCAAAACTCGGTGTTAAAAAGCTGACGCCCCACAAAACAAAATGCTGTCTGGATTGATAGTCGAATAAGTACAGGAAAATGGATGACGAATCGGAAAATGGATCTGCGCACCGCGCCTGATTTGGAGGCACTGCGGTACACAGGCTGTGCGTTGAACTTTAAGACCTTTACCAGCTCCATCTGGCACAAGAAACAGCGGGACAATTCCCTTGAGAAACGGTCCATCTTAACAAATGCTCATAATCCTATCATTGAGGACGATGTATTTTAGAAAGTACAGGAAATCCCGCAGCAAAGACACCGAATAACCCGCACAGGCCGAAACAGCATCTTTTCCGGGCTTGTTCACTGTGCGGACTGCGTTCCAAGATGCTCTATGGTGCATCCAACAACGGCGATTCGGGACAGGACTTCTTTGGTTGCTCGTTATACCACAAGGATAAAGAGATGTGCAACGGATACTTCATCTGGGGCAAGGTGTTGGAAACGTATGGTTCTGAAACCAATTTAGACTGTGATTGGCTACGTTCTGTGGCATGAGGCACGCTTCTGCACCGTGATGGAAGAACAGCTCTGGCTGGACAGCGAAGAATAAATTCGCATCCCCAACACCTGCGCTATAACGCACACAGAACTTAAACTTCAGTGGCGATGAAAAAATTCCGTGTAGACGTACGTGCACCACATTCACAGCAGAAATATGTTGTACTGCCAGGAAACTTATACGAATGCTTTGCTGTTGCCGAAAGATTAAAGAATCAATGTGAAGAATTAAATGCGGTAAGTCACAAATTAAATAAAAGAAAGAATTAAAAAATGAATTGTAAATTATGGAAGAGCAAAGACATGCCAAAATTAAGGATATTAATGTAAGCTAACATCCAAGCCAAACACACTCGATAAAAGGCGTGCGGACTTGTTCCGCACGCCTCAGTTTGTCGAAAAAGTCCAGCTTTTGCTGGGCTTTTTGACCCCATATTCAGCCACTGACAGAGAAAAAACGGGTCCCGTCAAGATTTATGCGCAAAATTGTTTGCAGGCTCCGGCTGAGTGAAGTC
>JACXXQ010000801.1_pt1 | contig 13435 bp, 8 predicted proteins | sample 8621361 | NCBI WGS metagenome assembly JACXXQ01 (sample SAMN15503820, study PRJNA645414) | gut metagenome | isolation source: feces | host: Bos taurus | place: USA | collected 2016 | reverse complement strand
GCATCTAAAGGTGCTGTTTACCGATTAAAGTATGAGCGATTTTCTGATGCCTGCCAGGGCGGAGAGATAATGTCAGTTTGCTGACCATGCGTGGGATAATGTTGCCGGATCTGGTCTGAACGCCATCTCCGGCTAACAAAGTCATGTCGCTAAAACTAAACGATGCGGCAGGCGTCGGCTTCCCAGCGGTAACCAACGCCGTAAACGGCGCGGATAAATGACTGTTCGGCGTCGAGAGATTCCAGCTTGCGGCGCAGGTTTTTAATGTGGCTGTCGATGGTGCGGTCGGTTACTACGCGGTAGTCGTCATAAAGATGATTGAGCAAATGCTCGCGGGAGAACACTTTTCCTGGTTCATGAGAGAGCGTTTTCAGCAGACGAAATTCCGCAGGCGTCAGGTCAAGCATTTTACCGCGCCATGAAGCCTGAAAACGACCTTCGTCGATAATCAACGGGCTTTCAGCATCCTGTTGCTGCAACTCGCGCTGCGGTTTGCAACGGCGCAAAATGGTTTTGACGCGCGCTACCACTTCCCGTGGGCTGTACGGCTTACAGATATAATCATCTGCGCCAATCTCCAGCCCCAGCAGGCGATCGATCTCTTCGATTTTTGCCGTCACCATCACGATCGGAATGTCAGAAAAACGACGAATTTCCCGGCACAGCGTCAGGCCATCGGTGCCAGGGAGCATCAGATCTAACAGGATCAGATCCGGTGGTGTCTGGCGCACATACGGCAGTACCTGATCGCCGTGGCTGATAAGCGTCGGCGCATAGCTCGCAGCACGCAGATAATCAATGAGCAACTGCCCCAGCTTCGGTTCATCTTCCACGATCAAAATACGCGGTGTGTTTTCGTCGATTGGTAACTCGGTCATACTTCTCTCTGTAAATCCCGTTCCAGCGGTAACTCTACTGTAATGCTTACCCCGCCAAAAGGCGAATGGGCAGCAATAATGCGGCCATTATGTGCTTCAACAATGTTCAGGCAAATCGCCAGCCCCAGCCCGGAACCGCCGCTGGCGCGGTTGCGGGAACCTTCGGTGCGATAAAAACGTTCAAACAATTTTTGTAGCTGATCGTCACTGACACCTGGCGCACTGTCGGCAAAGGTCAGGCGCACCGTTTTGTCGTGCTGCTCGGCAGAGATTTTCAGGCTGCCGCCGCTGTCAGTGTAGCGCAGGCTGTTTTCCAGTAAGTTATTGAATAACTGCATTAAACGGTCGCGATCGCCAAATACGGTAATACTGTCTGGCAGGGAAAACTGCAGTTTCAGGCCACGGCTGGCAAATCGTTCGCGAAATGCGCCGCCCGCCACTTCCAGCAGTGGGATCAAATCTACCGGTGCTTTTTGATAGGCGAGAGCGCCTTCATCAGACATCGACAATTGATGAAGATCATCCACCAGTTTGGTCAGTGTACCGACCTCCGCCTGTAAAGACGCCACCGTCTCCGGCGTGAATTTACGCACGCCATCCTGAATGGCTTCCAGTTCACCGCGCAGCACCGCTAATGGCGTACGCAGTTCGTGAGAAATATCGGCCATAAAATCGCGCCGCATTTGCTGGTTTTTCTCCAGCGTGCTGGCAAGCTGGTTGAAGTCTTGCGCCAGTTTGCCCAGTTCATCTTCACTGGTGGGCGTTACGCGGGTAGTGAAATCGCCCGCCGCCAGTTTGTGCGTGCCATCGACAAGTCGTTTTACCGGTGCCAGCAAACCGCGCGCCAGCAGAAAGGTGGCGAGCGCCGCGAGTAACGTTGCCAGGGCGACGATCAGCCAGCTGGTTTGCCGCTGTTGTTTATCGAAATTGATATCAGTATTGCGCGTTAACCGCTCAACGGGGGAGGCGATCACCGCGCCAACTTCCGCACCGTTGACCAGAATGGGTCGCCGTGTACCGTCAGGTGGAATCGGCGCTCGCGGACCAACCAGCACTTTGTTGTTTTGATCAACCACCCAGAACTGGGTACGCCAGCCGTGCGGTGGCATACCCGGGCCGGGTTTATCTTCCGAATTATCGTGTTCAAATGAACGCAGGATCTGAAAGACAAAGCGATCATTGTTGCGCAGGAAGCGCCAGTTGCCATGCTGCGCATACTGCTCGCCAAGCGCATCACTTAACAGTTGTAATCGTTGTTCATTACCATGCTTGATGTAATCAATAAAGCCACGCTCAAAACTGATACGCACCGCCCAGTGCATACTGATCAGCAAGACAATGCAGGTGGCGAAAATCGCCAGAAACAGTTTGCCGGTAATACCGGGTCGCCAGAACTTCATTGCGCGCTCCTTTTTCGCCGCGAAATAGCTACATTTTGATGCGTATCGTTCGGCACTCTGGCAAAGATGAACGCCGGAAGGGCGATGATCAACGCCATGCTAAGCCAGGTGTACATAAAGACGGTTTGTGTGGTGCCGCTGTCGACGCTGACATGCTGTGAACCAAAAAGTCCCAGCAACAGCCCGGCGATAGTGACGCCGATACTCATCGACAATTGCATAATCATCGACAGCAGGCTGTTTCCGCTGCTCGCCAGATTGTCCGGGAGATCTTTCAGCGTCAGGGTGTTCATGGAGGAGAAACGCGTTGAGTTGACCATTCCTTGTAAAAACAGGACGAACGGCAAAACGTAGTACCAGCCCAACAGAGCGGTAGTCATAAACAACAGGGTGACCAGCGACAGACCCAGCGTGGTCGCTACCAGTACCCGACGATAACCAAAGCGATTCACCACCTGTACCACAATTCGCTTCATTCCCATGCTGCCAAGCACCATCGGGATCATCATCAGTCCGGCATGAAACGGCGAGAAACCGAGGCCAATTTGCAGGAAAACCGGTGTCATAAAGGGCAACATGCCACTGCCAATACGTCCGGCAAAGCTCCCCGCCAGGCCCAGCGAAAAGGTACGAGTACGGAACAGTTTCAGACTGAACAGGGCACGGTTGTTATTTCTGGCGTGCAGCAGATAAAGCACCAGTGCCACCACGCCAACTGCGACCAGGCCAGCAATCGCCAGCGGCGATAAACCTGTACCTTTACTGCCGTCCAGCGCCAGGGTTAATACCGCCATGCCAACCGCCAGCAATAAAAAGCCGGAAAGATCAAAGCGCCGCGTCTGCATGGTGTAGTTCGGCATTAACATCAATGTGGCGATCGCACCGATAATCCCCACCGGAATGTTGATCAAAAAGATCCAGTGCCACGACGCGTACTCCACCAGCAGACCGCCGAGCGCCGGACCGAGCAGCGGACCGACCTGACCGGGTAACGTGACAAAGGTCATCGCCGCCATATATTGCTCGCGCGGTACGATTTTCATCACCGTCAATCTGCCGACCGGCACCATCATCGCGCCGCCAACGCCCTGTAACGCGCGTGCCAGCAACAGTTCGTTCAGCGTGCCGGAAAGCGCGCAAAACAGTGAACCGAGAGTAAACAGCACGATGGCGGTAAAGAAAATATTGCGCACGCCGACTTTGTCCGCCAGCCAGCCGCTGGCGGGCAGCATCACCGCCACGGTCAGCACATAAGAGACAATGACCATGTGCATATGCAACGGACTTTCCCCGAGGCTTTGCGCCATTGAGGGAAGGGCGGTGTTTACGATGGTGGTGTCCAGCGACTGCATAAAGAAGCCGAAAGCCACAATCCACAATTGCCAACGGGTGCTGTCGGGAAGATCTGTCATTTACTCGGTTACCGTTTGTTTAGGTTTACGCGAAAAACGCAGCCGCAGACGGTCGAAAAAGAGATACACCACCGGCGTGGTATACAGCGTAAGGAGCTGGCTCATTACCAGTCCGCCGACAATGGTGATCCCCAGGGGGTGCCGCAGCTCCGAGCCGTCGCCGCCCGACAATACCAGCGGCAGCGCACCAAACAGCGCCGCCAGGGTAGTCATCATAATCGGGCGAAAACGCAGCAGACAGGCCTGGAAAATAGCTTCCTGCGGCGTCAGGTTACCGTGCCGTTGGGCTTCAAGCGCAAAATCGACCATCATAATGGCGTTTTTCTTCACGATGCCGATTAATAGCATGATCCCTATCAGGGCGATTAGGCTGAACGGGGCATTGAACAGCTCCAGCGCCAGCAGCGCTCCAACACCCGCCGAGGGCAGGGTGGAGAGAATCGTCAGCGGGTGCACATAACTCTCGTAAAGGATACCCAGCACGATATACACCGTGGCGATGGCGGCGATAATCAGGATCACCTGTGAGTTCATCGTCTCCTGGAACACCTGCGCTGTTCCGGCAAAACTGCCGCGCACCGTCGAAGGCACACCAAGCTGGGTCATTGCGCGATCGATCGCCGCACTGGCGTCCGAGAGCGATTTTCCGGTCGGCAGGTTGAACGAAATGGTCGAGGCCGCCGATAATCCCTGATGATTCACCGATAGTGGGGCATTCGCCGGTTGCCATTTAGCGAAATACGACAGCGGGATCGCTTTGCCTTCGTTATTGATAACGAACATTTTTTCCAGCGCACTGATGTCCTGGGTATAGCGCGGATCCACTTCCATCACCACTTTATACTGGTTCATCGGCTGGTAAATGGTCGAGATTTGCCGCTGACCGAAGGCGTTATTTAACAGACTGTTGGCGGCTTGTACGTCGATTCCCAGCCGTGCCATGGTGTCGCGGTCGTAAACCAGATTCATCTCCGCGCCGTTATCCTGCTGATCGGAGTTCACGTCCGCCAGTTCCGGCAACGTCGCCAGTTTTTTGCGGATTTTCGGCTCCCATTCGCGCAGTGCCGCCAGGTCGTCGGATAACAACGTGTACTGGTAGCTGGCGTTCGACTGACGCCCACCAACGCGAATATCCTGTACCGCCATCAGGAACAGATTCGCCCCCGGTTCTTTCGCCAGTTTTACGCGCAGACGGTCGATAATTTGCTGCGCCGTTTCGCTGCGTTCGTCGCGTGGCTTGAGGGTGATAAACATCATCCCGCTGTTCACTCGCGAACCGCCTGTAAAGCCGGTGACATTATCCACTGCCGGATCGTCACGGATAATTTTCATGAAATCCTGCAACTTACCGCGCATCGCCTGAAACGAAATACTCTGATCCGCCTGAATCCCGCCCATCAGCACGCCAGTGTCCTGCTCCGGGAAGAAGGTTTTCGGGATCGAGATATACAGCCAGATATTCAGCGCAATGGTGCCAAGCAGCACCACGCCCACCAGACGGGTATGATTGAGCACCCAGTTCAGTGACTTGCCGTAGCCTTGTTGCAGGGCTACCAACATGCGACCAAAACCACGCAGTCGCTTTTGCTCGCGCGGCTTGCTGGCTTTCAGCATCCAGCCACACATCATTGGCGTTAATGTCAGAGAAACCAGCAACGATATACCAATGGCGACAGAAAGCGTCACGGCAAATTCGCGTAACAGTCGGCCCGGCAATCCGCCCATCAACAGCAGCGGCAGGAACACCGCCACCAGTGACAGACTCATCGACAGCACCGTAAAACCGACTTCGCGAGTACCTTGCAGCGCGGCCTGTAGCGGTTTCATCCCCGCTTCCAGATGACGGGCAATGTTTTCCAGCACCACGATGGCGTCATCCACCACGAAACCAGTAGCGATGGTGAGCGCCATTAACGAAAGGTTATTGAGACTGAATCCGCACAGGTACATCGCCGCAAACGTACCAATCAGCGAAACCGGCACCGAAACGGCGGGAATAATAGTGGCGCGACCCGAGCGCAGGAATAAAAACACCACCAGAATCACCAGCGCCACCGAGATAATCAGCGTTTGCTCGACTTCTTCCAGCGAGGAGCGAATGGTGGGGGAGCGATCCTGGGCAATTTGCAGATCAATCGCCGCCGGAATGGTTTCCTGCAACTCCGGTAATTTTGCCCGGATGCTGTCAACCGTCTGGATAATATTGGCTTCCGGCAGCTTGCGGATCATCAGCAAAATAGCCGGTTTGGCGTTGGTCATCCCGGCGTTGCGCACATCCTGCACTGAGTCGGTCACCGTCGCCACATCGCCCAGACGAACCGCGCCGCCGTTGTTGTAATGAATAATCAGCGGCTGATATTCGGCGGCGGTTTTTAGCTCATCATTGGTCTGGATCTGCCAGCGGTGAGTGCCATCTTCCAGCGCCCCCTGCGGTTTACGCACGTTGGCATTGCTGATGGCAGTGCGTACGTCGTCCAGCGAGACGCCCTGATTAAACAGCGCCTGCGGATTCAGCCCGACGCGTACGGCGGGCAGTGAGCTGCCGCCAACATCGACATCACCGACACCGTCGATTTGCGAAATCGTCGGAGCCAGCTGCGTCGAGGCGAAATCGTACAGTTCACCCTGCGAATAAGTATCGGATGTCAGCGTGAGGATCATAATTGGCGCATCCGACGGGTTCGCTTTGCGATAGGTCGGACGGCTGGGCATCCCACTGGGCAGCAAACTTTGTGCAGCGTTGATCGCCGCCTGCACATCACGCGCTGCGCCGTTGATATCCCGGTCAAAATCAAACTGCAAAATAATACGCGTGCTGCCGAGCGAACTGCTGGAGGTCATTTCACTGACTCCGGCAATGCGCCCAAGTGAGCGCTCCAGCGGCGTGGCAACGGAAGACGCCATTGTTTCTGGTGACGCACCGGGCAGCGAGGCGCTGACCATAATCACCGGAAAATCGACCTGCGGCAGCGGGGCGACCGGCAGCATACGGAAGCCCAGTATGCCGCACAGGGTAATGGCAACCGACAGTAAAATCGTCGCCACCGGGCGGTAAATGAAGAGGGCAAAAAACTTCACTTACGCCTCCTCTTCATGACGGGCAAAGCGGCTTTTGGTCCACAATGCCAGGCGGTCGAACAGCAAATAAATCACCGGCGTGGTAAACAGCGTCAGCACCTGGCTGACAATCAGACCGCCGACCATGCCGATACCTAACGGACGACGCAGTTCCGCGCCGACCCCGGTACTCAACATCAGCGGCAGCGCGCCAAGCAGAGCCGCCAGGGTGGTCATCAGGATCGGACGAAAACGCAACAGACAAGCCTGGTAGATGGCATCGCGCGGCGACATGCCTTGCTCGCGCTCAGCAGCCAGCGCGAAGTCGATCATCATGATGGCGTTCTTCTTCACGATACCGATCAGCAAAATAATGCCGATAATCGCAATCACATCCAGTTCGCTACCAGCAATCAGCAACGCCAGCAGTGCGCCAACCCCTGCGGTGGGTAGCGTCGAGAGAATGGTGATCGGGTGAATAAAGCTCTCGTACAGAATGCCGAGCACGATATACATCGCCACCACCGCCGCGACAATCAGCCAGACAGTGCTGCCCAGCGCCGACTGGAAGGCGAGGGTGCTGCCCTGGAACTGCGTGGTGATATCCACCGGCAGATTCAGCGTCTTTTCGGTGTCCATAATCGCCTGCACCGCATCGCCCAGCGAATAGTTATCCGGCACGTTAAAGGAGATGGTCGTTACCGGGAACTGATCCAGATGGTTGATGGAGAGCGGCGCAAAACGCTGCTCAATTTTGGCAATTGAGCTTAGCGGCACCACGCCGCCGTCGCTGCTGGTCAGGCGAATGGTATCCAGCGCCGCGAGGCCTGGGGTATTTTCGGTGTTGTGCTCCAGCACCACGCGATACTGGTTGGCCTGAGTATAAATAGTGGAAATCAGCCGCTGACCAAACGCGTTGTACAGGGCGTTATCGACATCCGCCATGCTGATCCCCAGACGGCTGGCGCTGTCGCGATCAACATTGACATACGCCACCAGCCCTTTGTCCTGCCAGTCGCTGGAGACATCAGAAAGCTGTGGCAGTTGCTGGAGTTTTTCCATCAACTGTGGCACCCAGGTACTGAGCGCATCCAGTGACGTGGCCTGCAAGGTTAACTGGTACTGGGTGCGGCTGACCTGAGTATCAATAGTCAGATCCTGCGTTGGTTGCAGGAAGAGATCGACGCCCGGCACTTTATCTACCGCCGTTTGCAGACGGGCGATGACTTTTTGCACCCGATCATCACGTTCATCCAACGGTTTGAGGTTGATTTGTAAACGTGCACTGTTCAGCGACGGGTTAGTGCCATCAACGCCAACAAATGAGGTCAGGCTTTGCACTGCCGGATCCTGCAAAATCACGTCCGCGACCTGGCGTTGTCGCTGGGCCATATTGGCAAAGGAGCTGGATTGCGGTGCCTGCAAAGTGCCCTGAATAATGCCATTGTCCTGTACCGGGAAGAAACCTTTCGGAATGAACACCCACAGCAGCACGCTAAGCAGCAGCGTGCTGAGTGCCACGCTTAAGGTCAGCCACGGATGATTCAGCACTTTCGCCAGTCCACGACCATAGGCGGCGATTATCCTGTCGAACATTTTTTCCGAGGCACGGGAGAAGCGGTTCTGTTTACGCAACGACTCCTGGCTGAGCATCCGCGCGCACATCATCGGTGTCAGGGTCAGCGACACCACCGCTGAGATCAAAATCGCTACCGCCAGGGTAATAGCAAATTCGCGGAACAGTCGCCCGACGATATCGCCCATAAACAGCAGTGGGATCAACACCGCAATCAGTGAGAAGGTCAGCGAGATAATGGTAAAGCCGATTTCACCTGCGCCCTTGAGCGCCGCCGCCAACGGTTTTTCGCCTTTTTCGATATAGCGGGAAATGTTTTCGATCACCACGATGGCGTCATCGACCACGAATCCGGTGGCGATAGTTAACGCCATCAGTGTCAGGTTATTGATTGAAAAATCGAGAAACACCATAACCGCGAAAGTGCCGATTAACGACAGCGGTACAGCAACACCGGGAATGATGGTCGCCGGAATATTGCGCAAAAACAGGTAGATAATCATGACTACCAGCGCGATAGCCATCATCAATTCAAACTGAGTATCATCGACGGATGCGCGGATATTGGTGGTGCGATCGGAAAGCACTGTCACCTTCACCGATTTCGGCAGACTCTCAGTGAGCTGTGGCAGCATCTGCCGAATGCTGTCGGCGGTGGAGATAATGTTAGCACCGGGCTGGCGCTGAACATTCATCACAATGGCCTGTTCTTTGTTCGCCCACGCGCCGAGCCAGCTGTTTTCTGCACCTTGCTCTACAGTTGCGACATCGCCCAGACGAATTGGCGCGCCGTTCTGGTAGGCGATGATTAGCTGGCGATACTCTTCGGCGGATTGCATCTGGTCGTTAGCGGAAAGCGTAACCGCACGGGAAGGGCCGTCGAGGCTACCTTTTGCCGAGTTAACGTTAGCGCCGGTAATGGCGGTGCGCACGGTTTCGCTGGTCAGGCCGAGGGCGGCAATCGCCTGAGCGTTAAGTTTGACGCGAACAGCCGGACGCTGACCGCCGGAAAGCGTCACCAGTCCGACACCGGAAATCTGCGAGATTTTCTGCGCGACGCGGGTTTCCACCATATCTTCCACTTGCGTCATCGGCATGGCGGTTGAGGTGACGGCGAGCGTCATGATCGGCGGATCTGCCGGGTTCACTTTGCTGTAAACCGGCGGGTTAGGCAGATCGCTCGGCAACAAGTTGGTCGCAGCGTTAATCGCGGCCTGCACTTCCTGCTCGGCGACATCGAGCGGTAATGTTAGCTGGAACTGCAAAGTGATAACTGACGCACCGCCGGAACTTTGCGACGACATCTGTTTCAGGCCAGACATCTGCCCGAACTGGCGTTCTAGCGGCGCGGTAACGGCAGAGGTCATGACATCCGGGCTGGCACCTGGGTAGAGCGTGACCACCTGAATGGTCGGATAGTCCACTTCCGGCAGCGCCGAAACGGGCAGGGCGCGATAACCGATAATCCCGGCGAGTAAGATCGCCACCATCAGCAGCGTGGTGGCGACAGGACGCATAATAAAAAGGCGCGACGGGCCGCCTGTGCTGCTCGGGGGTAACACCTGCATCAGGAGCGTGCTCCTTTTTTCGCGTATTCGCGGCTGGTGGCTTTCTCTTCCGGAGTGGTGGCGCTCTGGGCTTCCACCACTTCCACTTTCGCCCCTTCGGTCAGGCGATCAATGCCGTCTGTCACCACGCGATCGCCCGCAGAAATACCTGCACGGATCACCACTTTCTGACTGTCCTGAATGCCCGGCGTCACCAGATGTTTGCTGACCTTGTTTTCGCTATTCAGCACCCAGACAAAATGGCCTTCATTGCCCATTTGCAGGGCGGCTGTTGGGATCACTACGGCGTTTTGTTCGGTGTCGACTAACATGCGCGCGTTAACAAACTGATTGGGAAACAGCGCATCATCCTGATTATTAAAGCGTGCTTTCACTTTAATCGTACCGGTAGTGGCATCGATTTGGTTATCGAGGCTTAACAGCGTGCCTTCACTTAATTTCTTCGAATTGGTGCGATCCCAGGCTTCTACCACCAGCGGTTTTCCGGCTTTTTGCGCCTGCACTACAGTAGCGATATCGCTTTCCGGCAGGGTAAAGACTAAATCGATAGGATGCGTCTGGGTGATCACCACAATTCCGGTGGTATCACCACTGGAGATTTGGTTACCAACATCAACCTGCTTGAGACCAACGCGACCATCGACTGGTGCGGTGATGCGGCTCCAGTCGAGTTGCAGCTGCGCGCTGGCGACGCTTGCTTCATCAGCCTTAATGGTGCCTTCGGTTTCACTGACCAGCGCCTGTTGGGCATCCAGCTCCTGACGGGAGACGAGATTGGTTTTTGCCAGTTGCTGATAACGCGCCAGATCACGGCGGGCGTTAGCAAGCGTGGCTTTATCTTTTGCCAGTTGGCCCTGGGCTTGTGCTAATGCAACTTTGAACTGGCTGGGGTCAATTTCTGCCAGTAAATCGCCTGCTTTGACCTGCTGGCCTTCCTGGAAATGTAACGCCATCAGTTGACCGTCCACGCGGCTGCGCACCGTAACAGTATTAGCGGCGGTAATGGTGCCAAGCCCGGTGAGGTAACGCGGAACTGCCTGTTCTACGGCGGTCGCCGCCTGAACCGGGGCTAATGGGCCGGAACGCATACCACGGCGACCACCCGCTGGCGATTGCTGCGCTTGTTTCGTCGCCCCTGGGGCTGCACTCTGGGAGTCATTGCGGCCTTGCCAGAACCAGAATGCGGCGATGGCGGCGATAACCACCACGATTACGATTACCCAACGGGATTTATAACTGCCTTTCATCGTTAAGAGTTTCTCTTCCTGAAACGTTTCGCGGAATGATACTAGTGTAGCCAGCCAATAAGGGAGAAAAATGGAGGAATTATGAAACACTATCGGGAATCGTCTGAATGGCGGGCACATTTGCGAGCACGCATCCAGTAATAACACAGGAAACTATTTTATCTACGCGTTAGCGATAGACTGCTTGCATGGCGAAAGGAGGTAAGCCGACGATTTCAGCGGGACGCTGAAACGGGAAAGCCCCTCCCGAGGAAGGGGCCTTAAATAAGGAAAGGGTCATGATGAAGCTACTCATCATCGTGGTGCTCTTAGTTATTAGCTCGCCAGCTTACTAAGACTACCAGGGCGGGGGAAACCCCGCTCTACCCTCACTCCTGAAAGTATGCCTTCACGATAAGATTGTCAATCCGCAGGCTTTGCCGTCTGCGATCCTGCCAGCAAAAATTCTTTGCGAGACGTTACGCAATAATCACACTGGAAACTATTTTATCTGCAAGTCAGCGATAGACTAAGTGCATGGCGAAAGGAGGTAAGCCGACGATTTCAGCGGGACGCTGAAACGGGAAACCCTCTCCCGGAGAAGAGGGCTTTTAATAAGGAAAGGGTTATGATGAAGCACGTCATCATACTGGTGATACTCTTAGTGATTAGCTTCCAGGCTTACTAAGAACACCAGGGGGAGGGGGGAAACCTCTCCCTAACCCTCACTCCTGAAATTATGTCACTCCGCCCTTAGTGTCAATCGACGGCTCTCCGTTCTTGCGAGGCGAATAGCAAAATTTTCTGCGCCGCCGGGCCTAATTCTGAAAGTTTCTTCGTTTGCTCTTATTTCATTATTGCAATCGGTATGATACCGGACCTCAATAATTCTCTAAGAAAGGATTTCTTATGAGCGAACAAATCACGTTTGCCACCAGCGATTTTGCCAGTAACCCGGAACCACGTTGCCCCTGCATTTTGCTGCTGGATGTTTCTGGTTCTATGAACGGTAGACCTATTAATGAACTTAACGCCGGATTGGTTACCTTTCGCGATGAGCTGCTTGCCGATTCGCTGGCCTTAAAAAGAGTGGAACTCGGTATTGTGACGTTCGGCCCGGTGCATGTGGAACAACCATTTACCAGTGCCGCTAATTTTTTCCCGCCCATCCTGTTTGCCCATGGGGATACACCAATGGGCGCCGCCATTACCAAAGCCCTGAATATGGTTGAGGAGCGCAAACGTGAGTATCGCGCCAATGGTATTTCCTATTATCGTCCGTGGATTTTCCTGATCACCGATGGCGCTCCAACCGATGAGTGGCAGGCTGCCGCCAACAAAGTGTTTCAGGGGGAAGAAGATAAGAAGTTTGCCTTCTTTTCCATCGGTGTTCAGGGGGCGGATATGAAGACGCTGGCCCAAATCAGCGTTCGTCAGCCTTTGCCTCTGCAAGGATTACAATTCCGTGAACTGTTTAGCTGGTTATCCAGTTCGCTGCGTTCGGTTTCCCGCTCCACGCCGGGAACGGAAGTTGTGCTGGAAGCGCCAAAAGGCTGGACGTCAGTGTGAGCTGGCGTCTGGTTTATGCATCAGCCGTTGGAACGTCGCACATCAGCGCTGACTTGTCTTGCCAGGATGCCTGCCAGATGCAGGTTGCCTGGTTAGAAGACCAGCAGCCATTATTGTCGGTATTTGTCGCTGATGGCGCAGGCAGCGTCTCGCAGGGTGGCGAAGGCGCGATGCTCGCCGTCAATGAAGCGATGGCTTATATGTCGCAAAAAGTGCAGGGCGGGGAATTGGGGCTTAATGATGTCCTCGCAACGGACATTGTGCTGACCATTCGTCAGCGACTTTTTGCCGAGGCGGAAGCCAAAGAATTAGCGGTTCGCGATTTTGCCTGCACGTTTTTGGGATTGATTTCATCAGCTAATGGCACCTTGATTATGCAGATTGGCGATGGCGGCGTGGTGGTAGATTTGGGTCACGGTTTGCAACTGCCGCTCACGCCGATGGTGGGGGAATATGCCAATATGACGCACTTCATTACCGATGACGATGCTGTTTCCAGACTGGAAACTTACACCAGTACTGAGCGTGCGCATAAAGTTGCAGCATTTACGGATGGTATTCAGCGACTGGCGTTAAATATGCTGGATAATTCTCCGCATGTGCCTTTCTTTACCCCGTTTTTCAATGGACTGGCGTCAGCAACGCAGGAACAACTCGATTTATTACCTGAATTGTTAAAGCAGTTTTTGTCCAGCCCGGCGGTAAACGAGCGTACGGATGATGATAAAACGTTGGCACTGGCGCTGTGG
>JACXXQ010000800.1_pt1 | contig 13439 bp, 16 predicted proteins | sample 8621361 | NCBI WGS metagenome assembly JACXXQ01 (sample SAMN15503820, study PRJNA645414) | gut metagenome | isolation source: feces | host: Bos taurus | place: USA | collected 2016 | reverse complement strand
TCTGCGCAGTAATTCCATTGTACTGGAAAGACTGCTGCGTCTGCGCAATGCGACACAGTCCCAGCATCTTATAAAGGTATACGAAGAAGATGAGGATTTGCTGGACGATGTTATCATCGAATATAAGCAGGCTGTAGAAATGGTTGAAATGTACAGCCACATTCTTAACAGCATGATGGAAGTTTTTGCCAGCATCATCAGCAACAACCTGAACCTGGTCATGAAATTTTTGGCATCCGTCACCATTATTTTGGCGATTCCTACACTCATCAGCGGTTTGTGGGGCATGAACGTACCTGTCCCCTTTGCGGAAAACCCCTTCGGGTTCCTTATCGTCATCAGTCTGGCGGCGTGTATTGCCATCGGCACTGCCTTCCTGCTGTGGAAGAAGCGAATGTTCTGAGGTTAGAAAATGTCTAAAATTACGCAAGAAAAACTGCTCGCCGGAATTATTTTCGGCGATAATGATAACGAAGAATATATTTACCTGCCCGGCGGCGAGGTTGGCAGCGAAGCGCCTCTTTGCGTGCTGGAACGCGGCGGCAGCCGCGAGGACCTGCCTCTTGAAGAAGCGGCACAGCAGGTTCATCGTCTTGCGCTGCGCCCCTGCACTCATCCGCTGTGGGGTAAGCGTTCGTACTAAATCATAATGCCGCAAGGAGGAATGCAAGATGTATATCCCTAAACTGCACAAAATCTGGCTTTGTCAAAATGACAATGGCGGTATCTATATGTATCCCAAAATGGCAAATCGTCACGGCCTGATTGCCGGTGCTACCGGTACAGGCAAAACCGTTACGCTCAAGGTGCTGGCAGAAAGCTTCAGTGAAATGGGCGTACCTGTTTTTCTGGCAGATATCAAGGGCGACGTTTCCGGTATGTGCCTGCCCGGTGAGGACAGCGAAGGCTTCCGCAAGCGTTTGAGAAATAAGCTTGGCCTGGAAACAGAATGGAAATTCGCCGGTTATCCGGTACGCTTCTGGGACGTTTACGGCAAAGGAGGCATTCCCGTACGCGCTACCGTTTCGGAAATGGGACCTGATCTGCTCAGCCGTCTGCTGGAGCTGAACGAAACCCAAAGCGGTGTAATGAATATTGTTTTCCGCGTAGCAGATGACCAAGGCCTGCTGCTGTTGGATTTCAAGGATTTGCGCAGCATGGTACAATACGTCGGTGATAATGCTGCCCAGTTCAAAACAAGCTACGGCAACATCACTCCCGCCAGCATCGGTGCTATCCAAAGAGCTTTACTGCGTCTGGAGGACCAGGGTGCGGATATTTTCTTCGGTGAACCGGCACTTGATATCAAGGACTGGTTTGCTACGGCAGAAGACGGCCGCGGCGTTATCAACCTGCTGCATGCTACCGAACTGTTCCAACGTCCGCTGCTCTACTCCACCTTCTTGCTGTGGATGCTTTCCGAGCTCTACGAAATGATGCCGGAAGCAGGCGATTTGGATAAACCCAAAATGGTTTTCTTCTTTGACGAAGCTCATCTGATTTTTAAGGATGCACCGCAATCCCTTTTGGATAAGATTGAACAGATTGTCCGCCTCATCCGTTCCAAGGGCATCGGTATTTACTTTATCACCCAACAGCCAACCGACGTACCCGAAAGCGTACTGGCACAGTTGGGCAACAAGCTGCAGCATGCACTGCGCGCCTACACTCCTAAAGAACGCAAGAGCCTTAAAGCTACCGCACAATCCTTCCGCGAAAACCCTGCATTAGATTCAGAAGCTGCCTTAGGCGAGCTTGGCACAGGCGAGGTCCTCGTTTCTATGCTGGACCCCGAAGGTATTCCTTCTATCGTACAGCGTGCTTATGTAATACCGCCGCGCAGCTATCTTGGCGTGTGTGATGACGCCAAACGCCAACAGCTGATCAAGGACTGCCCGCTCTACAGCAAATATGCAGAAGCTGTTGACCGTGAATCCGCCTACGAGCTGCTGACACAAAAAGCGCAAGAAGCACAGGCGGAAGCCGAAGCGGCAGCGAAGGCTGAAGCTGAAGCGAAGGAAGCAGCGCTGAGAGCAAAAGAAGAAGCCAAGCAGGCCAAGGAAGCGGAGCGTGCCGCCAAAGCTGCGGAACGTGAGCGCATTGCAGCAGAACGTGCTGCACAAAGAAGCAGCGGCCGCCAAACCAAGAGCGTGTTGGACAAGGTTTTGGACAGCGCTGTCAATTCCGCTACCCGCACAGTAGGCAACCAAATCGGCAGCAAGCTGGTACGCGGTATTTTAGGAAGTCTTTTCAAAGGTAAATAAAAAAATTCAGGACTGACGCACAGCCAAGGCGTCAGTCCTTTTAGTTTAGACATAGAAGCTATAATTATTTTTTGATTACCAGAGCCTGCAGCAGCAAATCCTCGGCAGCATCTGCCGGATTGCCGATAGCATGACCTTCGCCGCTGGGACAGTGCACCTTGTCGCCTGCATGCAGCGTCATGGCCTTGCCGTTATCGTTGTACTCGGCAGTTCCCTGCAGCACCACGATAGTTTCGCTGTTGCCGTCGTGAATGTGATAGCCAAGGCTGCAGCCCGGTTTAAGAGTTACCTTAGCGTACATTACTACGCTGTCATTAAGCATGCTCTCGTCAAGATAATGTTCAATAATTACGTCACCATTGCCACCAAAGCGGTTGGCGCAGATGTCTGTTTTGCTGTTTGTTATTTTCATAAGCAAAGCCCCCTCTTTTTGTACTTCTTCCATTATATGCCTATTTGACGCTGCAGGCAAATATTTCTCTGACAGCATATGTAAGTTATCTCCTTGACACTTACTGACAAAAACATTATACTTATGCTAACAACTTCATAAACAAAGCTTAGAGTGAGTCTGAAATTTAGCTCATGAAGGGGTACACCACCACGGGTGTAGCTTTTTCATGAGCTTTTTTATTACCCGAAAGGAGAAAATCATGCTTATCAACGGAGAAGAAAAATCTTTAGCCTGCCCCACCGTGCTCAGCGAGCTGCTCACGCAGCTCGGCTATCGCGCTGCATTTGTTGCCATCGAGCTTAACGGCAATATCATCAAGCAGGCGGACTTTGGCAGTACAACAATTACCGACGCCGATAAATTGGAAATCGTCAGCTTCGTAGGAGGTGGCTGAATGATTAGCAAGGAGGAAATCAATGCCGCACTTGGCAAAGGACTGACACAGGAGCAGCTCGACGCTCTGCATAACGCGCGCGTTGCTGTCGTAGGCCTCGGCGGACTTGGCAGCAACATAGCAGTCGCCTTAACCCGTCTTGGCATAGCTCAGCTTTATCTTTATGATTTTGACAGGGTAGAGCTTTCTAATCTCAACCGCCAATATTATTTTCTTGATGATATAGGGCATTACAAGGCCGACGCCCTTGTGAAGCATCTGCTCCGGATTAACCCCTACGCAACTTTGCATTCGCAGGTAGTCAAGGTAAATCAGGAAAATATCCCCGCACTTTTAGGTGACTGCGATATTATCTGCGAAGCGCTCGATGATGCTTCAAGCAAGGCTATGCTCGTGAGCACTGTTTTGAGCACCTGGAGTGATAAAAAGATTATCGCCGGCAGCGGCATTGCAGGCTTCGGCAAAGCTGAAGAAATCACCAGTAAAAAAATCAGAAAAAATCTTTATCTTTGCGGCGACGGCAGCAGCGATTTTCACGATTTACCGCTCTGCGGTGCGCGCGTCGCACTCTGCGCCATGCAGCAGGCACTGCTTGCCGCACGCATTATTTTAGACTTGGAGGAAAATTAAAATGACAAACGATACGTGGACTTTAGGCGGACACGAATTTCATTCCCGTTTTATTTTAGGCAGCGGCAAATATTCGCTGGACTTAATCAAAGCAGCCGTAGAGCAGGCCGGTGCGGAAATCCTTACACTCGCTCTGCGCCGCGCCAACAGCGGTGCTCTTGCCAACATTCTTGATTATGTGCCGGAAAACGTTACCTTACTGCCCAACACCAGCGGTGCACGTAATGCCGAAGAAGCAGTGCGCATCGCCCGCCTTGCACGCGAGCTTTGCCACACCTACTTTGTAAAAATCGAAGTAATTAAGGACAGCAAATATCTGCTGCCCGACAATCATGAAACCATCAAGGCAACAGAAATCCTTGCCAAAGAGGGCTTCATCGTTATGCCCTATATGTATCCTGACCTGCAGAGCGCACGTGATATGCGTGACGCCGGTGCTGCCTGCATCATGCCGCTGGGCGCACCAATCGGCAGCAACAAGGGCTTGTGCACGAAGGATTTCATTCAAATTCTGATTAACGAAATCGACCTGCCGATTATTGTCGACGCAGGCATCGGCAAGCCTTCTCAGGCCTGCGAGGCTATGGAAATGGGAGCTGCGGCTATCATGGCGAACACCGCGATTGCCAGCGCCGGTAATCTGCCGCTTATGGCAAGTGCCTTCCGCGATGCCATCAACGCCGGCCGCAAGGCTTATCTCGCAGGCTGCGGCAGTGTCCGCGACACTGCCAGCGCCAGTTCCCCGCTGACAGGATTTCTGCATGATTGAGGTGGCAGCATGAAGAACGAAGACAAATTTTTCAATAATAGCATTTATGATGAACAGGCAGCAGCCTTCAGTGAAAAACAGCTGACTGACCCAATGCAGTATCAGGAAGGCATGGAAATTATCGACTCCGATATTTTTGATAAGGTGCAGACTGCCCGTGCCGCTTATGATTACACAAAATATACGGAAGCAGACGTACGCGCAGCACTCGCTCACAGCGAGCGTACGCCCGATGACTTCGCTGCCCTGCTTTCACCTGCCGCATTGCCGCTTCTAGAGGAAATTGCCCGCGCCGCACAGATTGAGCGCCAGCGTTACTTCGGCAATAACGTTACCTTTTTCACACCGCTGTATATCGCCAACTACTGCGAAAATTACTGCATCTACTGCGGCTTCAACAGTCACAACAAAATTCAGCGCGCCTGCCTCAGCAGTGAACAGATTGCTGCCGAAATGCAGGCAATCGCCGCCACCGGCCAGCAGGAAATTCTCATTCTTACAGGCGAAAGCCGCAAGATGAGCGACGTGCATTACATCGGTGAAGCCTGCAAGCAGGCACGCCAATACTTTAAGGTAGTCGGCGTAGAGATTTATCCGCTCAACAGCGATGAATACACTTATCTGCATGAATGCGGCGTGGATTACGTAACTGTTTTCCAGGAAACATATAACAAGGATAAATACGCACAACTGCATCTGGCAGGTCATAAGCGCGTTTTTCCCTACCGTTTTTACGCACAAGAGCGTGCCCTGCGCGGCAAAATGCGCGGCGTCGGCTTCGCTGCTCTGCTCGGCCTAGACGACTTCCGTCGCGACGCCCTCGCTACCGGCCTGCATGCCTACCTGCTGCAAAAGAAATATCCGCATGCGGAAATCGCCTTCTCCTGCCCCCGCCTGCGCCCCATCATCAACAACGACAAAATTAAACCGATGGACGTGCACGAGCGCCAGCTGCTGCAGGTTGTCTGCGCCTACCGCCTGTTCATGCCCTTCGCTTCAATTACCGTTTCCAGCCGTGAATGCGCGCGTGTGCGTGACAATTTGATGCTCATTGCCGCCAACAAGATTTCCGCCGGTGTCAATACAGGCATCGGTGCACACAGCAAAAAGCAGGAGCTTGGTGACGAGCAGTTTGAGATTGATGACAGCAGAAGCCTGCAGGAAATCTATGATGCATTGCTGAAAATCGGCCTGCAGCCTGTAATGTCGGAGTACGTTTATGTCTGAGCTACCGCTGATTGCCGTTACGGACAGCGCCACCTGTCCCCGTCCGCTGGCTGAGCAAATAGAGCGTTTGGCAAAGCTTACGAAGTTGCGGCCGCAGGCTGTTATCCTGCGTGCGAAATCTTTAGACAAAGCAGCCTATCGCACGCTCGCGCTGCAAGCACAACAAAGCTGCGAAGCTGCAGGCATACCGCTTATTTTGCACAGTGATTGGCAGCTGGCAAGTGAACTTGGCATAAAAAAACTACATCTGCCGCTTGCTCTGCTGCGCCAACTGCCAACTTGCGAGTGTGCGCATTTCACCTGGCTTTCTACATCTGTTCACAGCGTTGAAGAAGCAATCGAAGCACAAGCTCTTGGTGCTACTGTACTCATCGCCGGACACATCTATACTACGCAGTGTAAGGCAGGCCTTGCACCGCGGCGCGGTCTTGGCTTTCTGCAGGCCGTCTGCAGTGCTGTACGCTTGCTGGTTTACGCTATCGGCGGCATAGGCTTCGATGCTGCGCAGCACGCCGAGCTTCAAGCGAATGGAGCACGCGGAGCGTGCGTAATGAGTGCTTATATGAGGCTGTAATAACGTTTGGTAAAAGTTATGCAAAATCGCCCTGCAAAAGTTGACATCAGCCTTCATAACATCTATGATTAAGAGAGGAATTTGTGAGAAACATATTTATTTCTGTCCCAAAGCACAAGAGGAGGCAAAAACGAAATGACTATGAATATTTGGCATGACATTGATCCCAAAGGTATCTCTCCTGACGATTTTATTGCAGTTATCGAAATCCCCAAAGGCTGCGAGGTTAAGTACGAGCTGGACAAGGAAACAGGTCTGCTCAAAATGGACCGCATCCTGTACACCGCAACTCACTATCCTGCCAACTACGGCTTTATTCCCCGTACCTACGCAGCAGATAACGACCCGTTGGATGTATTGGTTTTATGCTCCGAAAACGTTGTGCCGATGACCTTGATGCGCTGCTACCCCATCGGCGTTATCATCATGGAGGACAGCGGTGATATGGACGAAAAAATCATTGCGATTCCCTTCGGTGACCCGATGTATAATTCCTACAAATCCATCAGCGAGCTGCCGCAGCATATCAGCGATGAAATGATTCACTTCTTCAGCGTGTATAAATCGCTCGAGGGCAAAAGCACCGCTCTTGAAGAGGCACATGATGTAGACAAAGCAAAGGAAATCATCAAGCAGTGCCAGCAGCGCTATAAAGATACCTTTTGCTGAAAAATAAGCATGTAAAAAAGGCTATTGCGTAAAATTGCTTACGCAATAGCCTTTTTAGGTTGCTACAGCTCCCCCGCCAACAAAAAAAGGACTGCCTTTCGCAAATGCGTCCAGCAGCCATAAAATAAGGGAAAGCGTATTTAGTTAAGAAGCAGCGGTTCACGCCAATGCTTCTTTTTAGTTGCCGCGTACATATTCACGCGGCACACGCGGGCTCACGTCGCAGACAATTTCATAGCAGATAGTATCTGCCCATTCCGCAACCAGCTCCATTGGCAGCTCACGACCGCCAAACACGATGACCTCACTGCCCAGCTTAACGTCCGGAATATCCGTTACGTCCAGCATCGTCTGGTCCATGCATACGCGTCCGATAATCGGCGCCTTTTTGCCGTTGACCAGCATATACCCGCGGTTAGATAAGCGGCGGCTCACGCCGTCGGCATAACCGATAGGCACAGTAGCGATAACACTCGGTCTCGTCAATGTATAGGTTCTGCCATAGCCGATTGTTTCACCGGGCGGCAGTGTTTTCACAAAAGCAACCTGCGTCTTCACAGTCATAACAGGTTCAAAATCCTTGTAGCAGTCAATCATATGCGCCGGGTGCAGGCCATACAGGGTGATTCCCTGACGCACCATATCCAGCTGATATTCCTGCAGCTCCGTCAGCGCAGCACTGTTGGCGATATGACGGATAGGGATATGCACTCCCTCCGCTTCAATCAGGCGCAACGCCTCCTGAAAGCGTTCAAACTGATAGGCAGCATACTGCTTATCATCAGCGTCAGCAGTCGCAAAGTGACTGAACACGCCCTCAATATAGATACCGGGCAAGGACGCTGCCAGCTTGGCAAACCTGCCGGCATCACGCACATGTACACCGATACGGTGCATACCTGTATCAATCTTAATATGTATTTTAGCCTTAGTATGCAGCTTCAAAGCCGCCGCATTCAAAGCATATAAGCGTTCTTCATCAAATACTGCATGGCTGATATCATAACGCACGCAAATTTCCGCAACCTCCGGTAGCATTGAGCCAAGCACCAGAATCGGCGTTTCAATACCGGCCTCGCGCAGCTTCACGCCCTCCTGCAGGAGAGCTACCGCAAAAAAGTCTGCACCGTTACGCGCTGCTTCCTGCGCTACGCGCACAGCGCCATGACCATAGGCATCTGCCTTGACGACAGCACATAATTTGGTTGTCGGCTTCAGATTGGCCTTAGCCATCTGCACGTTATGTGCAACTGCATCTAAATTTATTTCTGCCCACGCACCACGTTGAATATGCACAATGGCATCCTCCTCAGCTTATCGTCCAAAAAATAAACCGCAGGCAAAGCATCGTTGCTGCGGCATCAAACTTACCCGTGAATTTTGTTTAGCATACAATAATTTTACAAAACTCTAATATTAGCATATAACCAACAGGGGATTTTGTCAACATTTTATTTTTTTATCGAGTTGCAGTTTTTAGCATGCGGACAGCCGGAACAGCCGTTGCACCCGCCGCGATACTTGTTGCCAAAATGACTGCGCACTGCCAAAATCACCAATATTACCAACAAACCACCAATAATATAGGTTGCCATCAGTCTGCCTCACTTTATAATTATCATTATTTGTTATATTAACCAAGAATTCTAGCTATAGTGTAAACCAAAATTATGCTTTTGACAAATGAATTCTTTGTGAAAGAGTGACACTGGAAAATTTTTCCTGAGCGAAACAATATATTGCTTGCGACATTTTATTTAACTCACCATATATTCCTATAGCAAAAGCGTTTTCCCTATTGCTAAAATCACTGCGGTATACTACAATAAGTCTAAATTAAAACAGAAAGCAGGGTTTACTATGCAATTACCGGAAAAAAAATACATTGCCTCCTTTGATATTGACGCGCAAAACACCTTCACCCCGGTCTGCCCCAATGAACTGCCGGTTGCCGAAGGCGATACCATTGCTCCCGAGCTGAACGCCCAAGCGCAATTCGCCAGCCTGCGCCTCGCTTCCCGCGATGCGCACAGCCGTTGCGCACTCTGGATCAGCGACGCCGAGCACGCTCCGCTCACTCCCATCAGCGGCTATCCTGATCTCGATATCCGTTGGCCGGCACACGCTATTATCGGCACCAAAGGCTTTGACTTCATCGACGGCCTCGATGAAGCTGCCTATGACTATCAGGTATTCAAGGGCATTGAAGCAGACAAGCATCCCTACGGTGCCTGCTACCATGACCTGAAGGACACTCTTTCCACCGGTGCCATCGAATATCTGCGCTGTCACGGTATCACCACCGTTATCTGCGGCGGTCTGGCAACCGATTACTGCGTAAAAAACACTGTACTGCAGCTGAAGGCTGCAGGCTTCGACGTTATCCTGAACAAAGCTGCCTGCCGCGGCATTGCTCCCGAAACCATCGAGAGCGCTATGCAGGAAATGGCTGCTGCCGGAGTAAAATTCGTAGAGTGCGCCAAGGAATTAGCTGAATAAGACTATTACTGAAAAATGCTGCAGGCTTTGCGCCCGCAGCATTTTTGTTGTACTGTACTACTATTCAATTTCACGCAGCGCGTGCGAGCGACCAGTCAGCGAACGTGCGCCCTTTTCCGTAACCACATAGGTATTTTCCGTGCCTACCAGACCTAAACCCGGCAAAGCAATTTTAGGCTCTACGGCAAAAGTCATACCGGGCTCCAGCGGCTGCTTAAAGCCCTTCGCTATAGCCGGCGCTTCATCCATCACCAGACCAATGCTGTGGCCCAGGAATTTACCGCCGTTCATAAACGCATCGCCGTAGACATTATCAAACTTTTCCATAGTGCGCAAATAAAGGTTTTCAATCGGCTCACCCGGCACCATCATGGACACTACCTCTTGCTCCAGCTCCAGGCAACGCTCCTGCGCTGCCAGTAGTCTTGCACATTGCTCGTCCTTTTGCAGACTGCCGAAATAATAAACGACAGTCTTATCTGTATGGTAACCGTCAAAACCGCAGGGAACATCAAGATAAACCAGTCTGCCATGCTGCAGCTTGCGGAAAGCATTGCCTATGGATTGCACCGCTATACATGTGCCGCCGGTACCGCCGGGGCCGTCAAAGCCTGTGCGTACCAGACCACTCTTGCCAAAGGAAGCCAAACCGACAACCTCCTCGCCCAAGGATTGGTTAAAGCGCGCTGTTCCGTGCGAGCCGCGCTGCACCATCTCGCTATAAAGCTCAATGGCCAGCTGAGCCTCGCTGATACCTGCATGAATCAGCTTCGGTGCAATAACATCCAGCACTGTTTCGTGAATAGCGCCGGAGTGTTCCATCTGCTGCAGCTCATAAGCACTCTTGCGCAGACGCAGCTCCTGCAGCACAGCATCAAAGGAGCCAACCTCTTCAAAAGCAAAATACTTATGCAGCATACGCTCCCAGTCCAAGGTAGCCTTCTTCGTTTCTACATACATAATGCGCGGCGCACTGCCATAATAGGCAGCAGCTTCACGAAAGCTGTGCATCGGACGAATATCGCTGAAATGCGATTCATTTACTGCACGCTCATAATTGCGGCGCACCCAGAAAATTGCATCCTGAGGACGAATCAGCAGCACACCCTCCTGCATTGTACCTGTAAAATAATACATTGCAATCTTATGATTAACTGCAGCCATCTCCCAACCGGGATGCATTTCATCCATCAGTCGGCGAAATTTCTCCAGACGCGCCTCAAGCTCACTTGCGGGCACGGGGCGAATAGCATCAGTCAATATAGCAGTCTGCTCCAAAACAGCCATAGCAATACTCCTTTCGTTATCAAAGCAAAGTATTTATACGTTATTAACCAAGATATTGCAAAATTTCCTTAGCATGCGGTAGAATAATATCCGGCTTAATAGAACCGTTTTCTACATCTTCCATGGTTGCCTCACCAGTCAGCACCATCACAGAAAGAATATCGTTGTTCAGGCCAAAGGCAATATCTGTCGCCAGGCGGTCACCCACCATAGCAAATTCCTCTTTTTTATAACCGGTTTTGTCTAAAACCACGTCTACCATATACTTATAAGGCTTACCGAAAATCAGCTGCGGCTTTTTACCGGTAGCAGTTTTAATCAGCTCCAGCATCGCACCGGTATCAGGAATGAATTCGCCGCCTTCAATCGGGCAGCGCACGTCAGGATGCGTTGCAACATAAGGCACCCCCTTGTCAATCAGGCGGCAGGCGGTAGTAAGGCGGTCATAGGTAAGTGTCTGGTCAAAGCCGACAACTACATAATCAGCGCCCTCCTCCAACGTATTCGTCAGCGTAAAACCTGCTTTCTCAATCGTTGCCAGCAGCTGCGGCGTTCCCAGCACAAACAGCTTCGCGCCCGGTTTGTTCTTCTGCATCCAGTTTGTCAGCGCATCCGATGAGATCAGGATATTCTCACGCGTAACCGGCACGCCAAGTCCGTTCATCTTCTGCACATAATGCTCGTGGCTGCGGGAAGAATTATTTGTCAGCAGATAATATTCCTTACCTGCAGCCTTCAATTTATCAAAAAAGCCCTCCATACCCGGAATCAGTTCGTTGCCCAGGTTGATGGTTCCGTCCATATCAAAAAGAAAACACTTAATTTTCGCTAAGCGAGCGTAATCATAAGTCATGCCCTATCCTCCATACTTAAATATAACAATATTATAAAGCATTTGCCTTTTTTGTGCTACAATAGACAAGGAAGAAAATCTGAAGTTCCAAAGGAGATTAACTATGAAATATACAACCATTATTTTTGACCTTGACGGTACCTTACTCAACACATTGGCAGATTTAGCTGCCGCTACCAACCATGCTTTAGCAGAGCACAAGCTACCTCAGCGCACCACAGACGAGGTGCGCCAGTTTGTCGGCAATGGCATCCGCAAGCTGATTGAGCGTGCGGTACCGGCTGACACCCCTGCAGAGCTGCAAGAGGAGGTCTTTGCAAGCTTCAACAGATACTATAAGCAGCACTGCGCCGACAGCACCCGCCCCTATGACGGCGTACCGCAGCTTTTGCAGCAGCTGCGCACTGCAGGCTGCTGCACCGCCATTGTTTCCAACAAAGCGGATTACGGCGTACAAGCGCTGGCTAAACAATACTTTAACGGACAGCTCGATGCTGCCTGCGGCGAACGCGCCGGCATCGCCAAAAAGCCTGCGCCGGATATGCTGTTGGCAATCATGCAGCAATTAAAGGCTGAGCCTGCAAGCACTATCTATATCGGTGATTCGGATACCGACATTGCCACCGCAAGCAATGCAGGCGTAGACTGCATCGGCGCCTGCTGGGGCTTCAGGGGCCGCGCCTTTTTGGAAGCACATGGTGCTAAGCTGCTGGCTGAAACCGTTGGCGATATCTGGAAGCTTATAAAGTAAAAGAGGCTGCCTCACGGCAGCCTCTTATTTTATAACTATTTTAAGCTAAGCAATCATCCATAAATTTAATCAGTCCGGCTTCAACTTCGTCACGCAAGCACAGCTCATTGTGAATTTCATGACGGAATCCCGGATACGGCTTTACAGAAACCTTATGTCCGGTTTTTGCCAGCAGATTTGCTACATGATACAAGCCCTCGCCGTAATTACCGCAGGGATCCTGGTCACCGGCAATCAGATAGCTGGGAATATTTTGCGGCACCTTGGCAGCCCACTCATCATTTTCAATATAATGATACAACTGCACGAAATCATAGCACAGCTCCAGCGTAGTATCAAAGGTATTGAACATATCGCCTGCATGGTCCTCAACAATACGCGGATCTGTTGCAATCCAATCTGCAGGACCGTTGGGATTTTCCACTCTGTCCGTCATACCGCAGAAAACACGCTCAAACCAGACGCCGCAGGGTTGATACGGATCTGCCTCATAGGCAGCCTTGAATTCCGCATTAACATAGGCATCCTCACAGCCCTTCCACTGCGAGCAGACACCGCACAGCATCATACCTTTGATATCTTCACCGTAGATTGACGCATAAGCACGCGCCAGCATAGAACCCCAGCTATGGCCGAAAACGAAATACGGCAGCTCAGAATATGCCTCTTTAGCAATATCATGCAAAGCCTTTTCATCCTTCAGGTAAGTCATATAGCCGCCGGAATGCGGGTCACCCAGGGTGCCTCCGTCATAGCCGGTTTTACCGTGACCGAGATGGTCATCAGCAAACACTACAAAGCCTGCTTCATTGAACTTGCTAATCATATGCAGATAGCGGCGTGAATGCTCACCATAGCCGTGAATCAGCTGTACAATAGCTTTCGGTTTGCCTAAAGGACTGTAGGACCAGGCCTTGATGGTATCTCTGCCGTTGGCAGAAGGGAAGGAAATTTCTCTGATGGACATAATGCGGACCTCCTCGCCTGTAATTATTTATAATATTAAGATAATTATAACACCTGCATTTCCTGCTGTAAAGCAATAATAGCGCTCTAAAGAATGTTTTA
>JACXXQ010000795.1_pt1 | contig 13572 bp, 10 predicted proteins | sample 8621361 | NCBI WGS metagenome assembly JACXXQ01 (sample SAMN15503820, study PRJNA645414) | gut metagenome | isolation source: feces | host: Bos taurus | place: USA | collected 2016 | reverse complement strand
ATTATGTAGGTTTTAAAATTCCTGACGAATTCGTTGTCGGTTACGGTCTGGACTATGCAGGCGATTACCGCAATCTGCCGTTTATCGGTATCCTGAAGCCTGCTGTATACGCACGCAAATAAAAGCCTGTAAATTGCATAAAACAGTTGCTAGTTTTTCCTATCTATAATATAATAAAATATTATGAGCTAAGTGGAAGGAGGCTATGTGCTTGAATAAATTTTTTAAGAACGTACTTTTTTATCTGCTGATTATCATGGTAATTATCTGGATGTTTGACCTTTACGGTGAAAAGAATTCTAAGCCTGCCGATATAAGCTATACCAGCTTTATGCAGCATGTACAGCAGGACGAAATTAAACAGGTAACTATTGTTGATAATGTTATCAGCGGTAAATTAAAGGATGGCAAGGAATTTTCTACCGTTGCGCCTAATGACAGCAAGCTGGTAGAAAAGCTGGAAGCAAAGAAAGTAGACATTAAGGCAGAGCTGCCGCCGCAGCCCCCTTGGTGGATGAGCATTCTCAGCTCTATTTTGCCGATGCTGATTATCGTAGGCCTGTGGTTCATGCTGATGAATCAGGGCGGTGCCGGTGGCGGCAAGGTGATGAACTTTGGCAAGAGCCGTGCGCGTCGCTACGATGAGGAAAAACTGAAGATAACCTTTAAGGATGTTGCCGGTGCTGAAGAAGCCAAGCAGGAGCTGGAAGAGGTTGTTGAATTCCTGAAGCATCCGCAGAAGTATAATGACTTGGGAGCTAAGATTCCTAAAGGTGTTTTGCTCTATGGCCCTCCGGGTACAGGCAAAACCTTGTTGGCGAAGGCAGTTGCCGGTGAAGCAGGAGTTCCGTTCTTCAGTATTTCCGGTTCTGACTTTGTAGAAATGTTTGTCGGTGTCGGCGCTTCGCGTGTACGCGACCTGTTCGACCAGGCAAAGAAAAGTGCACCCTGCATCGTATTTATCGATGAGATTGATGCCGTAGGCCGTCAGCGCGGCGCAGGTCTTGGCGGTGGGCATGACGAGCGTGAGCAGACTCTGAACCAATTATTGGTTGAGATGGACGGTTTCAGTGCTAACGAAGGCATTATTATGATTGCCGCAACCAACCGTCCAGATATTCTGGACCCGGCGCTGCTGCGTCCCGGCCGTTTCGACCGCCAAATTGTAGTAGACCGTCCTGATATCAAGGGACGTACCGAAATACTGAAGGTACATGTTAAGGGCAAGCCGATGGGACCGGATGTAAATCTGGACGTAATCGCTCAGCGTACACCCGGCTTTACCGGTGCCGATTTATCCAACCTGGTTAATGAAGCAGCGCTGCTGACTGCCCGTAAGGACAAGAAGGCTATCAATATGCCGGAAATGGAAGAGGCTGCCGAGCGTGTTATCATGGGACCGGAGCGCAAGAGCCGTGTCATCAGCGATAAGGAAAAACGCCTGACTGCTTACCATGAAGGTGGTCATACCATCGTTGGTATGCTGCTTGAGCATACTGATCCTGTACATAAGGTTACTATCATTCCGCGTGGCCGTGCTGGTGGTTATACCCTGAGCCTGCCTAAGGAAGATAAGTATTATGCAACCCGCAGCGAAATGCTCGATGAGCTGAAGGTGCTGTTGGGTGGCCGTGTTGCTGAAGCTCTGGTACTGAAGGAAATCTCCAGCGGTGCCAGCAATGATCTGCAGCGTGCAACTCAACTGGCACGCCAGATGATTTGCGAATACGGCATGAGCGAAAACATCGGACCTGTAACCTTTGGTCATCGTCAGGATCAGGTATTCCTGGGCCGCGACATTGCCCGCGACAAGGATTACAGTGAAGAAGTGGCAGCCGAAATTGATAAAGAGGTACGATCCTTTATGGAAGATGCCTATGCTGCTACCGAAAAGCTGCTGTCCGACAATATTGACAAGCTGCATGTGATTGCTAAAGCTCTGATGGAGAAGGAAACTCTGGAAGAGGAAGAAATAAACCAGCTGGTAAAATACGGTCATATCCTTACCGCAGAAGAAAAGCTGCAATTAGTACAACAATCTGTTGTGGATGAGGAAATAGCTGCTGCTCCCGTTGCCGACGCTGACGTAAAGGCTGAAGCGCCTGCTGCCGAAGCAGATGTACCGAAATCCGCTGCGAATGCAGACGAAGAAGCACCAAAAGAATAAAAGCAAAAAAATAACGCTCGCGTTCGAAAGAACGTGGGCGTTTTTTTGCGTTTAGTTAAAATTTCGGAAAAACTCCAAAAACCCCTCCGCCGCAGGCGATAATTTATGCTCCTTACTCCAATACAACGTCTGATCAAAATGCAGCTTCTCATCAACAAGCTGCTGTCGCACCATCTCCTGCGGCACAGCATCACCCTCCAACGCCGCAACAACCGCAACTCCCAGTCCGCTTGTCGCAAAGGTAAGCGCACTCTCCGCCGTAGTGGCAATAAAGGCAACATTAGGCTTAACAGCATAATCCTTAAACACATTGCGCAAAAGCGCATAGCTGCCATAATTACAGCACAAGGGCACACCTGCTAAATCCTCCGGCGAAAGCATACTTTTATTTGCCCACGGAACCGCAAATCCGGCATTATAGAAAGCATAAAAATTCTCCCGCTGCACCTTGATAGTAGCAAAATTATGCGCTGCAGGCAGCGGCGCATTGGCAAAGGCAAAATCAATGCTGCCTGCCTCCAGCTGCTGCTGCTGCTGCTCTACCGTAGCATCGTGAAACTGATAACTGATACCGGGATTTTCCTTGGCAAAGGGAATAAGATAGCTGCGCAGGAAGTAGTCGGTGCGCACATGTGACACGCTGAAGCGCAGCGTACCTGCGGCACGCCTGCCGAAGGCCTGCATACGCAGACTGATATCATCTTCCGTATTGCACAGCTGACGCGCCTGCTGCAAAAAGGTTTCGCCTGCTTCCGTCAGTTCAATGTGGCGCTTACCGCGCTGCATTTTGAAAAGCTGCACGCCGTAGTTTCTTTCGATAGCCTTCATCTGCGCGCTGAGCGCCGGCTGTACGATGCCCAGACGTTTCGCTGCGGCGCTGAGATTACCTGTTTCGGCAACAGTGATAAAGTTTCTGTAAAAAGCAAAATCCATAGCAGTATCTCCTTAAAATATCAAAGAATATGATTATAATAATCAAAATAAAGTCTTTTACTTAATTATAGAACGGGAGTAGAATTAAGTAAATGCAAAAATAGAAGGAAAACTTCTATTGAACTCGGAGAGGAAGCTGTTATTTATGAAAAAACACCGTTCGTTGAATGTTATCTCAGGTCCCTTACTTTTTCTTGTCGTCCTGCTTGTATTGGCGCCTATAATTGAATTTAAGCAGGCGGCCGCTATTGCCACGATTTTCTGGATGGGCCTTTGGTGGGTGCTGCGTCCGGTAAATATCGCCGTAACCTCGCTGCTGCCGATTCCGCTGAACGCTATCTTCGGCATGGTGCCGATGGAGTGGATTATCAGCAAATACTTTTCGGAAATCGTCGTGCTGCTGGTCGGCAGTGATCTTATCAGCCTGGTGTGGGAAAAAACACATCTTGATAAGCGTCTGGCGATTAAAAGCCTTTGCGGATTGGGAACATCGATGCGCGAGCAGATTTGCGTCTGGCTGGTGGCTTCAACGTTGCTGTCTATCTTTCTGCCAAACGTCGTCGTTGTTATGATTCTTTTGCCGGTAGCTGTAAGCATGTTGCGCTTTTTGGGACAGCAGCAGATTACCGATAATCCCGTAGCAACACCGATTCTGTTGGCTATCGTCTGGGGCGCAGGCTTCGGCGGCTTCGGCTCACCCTTAGGGAGCAGCTCCAACCTGGTAGCAATCAGCTATCTGGAAAAGCTTACGGGACATGAATTCATGTATGTGGATTGGCTTATCCGCTTTCTGCCGCTGCTGTTCATCATCATGTTGCTGATTATGGCTTATCTGCTGCATCTGCCGCTGCCTGTTAAACGTCTTGACGGCGGCAAGGAATATTTCCGTGCTGCCTATGATAAGCTCGGGCCGATGAGCCGCGGTGAAAAGTTAGGATTGTGGCTTTTTATTCTCGCAACAGGTTTGGCCTTCGTCCGTCCGCTTTACGTGCAGTATTTGCCGCTGATGAAGCCTGCGTATGTTTTCTTCACCTTCGGTATGCTCACCTTTATGTTGCGCAACGAAACAGGTCAGCTGCTTCTGACCTGGCGTGAGGCTGAAAAGGGCATCATGTGGGGGATGATTTTCCTTTTTTCCGGCGGTCTGGCGTTGGGACAGCTGATTACGAAAACCGGTGCGGCAACGCAGATTGCTAAGGTAATTACGCTGCTGCCGTTAAGCGGAGGTTGGGAAACGATGTTCAGCCTGACGCTGTTTGCCACATTCCTGACGGAAATAAGCAGTAATACTGCGGCGGCTTCTATCTCAATTCCGGTAGTACAAAGCATTTCGCAGCAGCTGGGGTTGAACCCCATTCCTTATATCCTGACCTCGATTGTTGCCGTTAACTGTGCTTTTATTCTGCCGGTCAGCACACGTGCCGTAGGTGTAACCTACGGTTTGAACCCTGATGATTTACTGAAAAACGGCCTCAAGCTTTCAATAATCTGCATGCTGCTCGTAAGTGCGCTTGGCTGTATCTGCATGCATTGCTGGAGTCTTTTCAATCATCTTTAGAGTAGCCTTCTTTGTTTACTCCCTTGTCATTGTTGGGATGGCGGTGGAGTATTTTTGTAGAGAATTGTGAAGAAGTACGCTTGAAAATGATGCAAAACAGCGGAAAAAAGAGGAAAATAGATTTTTTTTGTAAAATCGCTGATTTTAGTGCATTTTTTGCTATACAAACAAGGTTTTTTGTAGTAAAATCATATCACAAGAATTTTGGCGGAACGGAAGGTTCCACACATATGCTCAAGAAAGGTTGTGTTATTAAGGTAATGAACGAGCAATCCATGAATAGAAGTTTAAAGAACAGACACTTACAGATGATTTCTTTAGGTGGCATTATCGGCAGCTGTTATTTTTTAGGTGCCGGATATGCGATTGAGCAGGCCGGACCTGCTATTATTCTTTCTTATCTTTTTGGCGGTGCAATCGTCTTATGCGTTATGCTGTGCCTGGCGGAGCTGGCTGTAGCTAAGCCTATTTCCGGTTCCTTTGTTACCTACGCACGTGAGAATATATCCTCAACCTGGGCTTGTGGCGTTGGCTGGGCCTATTGGCTGAACTGGATGGCTTACGTGCCGTCTGAAATGATTGCTGCGGGTATCATTATGAATAATTTTGTACCTGCCGTCAGTCAACTGTGGTGGGCAATTCTTTTTGGCCTGCTAGTGACTGTAATTAACCTTTTTCATGTTGATAATTTCGGTGAAAGCGAATTTTGGCTTTCCATTATCAAAATTGCTGCCCTTGTGGGTTTCTGCGGCGTTGCCGGTTTAATAGTCTGCGGTCTTGTTGGTGACCAGGGATATTTAGGCGCTAAGGTGCTGCTGGGCCAAGGCGGCTTTGCTCCTCAGGGATATTGGCCGATTGTGCTGACCATGGTTATTATTCTGGTTAACTTCCAAGGTACCGAAATCATCGGTCTGGCTGCGGGCGAATGCAAGGATCCTGCTAAAAGCATTCCTATTGCGGTTCGTAATGTTTCCTGGCGTGTCATTGCTTTATATATCATTCCTATTACATTATTGCTGTCCATTATGCCGTGGGATAAGGCCAGCCTGAAGGAGAGCGTGTTTGCCGCTGCTTTGGCGGAATACGGCTTTGAAGGCTTAGCTTCTGCGATTGCCTTTGTAGTGCTGGTTGCAGGTGTTTCCTGCGCTAACTCCGGACTGTATGGCGGTGCTCGTGCGCTGCATGCACTGGCTCGTATGGATATGGCTCCGGCGTTTTTGGGCAAGCTCAATAAAAACGGTATGCCGCAGAATTCCATTATCGTTTCTGTATGTGCCTGCTGGGCAGTTATCGTTTTCTACACCTTTAATCCCGATTCTACACTGTATACTTATTTGCTGGCAGTATCCGGCTTTACCGGAGCGATGGCTTGGATTTCCATTTGCTGGAGCCAATATAAATTCCGCCGCCGTCTGATTGCCGAAGGCAAGGAGGATACTCTGAAGTATAAAACACCGTTCTTCCCGTATGTTACGCATTTCGGTATCTGGTCGCAGGTTTTCTGCCTGGCAGTAATTGCTTTGACACCGGATTTACGCCAGACGCTGTACGCTGGCGTACCGATGCTGGTGGTGCCGATGCTGTGCTATCGTTGGCGTAAGCATCAAAAGAGTTTACTCCAGACTAAAACTCAGGTAGCAATGGCCCATAAATCTTAAAAGTATATGGAGGTTGCCGCAGATGCGGCAGCCTCTTTTTATGTAATGCACGAAAATATAAGAATATAGCAGAGCCTTTTGAGTATAATGCCGGAAGGTGTTATAATAGTTGTTAAAAGGAGAATGGTTATGCAATTAGTAGTAGATAAAATCGCCAAAGCATTTGGCATTCATGAAATATTTAAAGACGTCAGCTTCATGGTGGAGCAAGGCGAGCACGTTGGCCTTGTCGGCGTCAACGGCAGCGGCAAGACTACGCTGCTGCGTTGCCTGCTGCAGCCTGAATGGGTTGACAGCGGTGCGGTAAAATTTGAACCCGGTATCAGCGTGGGCTATGTACAGCAGGGCTTTACCGATATCAGAGGTACTATCTGGCAGTTTATGCAGACAGCCTGCCCGGAAATCGGCAGCCTTCGCCAAAAGCTGGCACAGCTTGAGGCTGATTCCGGCAAGCTGCAGGGCGAAAAGCTGGACAGCTGCCTGGAGGAGTACGGACGCGTACTTAAGCGCTACGAATTTATTGACGGCTATAATTACGAAAACCGCATTAAGCGTGTGCTTATCGGTTTGGGCTATACCGAGGATTGGTGGCAGCATGATGCGGCAACGCTGAGCGGCGGTCAGAAAACACGTCTGATGCTGGCGGCGGCACTGGTGCGTAATCCCGACTTTATGATTCTGGACGAACCGACGAACCATTTAGATATTGTAATGACGCAGTGGCTGGAAAAGTATTTGCAGGAATTTAAGGGCGGTCTGCTCGTTGTCAGCCATGACCGTGCCTTCCTCGATAATGTTGCTATGCGCATTATGGAAATGGAGGGCGGCAAGCTGCAATCCTTTAAGGGCAATTACAGCCGCTATCTGGAGCAGAAGGCGATTCAGAGCAGTACGCTGACTGCTGCCTATAATGCGCAGCAGGATTATATTGCGCGCACCGAGGCATATATCCGTCGCTTCAAGGCAGGCATCAAGAGTAAAATGGCGCGTGGTCGTCAGTCACAACTCGACCGTCTGGAGCGTATTGATGCGCCGGTGCAGCATGAGGAGTTTGAGCTGCGTTTGCCGCCGGCTGCCGAATGTGCGGACAGAGTGCTGATTATGGAGGACCTGACCATCGGCTACGGCGAGAAGATACTGGCCAAAGGTATTAATCTGACGCTGCGCCGTGGTGAAAAGGCAGCGCTGTTGGGTGCTAATGGTACCGGCAAGACGACGCTGCTGCGTACTATCTTGGGCGAAATTGCACCGCTGAAGGGCAAGGCCAAGATTGGCAGCAGAGTGCAGATCGGTTATTTTTCGCAGAGCTATGAGCGCTTAAACCCGGAGCAGACGCTGTTGGAAAACTTTGTTGTTGAATACGGCTTTACGGAAGAGTATACACGCTCCATGCTTGGCGGCATGCTGTTCCACGGTGATGATGTGTTCAAAAAAATCGGCGAGCTGAGCGGCGGTCAGAAGGCACGCCTGGTGCTGCTGAAGCTGGTGTTGGACGGTGCTAACTGTTTGATGCTTGACGAACCGACAAACCATCTGGATATTATGGCACGCGAAGCAGTAGAGGCCGCGTTGGAATCCTTTGACGGAACAGTGCTGGTAGTCAGCCATGACCGTTACTTTGTCAACGAGGTTGCCGACCGCATCTGGGAAATTGAGGATTTAGAGGTTAAGGACTATAAGGGTAACTACGATTTCTACCTCGAAGAAAAACAGAAAAAGGCTGCTGCTTTGGCGCAGGCACAGGAGGAAGCGGAAAAGGCTGCAGCCTATGCGGAGGCACAGGCTAAAAAGCAGCAACAGACTGCAGCAGCGCCGGTAAAGGAGAAAAAGCAAGAGGATAAAAAACGTCGTTACAGTCCGGACGAGGCTGCACGACTGTTGCCCAAGGTAGAGCTGCAGATTCGTGAGCAGGAGGCCATGATGGGCCTTTTGGAAAAGCAGATGGCGGACCCGGCAAATCACACCAGTCCAGAGCATAGCGCAGCGATGGCAGCAGAGCATGAGGAATACGAGCAAACCATTGCTGAGCTGATGGAAAAATGGGAGCTGCTGATGGAAGCGGCGGAGGATGCCTGATGGAAGATAAAAAGTATATGCAGCTGGCACTGGCTGAGGCACGCAAGGCCGCAGAGCTTGGTGAAATTCCTATCGGCGCGGTACTGGCGGACATGACAACAGGTGAGGTTATCGCCGCCGCGCACAATATGCGTGAAACGTGGCATGACGCAACGGCGCACGCTGAGGTCATTGTCATCCGCGAGGCCTGCGAGCGCCTGGGGCGCTGGCGTCTGAGCGGTTGTGCGCTTTACGTTACCGTTGAGCCCTGCCCGATGTGCAGCGGTGCCATTGTCAACGGCCGTGTCGACCGCGTTGTTTACGGCTGTCATGATGTGAAGGCCGGCGGTGCGGAATCAATTTTCAATATTATTACGAATCCTAATCTCAATCACTGCGCTGAAGTTATCAGCGGCATCTGTGAGGAGGAATGCGCGCAGGTAATGCGCGACTTTTTCCGCCGTCGCCGTCAGGAAAACAAGGCGAAGAGCAAGAGTGAAGCCGGTGCGCCGCAGGAATAATTTCGTCAGGCGGTTGCCAAGACAGGATTTTTCTTATATAATATTAATGTTAATCTGATGCGAATATTTCGCCATAACAGAATAATGGAGACGTAGCGAAGTGGTCATAACGCGGCTGACTCGAAATCAGTTTGCCGTTTGCGCGGCACGTGGGTTCGAATCCCACCGTCTCCGCCAACGAAATTCAATCCCGCAGCTTATCCGGCTGCGGGATTTTTAGTGTGTAACATATTTATCATTTTAGTAGGTTTTATCGCTTATTAGTTAAATTCTTCTGCTTTTTGTTTGCCAAAGATGTCGCTAGCTGTTAAAATGTCATACGAATGCTTTTGATTTTGGGGGATAAATATGACATCGGAAAAAATAATTGATATCTTAAAAAACGGTAAAATTCATCTGTCGTGCGAGCTGTTTCCGCCTAAGCAGGGCGCAGAGCTGCAAAACAGTCTGGAGATTGTCAACAAAATTGCAGCCAGCACGCCGTCCTATATGAGCGTCACCTATGGCGCAGGCGGCAGCACGGTAGGCTATTCGGCAGCACTGGCCAAAAAAGTAGAGGATAACGGCATGCCGGCTCTGGCTCATCTGACTTGTGTAAAGGCTGATGAAGCAAAGCTGGCAGAGGTACTTGGACAGCTGCAGGGCTTTGGCGTAAAAAATATTCTGGCGCTGCGCGGCGATATCCCGGCAGATATGCAGGGCGAGGAAATCGGCAGCTTTGCTCATGCCAGTGAGCTGATGCGGTTTGTAAAGCAGCAGGGTGATTTCTGTGTTGGCGGTGCTGCTTATCCCGAAGGCCATCCCGAATCGGGTTCGCTGGAAAAGGATATAGAAAACACCAAGTACAAGGTGGATGCAGGTGTTGACTTTTTGGTGACACAGATGTTTTTTGATAATACGATTTTGTATAACTATATGTTCCGCCTGCTGCGTGCGGGCATCAATGTGCCGGTGGTGCCGGGCATTATGCCGGTGACGAATGCTAAGCAGATTATCCGCATCTGCCAGCTGAGCGGTACTAAGCTGCCGCCGCAGTTCCGTGCGATGGTAGAAAAGTTTGCCGATAAGCCGGAGGCACTGAAGCAGGCAGGTATCGCCTATGCTACCGGTCAAATTATTGATTTGATTGCTAATGGTTTTGACAATGTACATATCTACACGATGAACAAGCCGGAAATTTTTGCCAGTATTATGAATAATCTCGGAGAGATTGTAGATAAATAGTCCTGCGCTACGGCGCAAAATTTAAGGTTGTTGTTATGGAATTTAAGCAAAAGGAAGCGCTGCGCTATCTGCGGGCCAAGCCGGGAGATAAGGCAGCAGAAATTTTAGTGGATACGGTTTATCTGAAGCTGCGCAATGAGGTGCAGGCGCGTTATATCCTGCAAAAGCATGCGATAACGGCAGATGAAGCAGGCGTAACGCTGGACTGCGGCGTGCGCTTTCATTCGCGTGCACTGGCGCGCCATTTGAAGGGCTGCAACACGGTGCTGCTTATGGGGGCAACGCTCGGCAGCAGGGTAGACGCAGCCATTCGTCGCCTGGCGCTTATCAGCGTTGCTGAAGGCGCGGCGGCTCAGGCCGTGGCAGCGGCGCTGATTGAAAGCTATTGCGATGAGGTACAGGCGCAGGCTGAAACAGGCGGTCTGCTGCAGCGTCCGCGCTTTTCGCCTGGTTATGGTGATTGGCCGCTGGAGGAGCAGCGTCAGCTGTTTGCAGTGCTGAACTGTGCCAAACGCATCGGCCTGACGCTGACGGACGGACTGATGATGGCTCCGTCGAAGTCGGTGACGGCAATCATCGGCTTATCGGAAGATGCTGCCTGCGTGCAGAATAAATGTATGACCTGCAGTAATATAAACTGTCCTTACAGAGATACTGATATTAAGAAAGTTTGAGGAGAAGATTTAATTTATGAATTTTAAGGAATTGTTAGGCAAGCAAATGCTGTTCTTTGATGGTGCTACCGGCACACAGCTGCAGGCACGCGGTCTGCAGCCGGGTGAGCTGCCCGAAAGCTGGAATTTTACACACCCCGATATTGTAGAGGCTGTGCATCGCAGTTATCTTGATGTAGGCTCCAACATCGTAAAATCCAATACCTTCGGCGCTAATCCGTTGAAGCTGGCAGGCTCCGGACTGGATTGCAAGGAAACCATCGAAGCGGCTGTGGCGATTGCCAAGAAGGCCTGCGGTGGCAGGGAAAATAAATTTGTTGCGCTGAATTTGGGACCGACAGGGAAGCTGTTGGCTCCTTATGGCGATTTGCCCTTTGAAAAGGCAGTAGAAGCCTACGGCGAAATGGTACGCTACGGCGCTGCTGCCGGTGCGGATCTGATTCTTATCGAAACAATGAGCGACACCTACGAAATCAAGGCTGCGGTTCTGGCATCTAAGGAAAACTGTGATTTGCCGATTTGCGTGACCATGACCTTTGACGAGGATGGCAAGCTGTTGACCGGTGCTACGGTTGAGGCTGCCGCTTTGATGTGCGAAGGTCTGGGCGTAGATGCCATCGGCTTTAACTGCGGTTCGGGACCGGTGCAGGTGGGCAAGCTATTCCCGCAAATGCTGGAAGCAACCAGCCTGCCGCTGATTATCAATCCTAATGCCGGACTGCCGGTGCAGCGTGACGGCAAAACCTGCTTTGATGTCGGACCGGAGGAATATGCGGAGCTGATGTACGAGCTCGCAGGCAAGGGCGCAAGCATTGTAGGCGGCTGCTGCGGTACAACGCCGGAGCATATTGCGCAGATGATTGCCAAATGCAAAACTCTGCAGCCGGGTGGTACGCGTGATTGCCGTCTGACTGCGGTATCCTCCTACGGCAAAGCAGTACATTTGGGTGAAGGTCCTGTAATTATCGGCGAACGCATCAATCCTACCGGCAAAAAACGTTTGAAGGAAGCGCTGGTAAACGGTGACCTTGATTATGTGTGCCGTCTTGGTCTGGAGCAGATTGGCGTGGGCGCACAGATTCTGGACGTTAACGTAGGCACGCCGGGTATTGACGAAGCGGCAATGGCTGCGAAGGCTGTGCCGGCGCTGCAGGCGATTACCGATACGCCGCTGCAGATTGATACATCTAATTACGAAGCAATGGAAAGAGCGCTGCGCCTCTATAACGGCAAGCCTATGCTTAATTCCGTCAATGGTAAGGAAGACAGCCTGCAGCATGTGCTGCCGCTGGCTAAAAAATACGGCGCTGTGCTGGTTGCACTGTGTCTTGACGACAGCGGTATTCCCGCTACTGCAGCAGGACGTATTGCCGTGGCTGAAAAAATTATCGCCCGTGCGGCCGAATACGGCATTGAAAGCCGCAATATAGTTGTAGACCCGCTGGCACTGACTATTTCCACCGGTGCCGAAAATGCGGCGATTGCCTGTGAGGTTATCCGCACGATGAAGGCACGCGGCATCAACACTGTTATGGGTGTTTCCAACATTTCGTTCGGTCTTCCCGGACGTGATGCTGTCAACAGCACCTTCTTCAGCATGGCAATGGCAGCAGGCCTTTCCTGCGGCATCATCAATCCGCAGAGCAAGCCGATGATGGATGCTTATTACGGGTATCGTGCGCTGGCAGGCTATGACGAGGGCTGCAAGGAATATGTACAGCATTATGCAGATGCACCGAAGGCTGCAGCAACAACAGTAAGCGAAATGGGTCTTTACGATGCCATTGTCAAAGGACTGCAGGGACCTGCGCGTCAGGCCGCAGCCAAGGCTCTGGAAAGCGAAAAGCCGTTGGATATCATTAACAAATATATGATTCCTGCGCTTGATTTTGTCGGTCATGGCTTTGAAAAGAAAACTCTCTTCCTGCCGCAGCTTCTGATGAGCGCGGATGCGGCGAAGGCAGCCTTTGAGGTTATCCGCGAGGCTGTCGGCGTGGGCGAAACGCAGGGAGAAACAGTAATTATCGCTACTGTCCATGGCGATATCCACGATATCGGCAAAAACATCGTTAAGGTACTGTTGGAAAATTACGGCTATCGCGTGCTTGACTTGGGCAAGGACGTGCCTGTGGAAGCAGTTGTAGAGGCAGCCAAGAAAACAGATGCCAAGGTTGTCGGCTTGTCTGCATTGATGACTACTACAGTAGGCGCAATGGAAGAAACTATTGCTGCGTTGCATAATGAATGTGACTGTCAGGTTGTTGTCGGCGGTGCGGTGCTCACGCAGGAATACGCTGACACCATCGGTGCCGAGCATTATGCGCCGAACGCTGTCAGTGCGGTAAACTACGTCAACGAAATCTTAGGCAAATAATTTATATACAGATGATTTGAGGACTATCATGCTTAGCGTGGTAGTCCTTTTTTACGGAGTTTCGACTTTTTGGTCATTAAGCAGGAAAAACTGCTCCCTCCCAAGAATTAAACAAATATCACCATGAACGGAGGGATGCTGCATGAACATTTACGTTTGGCGACACAACAAAACATATCACAGCCACAGTATGATTGACGAGCCCTGCGTCAACAGCGAATTTTATCTTGATGCGATTGCTGTTGTGCTGGCACATGATTTGGAAGAAGCGCTGGCCAAGCTGGCGGAGGAAAACAAAGGCTGGCGCACCGAGGATTTGCGGAAGCTGCCGTGCAGCGTATATCCTGCGGATAATGCTCATGTACGGTAAGGAAGCAAGCAACCGAAAACAAGAGATAGACCGCCAGC
>JACXXQ010000789.1_pt1 | contig 13600 bp, 10 predicted proteins | sample 8621361 | NCBI WGS metagenome assembly JACXXQ01 (sample SAMN15503820, study PRJNA645414) | gut metagenome | isolation source: feces | host: Bos taurus | place: USA | collected 2016 | reverse complement strand
CTACGTCCCCAATTAATAAAGGGGTGAAGTTTTATGGAAGTGGCAATTATCATGATGGTTATTTTTTTATTTACGGATATCATGGTGGTAGGAATCAGCATGTTTGCATATGCAGGAAAAGAAGAGTACAGTGAAGGGATGATTTTTGGTGTTCACATTCCGAAAGAGAAGGTAGAAGAAGAGGTTGTACAAGCGATTGCACAGAAATATAAAAGACAGTACAAAAAATTTCAACGCTGGAACATGTTGCTTGGAATACTTGTATGTGGATTGGCGTTTGTTGGCATGGGGCTTTTTATAATTGTCTGGACCGTCTGGCTTACAGAATATATTGTCGGACTTTATTGGTTTGTCTATGGGACACACCGGAAAATGTATGACCTGAAGGTAAGCAATGGCTGGGTTATGGAGTCGTCAAAGCAGATTATTTATGTGGATACAGAAATGATTGAAACGGATGATGATGTGTATTGGAAAAATGGATGGTACAGCAATCCCCACGACAAAAGGCTGTTTGTGCAGGAGCGCATGTGTGGTATGAATTATTCTATGAATATGGCGAAGACATCGGCGAAAATATTTACGGCGGTAATAAGTGCCGTGGTCATAGGATGTGCTGTATGGATTGCAGCGATTTTAGTTGAATTTGCGACCACAGAGGTGACAGTCGAAATGAAAAATGGTATTATGGATATACGTGCAGCTTCTTATGATTATCAGATTAAGACAGAGGATATTCTGGCTGTAAAAATGATAGAGGAAATGCCGGAAGACAATTTTTACAGAAGCAATGGGGGAGATACGGAAAAGTTTTTGATAGGGCATTTCAGAGGGAAAGAAACTGGAAAATGTATGATGTTCTTATATAAGGAAGAAACTCCGATTTTGGAAATCCAATTAAAAGATATGACCGTATTCTTAAACAGTGAAAATGAAAAAGAGACAGAGGAGTGGTATAACTATGCGAGAGACCGTGTTATTGATTAATTTTGAGGACCAAAAACAGTTGAGAGAACTGAAAATGATTTTGTTTACATTAAAGATTCGAATGAAGAAGGTTGAGAAAGAAGACTATTTACAACAGATTGGTTATTTGGCAGGGATAAAAGAAATGGAAGGCATAGAGGCAGTTTATGATGAGAAAAAATGGAGTAAAGCGAGTAGATTATAAAGCGATTCTGACCGAAACGAACAAGACATGGACAGTTCCAAGGCTCTATGAAGAGATTTCGAAAGAGCATGAGCAGATGCATCAATAAAATAATGGATAATTTAAAAGGAGACAGCCTATTCGGCTGTCTCTCCTGCGTCTTCTGATGCCTCATCTGCAACTACGCGCAGTTCCGTTACGGTAACAACAGTAGATTCCAAATCAGTCATCAAATCTATATTATTATCTTTTGCAATTTCAAGATCTTTTACACGAATCGTATCCCCGACTTTTAAATTCCCTACATCCAATTCGATCTTTTCGACAAGAGATGCAGGCAGCGCTTTGTAATTAATCTCGTGAAGCATCTGCTGTGGGATTCCTGCAACGAGTTTGCCTTCGTTTATCAGATGAATTTCAGCGGAAGAATGTACTTTTTCAGTGCCTACAAGAGCTTGAAAATCAAGTTCATCTACCCAACCCTTCATCGCGTTATAATCGACTTCTTTAATAAGGGCATCATAAGTTTTTCCGTCTACCTGAAGGGCGACTCTTCCGCCTTTCCCTTCTGCTTTGAGCAAACGGTCTACCTCGCTTTTCTCCATTTTCAAAGGGATGGACTCTTCCAGCTCACGGCCGAAAATACATCCGGTCACAAATCCTTCTTTTCTGAGCGTTTTGGCTTTGATTGACATGTTACGTTTTTCAGCTTTTAAAGTATTCATTTACCTTTTCCTCCAATCACTGAATCGTGCTTAGCAAGCCTTCAACTTTGTAGTTTGTTTTGCAAAGAGGTTTTGTTAAGTGTATTTCCTTGTTACAGTTTCAGTATACACCTCCTTGTCAAGAGGTGATGCAAGAGTATGGTTATAGTTGATAATAAAAATGCTTTCGAAATCCAATTATTTAGTTAAAAAACACGAAAAAATATATTCGTGGAATTGACATGAGTGGTGTAAATAGACTATAATTAAAAAAGGTATAATTCTATATTAGTATGTTATGCTAAAAATCAGGAAAGGAAGAAGAAAATGAAGAAAAGGAAAATATCACGTATTGGAGCAGTTGCTATGGCGACAATGCTCACAGTTCAGGGTATGGGACTCCCTACTGCTGTATTTGCAGCGGACCAATCAGCTGTTATGCGTTCGGATTCGAACACACAGATGAGTTCTGAAAAAGAAACTGTTTATGTGAACCAGTATGGAAGCAAGACAGAACGTTCTCAGAATTTTGATGACAACTGGAGATTTTATTTTGGTGATGCATCAGGTGCGGAACAACCGACGTTTGATGACTCACAGTGGAGACAATTGTCATTGCCTCACGATTACAGTATCGAGCAGGAATACACACAGTCAGGAGAAGCTGAGAGTGCTTATCTTTTAGGCGGAACAGGATGGTATCGCAAGAACTTTACGCTCGATAAAGCAATGGAAGGAAAAGAGGTAAGACTTGATTTTGATGGTGTTTATATGAATGCAACCGTTTATGTAAATGGTCATGAGGTAGGTACGCATCCATATGGATATACACCATTTTCGTTTGATATCACAGATTATGTGAAGGTTGGAGAAGTCAACACAATCGCAGTAAAAGTAGATCACAAGACACCATCCAGCCGTTGGTATTCAGGAAGTGGCATCTACAGAAGTGTATATTTGACAACAACAGATAAAGTACATGTGGATTTGAATGGAGTGAAGATTGAGACTCCAAAATTAGCAGAAGGAAATCAAGATACAAACATTAAAACGAAAGTTTTGAATGAGTCTGATGCAGAAAAGGCAGTTACAGTGACTCATACAATGTTTGAAAAAGGAAAAGATACAAAAGTAGGAGAGGTTACTACAGAAAGTAAGACAGTGGCAGCTGGGCAGAGCGTTGACGTGGAAGCTACAATGAACGTAGAAAATGCGAAATTGTGGAGCCCGGAAAGCCCGAATCTCTATACAGTCCGCACAGAAGTGAAGGTTGGAGAGGATGTAGTAGACACATATGAGACCGAATATGGATTTAGATATTTCTCATTTGATACAAATGAAGGATTTTCATTAAACGGCAAAAATGTGAAACTGAAAGGTGTATGTATGCACCATGATCAGGGAGCATTAGGGGCTGAAGCAAACAGACGCGCTATTGAACGTCAGGTGGAAATTCTGAAAGAAATGGGATGTAATTCTATCCGTGTGACACACAACCCGGCAGCATCTGCGTTGATTGATGTCTGCAATGAAAAAGGAATGATTGTAATCGATGAGTTCTTTGACGGTTGGATGTTCCACAAAAATACAAACTCTAACGATTATGCGACTTGGTTTAATAAGGCGATCGAAGAAGGAAATCAGATTCTCGGTGCAGAAGAAAATATGACATGGGCAGAGTTTGATTTGAAAGCAACTGTCGGAAGAGGACAGAACGACCCGGCTATCATTATGTGGTCTCTCGGAAATGAGATTCAGGAGGGAGCCGGTGGAAGTGGATATGATGAAAAAGCAGCAGAATTGATTCAATGGACAAAAGAAGTCGATGACACAAGAATTCTTACAATTGGAAGTAATGCTGTGAAGAATGGATCTAGTGAGCATATATCGATTGCTAATCAGTTGACAGAAGTGGGTGGAGCATCTGGTACAAACTATTCAAATGGTTCTAGCTATGATAGTTTACACAACAGATATCCTAACTGGAATTTATATGGTTCTGAGACGGCGTCAGCAGTAAATAGCCGTGGTGTTTATACTACAAAACAGAACAATACACTTGATGGTGAAAAACAACTGACTTCTTACGATAAATCTAAAGTTGGCTGGGGAGCATTGGCAAGTGAAGCTTGGTATGATGTTATCACAAGAGATTTTGTAGCAGGTGAATATGTATGGACTGGATTTGACTATCTCGGAGAGCCAACGCCTGCGAATGGTACAGGACCTGGAGCAGCAACTTCTTGGCCGTCACCGAAAAACTCTTACTTCGGTATTGTGGATACAGCAGGACTTCCAAAAGACAGCTACTATTTCTATCAGAGCCAGTGGAACGATGATGTGAATACATTACATGTTCTTCCGACCTGGAATGAAGACAGCCTGATGAAAGACAGTAAAGGAAATGTAGAAGTTGTTGTATATTCCGATGCTGCCAAAGTAGATTTGAAATTAAATGGAAAAGTGGTTGGAACACGAGAGTTTGAGAAAACGACAACAGATGCAGGATATACATACCAGACAGTCAAAGGTAAGAGTGGACATACTAGCATGTATATGACATTTGAGGTTCCTTATGCAGCAGGTACATTGGAAGCGGTAGCTTATAATGAAAAAGGCGAAGTAATCGAGAAGACAGAAGGTCGTTCTGTTGTAAAGACAGCAGGAGAGGCGAAGAAATTAAAAGCGACAGCTGACAGAAAAGAAATCACAGCAGATGGAAAAGATCTTGTATATGTGACAGTAGATGTGACAGATAAAGACGGAAATATTGTTCCAAATGCAAAGAACAATGTGAAATTCGATGTCAAAGGCGGTACGCTGGTAGGTGTTGATAATGGTAAACAGGCAGACCACCAGTCATATCAGGATGACAATCGCAATGCATACAATGGTTCATTGGTTGCAATTGTTCAAGCAACTGACAAGGCAGGAGAAATCAGTGTGACTGCAAGTTCAAAAGATTTGGAATCTGCAACTGTGAAAGTGACAGCAAAAGCTTCTGAGGAAGCAGAAGAAACACATATTGAAAGCTTTGAGTATTCAAGAGTATTCTATGTGAAGACTGGAGAAAAACCGGTACTTCCGGCTAAAATCAAAGCAAATTACTCCGATGGAACATCAAAAGAGGTTGATGTGAAATGGGGAGAGATTACAGAAGATCAGACAAACAAAGCGGGAAGCTTTGTTGCAGGTGGAACTGCAGAGGGATGCAACGTCTCTGTCGTAGTCAATATGATTGATGAAGTGGCAGCGCTGTTAAACTATTCGACAACAACTTCTCAGAATACAAAACCAACGCTTCCAACTTCGAGACAGGCTGTTATGCCGGATGGAACAATTCTTTCCGCAGCATTCCCTGTGACATGGGAGACAAAAGATGCGTCTGCATATGCAAAACCGGGAGAGATTGTGACGGTAAACGGAACTGCAGATGTATTCGGAAGTAAATTAGATGTAACAGCAACTGTTCGTGTGGCAGAAGAGAAAATTGAGATTGGAGACAGCGTATCCGGAGCAGCAAAATTGTCTCAGGATATTGAAAAAGACAATCAATCAGATACATTGGACGCAATTAAAAATGGAAGCACTACAATCGGGGACAATAACGATGGTGGAGCGAATGAAGACTGTTGGAGTAACTGGAAAAACAGTACACAAAAAGGTGACAAAGATGCAGAAATCACATTCGAGTATGATACACAGCAGAGGATTGGCGAGATTGTAATCCACTTCTCGAGAGATAACGGAGCAATGCAGTTCCCGGCAGCCGGAACGACAGAAATTTTTGTTTCTGAAAACGGAGAAGATTGGAAAAAAGTGACTGCAGAAGAGACAATCGGAACAGAAAATAATCGTGTCAAAGCATACACATATGAAATCGCACCTACAACTGCGACATTTGTAAAATTCAAAGTAGTAAGTCCGGCAGACAACCAGTGTGTTGGTATTACAGAAATTGAATTAAAGCAAGCGGTGGGTACGTTTAAGACAAACACAACTGCAAAACTTGCAGAAGTAAAAATTGCAGGAAAGGCAATCCCAGAAGCAGCACTTTCACTGAGCAGCTACTCTACACCGGAGACAGATGCAAGCAAAGTGGAAGCAAAAACAGCAGACAATGCAGCGCTGACTGTATTGCCGGTAAAAGATAACGTGATTCGTATGATTATGGAGTCAGAAGATCACAATACAAGAAACCGATTTGAAGTCAGACTTGGTGAAGAAGAATCAATTCTTCCGGGAGATGATAGCCGCGATTATCCAGTTGCACAGATGTCAGCAACAGCGGCAAGTGAGTATCCAGGAAGTGGTAATGAAGGACCGGCAAGATATGTATTGGATAATAATACTAATACACACTGGCATACAAACTGGAGTACAAATGAAGCGACTAATGAGGCGAAACGTGCAATTACATTAGAAATGAAACCGCAAGAAGGAGAGAATTATCCGACCTTAGATGGACTTCGTTACTTAAGAAGACAGGGAGGATCTAAGAATGGTGCAGTCACAGAGTACAAAGTAGAGTGCAGCATGGACGGTTCTGCTTGGAAGACGGTTTCTACAGGTACATGGGATAAAGATAACGCAGATTGGCAGATTGCATTATTTGATGAACCGGTACAGGCAAAATATGTACGCTTAACAGGTGTTCATACATATGCAGACAGTGGAGTGGATGCTCATATGTCAGCGTCAGAACTTCGTGTCAGAACAGCAGACGTAGCGGTAGATCCGGAGCCAGAACCGGGAGATACAGAGATTTATGATCCAAGCAAGACTACTGCAACAGTAGGAAGTGTACAGGAAAACTTTGGACCAGAGAAAGCGTTGGATAACAACATGGGAACATGGTGGCATTCATCATGGAATCCGGTAGGTGGAACACTTGCAGAAAAAGATCGCTGGTTCCAGCTGGAATTAGATGAGCCACAGACAATAACAAAATTCATCTACACTCCGAAGAATGGAAATAGCACATCCGGTGGAGAAAAGAATGGAACAGTAACAAAATACCGTGTAGAGTGCAGTGATGACGGAGAGACATGGAAGTCTGTTTCGGAAGGCGAGTGGCCGGTAGAAGACGGAGCAAAAGAGGCAGTATTAAAAACTCCTACAACAACGAAATTTATCCGTTTGGTAGGTGTAGAAACATATGGCGTTGGAAACCAGACAAATAAATTTATGAGTGCAGCTGAGGTTCGAGTAGAAGTTCAGACAGCTGAGACACCGGATCCGACACCGAAGGAATTCTCGGTAACATTTAATATTGACGGAACAACTCAGGTTGTGAAAGTAGAGGAAGGAAAAGCAATTGGTGATAAACTTCCGGCAGACCCAACAAAAGAAGGTTACACATTTGCAGGATGGAATACAAAAGCAGACGGAACAGGCGAAGCAGTGACAAAGGATACTGTAGTGAGTGAAGATATGACAGTATACGCGGTATTCAAAGAAAATGCAGCACAGTTCACAGTTACATTCAATGTAGATGGAACAACACAGGAAGCTGTAGTGGAAGAGGGAAGCGCAATCGGGGATAAACTTCCGGCAGATCCGACAAAAGACGGATACACATTCGTAGGCTGGAATACAAAAGCAGACGGAACAGGCGATGCAGTGACAAAAGATACAGTCGTAAACGCAAATATGACAGTATACGCAGTGTTTGAGAAAAACGAAGAGCCTGAAAAAACAGACAAATCAAACTTGACTGCATTGATTGAATACGCAAACAGCCAAAAAGAACAAGAAAAGTACCAGTGGGTTGTTAAAGCTGTAAAAGAAGCGTTTGAAAAAGCGCTTGCAGATGCTGAGGCAGTCAATGCAGATGAAGCTGCAACACAGGAACAGGTAGATGCAGCTTACGAATTACTTCTTAGCAGAGTACATCTCCTTGGATTTATCGGCAACCCGACAAATCTTAAAGTGACACTGGATCTTGCGAAAAAGACTTCGACAGAAGGAAAGACAGAGGAATCTGTAGCAGTATTGAATGCGGCAATCGAAAAAGCAGAGGAACTGCTTGCATCAGGAAATGCACTTCAGGAAGAATTAGACGCAATGGTTGCAGAACTGAAGGCGGCAATTGAAGGTTTGAAGGATGAAGCTGTAGTGGAAGTTGATAAAGCGAAGCTTCTCGAAATGATTAAAAAGGCAGAAGGCTATGACCTTACAAAGTATACACCTGTCACAGTAGAAGGATTGAAAGCAGCCCTCGCAGGAGCGAAGACAGTATACGACAATCCGAAAGCGACTCAAAAAGAAGTGGACAGCGCGTATACAAGCTTGCAGCAGGCAATCTTTGCTTTGAGACTGATTCCGAATAAGGATGCTTTGGAAGACTTGCTGAAAGAGACAGAAAAACTTGATTTCTCATTGTATACAGCAGAAAGTGCAGAGGCAGTGCAAAAAGCATACGACAAAGCATTGGCAGTATTTAACGATGAGAATGCAGATCAGGCGGCAGTAGATAAAGCGGCAAAAGATTTGAAGGTTGCAAAGGATAACTTGAAAGCGAAAGCCGAGCCGGACAAAAAGCCTTCAGAGGATAAAAAATCAGATCAGAAGGCTGCAAAAACAGGAGATAACATGTCAACAGGAGCAGTTGTAGGAATCGTTGTTGTAGCAGTTCTTGCAATCGGTGCAATTGTTGGTGTGATTATCAGCAAAAAGAGAAAAAAATAAAAAATAAATCGGCATATTGAGAAAATCGATATAAAAAAATAAGACTTGACGCCCATTCGCTGGTATGGTACACTGTACTAGCGAATGGAAGTAGGTCTTTTTTTTATGCCTAAAATTGGGCAGTCTCGCAAACTGCCATGTAACACGTAAAAGAAATAAATAAAGCGAGGTGGAAGTTGTGCGCACAAGAATCACATTGGAATGTACAGAATGTAAACAGCGTAACTACAATATGACAAAGGATAAGAAAACTCATCCGGAACGTATGGAAACAAAAAAATATTGTAAGTTCTGCAAATCACACACAATGCACAAAGAAACAAAATAGTTTGTGGAAAGGAAGTGAACGGAATGGCTGAAAAAAAAGAGAAAGCCAAAAAGACAAGCTGGTTCAAAGGTCTTAAAGCAGAATTTAAAAAGATCATTTGGCCGGATAAAAAAACACTTGCTAAGCAGACTGTGGCAGTTACGGCGTGCTCGATAGTATTAGGAGCAATTATTGCGGTTGTTGATGTCATTGTAAAATATGGTGTCGACTTCTTAGTGAAGTAATGGCTGCCAGCAATTATGAAAGGTGATTTTATGTCAGAAGCAAAATGGTATGTAGTTCATACTTATTCTGGGTATGAAAACAAAGTAAAAGCAAACATTGATAAGACAATTGAAAACAGACACCTTGAGGATCAGATCTTAGAAGTAAGAGTTCCTATGCTGGAAGTTGTTGAGATGAAAAACGGAACGCAGAAAGCAGCTCAGAAAAAAATGTTCCCTGGATACGTGATGATTCATATGATTATGAATGATGACACCTGGTATGTTGTAAGAAATACCAGAGGGGTAACGGGATTTGTAGGTCCGGGATCTAAACCGGTTCCGCTTACAGAGGCTGAGATTGATGCTCTTGGAATTATGGATGCAGACATTGTTGTAGACTTTGAGATTGGTGAGGTTGTAAAAGTTACCAAGGGAGCATGGAAAGATACGGTTGGAGTAATCCAGGAAGTGAATGCTCAAAAACAAAGTCTTGTAATCAATGTAGAATTGTTTGGTCGTGAAACGCCAGTAGAAATAAGTTTCTCAGAAGTGAAAAAAATGTAACAAGTAAAAGTGGGAGGGAAATCCCCGCGAATACCACAAGGAGGTACACAAAATGGCAAAAAAAGTACAAGGTTATATTAAATTACAGATTCCAGCTGGAAAGGCAACTCCAGCACCACCGGTTGGTCCAGCGCTTGGTCAACATGGTGTAAACATTGTTGAATTTACAAAACAATTCAATGCTAAAACTGCAGATCAAGGTGATTTGATCATCCCTGTAGTTATCACAGTTTACAATGATAGAAGCTTCAGCTTCATCACAAAGACACCACCGGCAGCAGTTTTGATTAAAAAAGCATGTGGTTTAAAATCGGGTTCAGGAGTTCCGAACAAAACAAAAGTAGCTACAATCACAAAAGCTCAGTTACAGGAAATCGCTGAATTAAAAATGCCGGACTTAAATGCTGCAACAGTAGAAGCTGCTATGAGCATGATCGCAGGAACATGCAGAAGTATGGGTGTAACAGTAGAAGAGTAAAATTGTAAACATGTAACGTGGGAGGGGCTCTCCCGATATTACCACTAGGAGGTTATTGAATATGAAACGAGGAAAGAAATACGTAGAAGCTGCGAAATTGATCGAAAGAGGAAATCTTTACGACAAAGAAGAAGCAGTTGCATTAGTTAAAAAATCTGCAGTAGCGAAATTCGATGAGACAATTGAAGCTCACATCAGAACAGGTTGTGACGGACGTCATGCAGACCAGCAGATCCGTGGTGCTGTTGTATTGCCACACGGAACAGGTAAAAAAGTTCGTATCTTAGTATTTGCAAAAGATGCTAAAGCTGAAGAAGCAAAAGCAGCAGGAGCAGATTACGTAGGAGCAGAAGACTTAATTCCGAAGATTCAGAACGAAGGATGGTTTGAATTTGATGTTGTAGTTGCTACACCAGATATGATGGGTGTTGTTGGACGTCTTGGTCGTGTACTTGGACCAAAAGGTCTGATGCCAAACCCGAAGGCTGGTACAGTAACTATGGACGTTGCTAAAGCTATCCAGGATATCAAAGCTGGTAAGATTGAATATCGTCTTGATAAAACAAATATCATTCACGTGCCAATCGGAAAAGCTTCTTTCACAGAAGAACAATTAGCGGACAACTTCCAGACGCTTATTGATGCAATTATGAAAGCGAAACCAGCAGCTGTTAAAGGACAGTACTTAAAGAGCGTTACTTTAACATCTACAATGGGACCGGGTGTGAAAATTAACCCAGCTAAATTAGTATAATTGATATTCAAAAATATACAAAAAGAATTATTGCCTTACTAAATTTTAGTTTGGCAATAATTCTTTCTATTTACAGCCGTTCGGTTGAATCAGAGGAAATCCCTCGAAATTACCATTGGAAAATTACAAAAATAGCTTGACATATAGAAAAAAATATGATAACTTATATTAGAAAACTGCCGAAGACAGTAGGTGCCGTAAGGCATAAGTAGTGAAACGCCTACCGAGGAGATTTGAATTCGATGAATTATGTGAATTTACTGTCCTCTTGTCGTGTGGCGAGAGGATTTTTTATCTTTATTCGAACGGCGGTACACAATAATCTATAAGGAGGTGCACCATTCGTGGCAAAAGTTGAATTAAAACAACCAATCGTTGCAGCAATCGCTGAGGACGTAAAAGATGCAGCATCAGTTGTATTAGTTGATTATCGTGGATTAACTGTAGCTCAGGATACAGAATTACGTAAACAATTAAGAGAAGCAGGAATCATCTACAAAGTTTGCAAAAACACAATGATGAAAAGAGCGTTCGAAGGAACTGATTTTGCAGGATTGAACGAATACTTAGAAGGACCAAGTGCTATTGCTATTTCTAAAGATGACGCTACAGCACCAGCTAGAATTATTTGCAAATTTGCAAAAGGAGCTGAAAAATTAGAAGTAAAAGCAGGTGTGGTTGAAGGAACAGTATATGATGTTGCTGGAGTTCAGGAATTATCAAAAATCCCTTCAAGAGAAGAATTACTTTCCAAATTCCTTGGAAGCATTCAGTCACCTATTACAAACTTCGCTCGTGTTCTTAATCAAATCGCTGAAAATGGTGGAGAGGCAGTAGAAGCTCCAGCTGAAGCAGCAGAAGAAGTAACAGCTGAGTAATTGTAAGACTCAGAGAGGATTCAAAAAGAATCAGACAGGATACAGTCCTGAAAATCAAAGCATTTAAAACAATGGAGGTAAATAAAATGGCAAAATTAACAACAGCTGAAATGATCGAAGCGATCAAAGAATTATCAGTATTAGAATTAAATGAATTAGTAAAAGCATGTGAAGAAGAATTTGGTGTATCTGCAGCAGCAGGTGTTGTAGTTGCAGCAGCAGGTGGAGACGCAGCTGGAGCAGCTGAAGAAAAAGATGAATTCAACGTAGAATTAACATCTGCAGGAGCATCTAAAGTCAAAGTAATCAAAGTTGTTCGTGAAATCACAGGACTTGGATTAAAAGAAGCTAAAGAAGTTGTAGACGGAGCTCCTAAAGTAATCAAAGAAGGTGTTTCTAAAGCAGAAGCTGAAGAAATCAAAGCTAAATTAGAAGCAGAAGGTGCATCTGTAGAATTAAAATAATTCATAGAGAGTATTTAAAAGCCGAGAGATAACTCTCTCGGCTTTTTTGCGATAAAAAGAATTGGATGTCATAAAGCATAGAAAATAGGCAGGATGTGCATGCGTGCATCCTGCCTATTTGCACAATATATACATTTTTTTGTACAAAAAACCGTAAATGCGAAAAGTGTATTGCTAAAAATTAGTGATTTGGTATAATCAGATATGAAATTCAATATAACTGGTTGTGAAAACAACCAATTGAAAGACAGGAGGTAAAACATGAAGAAGAAAATGGTCTTAAGACTATTGAGTCTGGCTATGGTTGCATCTGTGACAGGTACAATGCTTCCGTCTAATCTTCAGCTTGTATCAGCAGAGGAATCTGTTGCTACAGAAGAAAAGACAGAAAAAGCAGAAGAGACAGCAGTACTGGAAGATGGAATCAATGATGCTTGGACTCTGGAAAACGAAGCTGGCGAAGACGCAGTATGTGCAGTAGAAAACGGATGGCTTAATTTAAAATCAGGAGCACAGAATGACAATACTCCTAACAGTGGAAAACAATTGATGGTTGTGAACCCAAACAAATTTGATTTTACAAAAGCGGGATATTTCTCATTCACAATGAAATCAAACAATGCAAATACAAGTCAGGATAATAGTGACAGATTTGGTGTATATCTTGGATATAATACTGCAAAGAACGGTATGTTTATCGGATATGATAACCAAGGATGGTTCTGGCAGAAATATAAAGATGGTAATGGAGCTTATTTTACAGGCGGAAGAACAGCTGCGCCAAAAGACAATGCGGAAGTGAATGTACGCATTGAGTGGACAGCAGATCAGAAGATGACATTGAAATTAAATGATCAGGCTGTATTTACAAATGAAGAGTTTGGTTCTATCAAAGATGTTCTTGGAACTCAGATTGCATTCAAGTGTACAAGCTGGTCAGGGCATGTGTCTGATGTCCTTATCAAAGACATTCACTACACAGGACAAAAAGAAGCAGCTACATATGCAGTAACAGGAACAGTAACTGACGCAGATAACAAAGTTTTGGAAGGTGCTACAGTCAAAGTTGGTGATAAAACAGCAACAACAAATAAGTCAGGTGCATATTCTTTGGAATTGGCAGCTGGAACATATGATATGACAGTTGCAAAAACAGGATATCAGACAGTAACAAAATCTGTGACAGTAGCAGATGAAGATTTGAAAGTTGAGGCTGTAAAATTAGAGAAAGTTGCAGAAGTAGAGACAGAAGTACTTTCTACAGATTATATGGATGGTCATGTAGCAAAGAACTTCCCAAGCGTTGTGAGATACGAGATGAAAAAAGGTGATCTGAAAGGAAAGACATTCTATGGACAGACTTCAGAGATCAACACAATCCGTA
>JACXXQ010000773.1_pt1 | contig 13964 bp, 7 predicted proteins | sample 8621361 | NCBI WGS metagenome assembly JACXXQ01 (sample SAMN15503820, study PRJNA645414) | gut metagenome | isolation source: feces | host: Bos taurus | place: USA | collected 2016 | reverse complement strand
TAGAAACACCTGAAAAATGGAAACTGGCGTCTTCTTTTTCTCCTGTGACACAGTTTAAGTTTCTTATTAGTTTTAGGCAACGTTCGATCAGTATGTTTAACGACTATTCGAGGACGCTGACGAAGATTGCACAGTTCACCGGAGAAATTAGCCTCGACACAATTCTTCCGCTTGTAAGCAGAGACTCTGACGGGAGAATTAAGCAGAATATTGTATATTGCAGTTCCATTGCACAGGCAGTAAATCTTGCCCGCAGCTATGCAAATAAAATTCCTACAGTAACGGTTAATCAGGATATTTGGACTCTTTCCAAGGAGATAAAGCAGGAGGTCCATGGCGATTATTTCCTTGCTGAATTGATCACAAAAGGCGTTGCGTATCATATTGGATATCTCCCGTCTACTATCCGAATGAGAATTGAAGAACTATTTCGCAGCGGTGCCATTACTACAATCTTCTGCACCAGTACTCTTGTGGAGGGAGTCAATATGCCAGCGGATAACCTCTTTATCACAAGTTACAAAAAGGGTTATGCCTATATGGATGCAGTTGATTTCCGTAATCTGATTGGACGTGTAGGCAGGATTGAATACAACCTTTATGGGAATGTATTTCTTGTCAGTATGAACGACAAGGTCAAGGAGGAAAAGTTCGAAGAACTACTTAAAGAGAAGATTCCAGAACAGAAACTGTCCATCGAGTCAGGCTTGACCAATGCGCAGAAAAAATCGGTCGTAAAGGCACTGGTTAACGGGAAAATAGAGTTTGATAAGCACCCCCACAATCAGCCGGAAGAATCCTATACGCTGATGCGTAAGTTCGCTTTGATACTCTTGCGTGATATTACAAAAGGTCGAGACAGCCTTGTCCACAGGGAGTTTGCACCATTCCTTACAGAAACCGATGAGGAAAAGATAAAGGCAAACTTTACACAAAAACCTGCAACGCCCGATGATGATATTAATGTGTCAGTTGATCAGACAGAGAACCTTTCCAGTGCAATCGCACGAGGGATGTCTTATCCGGCCCTAGACATTAATGGGAACGTTGACTACAACGAATTAATGAACTTCCTCGAGCGAATGTGCCGCGTTTTCAAATGGGAAAAGTATGAACGGCAGACACTTGGAAGAGTAAGCAAGAAAACAGGAAAGCACGGAATGCTTCGTTGGTATGCTGTTATATTGATTCAATGGATTCAGGGAATGGGTCTTAGTAACATCATGAACAAAGCAATTGAATACAAGAGGAACGACAGTGAGGCTACAGTAAGAATCGATGGAAAACCAGTAAAATATGACGATTCCCGTGAGCACAGAAACGTTGTTATTGCGGACACCTTGGATGTTATTGAAAATGTGATCCTTTTCAGCATTTCCAATTATTTTCTGAGATTTTCAAACGAGTACAAGAGATTTCATAAGGTGGAAAGCTTCAAGAACGATTGGTATGAGTATGTTGAATACGGTACAACCAATCCTTTGACCATATTGCTGCAGAGAAGTGGTTTCTCCCGTGAAACATCGACTTATATTCGACAGCATCGTAGAGAGTATGTTGTGATGGCAGAAGACGGAGGCGTAAAATTGCGCCGCACGCTGTTACAAAGCAGAAATCTCGGAGCCGCCCGCGAGTCAGCTGACATTCAGTACAATATGCCGGAAATTTTTGTCGATTAATGACGTGCGCATGGCATACAGAAAATCAATCGAGTTACCAATATCTGTTAGCAGAGCAATCGAAGCCCACAATCACATCCTATGTGGAACCTGCGATGTGTGAAGAACCCTGTATAGGGAAATTAAAAGGAATCTCTCTCGCCAAGATTGTACTGGCAAGCAATGCCCCTGGATAGCCATTCGGCTTCCGGTGCTGCTTGTTGAGGGTATCCCCCAAGCCCCCATGAACGCAGAATTTCATTCTGCGGCTGCGCGTCCGATGGACACTTTAGACCACGATCAGCTCACCGCTGGTCGTGGTCTTTTTCGTTTTCGGTATCGTGTTCCGTCACCATATTTAAGAGCCGATCCACATTGGCCTTTACCGCCAGCAACTCCCGCATTTCCTCACGGGAGCGCCTGTACTCGGCATAGGTCTTTTTCTTCTCCTCCAGCAGCCGAGCATATTCAGCTTGCAGCTCCTTGACTTTGGGGAGCTTCTTGACCCCCATATCGTCAAAGGCGTTTTTGGCCGCCTGATGGAGCAGGATTTCCTCCTCATGTTCTTGGCGAAATTTCTTGGAGTAACCGGCCTTCCGGTAAGCCACATAAGTGTCACGGGTCTTGGCATAGTTGATGATATGGGTCCGCAGCACGGCGATCTCCGCCATGCGTTTCTCTGCCTCCTTGATTTTTGCAGATAGCTCATTGTGGTGGGCCGTGGCCGCTGCAGACTTTTCCTCCAGCACCGCATACTCCAGCAGGTTATGCTCGGTGAGAAAGTTCACGGTCTGCGCCATCTGTTTCAGATTAAATACCTTGGCCCATCGCACATACCCGGCACCTTTTCCGGCCTGGAGCTTTGCCTGGATGTCAACCAGTAGATTGACCTTCGTAGGATCTGTCTGTTTGACTGGTTTCTGACGGGGCGTATGCTCCTTTTGACCGGCGAGGACGGCCAGCAGGTCCTCCAGGGCGTAGCCTTTACCCAGGCTGTCCAGACGGGACACTTTACTCCAGCCGGGCAGCTTCAGACGGTAGGATTTTCCACGTTTGGACACTTCGCAGCCGGATTTCCGAAGCAGCTTTAGCAGCTCGTCCAGGTCAGCAGGCTTTTGTGCCAGGGCGTTATCAATGGCAGCACGGAGCAAGTCTCGATGGGAGGGCTTCGCCTGATCGCCCAGCCATTGGTCGTAACTTTTGCCGTGGGGCTTTGGGTTCTCGACAATGGACAGTCCATTCTCGATGCAGAGGGTATCGCTCAAACGCCGGACAGCTTTTGTGCTGCCCCAAAAGTTGCGAAACTTCCGGTCACAGTCCAGGTTGATCGAACTCCAAATGATATGATTATGGACATGGGCCTTGTCAATGTGGGTACAGACGATAAAGGCGTGTTTTCCCTTGGTGAACCGCTTGGCAAATTCTACACCGAGTCGGTTGGCTTCCTCTGGAGTGATCTCCCCAGGGCAAAAGGACTGGCGGACATGGTAGGCGATCACATCGTCCGCTCCACGGACCCGTCCAGTAGCGGCGATATACTGGCGCTTGGCCAGCATGAACTCGGCGTCGGCCACACGGCTGTCGCACTCATAGCCGGTGATGAGCCTGCCGTGGTCTGTCTTTTGCGGATTTGCCACATAGTCGATAATATCGCTGATAGCACGGCTCTCGGTCCGGCCCTCGCCGACGTGCAGCGGCATGATTCGTGTGGTTGCCATGAGTTTTCCCTCCCTTCAAAAAAAGTGGGCAGCCTCAGCTGTCCACTTCATCAAAATATGAAATAATCTGTTTTTTCTTCTTTCTGGCGCACCGCAGCGTTGCGGCGGCTCCGCCCCAATCATGGAGAACATAGGCCACCACGACATCACTGGTTTCTACCATCCAGCGGTTTCTGTGAGAAATCGCAAAACGGCGTGGCACAGTTTCCAGAGGCGGATATACCGTACTGTCATAGCCAGAAGTATCCCGTTTCGTGTCGAAATATGCAAGGACAAGAATCAGCTCGATCTCTGGGTGCTGTGTTTTCTGTTTTCGTAGAACTGCCGCAGCCAAACTGTCAAAGGCTCCGTATCCACCAAGATAAAATATGTTTACGCCTTGCTCAATTAGATGCAGGGTCACGGCATACAGCCATTTTTCTACATCTGCTGACTGAGAAATCTGCGCGTGTCCACAAAAAGTTGCTGTCATTTTCATCACTCCATTATAGTGATTATAATCACTATAATGGAAAGCGGCAAGCCCCATATAATATTCAAAAATGGGGTGATGCAGTGCCGATCTCTTTTCGTCCGATGCGGCAGCTCATGGAAAGCAATCACATCTCATTCTACCGCTTGGCCAATGAAGGAATCGATGCGCAAACCTTGCAGAGAATACGGCACGATAAGCCCGTTACCACTGATACGCTTGGGAAAATTTGCAGCATCATGAAATGCCAGCCCGGAGATTTGATTGAATATATCGAAGATGCTTGTGAGCCTGATTCTGCCGAATAATAAAATCGCAAATAACTGTTATAATTAACCTGCCACTTTAAGGAATAGCGTCCTCTCCGTCGTGGGGAGGACGCTGTTTTTATTCGTAGACCAAATCCTGTATGGCAAACTTCAAATTCTGCACCTTACCCAGCAGCCAGAATGCCAGCTGCGGCAGTCCAAACGGGCTGATGAGGAACGCAATCACCAGCAGAATGAGGCCGTTTTGCGGGGAGTATGTCACCAGAACCGCCACGCCCAACAGGGCGATCACCATGCTGAGAAGCCCCAACACCAAGCCGGATACATAGACCAGACCCACACAAATCCAAATAGTTACGGTGAGAAGCAGCACCACCGGTGCAACTACGATCTTCAAAATCAGTTTCATAAAACCAACTAGCAAACCCACAAAACGTCACCTCCAGTTGTATTCTAAATCCATTATGAATTATTTTCTGCCTAACATCAAGGATGCGGACAAAAAGAAAAAGCGGAGGGAGGCGCGGCGAAAAGAACGCCATTCCTCCCTCCGCAGTTGGGGTATTTATCCCTGTCACGAAAGATTGGAGAGCTGGGTCAGGATTTCCCTCACACCCTCCCATAACTGTTCCTGCCGCTGGGCTATATCCTCCAGGTCAGCATCGTAGACACGCCCAGTTTCATGCACGCGGCGGGTGAGCTGATTCAGATTGTTGCTGCTCCGGCGCAGCAGGGACACAAGCTCCTTCAGCTCCGGCAAGTCCAGCTGCACCACATAACCGTCTAGGGCCATCTTCCGCAGATAGGCTTCCCGGTTTCTCGTCCCAATTTGGGACATTTTCTGCTCGATCAGCGCCAGTTCCTCCGGGGAGACCCGGAAATTCACCTGGACTTCCCGTTTGCGCTTCGGGGCGCTCACCGTTCCGGCTCCTTCTTCTTATGGGTCAGAGCTTTGGCAGCAGTCTGTTTCGGTTCCTGCTTCAAATGTTCCCGAACCGAGGCACGGGGGGTACGCAGCTCTTTGGTTCGATTTTCACTGGCCAGGATGGTGGCATAGGTTCCCGGCAACCCTTTCATGCCGGTAAAAGCCAAGCTGCGGAACGGCAGGAGATTCATCAACCGGTCATGGTCTTTGCTCCCGGCACGATTCAGAAACTCCGGGGAAATGCGGGCCATGTAATGTGTCCCGTGAGGGCTGTTCGGCACATCCGGTGCGCGCAGCTCCCACAGAATCCGTTCTGCCTCTGCCTGGATGTCCGCTGCCGTCAAGGGCTGGCGCATCTGTTCCATACGGACCAGATCTATAAACCCATCCAGCACGGCGGGATGGCTGTTTACGGCATAGCCGTAGCGGACAGTATCGGAATTGTCATTGGGAATGGTCTTTGCCCACGCCTTGTTGCGAGGCGAGTAACGACCATCCCAGTCCTGGAGCTGGACGGTATTGGCCAGAACAAACATCACCCGGTCAATACCGTAGGTCTCAATCACATCCTTGGCAGCATCACGGCTGAGATACATCCCGTCGAAGTGCTCCCGCACCGCCGCTTCAATAGCCTCCTTGCATTGGAGATTGGCCCGGTTGGAGGCCCGGTACTGCTCAAGCTCCCCATGCTCTTTCGCGTAGGCAGCGGAGTGAGGGTAAATGGCAGTATTCATATCGTTTGTTTTCATGTTTTTATCGCACCTCCTCATGCTGTTTCGGTTTCTTTTCGGGGTTGCGAGGCGGCACTGGACGTTTCAAGCTATCCAGCACCGAGGACCGGGCGCTCTTGGCGATCACGGCCTCCGGCTGAGAGCGGCCCTTGCCATCCAGATTCAGAAGCGTATCCAGCTCCACCAGACGGGCAGACTTTATCCGCAGATCATCCTCATAAGGGAAAGGCTTGCCCACTTCCTCCTTGGCAGCGGCCTGCTGCTGGTGCAGATTGTCCAGCTGGGCCTTGGTCGCCTCCAGGCGCTGGGACATCTGCGCGAGTGCATTGTCAATACGGGTCAGGTTGCCGCGAGGGTCCGTGCCGAGGCTTGCCCGGTGGGTCATCTGGCCTTTCAACAGGAGCGTATATTCCTGTTTCCAAGCGGAAAACTCCACGGACATAGTAAAGCCCCGGTAACTGCCGATCTGCACCGGTTCGGAGCCTTTGACCTCCTTACAGGCGTCCAGCAGGGCTGCACCGGCGTTTTCTTTGTCAGTCAGCACATCGCCCCGGATCTCCATCCCCGCAAAGCCATCCTCCGGGTGAGGATGGGTGGCCAAGGTCTCCAGGTCCGCTTCAAAGCCTTTAATAAACCCCTTGTTAGTTTCGATTTCCTGGGGGAAGTATTTGAGCAACTGATCCTCCAGGCGGTACTGCTTGCTCTGATGGTCGGCTTTCATCAGCTTCAGACGCGCAACCTCCACATCCAAATCCATGCGCTCCTTGATACGGGGGTCTCCAGCGCACAGGGCCTTGATCTCGGCAAAGGACAGCGCCGTTTCGTCCACATCATCGCAAGAGCGGACCGGCGATTTAGAAGTCATAATCTGCGAAATGAATTTTTGCTTGTTCTCAACTGTCTGCCAGAGATAAGCGTCAAAAGTTCCCTCGGTGACATAGCGGTACACATGGACAAGAGGGTTCTGGTTGCCCTGGCGCTCGATACGGCCTTTTCGCTGGGCAAGGTCTCCCGGACGCCACGGACAATCCAGGTCATGGAGGGCCACAAGGCGGTCCTGCACATTGGTGCCAGCGCCCATTTTGGAGGTGCTGCCCAGCAGAACACGCACCTGCCCAGTGCGGACCTTGGAAAACAGTTCTTTCTTCTGCACCTCGGTCTTGGCGTTGTGGATAAAAGCAATCTGCTCGGCGGGCATTCCCTGGGCGATGAGCTTCTGGCGGATGTCCTCATAGACGGTAAAGGCAGGCTCCGGCTCATCCAACGGCACAGCTTGTTCCAGCGCATGAAGTGTGGGATTGTCCAGCTGTTTGGCTGCCTTTTTGGAGGGAGCTGCCTGAGGCGTGGAAATGTCGCAGAATACCAGCTGGGTTAGCTTGTCAGCCTCGCCGTCTCGCCAGATCTGCATGATATTACCCACACACTGATTGACCTTGGTGCCGGGTTCATCCGGCAGAAGCTGGTTGATGATACGCTGGTCCAGACCCAGCTTGCGGCCATCGCCGGTAATCTTGAGCATATTGTCCTCTGAGGGGTCAACGCTGCCGCTGTGTACTCTGGAGGCGCGCTCGGAGAGAACCTGCACCATCTCTTTTTGATGTTCAGTAGGCTGGGCCACGATGTTGTGGTATTCCACCTCCGGGGTAGGCAGGTTTAGCTGATCGGCGGTCTTGATGTCCGCCACCTCTTTGAACAGGTTCATCAGCTCCGGGAGGTTGAAAAATTTGCTGAATCTCGTTCTTGCCCGGTAGCCGGTGCCTTCCGGTGCCAGCTCCAGCGCCGTGACGGTTTCTCCGAAGCGGCTGGCCCAGCAGTCGAAGTGGGTCATGTTCAGCTCTTGCAAGCGGTCATACTGGAGATACCGCTGCATGGTGTAAAGTTCGGTCATGCTGTTCGATACGGGGGTGCCGGTGGCGAAAATCACACCACGGTTTCCGGTCAGTTCATCCATATAGCGGCACTTCGCAAACATATCGCTGGACTTTTGGGCATCGCTTGTGGAGAGACCTGCCACATTCCGCATTTTGGTGTATAAAAACAGGTTTTTATAGTTATGCGCCTCATCAACGAATAGGCGGTCCACACCCAACTGCTCGAATGTTACCACATCGTCCTTGCGGCTCTCGGCCTGCAATTTCTCCAGCCGGGCTTCCAGGGACTTCTTGGTGCGTTCCAACTGCTTGACCGTGAAACGCTCACCGCCGCTGTACTTCACCTCGGCAATGCCCTCGGTGATCTCGTCGATCTGCTCCTGAAGGAGCCGTTCCTGACGCTCTCGGCTGATGGGGATTTTCTCAAACTGGCTGTGTCCCATGATGATGGCGTCATAGTCGCCGGTGGCAATGCGGGCGCAGAACTTCTTGCGGTTGTGGGTCTCAAAGTCCTTTTTGGTGGTGACAAGAATGTTGGCGGAGGGATAGAGCCGCAGAAACTCCGACGCCCATTGTTCGGTCAGATGGTTTGGCACCACAAAGAGGGATTTCTGACACAAGCCCAGGCGCTTACTCTCCATGGCGGCAGCCACCATTTCAAAGGTTTTGCCAGCGCCTACCTCGTGCGCCAGCAGCGTATTGCCGCCGTACAGCACATGAGCGATAGCGTTTTTCTGGTGTTCCCGCAAGGTGATGGCTGGGTTCATGCCGCCGAAAGTAATGTGTCCGCCGTCGTATTCACGGGGACGGGTGGAGTTCATTTCCTCATTGTACTGGCGGACCAGAGCTTGGCGGCGATCCGGGTCTTTCCAAATCCAGTCCTTAAAAGCATCCCGGATCGCTTGCTGCTTTTGGGCGGCCAGGGTGGTCTCTTTGGCATTCAGCACCCGGCGCTCTTTGCCGTCTGCATCCTCTATGGTGTCGTAGATACGGACATCCCGCAGGTTCAGGCTGTCCTCCAGAATCTTGTAGGCATTGGCACGGCTGGTTCCGTAGGTGGTATAGGCTGCCACATTGTTCTGGCTTACAGAGCTTTTGCCGGTGATCTGCCACTCAGCGGTGAAAGAAGAATAGTTGACCTCGATATTGCGCTGGAGATAAAACGGCGTATCGAATGTCTCATACATAAACTGCTGGATGTACTCTTTGTCGATCCAGGTGGCGCCCAGGCGCACCTCAATCTCCGACGCATCCAGGTCTTTGGGCTGGGCAGCGGTAAGAGCCTCCACATTGACTGCAAAGGAAGGGGCCTGCTGTGCTGCCCGCTGTGCCTGACGCAGCTTGCGCCGTACATTGCCGGACAGGTATTCGTCGGCTGTTACATAATGGGGAGTGCCGTCTTTCTCCAACTGTCCCGGTACACGGAAGATCACGCCTTGCAGCTCGGCGGCCAGTTCGTCGCCAGTTTTGCCGGTCAGCTCCGCCATATACGCCATATCGACACAGGCTTTTTCGGAAATTGATACAGCCAGAGCTTCACTTGCGGTATCCACAGTGTCCACCGCCTTGTGGGGCTTGATGGTGCGCTTGGTGAACATATCCGCCTTGCGCTCCAGCTTGCCGTCCTCGTCAATGACTTCCAGCGCGCAGAGCAGATAGTAGCTGGAATCATCAGCAAAGGCCAGCCGATTCGCTCGGTCATTGATAAGACCATATTTTGCAGAGAAGCTGTCATAGAGCCGGTTCAGTTCAGCCTGTTTATCCTGGATGGCGCTGTCCGGTGTGGCGGCGTCCATTTGCAGATCAATGAGCTGCTGGACACATTCTCGCAGACCCACCAGCCCCTTCACACGGGCTTCGGCGGTGGCATTCAGGTCAGGCCGTACCATACGGCTGTTTTCACGGTAATACACATCGCCGTCCACAACGGTGTAGGAGTAATTTTTCACATTGGGGTCAGCAGGGATAGAAGTGTCGATGGCTTCGCCCTCGCCCAGCTCCGGCAGCTCGGCCTCCTGGTAGGTGCCACGAATGTACTTCACGGCATCATGCAGCTGATCGGCCAGCTCCAGCCCCTCGATGGGGTTCACGGTGTAGTCCATGCCATGGGCGGTGCTTTCCGGTTCCTGTCGGCCAAGCACCATTTCCGGGTGGCCCAGGAAATAGCGGTTGATGGCAAAGCCGTCCTCGGTCTGCCCGGTCTGCGTCCACTCCGGCACAATATCCAGCGGGCGATCCCGCTTTTGCAGGAAGATGATGTCCGACACAACCTCGGTCCCCGCGTTGGCCTTAAACGCATTGTTGGGCAAACGGATAGCCCCCAGCAGCTCGGCGCGCTGAGCAAGATACCGGCGCACGGTGGAATCCTTGGCATCCATCGTGTAGCGGCTGGTGACAAAGGCCACCACGCCACCGGGACGCACCTGATCCAACGCCTTGGCAAAAAAGTAGTTGTGTATGCTAAAATTCAGCTTGTCATAGGCTTTGTCCCGAACCTGATACTGGCCGAAAGGCACATTGCCCACCGCCAGATCGTAGAAATCCCGTCTGTCGGTGGTCTCAAATCCTGCCACGGTGATGTCAGCCTTGGGATAGAGCTGCTTTGCAATACGCCCGCTGATAGAATCCAGCTCCACGCCGTACAGACGGCTGTTTCGCATTTCCTCCGGCAGCATACCGAAGAAGTTGCCCACACCGCAGGACGGCTCCAGGATGTTACCGGTATGGAAGCCCATCCGCTCCACAGCCTCATAGATGGCACGGATGACGGTGGGGCTGGTGTAATGGGCATTGAGGGTGGACCCTCTGGCGGCAGCGTATTCCTCCGGGGTCAGCAGCTCCTTCAGCTGGGCATATTCCTTGCTCCAGCTTTCCTTATCGGGGTCAAAGGCGTCGGCAAGGCCGCCCCAGCCCACATACCGGGAAAGGACTTGCTGCTGCTCCGGCGTTGCCTGCCCGGTGGTTTCCTCCAGGTATTTCAGCAGCTTGATCGCCTCAATATTGGCCTGGAACTTGGCCTTGGGACCGCCTTCGCCCAGGTGATCGTCCGTGATACGGAAATTCTCGGCGCTGCGGCGCAGGTTCTCCTTGTATTCCCCATAAGCAGCTTCTTCGGCTGCCCTGGCGTTGGGGAAAGTCTGCCACTCGCCATTGACCTGGATGGAAATGGGGTGTTCGTCCAGCACTTCATCCAGGGTCTTTTCCGGCTCGGCAGTAGGAGCTGGCGGTTCCGGCCTATCGGTCCGCAGGGTCTGAACCACTACATCATAGGGTAGATGGTTCTTGTCGCCCGGATAGACAGCCACCGTCTCGGCGTGATAAGCCGGGGGTTCGGCAGCCGGTTCCGGGCGTTCCTGTCCAAAGCCGTCCAGCTGACGAGCGTACAGCCCGCGCAGCAAAGGCGCAGCCTCGTCCCAGCGGAAGAACAGCATGGCCAACCGCTTTTCGTCTGCGTCCAGCACTTCCAGCTCGATACCTTCCGGCATCGTGCGGTAGTCGGCGGTGTCGCCGGTCTCCAGCTCCATCGTTTCCACGATGTTGGGATAGGCCCGGCTCAGCCACAGGGCAACCTCCCGGTTGCTCTTGCCGTTGTGCAGCAGCTCGGAAAGCTCTGCCTTATCCGCCTCACCGATCAGGCCATGTGCCAGCACATCCCGCAGGTCCTGGTCTACTGCATCCGGGTTTGCCGGAAGAAACTCGGTATAGAAGTCGTTGCGGTTATCTGCCCGAAGAAGCTGCTCAAACTGTTCCTGACGCTCGGCCCGGTAGATGGGGTAGCTCATGCCGGTGGGCAGCAGCTCCACGGTGTCATCCCGCAGCTCTGTGATCTGGTGAGCGCGGTCATCCAGATAGACAATATCCCCCACATGGTAGGGAGGGACTGTTGGATCATAAGAAGTCCGCTCCCTGACCGTGCCACGGGCCGCAGCGTATTCTTCGTCTGACACGGGAACACGCGAATTGCCGGAGGAAGGCTGTTCCGGCTGGTCTGCTTGGGCGGTCTCTCTGGATATGGCCTCCACATCCCGCATGACCTGCTGAACAAAGGGATCGTTGTCCAGCTTTTCCGGGTCCACCACATGACCGTCCACAATGCCGCGCTGGGCCAGGGTCTCCCGGATGGCGATGGGGTCCACATCGTCCAGATTGTCCTGCTCGACCTGGGTATAGAAGCGATTCTCCTTGATGAGCTGGGCGATCCGGCGCTGTACCTTGGGCCAGGGCAGCGCCGTTCCTTCGGGGCTTTCCGGGCGAACCGCAAACGGAGTTTTGCCGTCGCCGCCGTCAAACTCACGAGCCAGCCATGCGGCGGTGTCTTTCTCCCGCGCATGGTCTCTCATGTAGCGGACAACGGCGTGTTTACTCTCGATCCTGCCATTCCAGTCCTGGATAGCACGGTCAATGTCATTGTCCGAGAGAGGACGCAGCAGCTCATGGAGCTTGGGATAGGTTTCGTCTGCCACTTCTCGGTGCAGCCGCTGGCGAAATTCCGGCACATCAGAGAACAGGCGGATCAGCTCTATATCGTGGGAATCAAGAATGGCGCGGCGCACAGCAGCATTACACTCGATCATAGCGTTTTCATAATCACTGTGACCGCAGGCGTTCCGGTATCTGATGTCCTGGGTAACGGCCTCCAGCACGATGGGCTTGTATCGCTCATGCAGCTCCCGGAGGGTGGGTTTTGCCGCCTCCGTCTCATGGCCGGTAGTTTCCGGCTGCGGCTGTTCCTGGGTAAAAGAAAAAGCAGAGGATGTTTTCACATTCTCTGCTTCATCTACTTCATCTATTCTTTGGATTTGTTCCGCTTCGGAGAGGAACAGGTTTAAGGTCAGCTGTTGATAAGCTCCGCCATCAGAATCTCCTCGGCCTGGGCCTTGCAGGTGTTCATCAGGCCCACCCAGCGCATCGGATCGCGGGCTTTCAGCTCCTCCGTCGCGCCCGCCGACTCCGCCAGTCGGGGCATCATCTGCTCCAGACGGCTGTTCGCCGTCTCGTCGATCTCCAGCAGGTGCGAGTACAGCTTCTCGGTCAGCAGCAGCTGATTGTAGATCAGGGGCCGGTGTTCCTTCAGGTACGCTTTCCGCATCCTGCCGTACTTGCCCAAGGGCTTCTTCGGCTGCTCGCTCAGGCTCAGGTTGGGAATCAGGTAATCGCCGTTCCTCGTGTAAGTCAGGTTGTTCTCCATGTGTAACGCTCCTTTCCGCGATATGCTCACGCTCATAGTTCTGGACAGTGGTGCCAATCTGCCGCAAAACCTGCTGGTTGATCTGGCTAACTGCCGCTCCCAACGCCCCAACCGTGGCCGGGGTATTGAAATCGAAAATCGGCATGAAGTCCTCATGCTGGAAATATTGTTCCGTGTCCAGCCCACAACGGGACATCAGGGCGTACGCGATGCTGACGGTGGCGGCGGACTTAAATTGGACTTCGATGTTGAGATCATCGTACTCCTCCAGAAACGAACCGTCAACGATATAGCGGAAGTCCTGCTGATGTTCGTCCCAATACTCACTCGCCAGCTTTCCAGCCACATCAGTGAGCTGCTGGGCGAGATCATCACCGGCAACGCCGTAGCTGCGCTCCAGCATGGCCGACACAGGCCCGATGTGTTGTTCCTCCAGCTGCCACAGCCAGGGGGTACGGGAATGTTCATGGGTGCCAGTGTCGGAAATATCGAACACATAGCGCAGGCGGGGCCTGTCGCCGGAATCGTCCACCAGGGCGATACCCTTAGAGCCACGGCGCACATACCGGCCCATTTTGTCGTTCCACAGGTCATACTCGGCGCAGGCGATGGCGTCCGGGCGCTGGGCGTAAATCATCATCTGCTCATGGAACGGATATTTGTAGAGGCGGGCGGCAGTCGTGAGAAAGGCCGTCCATTCCTTCCAGCTGCCCACAAGCTGGGTCGATACCTGTTCGGCCATCTGCCGGTAAAATTCAGCTTTGGATGGCATGGTTTTCTGTCCTCCTTTCATGTTAAATAGAAATGGGGCGGCACATCAGACCGCCCCGCAGGGTCAGTTGGGATAGTGTTTACTCGTCGAAATCCGGGAACAGTTCCAGCTCGGCAAACTCGTTGTCGCTCATAGCCTGGAGCTTGCCCCGGGCGCTGTCCGTCAGCTCCCGCAGCTCGGCTTCCTCCGGCGAAAGCTCGCCGCGCATCTCCGTCAGAGCCTCGATCAGCCCCCCGCGGCTGCCGGTGTTGTAAATGCAAAGCAGATTCATTTCCTCGAATGTGAAGTTCCCCATATCAAATCTCCCTCGTATAATATGATTTGCAGACCGTTTTGTAAGTGTGTCTGCTTAGTCCACTT
>JACXXQ010000764.1_pt1 | contig 14106 bp, 7 predicted proteins | sample 8621361 | NCBI WGS metagenome assembly JACXXQ01 (sample SAMN15503820, study PRJNA645414) | gut metagenome | isolation source: feces | host: Bos taurus | place: USA | collected 2016 | reverse complement strand
TTTTGTCGTGTTTTATTTTGTGTTTGTGTTGTGGCTGTTCTCCGACGTGAGTCGGAGAACAGTTTTTTTTGTGTAAACAGACAGGATGTTGTATCTTTGCAGGCCGAAAAAAGATAAAAAGATGAAAGTTTTCAGAGAACAGCGCTTTATGATGAAAATCGAGCAATTTCCGTTGCTGGTTTATTTATTGAAATGGATTGTCCTGTCGGCCGTATCAGGTGCCTGCATCGGTTCGGCTTCTGCCTTGTTGCTGGTGTCCTTAAACTGGGCAACAGACTATCGTGAAAGTCATTTGTGGGTATTGTTTCTGCTGCCTTTGGCAGGTTTGCTGATCGGGTTGATGTATCATTATCTGGCAGGGACGGCAGCCCGTGGTAATAATTATCTGATTGAAGAGATCCGTTCCCCTCATGATATCATTCCTTTCCGCATGGCACCTCTTGTTTATATAGGTACAGTATTGACTCATCTGTTTGGAGGTTCTGCCGGCCGTGAAGGAACAGGTGTACAGATGGGAGGTGCAATTGCCGACCAGTTTTCGCGTCTTTTTCATTTGCACCGGCGGGATCATAAGGTCATGGTACTGATCGGTATCAGTGCCGGATTTGCTTCTGTCTTCGGGACTCCGCTGGCAGGTGCCGTGTTCGGCCTTGAAGTAATCGTGGTGGGACGGATGCGTTATGAAGCTATTCTGCCTGCATTTCTGTCGGCTGCCTTTGCTCATCTGACCTGTCACGCCTGGGGAGTGGCTCATACCCAGTATGCGATACCTGAAGTTCCGGCATTGAACGTTGCAAATATTCTGTGGGTTGCACTGGCAGGCGTATTGTTTGGGCTGGTTGCCATGCTCTTTTCCCGTTCCATCGGTTTCTGGGGAGGACTGGCCAGACGTTATGTGTCTTATCCGCCCCTGCGTCCTTTTTGGGGAGGCATTCTGATTGCTCTGGCTGTGTGGTTACTGGGTACAACGAAATACATCGGTTTGGGTGTCCCCGTTATTGTAGCATCCTTTACGGAACAGCAGATGTGGTATGACTTTCTGTTGAAACTGATTTTCACCACCTTTACCATTGGTGTCGGATTCAAGGGTGGGGAGGTAACCCCGTTGTTCTTTGTCGGTGCCACGCTGGGAAGTGCTTTGTCAGCCGTTGTTCCTTTGCCTATGGCCTTGTTGGCCGGTTTGGGATTCGTGGCAGTCTTTGCCGGAGCAACGAATACACCGATCGCCTGTACCCTGATGGGAATTGAACTTTTCGGTGCAGAGGCCGGACTTTATCTCGGGATTGCCTGTGTAATTGCCTATCTTTTCTCCGGACATACCGGTATTTATACGGCTCAGGTGGTCGGAAGTCCAAAACATTCTGTATTTCTGCGAAAGAAAGGTACGACCCTTTCCTGATAACTCCTGCGTTTTTTTGTAATTTTGCAGGCGTTAAGGTAAAAAGAGAGAGATAACGATTATGGCACAATCAAAGGAAATGACTTCAGGGCCTTGCTTGCCCCTGATATTTAATTTTACGTTGCCGCTGTTGTTGGGGAACATGCTTCAACAGACTTATTCGCTGATTGATGCGGCTATTGTCGGTAAGTTTTTGGGAATAAATGCGCTGGCTTCCGTAGGTGCCAGTACGTCGGTTGTATTTCTCATTCTGGGTTTTTGTAACGGATGTTGCGGGGGATTCGGTATTCCCGTGGCACAGAAATTCGGTGCGCGTGATTATGTATCGATGCGCCGTCTGGTTTCTGTCAGCCTGAAGCTGGCAGGCATGATGTCTGTTGGTATAGCTTTGATCACCTGCCTGTTGTGTGCCTTTATTCTTCGAACCATGCAGACTCCTGAAAATATCTTTCAGGATGCTTACTGGTATTTGCTGATTACTTTTATCGGTGTTCCCTGCACTTTCTTCTATAACCTGCTGTCCAGTATTATCCGGGCTTTGGGAGACAGCAAGACACCGTTCTGGTTCCTGTTGTTTTCTACGGTCCTGAATGTCCTGCTTGACTTGCTGTGCATTCTGGTATTTCATTGGGGAGTTGCCGGTGCGGCTATTGCCACAGTCTTCTCGCAAGGAGTTTCAGCAGTGTTGTGTTACTTCTATATGTATCGTAAGTTTGAGATTCTCCGGATGCAGCCTGCCGATAAACGCTTCCGTCCAGAACTGGCCCGGCAGCTTATTTTCGTCGGCGTACCGATGGGGCTTCAGTTTTCCATCACCGCCATTGGAAGCATCATGCTCCAGAGTGCCAACAATGCTTTGGGTACCGCCTGTGTGGCAGCCTTTACTGCTGCGATGCGTATCAAGATGTTTTTCCTGTGTATGCTGGAGAGTCTGGGAATTGCGATGGCCACTTTCTGCGGACAGAATTATGGAGCCGGTAAGCCTGAGCGTATCTGGACCGGCGTGAAGGCAGCTTCGCTGATGATGATTGTTTACGTAGCAGCGGTCGCGATCATCTTGTGGGGATTCTCAGAGAAGTTTGTCCTGCTGTTTGTCGATCCTTCTGAGACTGAGATTATAGCCGATGCAGCTTTGTTCCTGCATATTTCGGTGAGTTTCTTCCCGGTTCTGGGACTTCTCTGCATCCTGCGCTATTCCATTCAGGGAGCCGGATATACAAAGCTGGCCATGTTTTCCGGAGTCTCTGAAATGATTGCCCGGATTCTTGTCAGTGTCGTGGCCGTCCCGTTGTGGGGCTTCTGGGCTGTCTGCTTCGGTGATCCTACGGCGTGGGTCTTTGCGGATGCTTTCCTGATACCGGCTTTCATCTATGTTTACCGTCGCTTGCGCCTGATTGTTGCCAGGGAACGGGGTGATATAAGAATGGCCTGATAAACAAACTGCTCAACTGATATTCCGGATGTTTTGCCGGAAAGAAAAAAAGGCTTCGGCGTTTTGCATAAAAGAACGAAACATTTTATGTAAAACGCCGAAGTCTTTTTTAAAAAGCTCTCGGGCTTTTTTCAGGTCTTTGTTTTATCTTCCGGCAGGGTCAGTTTCTGACCGGTAAACGCTTCCAGACGAAAGGAGGAATCAGTTTCCAGAAGAAGACCATGATCCGGTAACGCCAGTCGATGACGGCGATACGGCGGCGATGATGCAAGGCTGAGACAATTTTCCGTGCAACATAAGCCGTATTCATCAGCATCGGATAATGTTTTCCGTCGTTGAGCAATCCGGTAGCGACAAAGCCGGGACGGATATCTGTGAAGCGGATGGAAAGATGCTGCATGCAAGCCAGTTGTTCCAATGCATCCAGGTAGGTATTCTGAAAGCGCTTGGTTGCAGAATAGGCAGGAGCGGCTCCCAGTCCTTTTGTGCCGGCAATGGAACTGATTACGGCAATATGTCCGTTTCCCTGACGGGCAAAGTAACGGAAAGCAGCTGTAACCATTCTGGTAAAACCGGTACCGTTGGTTTCGAGTGTGTCCAGTTCGATGTCCGGAGAAAGTCCGTAGTTCTGGTGACCGATACCGGAGCAGTGCAGGTAAAGATCCATACCTCCCAGTTCTCCGATGAGTTCGTCCAGCTGGTTTGCGGCTTCTTCCCGGCGGATATCAATGTTGCGGATGCAAATGTGATCCGGAGCCAGCTTCTGCAACTCCTTGAGTTGTTCTTCCCGCCGTCCGGCGAGTCCGAGCTGATGGCCTTCTTTCAGTAGCAGAAGAGCCACTTCACGTCCGATGCCGGAAGTGGCACCGACAATGATGATGCGTTGGGAGGAATGTTTCGTCATATCGTTTTTCTTTTTTAGTTCATTCTTATTTCATAAACAAAATCCTGCGATACTGGTATGCCCTCATTGGGCTGGTAATAGAATGTCCCTTTGAATGGCATGTGCGGATTGACCGGTTTCAGTGTTTCCGACAAATGATTGCAGAAGGCTGCGTAGGAATGAGTATTCATGCAGGTTGCTGCATCATCGCGGAAAACCAGTACATAACGGTTCAGCGGACGGGCATGTACCAGCTGGTTGATCTGCAGGGCCAGATCGACAGCTTCCCGTGGAGAGATGCGGTCGAAGAGATTGGACAGGTTGAACAGGATCAGTTCCGTCACGACGGAATGGGTTGCCCAGAAAGCAGGCTTGACGGCGGAAAGCCGCGGAAGGAACAGTGCCTGAGCCGGACGGTAACCGTCTGTCTGGAAGAAACTTTCTGCAAGTTCTCCCATTTCCTGCATCGGATAAATTCCGAGGTATGTAAAGTCGGCGTGCGGTAAATTCCGGCAGGCATCCAGGAAGGCCATAGCCGAAGCTCCTGCTTCGTAGGAGAGATCGCAGAACACCATGCGTCCGGAAACCTGTCGGAGAAGGTCGGGCAGCCAGTTCCCGTTTCCGGCAAACAGCGCCCGGGCTGCGGTATATTGTCGCGGCATGTAATAACGGTTATATAATAAGGTGTATTCGGCCGGGGTGATTCCTTCCGGCAATGTCTGGAAGTCGGCCCGTCCGTAGGCTGTGATTTCCCGCCGGTAAGTTTCCTGTTCCAGACCGTCAGGAACACGTTCTGCGACGAGTGTCTGAAAGGCTTTCCGGAAACTTTCCGATAGGGGATAAGCAGTGTCATCCAGATCCCATTCGGCCTGATATTCCGGAATACGGAAGTTTCCTTTGCAGAAATCTTCGCAGGTGGTGTTCAGATAACCGTTATGCAGCCGGATGTATTCCATCAGTTTATAGAAAGTGATGTTGGCTCCCAGTATGTTCGGGTTTCCTGTCAGCAGAAGCTGCTTGCGGGCCCGTGTGATGGCTACGTTCAGTTTGCGGTCAATCAGGAACTCTCCTTCGCGGAACGTATTTGCGGTCAGGAAATTCAGCTGGGAGAAGTTGTGGATGGTGAAGGAGTAAATGATCACGTCACGCTGGCTTCCCTGATAGCGTTCCACCGTATCGATCGAGATCTCCAGCAGTTCGGGAATATGCAGCCGGCTGATTTCTTTCCGGATCATGGCAATCTGGTTGCGGTAGGGCACGATGACGCCTACGGTACGGTTCGGATCGAAATGTCCGGCCGTGAGCCGGTAAATGTGTTTCAGCAAAGTGGCCACGATGCGGGCTTCTTCCGAATTGCTTTTTTCGGAAACAATCTGGTCGGCGGCCGGTTCAGCAGGAATGAAGACCATGCGGCGGTTCAGAAGGAGCTGGTCCAGTGTGTCTTCAGCCTGTGGAGAATTTTCATACGGGCATGTTTCTTCCTGATGAGGCAGCGGAATCGGTTCCAGATGTTCCTGATAATAAAAGGTATGGTTCGGGAATTCGGCAATAGCCGGGTGCATGCGTCCCTGTTTGTGAAGAATGCTCCGGAAGTCCTCTTCGCTCTGGCGGTACAACCGTTCGAAGAGCGAGTTGCGGCAGTCGGTCAGTCCGATAGCCTGCAGAAGCGGATCGGTGACCGCTGCCTCATCGGCACTTTGCTGGGCGATGGCAGGCAACTGCTTGTAATCACCTACGAGGACAAACTTTTCGATGGCATTCTCCTGATTGTGGCGGGCAGACAGGATACCGATCAGGTCCGGTTCGAGAATCTGTGAAGCTTCGTCAATAATAGCCAGGTTAAACCGCTTGAGGTTGAAGAGATGCAGGCGGTTATTGATGGCCGTCGTCGTACCTACAAAGATACGTGTGCGGCTGATTTTTTCCTTGATGTCTGTCAGTTTGGGACAGTCTTCCAGGCTGTGTTTCAGCAGGTAGGACGTAAACCGTCTGTCACACGACAGCTCATGCCCGATCCGGATGAACGGAGTTTTCTCGGCAATTCCCGAATCAATCAGCATGTTGCAGATTTCATCGACGGCCCGGTTGGTGTACGACAGCAGAAGGATGGATGTTTCCGGATCGGTAAGTGCTTCTTCCACCATGTAACGCAAGGCACACGAAGTCTTTCCGGTTCCCGGCGGACCGACCAGCAGGAAATAGTCGTCAGCCTGCTTTTCTTTCAGGATCAGGGAATCAAACCGGCCGTAACTGCCGTTCAGCGTCCGTTCTTTCCGTAGCTCGGGAGTACGTGCTCCCAGCAGTAATTCTTTCCGGTCGGCACGTGCTGACAGGAATGCGTAAAGTCCGCGGAGTGCGCTCGTGGCCGACATGTCCGATGAATCATGTTCGATGGTAAACACTTCGTCTTCCCCTCCGATGATCTCTTTGTTCTGTTGTCCGTTCCGCAGCAGGATCGTCAGCCGGTCGGGATGTATTTCAAGGATGTTCCCTTTCATCAGGATCTGTTTGCGAACGTCCGGTTCATCCGTGTACGGATAAAAGATGATGATGTCTCCCTGCCGGAAGTTAGGCAGGAAGTCGTCTCCCTGTTCCGGAATCGACAGATCAATCAGGTCGTATCCTTTGTTGGGCCCGCTCTTGCGCTTGTCCGTGACCTTGAGCCCCAGGAGAATATTCCCTGCCTCCAGTTTTTCGTTGAGCGGGGTGTGCCACAGGCTGGCAAATCCGCTGGCCGGATCGGTTCGTCCGCCCATTTTGCTCAGGATCTGTTCCTTGGAAACGAAAGTAAAGAAGCGTCGGAAGTAGGCACGTTCCAGGGGCGTGCAGACTTTCAGTGTCTTGATGACCCTTTCCAATTCAGGTTCCTGATAGTCATTCCACAGCTTGTTGTCCACCTGGAATTCGTTGAGCAAGTCTGTCGTCAGCTGTTCACATACCGGAACAATGGCACCTTCTCCAAAGGCCATCTCATTGGCCACGATGCAGTTGCGTAGCCGGATACTTTCCCTGAACAGGCCTTCAGCGAAATGTTCGATCAGGAGTCCGTCCGTATATTTGGAATAAAGCAGGAAGGTCTGCAGATCCTCGGTCTCGTGGCCGAAGTTGTACATCAGTATGCCCTGGTAAAGCATCATCTGAATAAAATGATCTTCCTTATGCTTGCGGTTGTATTCATCACGTTTTCCTGATTTCTGTTCTATGAGCACTTTAAAGTCCTTCTGAAGCATGTCCACACGTCCCTGCAATCCCAGCCGTTCACAGATGAAGGAAGCTTCCAGCAGTGTCTTCTGTTTGTCAAAAGAGCGGATGTTGTGAGGCAGGATGTCGTGGACAAAGGAACGGATATTGATCATCTGCGACTGGGCCAGTGCGTGGAAATTGGCCGGCAGGTCGCAGGTACAGAATTCCAGAGCCGCACCGGCAAAGAACTTCTTGACCGTATGGCTGTACGTCACCGGTTCATCACCCCGTTCGTTGATGTAATCATCCAGAAACTGGCTGGCCAGGTTACCCATCAGAATGGGAGCCGTGTTGGCTTTCGGTTTAATCTTGTTGATGAAGAAGTTCAGCGGATGATGCCCGTATTCCCGGAAGCAGGCAGCCAGGGCACTGATATCAATCAGATAGTCCGGATAGATGACGATCAGGCCGGGGATGTAATGATTTTCTTCGTCCACCCGTACATCCAGCAGGTTCAGCGGCATGTTTTCAGTCAGCAGGTCCTTGATGTAGAGTAAGTCGCCATCATATCCGCCCCTGGCATAATTGATGATAATGAACGGGTTGTCCTCCCGGTCTGTTGCGGCAAAGATCTGCGTATCGTTCCAGCTGGTGACTGATGCGCGGACATACGGGATGCGCGACAGGCGGGTTCCCTTGTACGGCCGGTTGGAGTGGGGCATCTCCGGGATGAAATAAGCGGGAATATCTTCTTCAAAAGCCAGAGAAACAAACCTCACCACTGCGCGGAGATCGTACAGATATTCTTCCATGTCCGGACGGAAATCATCGCGCAGCGCCGCGTTGCAGTTCCGTCGCATGGTCTGAATGGCATATTTGTCGGACGGAGCCATTTTCTTTTCCTTGCAGATATAGTCCAGCCGTGAGAACAGGTTGGCAAAGGAAAAGGTGACTCGCGCAGTCAGCTCATAGCAGGCCTGTTCCAGTACTTTGTAAAGCAGAATATATTTGGCGCGCAGGTTTTCAGGAGCGGCCTGAGGCTGCTGATGGATCTGCGCGATGCGGTTGAAAAGATCAAATGACTGTATGTCGATACGGGGGATAGAAGGATTTTGCATGTTGTTCGGTTCAGATATTCACTACAAAGGACACGGAAAAGCAGGCGGCCTCTGAAGAGAGAACTTCTTGCTTTTCCATGTCCTTGTTGTTTCCGGTTGTGTATTTTCCGGTCAGGTCATGAAGACTGATCCGGAGTGTTACTGGATGCTGTCTATATCCTGAATGCGGTAAGCCTGTTCCAGTTTGTCATATTCACCTTTGTACTGTGCTGTAACGTCTTCAGCAAAGGCATACGGCTGAAGGTCGGCAGAAGTATTTCCTTTCATCAGCATCATCAGGTGAAGGCTGGTCTGGTCGGCCAGGGTGATTCTGATGTCCTGATACAAGGTACCGTCTGTTGCATACAAGGTCTTCTTCTGGAAAGTTCCTGTGAGTGATGTGCTTGAAGGGCCGGGATAAATGACAATTCCGCCTTCGGTCAGATCCTTGTTGGTATAGGTGAATTCATATCTTCCTCCCTGTGTCATCAGGGCATCTTCCAGGATTCTTGCCTTGAGTCTGTTGATGTCTCCCTGTGTCATTTCTTCGGCTGTGATTTTTGCATCCACGCTTCCCAGTGTATAAGTAGCTTTCGGATTCTCAATCTGGATGGTCAGCAGATAGCTGTTTCCTACCAGGTCGCTGATCACGACTGTTGCCGTTCCCATACCTACCGGTACAAAAGTCAGAGTCTTGCCGTCGTAGTCACAGCGGACGATATCCTTGTTGGCATTATCGATGGTATACACACCGTTGCCGCCCTGAATGCGGAAAGTTTCTCCTTCACTGAAAGGATTCAGCAGAAGGGTGTTATTTTCGTTAATGACCAGACTGTCGCTGTTGTTGGCATAGACCAGCGTAACCGGCGAATAATCGTCGTCGCTGCATGCGGTGAAGCCGGCAAAACTGCCCAACAGGACCATACCGGCAAGAATTTGTTTCAGTTTCATTTGTCAATCTTTTTAAAATGGATTTTCAAATATACGATTAAATTTCGGATATGGTATAGTCTCCTGCTTTCTCACTCAGTATATTTTGTAATTCTTCAAGAGTTTTTTCATTTTCTGCATACTCCAAAGTGGCTGTGGGAGGGTTAAGTGTTACTGTCGCGGTAACTCCTTCCAGACTGTTCAGTACTTTCTCTACCCGCCGGCGGCAATGGTCACACATCATTCCTTCTATTTTATAAGTTTTGCACAAGGTTGTCTTTTTCTCCGGTTCCGGCATGATTTCCTGAACCGGGGATGAAGTTTCCGGCAAGGAAGAAATGGCTGAAGCATGGAAACGCTTGTTGCGTAACCGCAGACTGTTCGTAACGACACTTACGCTGCTCATGGCCATGGCGGCACCTGCCAGCATCGGATTCAGCAGAAAACCATTGATGGGGTAAAGGATTCCGGCTGCGACCGGTACACTTGCCAGGTTGTAGATGAAAGCCCAGAAAAGATTCTGCCGAATGGTGCGTACGGTCAGAACGGACAGGTGAATGGCATCCGTAATCTTGTGCAGGTCGGAAGATATGATGGTCATTTTGGCTACGTCCATGGCGATGTCGCTTCCTTGTCCCATGGCGATGCTCAGATCTGCCTGAGCCAGAGCGGCACTGTCGTTGATTCCATCGCCGACCATGGCCACGCAATGTCCCTGTTGCTGAAGCTCTTTAATGAAAGCGGCCTTTTGTTGAGGAAGCATTTCTGAGCGGAATGAAGTAATACCGACTTGTCCGGAAATGGCCTTGGCAGTCGCTTCATTGTCGCCGGTCAGCATGTATACTTCAATACCTTTCTGCTGGAGTTCCCGGATGGCAGCAGGAGAGGACGGCTTGATCCGGTCGGTAATGGCTGCCAGTGCCAGTGCTTTTTCTGTATCGGCAAACCAGATAACCGTTTTGGACTCGGCAGCCAGTTGCCGGGCTTTGTTCTGTAAAGCATCTGAAATGGTTATGCCTTCTTCCTGAAGCAGACGAAGATTGCCGGCCTGATAACGCTTTCCGTTGATTTGTCCCCGTATGCCTTTTCCTGTGACAGATTCAAACTGTTCTACCGGCAAGGCTTTTTCGTGCAGATGTTTGCAGACGGCTTCTGCAAGCGGGTGTTCGGACAAACTCTCCAGGCTGAAGAAAGCTGCTTCGCACTTTTCCTGTTCGTTGTCCCAGATCAGATCGGTCACTACAGGACGTCCTTCGGTCAGAGTTCCGGTCTTGTCGAGGACGATGGTATCGACCTTGCGTGCGGTTTCCAGACTCTCGGCATCTTTAATCAGAATTCCCAGTTCTGCCCCTTTCCCGATTCCGACCATAATGGCAGTCGGTGTGGCCAGTCCGAGAGCACACGGGCAGGCAATGATCAGTACGGTGACAGCTGCCAGCAATCCCTGGGTAAATCCGTTGGATGGGGCAAGGATCAGCCAGGCAAGGAAGGTAATGAATGCAATCAGCATAATGGCCGGAACGAACACCGAAGCGATACGGTCCACCAGTTTCTGTACCGGCGCCTTGCTGCCCTGTGCATCCTGAACCATCCGGATGATGTGGGCCAGCATGGTATCACTCCCTACCTTCTCAGCCTGAAAACGGAAACTGCCTTTCTGGTTGATGGTGCCGGCATAGACTTTGGAGGCTGTCTGTTTCCGGACCGGAACCGGTTCGCCGTTCAGCATGCTTTCATCCACATACGAACTGCCTTCGGTTACGACTCCGTCGACAGCGATCTTTTCTCCCGGGCGAACCTGAATGATATCGCCTGTGCATACCTGCCCGATGGCGATTTCCTCCGGTTCTCCGGATGTACTGATCCGGGTAACAGTCTGGGGCTGAAGTCCCATCAGTTTCTTGATAGCGGTTGAAGTATTCCCTTTGGCACGTTCTTCCAGCAGGCGTCCCAGCAGGATAAAGGCAATGATGACGCTGGATGCTTCGAAATAGACATGCGGATGAATACCCCGGCTCAGCCAGAACTCCGGAAAGAAAAGATTGAACAGACTGAACAGATAGGCAATGCCTGTACTGTTGGCTACCAGTGTGTCCATGTTTGCCGAGCGGTGTCTGAACTGTTTCCAGGCACTGATAAAGAAATCACGTCCCAGCCAGAATACAACTGGGGTGGACAATATCCATAAAAGATATCCGGCTCCCGGCAAATCCATGAAAAACATACTGATGACTGAGATAGGGACGGCCAGGACAATGGCCCAGGTAGCACGGAACTTCAGCTGCCGGAATCTGCGGTTGTGTGCTTCATCGGCTTCCTGTGAAGCCTTTTCTTCCTGTGCCGTGATGACCAGATCGTATCCGGCATTTTGTATGGCTGTCCGTAAAGCTTCGGGCGAACATGTTCCGGAATCATATTCCACAGTTGCTGTTGCAGCGGCATAGTTTACGCTGGCGCTGCATACTCCCGGCTGGCGGTTGAGCGTTTTTTCTACTCGTGCGGCACAGGCAGCACAGCTCATTTCCAGTACGGGGAAAGTTTGTCTGACGGTTTTTGATGCGTTCATATTATATTCTTCTTGATTCGCTGCAAAGATAGCGCTTTCAAAATGAAAGATTTTACGGAATTATGGAGGTGGTTTATATTTTAATGTTAACTTTGCCGCCCGTATACGATTTTACTTAAATATAATAATATGGAACTGATAGAAAATCTGTTTATGGGGTACCCCAATCTGTGGGGTGGCGGAGTGGCTCACTCTGTACTGATCCTGTCCCTTGTTATCACATTGGGCATTGCTTTAGGAAAAATAAAAGTGGCCGGCGTTTCGCTGGGAGTCACCTGGATTCTGTTTGTGGGTATTGTTTTCGGACACTTCAACATGAACCTGAATGAGCATCTTTTACACTTCCTGAAAGAATTCGGACTGATTCTGTTTGTCTATTCAATCGGTCTGCAGGTAGGACCCGGTTTCTTTTCTGCATTCAAGAAGGGAGGCTTTACGCTGAATGTCGTTGCCATGATTGTTGTGTTTACCGGTGTTGTGATGGCAATCGTCCTGCATTTTGTTACCGGAACGCCGATCACTACAATGGTCGGTATCCTTTCGGGAGCTGTAACCAATACGCCGGGACTTGGCGCGGCACAGCAGGCAAACAGTGATTTGAACGGAGTTGATGCGCCTGAGATCGCCCTGGGTTATGCCGTAGCTTATCCGTTGGGTGTGATTGGCTGTATTTTGTCTTTGCTGGCTCTGAAATATTTGCTGCGTGTAAAGACGGCACAAGAAGAGGCTGAAGCAGAACAGGGAATGGGACATATTCAGGAACTGACCGTACGTCCTGTGACATTGGAAATCCATAATGGTTCCGTGAATGGAAAGACATTGCGTGAGATTCATCCGCTTGTAAAGCGTCGTTTTGTGGTTTCTTATATCTGTCGTGCTGACGGAGACGGAGAAATAGAAATGGCGGGTGCAGATACTGTGTTGCATCTGAATGATAAGATTCTGGTTGTATCTACTCCGATTGATGTGGAAGCCATTACCGTATTCTTCGGAAAACAAGTAGATATGGTGTGGGAAAAGCCTGATTCAAAATACATTTCCCGCCGTATCCTGATCACTAAATCGGAACTGAACGGAAAGATGCTGTCGCAGTTAAAGATCCGTCAGAACTTTGGAGCCAACATTACGCGTGTAAACCGTTCCGGTGTGGATCTGGTGGCATCTCCGGGACTTCAGTTGCAGATGGGTGACCGGGTAACGGTAGTCGGAAGCGAACTGGCCGTGAGTCATGCTGAAAAGGTATTGGGTAACTCATTGAAACGTCTGAATCATCCGAATCTGATTCCGATCTTTCTGGGTATTGCATTGGGATGTATTCTGGGTAGTATTCCTTTTGTGTTCCCTGGTATTCCGCAGCCTGTAAAATTGGGACTGGCAGGCGGACCGCTGATTGTTTCCATTCTGATCAGCCGTTTCGGACCGCAGTACAAGCTGATTACCTATACGACAATGAGTGCCAACCTGATGGTGCGTGAAATCGGAATTTCTCTCTTCCTTGCCTGCGTCGGACTTGGAGCCGGAGAAGGATTTGTGGATACGATCATTCACGGAGGAGGATATGTGTGGATTGCTTATGGTGCCATCATTACGGTTGTGCCGTTGTTCGTTGCCGGACTGATCGGGCGTTATGCATTGAAGCTGAACTATTATACTCTGATCGGAGTCCTTTCCGGTGCAACGACGAATCCGCCTGCATTGGCTTACTCCAACGATCAGACTTCCTGTGATGCTCCGTCCGTAGGTTATGCCACGGTTTATCCGTTGACTATGTTCCTGCGCGTCTTGACCGCTCAGTTGCTGATCCTGTCGCTGGCTTAACAGGTTGTGATAACGGGTAAATAAAACTCATCATCATCTGTTTATGAAAAGCATAAAGTCAGATTTCTTGAGGACTATGCTTGTTGCAAGCATGATTCTACTGGCTGGTTGTCATGGCAAACCTGAACAGGTTGACACTGCTGCCTATTGTGTCAATATAGATTCTGCGGAAGTGGTAGATATACTTCCGATGTCTTCCCTGTTTAAAAGCGGAAAGATTGTTTGCTCATTTGATACAGCTTCTGCCGCTATGTTGGGTGCCATAGATAAAATGGAGATCTGCGGTGACTATGTAATAGCCATGGACAGGAATATCAGGCATCAGTTATGTGTGTTTGATAGAGATGGAAAGTTCCTTCATACCATAGGAGCTAAAGGAAATGGTAAGGGTGAGTATGCCGATCTGCTTGATTTTACCTGTGATTCAGGAGAAGGACTGATTTATATCCTTGACGGTAAAGGTGGAAAAATACATTCATACAGCATCAGTGAAGGAGAATATAAGAAATCGGTTGACTGCTCCAACGAATATGTGAATATCAAGTATGCTCAATCTTGTTTGTATTGCTATCATCCGAGTCTGAATATCGGTGAAGCTCATGCGGCCAGATTTCTGCTTGACAGGATAGAACCTTCAGATGGAAAGATTCTGGAACAATATCTGACTTCCGGGTATAATAAAGGAAGCTGTCATCCAGTGATGTTTAACGGCAGTGCATTTCTCGGGACGGAATCCGGAACCTTTCGTCTGGCTCTTATTTTTGCCAATCAGGTAATGGCACTCGATAAAGATGCAAA
>JACXXQ010000762.1_pt1 | contig 14174 bp, 13 predicted proteins | sample 8621361 | NCBI WGS metagenome assembly JACXXQ01 (sample SAMN15503820, study PRJNA645414) | gut metagenome | isolation source: feces | host: Bos taurus | place: USA | collected 2016 | reverse complement strand
ATCCTTGAGAATAGGGTGTCAACTTTTATGATACAACACCAGACTTATACTCACTGTCACTTATTTTTCCCTCAAAAATCCGTTCAGGGCGTTCAAGGCCATGACTAGTCATCATCCGTCTTTGACCTCGCGGTAGCGGTGCGCATGTTTCCAAATACATTGTTTTAGTCAGATATTTTGATAATGTGTCTTGATCTTTCTGGGAATGCCCGATCCTCTCGGCCAAACAGTACCCGTATCGCTCAAAAACAGGAACTGAAAAGCATTCAATACCAGCTTCCATCCTGCGGTAGATGATGGCGGGCAATCCCTTATCGGACATACAGTAAGGCACCAACATATGCTGCGGTATGGTTGTTACCATGATATGTCCGTGCCAGCGGCCGGGGGCAATTTCATCGTGGACAGACAATTCGGGAACGACGATGTACCCGATGGAGTCATCGCTATAGCGGTTGAATGTACGTATTCCGGCTTTACATGCGGTAATTACATCCTCTCTCGTCGGTGGACTTCCGTCATTGTGATTTTCTATAGTCACTGTCGTAAAAAACTCAAAGTGATTGCAGTGTAGTATGTCGTTAACTATTCGCCGAGATCGAGACAACGAAGTCCGCTTGTTTTCCCGCTCTCGTTCCGCAAGCGTGATCGCCAGCGGGACAATACTCTCCCGTGCAGGCGGGGCAATGATTTTGACCATATCCGGGCCGCAGCGAAACATCTGTATAGTTCGGCTCATAATTTCCTTCTCCTCTCTTGTAATGCTCGTGACAATGTTTCAACTTGAAAATCAAGTACAGTAATTGTCGAAAAGTGTCACGGTATATCCAGTCCCCTACCCACCACAAGGTGGGCAGAAGTCAGCTTTTACTTTCGCCTGTATGGCACCAGAAACACATCGTAGACATCGGCCTTAGGGATAAAGAAATAATCTGTCAGCGCAATAATCGCATCGGCAGGCCACGCAAGTGTGCCGGACATATACCGCGATAGCGTAGCTGGGTCAATATACAGCACATCGGTTGCCACCTGCGCCTGCGTCATACCTTTTCGTGCGTAGAGACCATGTAGGTATGATTTTGATTCGGAAATCGTCACGATCTCACCTCCTCAATCTTTATTAAACGAGCTTTTCGGGGGAAATACAAACCATCACAGGTTACCCCGTACTATAACTTCGTTATAATACGGAATAACCCGTTATACTTACTGCTTATCCGCCAAAGCGCGGTACAGGGTTGCCACCGAAATGCCGCACAGATTGGCTGTTTCCCGCGCGGTATAGGCTTTTGTCTGATATAGCTTTATCGCCTTTTCAACGACCCGCTGGTCGGTCTTGGGCCGTCCGCCTTTGCGCCCTCTGGCTCGTGCCGCTTTCAATCCTTCTTCCGTGCGCTGGACAATCAAATCCCGCTCAAACTGGCTGATGGCCGATAAAACTGTGACCAGCAATTTGCCGGTCGGCGTAGCCGTGTTTATGGATTCTTTAAGACTGACCAGCTGCACCCCTTTTTTGTCAAATTCGTCCAAAAGGTTCAGAAGGTCGCGCGTACTGCGGCCAAGGCGGGAAAGGCTTTCCACCACCACACTGTCGCCCTCTCGCATCCTCAGACGCACCTTATCAAGTTCTGGGCGGCTGGCTTTGGTGCCAGTCATTTTCTCTGTATAGAGTTCGTCCACACCATATTCGTGCAGCGCGTCGATTTGGCGTTCCAGATTTTGATTTTCAGTCGATACCCGTGCATATCCTATTTTCATTGTGTAACTCCTTTCTCTTTATGGGGGCTTTTTGAGAGCTTGATTTTGAGAACAGTTTTGAGATTGCTTTCCTTCTGTAGATGGGCAGTCGCCAGACGGATTTTGCCGCTATCAAAAACAATCGTTTTTGATAGTCTGACGGCAAATGAAAAAGCGTCGGAGATTTCCGGCGCTTTTTCGTTTACAGTCAGATGTTGAGATACACGCTTACCGTGTATTCCCGGTTGCATAGCGGATTGCCCGCCATACGGCCTGAACCGCCATTGAAATGGTATCTTGCATTTTGTGCAATTAACGTACATCTATGTGTCGGTGAAGGATCTGGCGGAATTGACCAGCGAGGGCGAGAAGCCCAGCGGCGAGAGCAACGTGAACGGCAGCACCTACCCGGGCTCTCCGCTGCAGATCGGCAGCCGGGGCACCGGGGTGGAGCGCATCCAGTTCTGGCTGAACGCTCTGGCCGAGTTTGACCCCGCTTTGCCCGGCATCTCGGTGGACGGCGTCTACGGCTCCGCCACCGCAAATGCGGTGCGGGCCTTCCAGCGGGAGAACGGCCTCACCGTGGACGGCGTGGTGGGCCCCGCCACCTGGGATGCCATTGCCGCCGCCTACAACAGCCTGGAAAACGATATTCAAAATAAACCCAGCGGCTACCCGGGCACGCCGCTGCGGCAGGGCGATAAGGGCGACAGCGTGCGCCTTTTGCAGTTCTACCTGCGCATGGCCGCCTCCAACTTCTCGTCCATTCCCACCATCACGGTGGACGGCGTGTTCGGCGCGGCTACCACCAGCGCGGTAAAGGCCTTCCAGAAGGAATTCGGCCTGACGCAGGACGGTGTGGTGGGCCCGGCCACCTGGCAGAAGCTGTATGAAGTGTACGGCGACGTGGCCGACGGCCTGCTGCCGCCCAACCAGCGCCCCGGCACCTACCCGGGCACGCCCCTCAAGCAGGGCAGCACCGGCAAGGCGGTGCGGGAGGCCCAGTTCTACCTGAAGCTGCTGGCGGTCTACTTCCCCACCCTGCCCACCGTGACCATCGACGGCATCTTCGGCCCCTCCACCACGGCGGCGGTGAAAGCCTTCCAGACCATGTTCGGCCTGACGGCGGACGGCATCATCGGCCCCGCCACCTGGCAGGCGCTGTATGAACAGGCCCAGCGGCTGCGCTCGGCCGACGGGCTGCTGGCCGCCTTCAACCTGCTGCCCTGGCCCGGCTTTGAGCTGATGTCGGGTGCCGAGGGGCCCTCGGTGGCCTTCGTGCAGTTTCTGCTGCGCTACATCAGCTATTTCTACGACACCGTGCAGGACTCGGGCAGGATCGACGGCATCTTCGGCCAGTCCACCCTGGATTCCCTGCACAGCTGGCAGATGGAATTTGGCCAGCCGGAAACCGACGCCGTGGACGAATTCATCTGGAACGCGCTGGAGGCCACCTTCCTGAGCCTTGCCGCCGGGGTGCCGGATTCCACAGTACCCGCCAAAACACCGGAGTATCCGGGCTATGTGATGGCCCCTGGCAGCGCGGGCGGGGCGGTAAGCTCGCTGCAGCAGGCCATGAACGGCATCGCCCAGCTGTACTGCGTGGCGGATTTTGTTCCGAACGACGGCGTTTACGGCGAAGAGACCCAAAGCGCGGTGGTCGCCTTCCAGCAGGGGCTGGGCCTGCCGCCCACCGGCGCGGTGGACCGCAACACCTGGGATGCGATCTTCGCGCTTTTGTACCCGCCCATTCCCGAAGTCTGAACCCATTTCATCAACGAAAGGAGCGTTCCCCATGCCCAAGATCTATGTGTACGACGCCTATTCCAACAAGATGATCACCTACAATCTGGGTGAAAACGACACCATGCCCTATTCCTACGGCACCACCATGAAGGTGAAGGAATTCCGGGGCAGCAGCCAGAGCCCCACCCTCTGGACCACCACCGCCGCCATGGAGGCCTGGAACCTGACCCGCCGCAGCTACGGCAAGGGCATCCACATCGGCTACGCCTTCAAGCGCATCTGGGAGGGCGGCCACGGCACCCGCAGCCAGCACTACGCGGGCGTTTCCTTCGACGTGGGCCAGGGGCAGGGCTCCGCGGCCCGTAACGCCATCTGGAAGGCAGCCAAAAACACCGGGGCCTGGGGCTATGTGGAGCCCCAGGACATGACCCCCACCTGGGTGCACTTTGACCGGCGCTACGGCAAGCCCGCCTGCAGCGGCACCACCGCCGGTTACCCCACCGTGCGCCGGGGCTCGGTGAGCACCTATGTGCTCATTTTGCAGGACGCGCTGAACGCCCTGGGCTACTCCACCCGCACGCTGGACGGCAAGTTCGGCCCCAACACCGAAAACGCCCTGAAGGCCTACCAGCGCCAGAGCGGCCTGACCGCAGACGGCATCTGCGGCTGCAACACCTGGAAAAAGATCACCGCCGCCTCGGTGGGCATCGGCCGCACCAAGACCGTGATCGACTGACCGCCATCTTTTCAAAAACCGGGTTCCCTTTTTTCGGGGAGCCCGGCTTTTTTTGTAAACTTTTCGTTCCCGTTTCATGACAAAATCAATCAAAACATGGACTTTTGCGCCCATTTGCTTATAATAAAGAGTAAGACTGTTTTTCCGGGCCGCTTTGGGGCCCGCAGAGGGGGCTTACCGGTATGATCCGCAAAAACCAGCGTTTGCTTAATATTGTGAACTGCCTGCTGGACATCTTCCTCATCGCTCTGGCGTATCTGCTGGCGGTGTGGCTCTGGCTGGGCGTTTACCGCGATAATCTGCTCAACCCGGCCGTGGTGCTGCTGCAAAACGGCGCAATTTTTCCCGCCCTGCTCTACGGCGTGTTCATGGCCGCCATCTACTACGCCTTCAAGCTCTACGGCTCCTTCCGGTTTTCCACCCTGCTGGACGAGACCATCGCCCTGTTAAAGGCGAACCTGCTGGGCCTTTTGCTCATCGGCATGACGCTGTATCTCACCCGGGCGGTGGATTTCTCCCGCGGGGTGCTGGTGCTGTTTTACGTGTTCTCCACCGGGCTTGTGGTGCTCAAGCGGGTCACGGTGCGGCATTTCCTGCGCCATTTCCGGATGCTGGGCTACAACCTGAAGCATGTTCTGATTGTGGGCAACGGCCGGCTGGCCTTTGAATATGTGGATTCGCTGCGCCGCAACCCCCAGTATGGCTACAATGTGCTGGGCTATGTGGCCGCCAGCGAAAAGCAGGGCCTGGGCCAGCATCTGGGCCGCTACGAGGATCTGCCGGATCTTCTGGCCGGCCCCGCGGTGGACGAGGTGATCGTGGCGCTGGAGCCCCACGAGACCCAGTTCATGAACACCATCATCGCCTCCTGCGAAAAGCAGGGCGCCAAGATCCGCATCATCCCCTTCTACAACGACTACATTCCCAGCCGCCCCACCGTGGACGTGATCGGCTCGGTAAAGCTGATCAGCATCCGCACCATCCCGCTGGACAACATGCTCAACGCGGCCTTGAAGCGCGGCATGGACATTGTGGGCAGCCTTGTGCTGATCGTGCTCACCAGCCCCATTATGCTCTTCGCGGCCATCGGGGTGAAACTGTCCAGCCCGGGGCCGATCCTGTTCCGCCAGCAGCGGGTTGGCCTGAACAAGAAGCTGTTCACCATGTACAAGTTCCGCAGCATGCGGGTGAACGCCAGCCAGGACACCGGCTGGAGCCAGAATTCCGACTCCCGCAAAACCTGGTTCGGCAGCCTGATCCGCAAGTGCAGCATCGACGAGCTGCCCCAGTTCTTCAACGTGCTCAAGGGCGACATGAGCCTGATCGGCCCCCGGCCGGAAATCCCCCACTTTGTGGAGCAGTTCAAGGAAACGGTGCCCCTTTACATGGTGAAGCATCAGGTGCGGCCTGGCATCACCGGCTGGGCTCAGGTGAAGGGCTTCCGGGGCGATACCTCCATCGAGGGGCGCATCCAGTGCGACATCTGGTATATTGAAAACTGGTCCATCTTTCTGGACATCAAGATTCTGTTCATGACCATCTTCGGCGGGCTGTTCAACAGGGAAAAGCTGGAGCCCGCCCGCGCTGCCCAGCCCCCCGAAAACGAACAGGCCGGGGCAGAGCCGCCGCAGGAGAAAACCGAATAAAAAGCGCCGGGCCGGTGCGAGGGGATTTTCCCCCGCACCGGCCCGGCTTTTCTATCCGTTTGTACTCAAGCCGCCGTTTCCGGCTGCTCGTTTCTGGTGAACTTCAGCGCCAGCGCCGCCGCCAGCGCGCCGCCCAGAAGCTTGCACACAAAGAAGGCCGCCACGCTGCGTGCATCGCTCACGCTGGACACAAAGGCCATCTGGCCGCCCAGCACGAAGGCCCCGCTCACCGAAACCGCCGCGTTCATCACCTTGCCCCGCACGTCCATGCGGGCGTACAGCGGCAGCATGGACACGGTGGACACCAGCGACGCCAGCACCCCCAGCACCGCGTATTCGTTCACGCCCAGCGCCGCCGCCACCCGGCTCACCGCACTGCCGCAGCGGGCCATGAGCAGGGCGGTGGCCACCATGGCCCCGCACACCACCACTGTGATCTTGAACACAATGATCAGCGCCTCGGCCACAAGGCTTTCGGGCGCAAGGGCAAGCCCGGGCCAAAACAGCCCCAGCGCCACCACGCCGAAGGCCAGCACCCCCAGCACCCGCACCGCCTCGCCGAAGGCGGCCAGCGCACCCAGGCAGACCCGGGGCGCTTTGGCAAGCCCGGCCACCAGCAAAGCGCAGAGCACCAGCACCGGCCACAGGTTTTCCGCCAGCGTCAGCGGCGCAAGGCCCAGGGCCAGCGCACCTGCCACCAGGCCCGCGGGCAGAGCGATCAGGCCCCACACCACCCCCTGCATGAAGCCGTGGATCTGGTAATGCTCCAGGCTGCCCAGCGCAATGGGCAGCGTGAAGCTCACAAGGCATCCCAGCGTGGAGGCCACCAGCAGGCCGCTGTAGGCCGCCAGCGCCCCGTTTGCCGCCAGCTGGCTGGCGGTGGCCCAGCCGCCCATATCCGGGGCCAGCAGCATGCCCGCGGCCAGCGAAGCGTCAAAGGGCAGCGCCCGGCTCACCGCCGAGAGCCCGCCCTCCAGCGCGCTCATGGCGGTGATGATCAGGCAGTAGATACCGGTCATGGAAAGGCTCAAAGAGCCCATGGCCGCAAGCCCCCGGTCCAGCTCGGCGGCAACGCCCAGCCGCCCGCCCAGAATTTTATCCGCAAGGCCCAGCACCGCAAAGCACAAAAGCACCCCGATGCAGATGTTCATCTTCCGTTTCCCCCATTCCTCTTTGCCCCGGGCACAAAAAAGCGGCCCGGCCCCCGTTTTGCAAGGGGAGCCGCGCCGCGTTGTTTTTGTCTTGGGCAACACCGCATAATTCACGCCTGCCGGCTCAGGCGGCGTATCGCGTCAAAATTTTCCGGCGCGCTCCGCCACCTGGAATTGTGCGGCATTGCCCTTGTGCTCCGGGCGCTTTTTCATGCCCAGTATATTACATTTTCGCCCCGCCGCGAAGCGGGTTTTCTCACAGGTTGAGAACCTTGGAAAGGAAGTCCTTCAGGCGGTCGTCGTGGGGGTCTGCAAACAGCTCCCGGGCGGGCCGATCCTCCCGGATCTGGCCGTCGGCCATAAAGACCACCCGGCTGGACACCTCGCGGGCAAAGCTCATCTCGTGGGTCACCACCACCATGGTCATGCCCTCGGCGGCCAGATCCTTCATAACCTGCAGCACCTCGCCCACCATCTCGGGGTCCAAAGCGCTGGTGGGCTCGTCGAAGAGCATCACGTCCGGCTCCATGGCCAGCGCACGCACAATGGCCACGCGCTGCTTCTGGCCGCCGGAAAGCTGGGCGGGGTAGCTGTCCGCCTTATCCTTCAGGCCCACCCGGTCCAGCAGCTGCAGGGCCTTTTCCTCGGCGGCCTTGGGGTCCATTTTGCGGATCTTCACCGGCGCGGCGGTGATGTTTTGCAGAACGGTCATGTTGTTGAACAGGTTGAACTGCTGGAACACCATGCCGATCTTCTGGCGGTGCAGGTCGATGTTGGTCTTTTTGTCGCAGATGTCCACGCCTTCAAAGAACACATGGCCGCTGGTGGGTACCTCCAGCAGGTTCAAACAGCGCAGAAAGGTGCTCTTGCCGCTGCCGGAGGGGCCGATCACCGCCACCACCTCGCCCTTGTGGATGCTGGTGTTCACATCCTTGAGCACATGGAGCTTACCGAAGGACTTGTTCAAATCTTTTACAACGATCAGTTCATCTTGTGCCATTGGCCATTTTCCTTTCTGCAAACGCGATCAGGCGGGAGGTTACGAAGGTCATGATAAAGTAGATGATGGCTGCCACCGCCAGCGCCGCCAGCGAGCGGTAGGTGGTGGAGATCACGCTGTTGGTCTGGTACATCAGGTCAGCGATGCCGATGACCGATACAATGGAGGATTCCTTGATCACGGTCACGAACTCGTTGCCCAAAGCGGGCAGAATGTTCTTGATGGCCTGAGGCAGCACCACCATGCGCATGGTCTGGCCGGACTTGAAGCCCAGGCTGCGGGCGGCCTCGGTCTGGCCCTTGTCCACCGCCTGGATGCCGCTGCGGATGATCTCGGCCACATAGGCGCCGCTGTTGATGCTCATGGCGCAGATACCGGCCATGAACCGGTCGGAGTTGGAGATGAAGGGCAGGCTGGGGAAGGTGATGCCCACCATGGGCAGGCCGTAGAACAGAAACATTACCTGAATCATCAGCGGCGTGCCGCGGATGAACTCGATGTAAACGTTGGCCAGCCAGCGGGTGGGGGCAAATTTGCCCAGCTTCATGATGGCCAGCAGTGTGCCCAGCACGGTGCCCAGCAGCACAGTGAACAGCGCAAGAATGATGGTGTTGGCCACACCTGCGCTGAAGAAGCTGTTGTACTTGGTGAACAGGGTCACCATCTTTTCCAGAAACTCCATAAGACTCCCCTTTCGTAGAGACACAACAGCATCCTCACGCCCCGAACCGGGGTGTGAGGATGCCCTTTTTTCCTTTTATTATACGCCCAGAGTGCCGGCCAGTTCAACCGCTTCGTCGTAGGCAGCCTGGAAGGAACCGTCGGCGGTCACGTTGGCGATCACGGCGTTCACCAGCTCCTTCAGGTCATCCTTGCCCTTGGCAACCACGGCGGCCTTACCGAAGTTGGCCTCCTCGGCGCTGAAGGTGAAGTTGGCCTGAGCAATGCCGTCGTTGGTGGCGATCAGGCTCTCGCCCACGGCGCCGTCCACCACGATGGCGGCAATGTTGCCGTTGGCCACTTCCATGGCCAGGGTGGGCCACTTGTCCAGCTCAAACAGGGTGGAATCGGGCAGAGCGCTCTGGATCAGCTTGCTCTGGGTGGTGCCGCGCTGGGCGCCAACCTGCTGGCCGGCCAGGGACTCCTTGGTGGTGTAAACTTCCTCGTTGCCCTTCTTGACGATCAGCATCTGCTCGTCCTTCTGGTACATATCGGTGAAGTCGATCTCCTTGGCGCGCTCCTCATCCACGGTGAAGGCGGCGATGCCGATGTCCACCTGGTTGGACTTCACGGCGGGGATGATGCCGTCAAAAGCCATGTCCATCACTTCCAGCTCAACGCCCAGAGCGTCGGCGATCTGCTGGGCCAGCCACATGTCGCAGCCCACGAAGTTGGCGTCCAGATCCTTGAACTCGAAGGGAGCATACTGGGCCTCGGTGCCAACCACCAGCTTGCCGGCAGCCCTGATGGCGTCGATGGTCTCGCCGGTGTAGGAAGAGTAGTCGTAAGCGGTGGGGGATGCGCTGGCGGCTTCGGAAGAAGCGGCGGTGGAAGCGGCCTCAGAGGAGGCAGCGGCGGAAGAGGCGGTGCTGGAAGAAGCGCCGCCGCAGGCGGCCAGGCTCAGGCTGAGAACAGCGGCCATGGCAATGGCAAGAAACTTTTTCATGGTTGATTCCCTCCGTATGTGGGGCGGCATTGGGGTTGCTGTTTTTCCCCCGGTCGGGCTCCCTTTGCCCGGCCCGCGCCGCCGTGGTTCGTTTTGCTTTGCGGGGTGTGTGCCCCGTCCATGTGTATAATTATACGCACCGTTCCGATTTTTGCAAGGTATTTTTGCAAAAATATTCAGCCGGAATCGTTTTTTCCATGGAATTCACAAAACCGGGACGGCTCTGCGCCCCGGTCTTGTGGCAGTTTGCACGGCGGGCCGTGCATAAATATTCGTTATGCAGTGAATATGCAGCATATCGCCGCCGGGGCATCATTTCACCGCGGGGATCACGGTGGAGCCGTTGGGAATCACATACACCAGCTTGCCGTCCAGCTCCAGCTGGCGGCACAGCTCGGCCGGGTCGGTGAAGGCTTTGATGCCCATGCGCGCCAGCGGCTCGGCGGGGGCGGTGGTGAGCATGAGGATGTTGTAGCGGGCGGCCTGCTCGCAGTTCAGATAGAAGATGTAGCCGGGGATGGTGAAGTTGCGGCGCAGATCCGCGTCCAGCGTACCGGCGCAGAGGGAATCCACCCAGTCGAAATATTCGGCGGGGCCGCCGCCGTCCCGGCATTCGGCCAGCAGCACCAGCGTACCGCCCTTTTTCAGGCCGAACTCCACGTTGTCGATGGTCTTGGTGCCCTGATACAGCGACATGTCCTTCGGGTAGCCGCCGCAGCTGGTGATGATCACATCCGCCTTTTCCGGGATGGGTGTCTGGTACATGGCGTCGGCGGCCTTGCAGGCCTCCAGCCAGGAATCCAGCCAGTGACCGGCGGTAATGCGGGCCAGCTTCATGCCCGCGTTCATCACCAGATTCACCACATACAGCTGCTCCACCATGGCCGCGGCCTCGCACATGTCCTCGTGCAGGGGGTTGCCCTCCAGCACCGCGTTGCCGATGGCCGGGTTGGAGTGGGGTTCGTTCGGGTCCAGCGAGTGGGCGTGGTTCTGCTGGATGGTTTTCATGGAGGCGATGCCGGGCAGGATGCTCTTGCGCCCGCCGCCAAAGCCGGCCATCACATGCTGGGTGGCCGCGCCCAGCGCCACCACCTTGCGGCCCACGGCCAGCGGGTTCACCACCACCTCGGTGCCCCGGCTGGTGGTGCCCAGATACACAAGGTCATCGGCCAGGCAGTCGTGGTTTACCACCTTCACCCGGTCATAGACCGCGTCGGTGACCAGAGTGTGCAGCTCGGCCTCGTCGCCGCCCAGATGGGTGCCGTTGGCCACCAGAATCACCAGATCCTCCATCCGGATGCCGCACTCTTTTTCCATATACTCCACCAGCGCGGGAATCACCAGATCCTGCCGCATCCAGAAGCGGCTCATGTCGCTGATGATCAGGGTCACCCTGTCGCCGGGCTGCAGCCAGCTGCGCAGGGGCTTTTCATGGATGGGCGCTTCCAGCGCGGCGCGCAAAGCGGCGGGGATGTCCTCGACGGGGGGTTCGTTGTGGCCGTGCAGCTCCTGATACCGGGCGTTCTCCGGCAGGTCCAGCTTCACCCGGCCGCTGCCATAGGCAAAATCAAAGCGGGGCATGGTTCACATTCCTTTCTCTCTTCTGGGTCGCAGCGGCGCGCCCGGCTGGCGCACCAGACAGTATTGGGTCAGTTCAAAATGGCTTTTCAGGGTTTTGTACACGTCGAAGCCGTAGTGGTCGTAGCGGGGCAGGTTGGCCGGGTTGTGGGTCTCCAGCGAGATGAGCAGCCCGTGCTCGTCAGCGTAGTCCATCACCGGCTGGATCATCCTGTGGCCCACCCCCGCGCCCTGCAAGGCCGGGCGCACCGCGAAATAGATCAGCTGCATCCGGTTGTCCGGCAGCTCCTCGGTCCAGCGGGAGTTCAGGTACTGCCGGCCCAGAAAGAAGTTCCACAGGGTTTTCAGCGACCAGTCCTCCCGCACCAGGCACACGTCGGTTTTCAGGGCGTAAAAGGCCTCGGTGGAAAAATAGCGCAGCGGGTCGTAGGGCTCGGTCTCATCGTCCAGAATCACCAGCCCGCCCACCTCGTGGCTGTCCGCATACACGTTGCAGCAGGAGAGCATCTCGTTGGCGTCGCAGTTAAAAATTTCCGGCAGGGTGCGCTGGCGCACGTCCGCATCCGGGATCAGCTGCCGGTACAATGGGTCCGCCTGAAAGCATTCGGTCAGGGTGCGGATCACGTTGGGAATGTCGTATTCCGTCACCCGGTAAAGTCGGTCGGTCTGCACGGCGGCTCACTCCCCTTTCCCGGCAAAAAATTCGCCGGTGGTCTGCTTGAGGGTTCTGCTCAGCCGGGCAAGGTCGGCGGTCTCGGTCTTGACGATCTCCTTCAGCAGCTCCTGCTGATCCTTTTTCAGCTGCTTGACCTGGGCCAGAGCGGCGGCGTGATCCGGCTTTTCCGCCTTTTCCTCCGCCTTGATGCGGCGCAACAGGCTCCCCAGCGCCAGCCGCTCCTGCAAACGGCCCGCGCCCCACATCAGCCGCTCGGGGGGCTGGTTGCGGGCCTTGTCCGCAAAGTAGTCCACCACCGCCGGGTCAAAGGCGTTGGCGTAGTGGTTGTCGTCGATGGCGCACAGGCTTTCCACCGCCTGTTTGCCCATGCCCGCCGCCAGCTGCCAGGCCGCGGTGTGCAGCGCGTTCAGGTTCGCCTGAGTGTTCTCGTGGGGGAAGATGGCGTTCTCGCTCCAGTCCAGCCGCACAAAGCAGTCCTGCGCAAGGCGGAAGATTTCCAGCAGGCGGCGGCGCAGCGCCACCCGCTCCTCCTCGCTCAGCTCCACCTCGCCCTGATTCACTTTCCAGACCCAGCGGGTGAGCTTGTCCGCCCGGCGGGCGGCCTCGGCCAGCTTTTTGCGGAAGGAGCCCTCGGTCTGGGCGCTCAGCTTCTGGTTGGTGAGGCTGGCGTCCAGCGCCCACAGCCGCTCGGCAAAGTCCAGCGGGGGCAGCACGCAGCCGTCCAGCCGCAGCAGCACCCAGGTGTAGAACAGATGGTGGAACAGATACACCTTTTCGTCATAAGCGCCGTCGTTGTCGAACTGGGAGTGGTAATGGGTGGCCATGAACCGGCCGCCGCCGAACTCGTCCACCATGCTGGGCACGCCGCCGATGGCCATGGAGAAATCGTCCGACCAGGTCTGCACCGGGCAGACCACCCCCACCCCCTTGGGGTAGAGGTTTGCCACCTCGGCGGGCAGCGCGCGGATGCACTCGCTCAGAAAGCGCTTCAGCTCGTACACGCTGCGCACCCGGTGCTTTTTGCCGTGGGCGTGGGCGGGCAGCTCCAGATTGATGTTGGCGATTACCCGGCCCGCCCAGTCCGGCCGGACCCGGAAGATCTGGTTGTAGGCGCCGGTGGACCAGTCGTAGCGGCTGTCGATCACGCCCCATTCCTCGGCGGCGAAGGCGCAGAACACCAGCGTCTTTTTGGGCTTGTAGCCCGCCAGCTTCAAGGCGCGGGCCATGCCCAGCATCAGGGAAACGGCGGTGTTGTCGTCCTGAAAGCCCTCGAAATAGGAGTCGTAGTGGGCGCTCACCACGACCATCTCGTCGGCGTCCTCGCCGGGCAGGGTGCCCACGATGTTGTAGCTTTCCGTTTCCGGCATCACGGTGCTCTTTGCGTCCAGCGTCACCTCGGCGCAGCGGCCGAAGCCAAGGCCCGCCGCCCGGGCCAGCCCGGCCGCGTCCTTTCGGGACATGGAGAAGGCCGGCGCCTGCCGGGGGCCGCAGATGTTCTGGGCGTTCAGCGCCTGCTCGTCCACCTCGCCGTAGCCGCCTGCCTGCACCGCCAGAATGGCCGCCGCACCCCGCAGATGGGCCTGATAGGCCGGGTAGTTGATCCACCAGTCGTTTCGCTGGTTGATGTGCACCAGCACCAGCTTGCCCCGCACGTCCAGCCGATCCAGCTCGGCGGCGGTGCCGGTGCCCGCGTCGATCAGGGTGTAGTGCCTGGGGCCTTTGGTGTCGAAGTCGGTCTGGTAGCCGCCCAGCTCGGCGGTGTGCTCGCGGCCCTCCTCGTCTTTATAAGTAAGGCGGGCGTGGTGGAAGTCCCACCCGTCCAGCGTAAAGCGGTGCTTTTCCACCGAAAGGCCGATGGCGCGCATCTCGGCGGCCAGCAGCTCGCCGGTCTCGAACTCGGCCCGGCTGCCGGCGGTGCGGTAGCCCAGCACCGGGTTGGTGCGGGGCTCTTCCATCCGCTTTGCCAGCACATAGGAATAGGAAATATCCAGATACCGGCGGATACGGTTCCACTGGGCCAGCTGCTGTTCGATTGTTTCCATGCCTGGTTCCCCCTCCTGCGGCGGGCTTTTCGCTCTGCCGCGCAAACTCATCCATTTTCATTTTGATGTATTTCAATCTTGGTATATCACAGCCACCGGGCTTTGTCAAAACAAAAAGCCGGGGAGCAAAGCTCCCCGGCCCAGCTTGTAGAAAAACCTGCTGTGGCAATCAAGCCAGAGCAGGTTTTTTGCATGA
>JACXXQ010000760.1_pt1 | contig 14212 bp, 12 predicted proteins | sample 8621361 | NCBI WGS metagenome assembly JACXXQ01 (sample SAMN15503820, study PRJNA645414) | gut metagenome | isolation source: feces | host: Bos taurus | place: USA | collected 2016 | reverse complement strand
GCCTACCGGGTGGCGAGCGCGGTGGACGGATCCATGGCCGTCGCGGCCTCGGCCTCCGGGTGCAGCATCACCTCGGGCCCGGCCTCGCTCTCGTTCGAGCGCGACGCGGCGACGGGGCTCTACAGGATCTCCTCGGGCGGCGCGCTGCTGACCGAGTCGGGCAGCGCCGCCGTCCTGGCCGACGCGGACGGCTCGGCCTCCCAGCTCTGGCGCGTGTCGGCCTGCGAGGGCGGCTGGTCGATATCGTCCGCCTCCGGCCTCGCGCTGGACCTGCGCTCCCGCGGCACCTGGGAGGGCAACGAGGTGTGGCTCTACGCGGCCAACGGCACCCAGGCCCAGGCGTGGTCGCTCGAGGACGCGGCCCTGCCCCGCGCCGTCGACGACGGCGCCTACCGGGTGGCGAGCGCGGTGGACGGATCCATGGCCGTCGCGGCCTCGGCCTCCGGGTGCAGCATCACCTCGGGCCCGGCCTCGCTCTCGTTCGAGCGCGACGCGGCGACGGGGCTCTACAGGATCTCCTCGGGCGGCGCGCTGCTGACCGAGTCGGGCAGCGCCGCCGTCCTGGCCGACGCGGACGGCTCGGCCTCCCAGCTCTGGCGCGTGTCGGCCTGCGAGGGCGGCTGGTCGATATCGTCCGCCTCCGGCCTCGCGCTGGACCTGCGCTCCCGCGGCACCTGGGAGGGCAACGAGGTGTGGCTCTACGCGGCCAACGGCACCCAGGCCCAGGCGTGGTCGCTCGAGGACGCGGCGTAATTTCCATCTATTAGTTAATTAATGAAGTTATTTCATGAAAAGCTTTTTGACAAACATCGACGCAACCTCATTCTTCAAAAGAATGCTCACGCAGGCATAAACGATCACCGCAAGAACAACGGTTACAACGATGCACAGCAGTCTGGAGGCGATTAGAACGTCGCAGGCGACGACCACGACGCACATCGCACCAAGCGAAACTAGGGTCGAAAAAACAAAATGGGATGTGAATCTAAACTTCATGTAGCTCCGCAGGCACATCCACAAGACAAGGTCTAGCGCTACTTCAGTTGCTACTGTGGCAATCACGGCACCGTTCTGCGCGAAAACGGGAATTAACGCTGCGTTCAAGACGATGTTAACAACAACGCCGAGAGTGTAAGCTATGAGCTGAAACCTCTCGTTCCCCGTTGCGATAGTGGTCTGGTAGATGACATTCCCAATGCTCTTAGCAAATATGAGAAACGCGAAAAGTCTCAAGGTCAGCGAAGCAGGAGCAAACGCATCACCGAACAACGTCACGACCACCTTAGGCGCCAGAATGAAAACGCCGAGGCACATGGGGAGTGATATGAAGATATTTAGGTCCATCGACTGTTGCACGAGCCTTGAGAACTCCTTCGCGTCATTCTTAAACTCAAAGCTTAAGCGAGGAAGATAGACATTCGTGATGGCGACGCAGAGCGTCTTGGCTATCTCCTCAGCGTTATAAGCGTAGGTGTAATATGCGACAATCGAGGTCGTGCAAAGAACGCCCATCATCGTCACGTCAATCTTCGTGTAAAGGCTAAAAAGCACGTTAGTGCCTGCCAGAACCGTTACCGGACGGAGATGCCTTGAAAAAGAAAGCCCCTTTGTGGTGAATTCCACAGACTTCCGAAGACATATCACATTGACGATATAGTTCGCGAACGTCCCCAGGCATGTAATTGCCGCGTATACGAGGACGTCTGAGGGCCTTTTCACCAATAGCATCGTGAGGAGTAGGCAAGCCGTTCTAACGACTGTTCCCCTGATGGAGATGAAGTCGTAGCGTTCTGTACCTTGGAAGAGCCACTCGACATTAAGCGCGTTCGCGATGATAAGGGAACCGAAGATAAGGTAAAGCTCAGGAACGGCAGTACCAAACATCACGACGACGCAAACTGCATAGGCAACAAAGAAAACGATAGTCGAAACGAAGTTTATGATGAGAAGCTCGGAGAACACGACCGAGCGGGCGCGCTTGTTGTCACCCGCCTTCGCAATCTCTCGAACCCCATAGGCGGGGATACCCAACGGGGCGAGAGCAACGAAATAGGAGACAAGGTTGTTCGCAACCGAGACCTCCCCCAACGCTTCGGGTAACACGACACGCGAGACGTACATCGAACTTATCAACGGCACTAAGACCAGCACAAGCTGATAGGCGACGTTAAATAGCGAGTTCTTTGCAAGAGAGGGTTTCATTCGACATCCAGTCTTAGTTTTTCAAGAATAGATTAATTGCAGATTTGGCTCTTGCCAGATAAGAGCAGATATCATACGCGAGCCTAGAATGCCCATGGGCTATCAGGTGAGCGGCAAATCCCCAGACGCGAGAGCTTTCGATGCAGTCTTTAGGAAGAGACTGCATGGCCCTTTGGATATACGAATCAGATAAAACAGCAAGAAGATCGGCTTTCAGAGCATCACCAACGATTGAAATGCCACGAAAAGCCCTCTGAAAATGAACAAAGACCTCGCGAGAAGAAATCTCATCCGCCTCCAAGTCGAGCAGTAAACCAGCAGATTTAATATCAGACACCTTTCTAAGGAAAGAAAAAAGCGTACGGGCATCATCGGCGCTCACCTGCGCACATGTGCTCGACTCATCGAGATCCCAGAAATAGAGCGGAACGGGGTCGAATTCGACAGGTTTATGCCCCATTGCCTTGAGCAGCGCAATATTAAAGAGCCTGTCCTCGGAAAACTTAACCCCAGCAGGGAATGGTTTGAACCCGAATTCTTTTTCGATGACCAGGGAGAGCACCTGTTCACGCCTATATAGGCGTGAACAGGAAGAGTTCGACTCATATTTCCACCGGTCCATCACAAAAGAATAGCGTTCATCTTCAATCATCGCGGCGGCAACGTCCTCAGCGCAAACAAACACGGGCTCAAGGTTGCAGGCGTCACGACCCCCAGAGTCCCACGACGCGCTGTTTCCGAACTGGTCCATGCCATCGCTTTTCTTCATACCAAAGACAACCAGATCCGCAGTAGAATTCTCGGCGCGCTCAATTAAACTGCAGAAAGCCCCCGGGAGAAGGTAGTCATCAGCATCAAGGAACATGACCCATTTGCCGCTCGAGAAGCCAAACCCACTGTTTCTTGCAACAGATCTGCCGCTGTTATCCTGTCGGACGACCCGTAGCCGAGTGTCCGAAGCGGAGATCTCAGCAAGAACCTCGGTCGTTCCATCGGTCGAGCCATCATCGACCACGATGACCTCAATGGAGCCTAGGGGGATAGAAAGTACGCTGTCAACAGCGCGCTTAATTGTATTCACGGCTTGATATGCAGGAATGACAACACTGATAAGCGGACTTGGCTTAACTTGGTTACCTATCTTTTCTGCGGACATATTGTAAATCAATTACAACCTCTCTATATAAAAGAAGCTAATAAATCAATCGTTCAGACCCAATACTGTCGCAAATCTCTCTATCGCGATCTCCCAGTCAAGCCTTCGTGCCGTTTCGATGCCGGCGGCAGCTAATCGGGAGCGAAGCTCGCCGTCGCGAAGGACCTTGACGATTCCCTCGGCGATCGCGTTGACATCTCCAACCGGCGCGACAATAGAGTTGACGCCATCCACCGCGTACTCCTTCGAGCCAGCAAAATCGGTAACGATTAAGGCGCAGCCACACGCCATTGCCTCGACGCACGTCAATCCGTAACCTTCGTTGACACTCGCACAGACATAGACGCTGGACGCACTGTAGATGCGTCGCAGTTGGTCTTCAGTCGCGTCCTTCGTATAGCGAACCCAACTCGGTAGCCCCTCTGGTGCAGGGCACGCGCCGAACATCTCTACTTTGAGGCCAGGAATATCCTGCTTGACCTTCTCCAAAGCTCCCCACGCGTAGCGGAACCCTTTATGCGTCCCTTTATGGTGAAGTACGGCAACTGTGTGAGGCTCGCGGAAAACACCACCCTGCGGATAGAATACCCGCGTGTCGATGGGGTTGGAGATGCAGGTACATTCCTCCCCTGTCCCAACGGCTTCATCAACGACCCTCTTAAGCCATTCTGCTATAACAACGTTAGTCATGCCTAACCTATAGGTGGCTGCAAGACCAGAGTCGTCCATCTCCCAGGTCTCATAATCTTGAATCAGGTAACCCTTTTTCCCTTTTGATGCAGGGAGTCCAGCGACTCCGGGCGCCGTCGACGCCGCGGTAGCGAAGACCCAGTCTCCGTCCGGAACTGACCTGTCGTCGATTGAAAATATGCAGCGCTTCTTTACGTTGTGTTCAAGCACAAACCAACGCGGGTGCCAGCAGCTACGAATAATATTGATGCCCTTTTTTAGGGAAATCGGGAGCGGAACCGTCCCCATTCTTTTATCACTTGGGTCATTCAAATAACAAAGAGTTATATGAGTTTCAGGATATGTGAGTGCGAGACGGTTCGCGTATTCAAGAACAATCTTGGAGCCACCCGTAGCATGCGTCGGAATTCCGGGCAATATGAATGTAATGTTCATCGCTGCCTCTCTATATAAAGAAGGGTGGAATGGATTGAGGGTTCAGAAGGGGAACGTAAACGCTATCAAAGGTGTTCGCAACGTAGAAATAAGCGAAGACAAGGCAAACAGTCACATACAGAGCCTTGCAAGAGAGTACAGGCGCGCGCTTCTTCAGGGAAGGCATCATCGCAAAAAGCCCGAGAGCCATCGTCAATCCGTGCCTCTCAAACCGCATGAAATCGTTAGTTAAAAAAACGACAGGAACTAGAACCAAAAGCGCGACGTTAATAAAGAGAATTCCGAGTGGAGCCCGCCCAACCTCCCATTCGAAAAGTTCTTTTCCGAGCGTTCCTTTGATGCGCGCCATATACCTATTGCAAAGATAAGGGAGGACCGCCATGAGCAACAGAAGGACAGCGTTCCTAAAACCTCCGAGCACAGAGACGCCATTTGAACCAGCAGACGCCCCAAGATAGACGCTTGTCCTCATCTCGCCGAATAATTGAACACTGAGCGCCCGCCAATTTACAAATAATATGCACCCAATAGCCATGAGTGCAAGAAGAACTACCACACGCCCCCTCTTGCCAGATGCAGCGAGGAAGGTAGGCAGAAGAGCGAAAAGGAGGACGACTGCAGACCTATGGATTAGAATTGCCAACACCATCAAGGCTCCAAATACAACATGGCGGCTTTTCTTTTTCGAGGTCCAGAGATGGGCAAGGCCCACACATCCGACGGCGCTGGCAACGAACTGCCTAAACTGAACCAAAGACATAAGGCCGGGAAAGACAAGAAACAGAGCGAGCATAAACGAAGTGTTTGTTCCGATTTTCCTTCCAAATTCCCTGTAAAGGATCATTGAAACAACTGTAAGAATGCACGCGAAGCCGTTGTAATAGAGTCCAACTCTTGCACCTAAGGCGCATAACCAGGACCAGCCTAAATCCATGTCGTAAACACCGAACGGATTAAGATAAGTCGGGAGATAAACGACGGAATAATCAGCGGCACCAGTGTTTAGCCAAGCAACAAGTCCCATAAAAACTATGACGCAGAAATCATAAATCTTTGAGTTATTACAAAACAGACCTATAAATATCAAGAGAATATATGGAACCCAGAGCATCTAGCAACCCCACTTCCCGTTTAGACTAGACGCCTTAAACACGGCGACGATCTGCCCCACTTTACGAGCCCCTCGCTTCCAGCACCCACTTTTCACGAGATGAAAAATTCCACGCAAGGGCGAAGTGGCACCGCCGGCCTTGACGAACTCATGAAGCGAGCGAATATCATTGGAAGCTAGGCAGTCGCCATACAAGACTCCGAAAGCCTCGGCTTGCACTGTTGAAAGAACAAATTGCTGAATCATAAAATCCATGTTCTTCGCTCTATCAAGTGGCGAATACTCGTTGGCGCCCACTTCGTTGTCCCCATGCTGGCGGTAGAGACTGAGAGGCGCATCGACAAACACAATACGTCCAAAGGCTGCAGCCGCAAGAATCGCCCACCAGTCGTGCATCTCCGCCCCATCGCCGTCGGAACGTCTGCAAACGTCAAGAAGAGCACGGTTGAACAGCATGCAACAGCCGGCTGCCACGTTGTGAGCGAGCAAATGTCTGAAAGTAAGCCTATTCGGATCGAAGCGGCTCGACCGCTCGAAGGAATCGTGAATCACATTCAGCTTTTCATCCACGACCTTCATATCACTAAAGACCAGCAGTGGCGTATCCGTCCCATAATCGCCCTCAAGCGCCCGAAGCGACTCAAGACTTTTCTCCACCTTCTCGGAAAGCCACACATCATCCTGGTCGCAAAACATACAGTAGGGCGCATCTGAAGAGCCCATTAGAGCAAAGAAATTATCCTTGGCCCCGCCGTAACGAACGCCCTCAGAAACAACGGATATACGGTTGTCATCAGCAGCAAAGTTGCGTACAACATCCAACGTTCCGTCACTCGAGCAATCATCGGAGACCAGAAGGCGCCAGTTCTTATAGGTCTGCGCTTGGATAGACTCAATCTGCTCGCCGACGAAACGCTCACCGTTGTACGTAGCCAGTAGAATATCAACTTGGGGCTCAAGCATTCTTAGACCCCTCACCCTTTACAGCCAAATGTCCTTCCTTGGCGCCGACCGCGAAAGCGCACAGTGTTTGAATACGGCCTCTCTCCAGCACCAGATCCCGAATCTTGATAGCGATGATATATGCACGCTCCTCACGACCGACCTTCGACCAACCGTACTTCTTCTCCAAAATCACCCATGAACGTGCCTTATCTTTCATGCGCGAGACGGAATGATTAGTACGGTAGAAAGGTCTGTCGCCTTTGGGGGTGGGCAAAGTAAATGCATACTCACGACGGCCCATCTCGTGAAGAATCATTGTTCTCATATCACGGACAATCCGATAGCCGTGCGCCCGCACATTTGCGCAGAACTCATAATCCGCCCAGTCGACGAAAATCCTCTCGTCAAATCCACCCGTCTCGCGCCAAACGTCAAGGCGCACAAGAGCGCCGGAGGTGATAACGCGCTTCACTGGCACGATGGAATTGGAAGGAACAAAGCCCTCGTTCTTGTTCCTGTCAACGATCTGGGGAGAGACAATGCCGATATCCTCACATATGCACTCAGCAAGGGATGCGACCATACCTTCAGAAACGACACTGTCCTGATCAAGCAGCAACGCATAGCGAGCTCGCATTCCCAAGGCCTTCCTACAGCCCTCGTTTAAGGAAATGGGGAGACCGATGTTCTCCCCGTTGAGGAAAACGGTGCAGTTACCCGTTCCATCAAGCAAAGACACCTCGTCGCGGTTATCAGACTCGTTGTCGAAAATTAATACTCTTGACACCTGATTCGACACGGCGGAAACATTCTGGCGAAGGCGTTCGATATCGGGGTTATAGGAAATGATGATGGCGACAGTCTCGTCTGCAACAGAGGCGCCAATGATGCTCTTGTTCAGAATGAATCACTCTCCTGCGCCACAAAGATCACTAAGGTACTCCCCCAGCTCTTCCTCCCAGTCGGGCATGTGGAAGCCAACTGACTCGAGCCTGGACAGGTCGAGCGCGGAGTGGACCGGGCGCGGGGCGACGGGGCCCTCGGCGTTCGCGTAGTAGTCGGCGGTCGAAACCGGCACGACCTTCTCGCCGTTGCCGTTAGCTGCCTCGAAGACGGCGCGGGCGATGTCCGCCCAGCTCTTCACGGCGCCGGAGCCGGTGCAGTCGTAGGTGCCGTAGGGCGCGTGCGTCCCCAGCACGTGGAAGATGGCGGCGGCCATGTCGCGCGTGAAGGTCAGGCGGCCCAGCTGGTCGTCCACGACGGTGACCTGCTCGAGTCCGTCCTCGGGGTCTGCGACGCGGTCGGACAGTCCCCTCATGGTCTTGACGAAGTTGCGGCCCTCGCCGATGACCCAGCTGGAGCGCATGATGTAGTGGCGGGGGCACCCTGCCACGGCGATGTCGCCGGCGGCCTTGGTCTGGCCGTAGACGGACAGCGGGCTGAAGGGCTCCTCCTCGTCGTGCACCTCCGCGGTGCCGTCGAAGACGTAGTCGGAGGACACGTGGACGAGCGTGATCCCGTGCTCGGCGCAGGCGCGGGCGAGCAGGGCCGGGCCGGTCGCGTTGGCCTTCCAGGCGATGGCGCGGCCCTCGGGGGTCTCCGCCCTGTCCACGGCGGTGTAGGCGCCGCAGTTGATGACGGTGCCGTAGAGCGACCAGTCGTACTTGGAGTAGGCGTCCGGGTCGGACATGTCGAAGGTGTCGATGTCGCAGAAGTCGAAGTCCTTGGCGACGCCGCGCTCCTCGGCGAGTGCGCGGACCGCGTGGCCCAGCTGGCCGTCGCAGCCGGTGACGAGGGTGCGCTTCGGCGCCATGGGGACGACGTCCCTGAGCATCGGGTGGTTGAGGTCGGCGTCGGATACGGTGGCCTGGTCGAGAGGGATGGGCCACTCGATGGCGAGCTCGGGGTCGGCGAGGTTCACGAAGGTGTAGGTCCTCTTGAGCTCGAGGGACCAGTGGGCGTCCACCAGGTAGGTGTAGGCGGTGCCGTCCTCCAGCGCCTGGAAGGAGTTGCCCACGCCGCGCGGGACGTAGATGGCCCTGGACGGGTCCAGCGTGCAGGTGAACACCCTGCCGAAGGTCTCGCTGCCCTCGCGCAGGTCCACCCATGCGCCGAAGACGCTGCCGCGGGCCACGGAGATGAACTTGTCCCAGGGCTCCGCGTGGATGCCGCGGGTGACGCCGCGGCTGTCGTTGTAGGAGATGTTGTTCTGGACGACCCTGAGGTCCGGGATGCCCAGGGCGCACATCTTGGCGCGCTGCCAGTTCTCCTTGAACCAGCCGCGCGAGTCGCCGTGGACGGCGAGGTCGACGACCTTGAGGCCCTCGATGCCGGTCTCGGCGACGGAGAGGTCCTTCTCGAATGCGATGTCTGCCATATGGGAATAGCTCCTATCGAAGAGGTTGGATAACCGGGGGCGCCCGCGCGGGGACGCAGGATCATCCCCATGCCCTGCGGCCCCGCGCGGGCGCCCCGCGGTGCGGTTCGCCGGGATGCGGTCTTACTGGCCCTGTGCGCGGTAGCGCTCCTCGGTGGCCTCCTTGGCCGGGCGCCACCAGGACTCGTTGGCCACGTACCAGTCGATGGTGGCCTTCAGGCCCTCCGCGAAGTCGGTGTGCGCCGGCCTCCAGCCGAGCTCGCGCCGGAGCTTGGTCGAGTCGATGGCGTAGCGGCGGTCGTGGCCGGGGCGGTCGGCGACCCAGTCGAAGTCCTCGGGGTCGCGCCCCATGGCCTCGAGTATCATGCGCAGGACCGTGATGTTGTCCCTCTCGCCGTCGGCTCCGATGAGGTAGGTCTCCCCCATGCGGCCCTTGGTGAGGATGTCCCAGACGGCCGAGCTGTGGTCCTCGGTGTGGATCCAGTCGCGGACGTTCTCGCCGCGGCCGTAGAGCTTGGGGCGCACGCCGTCGATGATGTTCGTGATCTGGCGCGGGATGAACTTCTCCACGTGCTGGTAGGGGCCGTAGTTGTTGGAGCAGTTGGAGATCGTGGTGCGCAGGCCGTAGGTGCGGGTCCAGGCGCGCACGAGCATGTCGGAGGACGCCTTGGTCGAGCTGTAGGGAGAGGAGGGCTTGTACGGCGTCTCCTCGGTGAACTTGGCCGGATCGTCGAGCGCCAGGTCGCCGTAGACCTCGTCGGTGGAGACGTGGTGGTAGCGGATGTCGTATTTCCTCACGGCCTCCAGCAGGCGGAAGGTGCCCTCGACGTTGGTGCGAAGGAACGGCTCCGGGTCGGCGATGGAGTTGTCGTTGTGGCTCTCGGCGGCGTAGTGCACGATGGCGTCGTGGCCCGGGACGATGCGGTCCAGCAGCGCGGCGTCGCAGATGTCGCCCACGACGAGTTCGACGCGGTCGGAGGGCAGCCCGGCGATGTTCTCGGGGTTGCCGGCGTAGGTCAGCTTGTCCAGGACGGTCACGTGCACGCCGGGGTGGTTGTCCACGACGTAGTGCACGAAGTTGCTGCCGATGAAGCCGCAGCCGCCCGTGACGATGATGTTCCTGGGCTCGAAGAGCTCTTCAGACATGTTTCTATCTCCCATTGGATCGGATTAGTACTCGCGCGGGCTGTTGACGATCTCGCCGGCGGCGACCTTCTTCAGGTGCTGCCCGTAGACCGACTTGCCGTAGGCCTTGGCGGCCTCCTCAAGCTCGGCGGTCGTGATCCAGCCGTTCTCCCAGGCGATCTCCTCGGGCACGGACACGGGCAAGTCCTGGGAGTGCTCCACGGCGCGGACGAACTCCGCCGCCTCGTGCAGGCTCTCCATGGTGCCGGTGTCGAGCCACGCGTAGCCGCGGCCCAGCGTCACCACGGACAGCGTCCCCTCCTCCAGGTACATCTGGTTGAGCGTGGTGATCTCCAGCTCGCCGCGGGCCGAGGGCCTGACCTCGTGGGCCTTGGCGGCCACGTCGCCCGGGTAGAAGTACAGGCCGGTGACGGCGTAGGAGCTCTTGGGCTCGGCGGGCTTCTCCTCGATGGAGACGGCCCTCCCCTCGCCGTCGAACTCCACGACACCGAAGCGCTCGGGGTCGTCCACGTGGTAGCCGAAGACCGTGGCGCGACCGGACTCTGCGTTCTGGACGGCGCGAGTCAGGTGGCGCGACAGGCCGTTGCCGTAGAAGATGTTGTCGCCGAGCACGAGGGCGCACGGCTCGCCGTTAATGAACTCCTCGCCGATGGTGAAGGCCTGCGCCAGGCCGTCCGGCGAGGGCTGCTCGGCGTAGGAGAGGTTCACGCCGTAGCGCGAGCCGTCCCCGAGCAGGCGCTCGAAGTTGGGGAGGTCCGTCGGGGTGGAGATGACCAGGATGTCCCGGATGCCCGCCAGCATGAGGGTGGACAGCGGGTAGTAGATCATGGGCTTGTCGTAGACCGGCAGCAGCTGCTTGGAGGTCACGAGCGTGAGCGGGTACAGGCGCGTGCCGGACCCGCCGGCGAGGATGATGCCTTTCATTGGCTATAACCTTTCTTTTCTTGCGGCCCTACGGCCGGCGCGGTTTCCGAGAAGGCGGGCGCAGCAGTCGAATCCAAAAGCGGCGAATTCCCGGATATTCCCCTCGTGCAGAAGCTGGCGGAAGACAGACTTAACGAGCCTTCCGCCCTCCCCGACCTCGGAGCTACAGGCAACGATTTCCCCGTTCGCCTCGAGGAAACGGCCGATTGCATAGTTCCGGCGATACTGCTCGGCTGGAGTGAGGTTATGCGAATGATGCACACAGGCGTCGGCAGCATATGCAACCGAGTATCCGGCGTTTACGGCCTTCGCGGCCATAAGCATGTCCTCACTCATATCCGTCTTTCCGAAACCGCCGAGCTCGATATATGCGCTGCGGCGGTACGCCGAGCACACGTCGGTGGCGAAATACGCCTTGATTCCCATGGTCACGACGTCGGCCTTAGAGCGAACGTTAGATTCAGGACCGTAGTTGAACTCACGGACGAGCTGTTCGAACCTACGAGCGTCATCCTTGGGAAGCTGGCGCCCGGATGAAACCACCACGCGGAAATCGTTAAGAATGGGGGCAATAAGGTTCTCAATGTAGAATTCGTCAGCGGGTACGGCATCCTGCGTCATAAAGCAGACGATATCCCCAATGGATTCCCTAAGCGCCATATCGCGAGTGAGACCGTGGTTGAATTCGGAACGCTCGATACTGATCAAGCGAACCCACTCAAACGTCTTAACGATATCGACCGTACGGTCGGAGGAGCTCGAATCGACGACAATAACCTCATCAGGACGACGGGTCTGGCGATATATGCGGTTGAGCAGCCCCTCGATATCGCCCTCAGCATTGAGAGTCGGAATCACAAGGGAAACCTTCGTCATCGCCCGGTCCTCCTTTTCCCGAACATGGCACCGAAGGTGCCCATGAAACATTTCCAGTCCATACGGAAGCAACGGTTCCGTACATAGTGGAGCTCGATCTTCTGCCGCATGCCGCTCTCAAATGTCGCGGCGTTGCGATCGGTGGCCTGCCACAAGCCCGTGATGCCCGGGGCGACGCTCAGCAGCTCATCCTTCTCCTCTTCGGTGAAGTGTTGATCGAGCTCGTCTCGCGTGATGGGGCGCGGGCCGATCACGGACAGGTCACCCTTGAGCACGTTGAGGAACTGCGGCACCTCATCGATGGAGCACTTGCGGATGAACTGGCCCACTTTGGTGATGCGCGGGTCGTTATCGACCTTGCGCTCCACCTCCCACTGGTGCAGCTGCTCGGGGCTCAGGTACTTCTGCACATCACCTGCATCAGAGACCATGCTGCGAAGCTTAAGCACGCGAATCACCCGGCCTCCCCTGCCCACGCGCTCCTGCGTGTAGACCGGGCAGCCCGGGGACTCCACGCAGATCGCGGCGCAGACACAGGCCATGGGAATCGCCAGCACCGCGGTGCATCCGGCGCTGAAGGCTATATCGAACGTTCTCTTGCATATGCGGTAGAAGAGGGTCCCCGTAGGTTTCCTAGGCATGGGCTAGCACCCCGCCAAGGGAAAAGTCTCGGGAGATGCCTCTAGCAGGCACCCCCCCCCCGTTATGATTTCGACGACCGTGAGCACCACGATCTTCAGGTCCGTGACCACGCCACGCTTGGCGATATACTCCAAATCACGGCGGACCATGCCGTCGAAGTCGGTGTCGTTGCGGTCCGTCACCTGCCACCAGCCGGTAATCCCGGGCTTGACGGCAAGGCGCTGCAGGTCGTACTCGGTGTACTCCGCGACCTCGTTCGGCAGCGGCGGACGCGGGCCCACAACGGACATCTGGCCCAGGAACACGTTCAGGAACTGGGGAAACTCGTCGATGGAGTGCTTGCGGATGAACTTCCCGATCTTGGTGACGCGCGGATCATTCTTCATCTTGAACATGGCGCCAGCGATCTCGTTCTGTTCCTTGAGCTCGGCGAGGCGCTCGTCGGCATCCCTGTACATGCTGCGGAACTTCCACATGCGGAACGTTGTCAGGCTGCCGTCGGGGCGGGTCTTCCCTACTCGGATTTGGCTGTAAAAGGGGTTGCCCTCGCTCTCCAGGCGGATAGCGGCGGCAAGAATCAGACCAGGGATAGCGATGGCAGCGAGTACGACACCGCTGAACACGATGTCGAACGCGCGCTTGGCGGCACGGTAGGCCAGGCGTGAACGGTCCCAATCCATGATGGATTGCATAGCCTTGTAGCGGTCGGCGCTCTCGCGTCGGCCCATGGCCTGAGCAATCAGCGCCGCCCCCGCAGGCGCATTACTCTCTGTTACTTCTTTAGCAGCCACAGTCAAACTTATGTCCCCGTTCCCCAGGGATCCCCCAATCGGTAAATTCAAAAATGCGAACGAATAGCTGGTGCAACGTCTCCCTTACGTTTTGCTGGGGACATCGAGCGGCAGCAGCTCCCTAAATGTAGAGTCACCCTCGCCCACGTCTACCAGGCACCAGCGCTTATGACGGTCGATCTTCTTTACACGGGCCTCTTGCCCCACCAAGGGACCCTGCTCTATGTGCAAGACGCCGTCTTCTATGCGCGCAACGCTATTGCGCACCACGCCGTCGTCGTCCAGCACGCTGCGGTACCAATCCTGCGCATCATCCGGCATGGGCATGTACGCCCGCTCCCTACTGCCGGCGATGCGACAGCCAAAGCTCAGCTGGGCCAAGGCCCTATCGAGCGCAGAAGCATCGTGCGTGGCGACGAAGAAATATTCCTTGTACATGGGTTTGGTTTGGAGCGACCAGGCGCCGTCCCGCTTAAACCAGAACTCCTTTTGCATCACAAAAGCGTCCTGCATAAGGTTGTGCGGGATAATGCGGCGGACCTTTTCGCAGGTCTCGCGCTCTTTTCCATTGGGGGTGTGGACCAGATACCAGCGGACGCGGCCGTGCTGGCTATTGGTGGTGGCGCCGTTAAAGGCACCGGGCAGCTGCTCTTGGCGCCGTGCCGTCTGCTCCATGTTCTCGCCCCCTTCTCTTGCTTTGCGGCGCACGCAAATGCAGGGGCGTTTAGAACAGGCTTCTCGCTCGCAGCTAGGCGCAGTCGCAAAAGTACAGGTTTTTGTATCTTTCGACACAGGCCATTATACGAGCAATTTGTTAACGTTTGCCCAGATTACGCAAAATGTACTGTTAGTAGGTACATCTCCTTGAATATCAACTTCATCCGAACACTTCCCAGATTCATCCGTACATGTACGGA
>JACXXQ010000758.1_pt1 | contig 14280 bp, 9 predicted proteins | sample 8621361 | NCBI WGS metagenome assembly JACXXQ01 (sample SAMN15503820, study PRJNA645414) | gut metagenome | isolation source: feces | host: Bos taurus | place: USA | collected 2016 | reverse complement strand
ATTTTCCTACATCAGGGGGTCTTTTGTCACTGTCCGTTTTTACTGGACCTGTTCATTTCCGGGGCGGGGCTTTTGCGTTTGAGAAAAAGGGGCCGGTCAGGGGGAGACGTAGTTCAGCGGGTTCACCTTCTGGCCGTTTTTGCGCACCTCAAAATGCAGGTGGTTGCCGGAGGAAAAGCCGGTGCTGCCCACGCCGCCGATGGTCTGGCCCTTTGTCACCGTCTGGCCGGCGCTCACCGCCAGCGTGCCCTCGGCCATGTGGGCGTATACGGTGGAGATGCCTTCCGAGTGGTTGATCAGGGCCCAATAGCCGTAGCTGGAGTTCCAGCCTGCCAGCAGCACGGTGCCGTCCGCCGCCGCCACAATGGGCGTGCCCTGGGGGGCGGGAATGTCGATGGCATAATGGGCGCTGCCGTAGATCACCTCACCAAAATGGGTGGACAGCTTGGAGTAGCCGGGCAGCGGCCAGGTCATGGAAAGGCCGGTGCTGGGCGCCTGCGTGGGCGCGGGCGACGGAGTGGGAGCCGGCGTGGGTGCGGGTGTGGGTTCCGGGGTGGGCTGGCTTTCGCCGCCCTCGCTGCCGTCGCCGGTTTCTCCGTTCCCGCCGTCCGGGGCCTGGGTGGCTTCCGGTGTGGGCTCGGGCGTGGGTTCCGGGGTCGGTTCGGGGGTCGGCTCCGGCGTGGGCGCCGGGGTGGGGGTGGCCTGCGCTTCCGCCTTGGCCAGCGCGTCCGCGATCTGCTGCTCCAGCTGGGCCTCGGCGGCCTGCAGCTCCTCCTTGCGCATCTCGTATTCCGCCTCGTAGGCGATCTGCTCGGCGGTGCCGGCGCTGATCTGGCTGTCCAGCTTCTGCACCTGGGCCTGGTATTCCTTGCGGGTTTCCTCCAGCTGCTGCTGGTTTTCGGCAGCGGTGGCCCGCTTGCCCTCCAGCTCGTCGCTCAGGTCCTGAATGGCCTGCTTCTGGGTTTGCAGCTCGGTGAGCAGGCTGTCGGTGTAGCTGCTCAGCTGCTGCAGGTTGGAGGGGAAGGTGAGCAGCTCATACAGGCTGTTGGCCTGCAGCAGCAGCGAGATGCCGCCGGAATCGCCCAGCTTCTGCATGGCCTGCAGCTGGGCCTTGTATTCCTCCATGGTCTCGTCGTAGCTCTGCTGGGTGGCGGCGATCTGCTCGGCGCACTGGGCGATCTGATCCTGAATGCCGGCCTGGGCGTCGCTCAGGCTGCTGATCTGGTTCAGCAGCATCTGGGCCTGCAGCTCGGCCTGGGCCTTGGCGTCCATGTCATCCTGCACGTCCTCGGCGGCCTGCTGGGCCTGATTCTGGGCCTGATCCACCTTGTTCTGCAGATCCTGGATGTCCTCTTCGGTCACCTCGTCCTGGGCAAAGGCCACCGAGCCTGCCAGCAGCACGGCGGCGGTGAAGGCCGCGCCTGCGCGCAGCAGCCAATGCTTCCTCATATCAAATCCCTCCTTTTGAGTGGGTTAATAATGTGAAAATTAAATTATTCTATCATTTTAATCATACACCGTGAAGGGGGAGTTTGTCCCGTAAAAAAGATTGAAAAAAGTGTGAAAAAGCCCCCGGCATACCAAGGGGCATGCCGGGGGCAGCGGGACCGGGGGAATGGCCCCGGAAAAATTACTCGATGATGCTCTTACCGGTCATCTCTTCCGGCTGGGGCAGGCCCATCAGCTTGAGCATGGTGGGAGCGATGTCCGCCAGAACGCCGCCCTCGCGCAGCTTCACATCGCCGGCGCCGGCCACCAGGAAGGGAACCGGGTTGGTGGTGTGAGCGGTGAAGGGAGCGCCATCGGGCTCGCACATCTGGTCGGCGTTGCCGTGGTCGGCGGTCAGCAGAACCTGACCACCGGCGGCCAGAACCGCGTCGATGACCTTGCCGGCGCAGGTGTCCACAGCCTCAACGGCCTTCACAGCGGCCTCGAAGATGCCGGTGTGACCGACCATGTCGCAGTTGGCGAAGTTCAGGATGATCACGTCGTACTTGCCGCTCTCGATGCGCTTGACGCACTCGTCGGCAACCTCGAAGGCGCTCATCTCGGGCTGCAGGTCGTAGGTGGCAACCTTGGGGCTGGCGATCAGGGCGCGATCCTCGCCCTCGAAGGGAGCCTCCACGCCGCCGTTGAAGAAGAAGGTCACATGGGCGTACTTCTCGGTTTCAGCGATGCGCAGCTGGGTCTTGCCGCACTTGGCCAGGTACTCGCCCATCACGTTGGTCAGGCTCTGGGGCTTGAAGGCCACCTCCACGTTGGGCATGGTGGCGTCGTACTGGGTGAAGCAGACGTAGTTCACGGCAAAGCGGCCGTTCTTGCGCTCGAAGCCGGTGAAGGCGTCGTCCACGAAGGTACGGGTGATCTCACGGGCACGGTCGGGGCGGAAGTTGAAGAAGATCACGGTGTCGCCCTCGGATACGCGGCCGCCCTCGCAGGTCACGGCGGGTACCACGAACTCGTCGGTCACGCCCTCGGCGTAGCTGTTTGCCATCACCTCAGCGGGGGTGCCCTTCACGCCCTCGCCGTAAACGAAGGCAGCGTAGGCCTTCTCCACACGATCCCAGCGGTTGTCGCGGTCCATGGCGTAGTAACGGCCGGAGATGGAAGCGATCTTGCCCACGCCCAGCTCGTCCAGCTTTGCCTGCAGCTCGTCGATGTAGCCCTTGCCGGAATCGGGGGGAACGTCGCGGCCGTCCATGATGGCATGAACGTAAACTTCCTTGGCGCCCATATCCTTGGCCATGTCCAGCAGACCGAACAGGTGCTGGATGTGGCTGTGCACGCCGCCGGCAGACAGCAGGCCCATCAGGTGGATGGCCTTGCCGTTCTCGATGGCAGCCTTCATGGCGTTCACAATGGCCTCGTTGGAGCGGATGGAACCGTCCTGGATGGCCTTGGTGATGCGGGTCAGCTCCTGGTACACGATGCGGCCGGCGCCGATGTTGGTGTGACCAACCTCGCTGTTGCCCATCTGGCCGTCGGGCAGGCCAACGTCCATGCCGGAGGCACCGATGGTGGTGTAGGGGCAGGTGGCGAACAGCTTGTCCAGATTGGGGGTTTTGGCGGCGACGATGGCGTTGCCCTCGGTCTTGTTGGGCACCCAGCCGAAGCCGTCCAGAATGCAGAGCATCAGGGGTTTCTTAGACATAATGGATTACTCCTTATCAGTTAAAACAAAATGAAACGCGCCGCCCGGCCCACCGGGCGAAAGGCGGCGCGTTATGACAAAGGTTAGCGGTAATTTTTGAAAAAATTACTTGCTGGCAGCGCCCTACAGCAGCAAGGCTGCGGGGTGCACGGCTTTGCGCCAGCTACTGCGCGAAGGCGCAAAGGGCCAGCAAAGCCCCGCCGTTGCGGCGCGGGGGTTCGATGCCCCCGTGACGCAAAGACTCTTTCGGGGAGATTACTTGCTGGCAGCAGCCACGATGGTGGCGAAGGCGTCGGCCTTCAGGGAAGCGCCGCCGATCAGGCCGCCGTCAACGTCGGGCTTGCCCAGCAGCTCTTCGGCGTTGCCGGCGTTCATGCTGCCGCCGTACTGAACGGTGGTAGCCTTGGCAACGGCCTCGCCGTACACTTCGCCCAGAACCTTACGGATGGCAGCGCAGACTTCCTGAGCCTGATCGCTGGTGGCAGTCTTGCCGGTGCCGATGGCCCAAACGGGCTCGTAGGCGATGACCACATTGGCCATCTGCTCGGCGGTTACGCCGTTCAGGGCGATCTTGGTCTGCATGCGAACCAGCTCTTCGGTCACGCCCTGCTCGCGCTGGGTCAGGTTCTCGCCCACGCATACCAGCACCTTCAGGCCGGCGTTCAGAGCAGCCAGAGTGCGCTTGTTCACGGTCTCGTCGGTCTCAGCGAAGTACTGACGGCGCTCGGAGTGGCCGGTGATCACATACTCAACGCCCAGGTCAACCAGCATGTCGGCGCTGATCTCGCCGGTGAACGCGCCGCTCTTCTCGAAGTGCACGTTCTCGGCGCCCACATGGATGTTGGTGCCCTTGGTCTTTTCCACAGCGGTGGCCAGGGTGGTGAAGGGGGTGCAGATGACAACTTCGCAGTCAGCGTCCTTCACAGCGGGGATCAGAGCGTCGATCAGCTCCACAGCCTCGGTGGCGGTCTTGTTCATCTTCCAGTTGCCGGCGATGATCGCCTTGCGGTTTGCTTTATCCATGGTGAAATTCCTCACTTTGTTTCAGATTATGTGGGCAGCGCCGCACAATTCGGGCGGGCGCCTGCTCAATACACCGGAAAAGGCCCCAGCCGCCCGGCCAAAGGGGGCGACTGAGGCTTTGGGTTTTAGAACTCAGGCGTTCTGGATGCAGGCGATGCCGGGCAGCTCCTTGCCTTCCAGGTACTCCAGAGAAGCACCGCCGCCGGTGGAGATGTGGGTCATCTTGTCGGCGAAGCCCAGCTGCATCACGGCAGCAGCGCTGTCACCGCCGCCAATCACGGTGGTGGCGTCGGACTCGGCCATGGCCTTGGCAACGGCCAGGGTGCCGGCAGCCAGGGTGGGGTTCTCGAACACGCCCATGGGGCCGTTCCATACAACGGTCTTGCTGGCCTTCACGGCGTCAGCAAACAGCTTCTCGGTCTCGGGTCCGATGTCCAGGCCCATCATGCCGGCAGGCATGGCGTCGGCAGCAACCATCTGAACCTCGATGGGAGCGTCGATGGGATCGGGGAAGGAAGCGGCAACAGCGGTGTCCACAGGCAGCAGCAGCTTTACGCCCTTCTCCTCGGCCTTCTTCATCATTTCCTTGCAGTAGTCCAGCTTCTCGTTGTCCACCAGGCTGGTGCCAACCTCGTAGCCCTTGGCAGCCAGGAAGGTGTAGGCCATGCCGCCGCCGATGATCAGGGTGTCCACCTTCTCCAGCAGGTTGCTGATCACGTTCAGCTTGTCGGCAACCTTGGCGCCGCCCAGGATGGCGGTGAAGGGACGAACGGGATCGTTCACGGCGTTGCCCAGGTAGCGGATCTCCTTCTCCATCAGGTAGCCAACAGCGGTGTCCTTGATGTAGTCGGTCACGCCGGCGGTGGAGCAGTGAGCGCGGTGAGCAGAGCCGAAGGCGTCGTTCACATAGCAGTCAGCCAGGCTGGCCAGCTCTTCGCTGAACTCGGGCAGGTTCTTGGTCTCCTCCTTGCGGAAGCGGGTGTTCTGCAGCAGAACCACGTCGCCGTCCTTCATGGCGGCAACAGCGGCCTTGGCGTTCTCGCCCACAACGGTGTCGTCATTGGCGAACACCACGGGCTGGCCCAGCAGCTCGCTCAGGCGCACAGCCACGGGAGCCAGGCTGAACTTCTCTTCGGGGCCGTTCTTGGGCTTGCCCAGATGGCTGCACAGGATCACCTTGCCGCCATTCTCGATCAGCTTCTTGATGGTGGGCAGGGCGGCAACGATGCGGTTATCGTTGGTGATAACGCCCTCCTTCATGGGAACGTTGAAATCGCAGCGCACCAGAACGCGCTTGCCCTTAACGTCCAGTTCCTCAACGGTTTTTTTACCTAAGCCCATTGTTCTTTCTCCTCTCATTTTTGAAAGTATCCCAAAGGGAACGGCTGCCCGCGCCAACCGGTGCGGATAACCGCCTTGTCATACCTGCCCTTATTATAAACAACTTGGGCCGATTTCGCAAGTTTTTTCCTGTTACTCTTTTAACGAAATACGCCCTTTTCCTGCACAAAAATCTGGGCGGTATGCGCTTTTTTGTAAAAAAACGGGAAAGAAGCGGAAAAGGCAAAAATCGTGAAAAGAATTGGCAAACCCGCGCCGGGGCCCGGCAAATGTGATACAATAAAAATATAAGGGCGTGCGGGGCCGCCGGCTTTGCCGCGCCCGAACGCTGCTGGTTCACCGCCCGCCGCGCCCACGCGGCAGAAGGCGGGGTTTTTGGGAAATACAAAGGAGGCAATGTGTATGCCGGGTCTTGTGACTCACTGTGTGTTCGGCGCCCGAACGCTGGCCCGCCTGCCGGACTGCGGGGCAAAGCGGGCGGCGAGGCAGCATTCCCGGGCGTTTTTCCTGGGCTGCCAGGGGCCGGATCTGTTCACCTATAACTTTTTGCGGCTGGCCTTTTCCAACCACCGGAATCTGGGGGCCTACCTGCACAACCACCGGGTGAAGGCGCTGTTTCTGCAGATGTTCGCCTGCCTGCCGGAGCAAGAACCCGAGCGGGGGGTCTGCCTTGCCTATCTGGCGGGGGCCTACTGCCACTATGTGTGCGACAGTGTGTGCCACACCTTTGTGTACGCCCGCACCGGCTACGACCCCGCCCACAAGAGCGCCCGCTATTACGGCCGCCACGCCGCGCTGGAAAGCGACATCGACGCCTGGTACATGGCCCGGTGCGGTTACAGCTACACCCGGCTGCGGCAGGAGCAGGTGTTCCGGCTCAGCGAGGCGGAAAGCCAGCTGATCAGCAAGTATCTGGCGCGGGTTTTGCAGGGCACGCTGGGGGATCTGTTCCCGGTGCGCTCGCCCTTCCGCCCGGCCTTTGTGCGCCGGGCCATGGTGATGGCTTCGTTTGAATCCAGCCTGCTGCACGACCCGGGCGCCCAGCGGCGGCAGATGGTGGAAAAATTCGAGAACCGGGTGATGAAGTTCCCGCTGCTTTCGGCCAAGTTCATCACCGACGCGCCCAGCAGCATGCCGGACCCCATGAACCTGGCCCACGCTGCCTGGCGGGATCCCTGGAAGCCCCAGCGCCTGTTCACCGACAGCTTCGACGAGCTGTTCTGCAAGGGGCTGCGGCTGGCGGTGTGGCTTGTGCCCCAGATGGACGACCCGGTGCGCTTTCTGATGATGACCGGCGACACCAACTATCACGACGACCGGGTGCTGGCTGCCAATTTCCAGCGGCTGGAGCGTGCGGTGGCGGCCGGTCAGGCCGGAGCGCCCGCCCCGGCCCCGGCGGCGCAGCACGCCCGCTGAACCCCATTTTCAGCTGCAATGCCCCCTCCGCACCCCGGAGGGGGCACTTTTTTGCCCTTTTGACCGCAGGATTATTAAGAAAAGGCAAAAAAATTTGAAAAACAGATGAAAACCGCAAAAAAGCCCCCACAGAACGGATCAAACGCTGTATAATATCTGCGCGGCAGATGCCCCTGAGGGAGGGGCGCCGAACAGCAGGAATAAAACAGAATAAGAAAAATGAGAAAGAGGATTGCACCATGAAAAAGAAGATCCTTGTGGGGGCGGCGATTCTGGTCGTGCTGGCCGCGGTGATTCTCACCGGCGTGCTGGTGGTCTCCAGGTATCTGGTGGGCGGCGAAAAGCGCGCCCGGGACAAATGGGAGATCGAGACCGGCACCTACACCTTCACCGACGACGAGATCAACGTGCAGATGTATCGCCAGCCGGTGGAAGCCAGCATCGAGGTGGCCCAGATTCTGCCCGGCGAATACGAGCAGGAGGGTTTTACATACTACGATGAAGAGGTGCAGCAGCGGCTGGCCCAGAGCCTGATGACCATGATGGCCCGGGGCGGCTACACCATGGACGCCCCGCTGGCGGTGCTGAACCCCTTCGGCACCGGGTCGAACGGGCTGTATCTTTACTTCACCACCGACTACAACTGCCAGATCCGCTACACCGTCACCACCGACGATGAGAGCATCCCCGCCTACACCGCAACCGCCAATTCCGCCGAGGAGTTCGGCAAGGTGCAGGAATTTCTGCTCATCGGCCTTGTGCCCGGGCAGGAAAATCAGGTGACGCTGGAGGCGGTGAACCGGCAGGGCGAAGTGAAGCAGAGCTTCACCTTCACCATCCAGATGCCCGAAACCACCTCCGGCCACCCGAACCGGCTGGAGGCCACCGAGGGCGAAAGCACCGCCGAAATGAGCGACGGCCTTTTCTACGCCATGGGCCTGAGCGACTACTACGGCTACACCTTCTTCTTTGACAACGACGGCATCCTGCGCTACGAAATGCTGCTGGATGGCTACCATTCCGACCGCATCCTCAGCCTGGACGACCAGATTCTGGCCTGCGTGGGCAGCAACAAGATCGCCCGCATCAGCCGCATCGGCCAGGTGCTGCAGGTGTATGATCTGGGCCGCTTCGAGCTGCATCACGACTTCAACTGGGGCCCGGACGGCGAGCTGGTGGCCCTGGCCACCAACACCGAGGGCGAAACGGTGGAGGATCAGCTGATCGCCATTGATATGGAATCCGGCGAGGTGACCCTGCTGGTGGATTTCAGCGCCCTGATGAACGACTATTTCGTGACCACAGAAAAGGTATCGGCCAACAGCTCCTTCTTCTGGCAGGCGGGCCTGTGGGACTGGCTGCACCTGAACTCGGTGCAGTATCTGGAAGAGGAGGACGCGGTGGTGGTCAGCTCCCGCGAGACCTCCACCATCCTCAAGGTGAAGAACGTGCACGAGGAGCCGGCCATCGACTGGATGATCGGTGACGAGGCCTTCTGGCAGGGCACCGGGTTTGCCCAGTACAGCCTGACCAGAGAGGGCGACTTCACCCCCCCAGTACGGCCAGCACGACGTGACCGTGATCTACGACGAAAGCCTGCCCGAGGGCCAGTATTACCTGCGCATGTTCGACAACAACTACTGGGCCAACAGCACCCGCACCGGCTATACCCCCAGTTTGCCGGATACGGTGGGGCAGGCCCTCACCGAGGACGAGAGCATCGTGAGCCATGTGTACTATTATCTGGTGGACGAGAACGCCGGCACCTTCCAGCTGGCCTGGTCCTTCGATGTGCCCTATTCCAGCGTGGTGTCCAACGTGCAGCTGCTGGAGGGCGGCAACTATGTGGTGAACAGCGGCGTGCCCCAGGTCTACGGCGAGTATGACGCCGAGGGCAACCTGATCCGCCAGTTCCAGTACCACAGCATGATGAACGGCTACCGGGTGATGAAGGACGACTTTATCGGCTGCTGGTTCCGTTAAAGGCAACGATAAAAACACAGAGCGCGGCCCCGCATCCGGAATGTTTCCGGGCGCGGGGCCGCGCTGTTTTGTTTTGCAAAGGGCCGGTCAGCTCCAGCGTTCGCGCAGTTTTTCAGCGGCCAGCCAGCCCAGCCCCAGCGCGATGACCAGAGCGCCAAGGCCGGCCCAGACATCCGCCCGGCGGGCAAGCCCGGTGATGTGGAACAGGGGATAAAACCCCACCCACCGCAGGCCGGAAAGCCCGCTCAGCGCCAGCAGCGGCGGCAGGCAGAAGGCGATGCTACCCACGAACATGGCCCCCAGCGTGTTGCCCATGTATTCGGAAAGGGCCATCAGAAGCAGCATCATGCAAAGGCAGGCGGCCAGCCGGGCCAGCACCCCGAACACCAGCAGGTCGGAAAGGCTGACCCCGGCGGGAATGGCCGCGTAATCCGTAAGGCTCATGGCCGGGGCGAAGGGCCGGCAGAGGCCGTAGTCCCGCAGCACCACCACAAAGCGGGGCAGGCAGGTGAACAGGCAGACCAGCGCCGCGCCCAGCGCCCCCACCGCCAGCTTGCGGCGCAGGGTATACCGGCGGCCCAGAGGCGTGGCCATCACCACCCGCTTCATGCCGCCCCTGTGCTCAAAGGCGAACAATCCAGCAAAACAAATACAGCTCACAAGCCCTGCCGTCAGGGTATCCCGCAGGTCACTTTCTCCACTGAAGCCAAACAGCTTTTTCCATCCGCTCTCATAGACCAGCTGCGCTTTTGGATTTTCCTTGATGTAGGAAAGATTGCCGTATTGGATACGCTGGAATACACTCATTTTCTGCTGCAAGCCATAATATGCGCCCATCTGGGCCTGATAGGCTTCACTGGTGATTTTGCCGGATTGCAACGCCTGGTCCAGCTGGCGGATGGGTTCGAACTCCTCGTTCATGGTGAGCAGTTTCTGGTAAGTCTCTTCCGTATAAGGCCCGGCAAGCTGCTTCATGTACCAAGCATAATAGATTTCCTCCGCGTCGATGTAGCTCTCGGTAGTGGCAGTCTGCCAGGTCTGATACCCGGCAAAGACCAGCAGCACCACCGCCGCACCACAGAGCAAAAATAGCTTGCGACTCTCCTGTCGCAGTACTGTGGTGGGCTTTGTTTTCGCCGCTTTTCTTCGCAATCCCGCAAAGGCCGGAGCCGCCAGCAGCTGCCCCCGGCAGAAGAGCAAACAGACGCTACCCGCCAGAAGGATGCCGTAGAGGATCGCCGCCAGCCATTCCACCAGCGGCAGACCGACTGGCGTGTCGAACCAGTAGAGGTTCCGATAGTTGCCCAGCAACTCATTGGTACGAAGCAGGCTGACCATATTCGCATATTTGATCACATTCAGGCGGCTGGTGGCGGGAATAGTTTCCCGGATGAGCCACTGGGCGGCGGGAAGAGCCAGCGCACCGCACCAGCCTACAAAGGCTCGCCGGGCCCACAAAGCCGCCAGCATCACCCACAGGCCCATCACAAAGGCCCCGGCCCACTTGGCCAGCAGAAACAGCACCAGATATTGCCCCACCGTGATCTGCATGGTGCAGCGCATCAGCGCGGGCACGCTCTGGATGCTGCGGCTCAGCGGCCCAAGGCCGAAGGTAAGGCCGCAATAGGCAAGGTTCACCCCGTACAAAAGCAGCAGCACCGCCAGCAGGCTCACCGCCAGCGCTCCCAGCTTTGCCAGCGCGGTGTGCAGCCGCCCGCCGGGCATGCTGCGCACCAGATGCAGCATGCCGCTGTCCCGCTCGTGGCGCAGCAGCAGGCTTGCCACCAGCAACATGGCCGCCAGCAAGATCAGGTCGGTAAACTGGTAGTCCAGCGCAGTGAACAGACCCTTCTGGGGAGCATACTGAATGGTCACATCCCCCATCCCCGCATACACCGCAGCGGTCTTGTCGATATTCGCCCGGTCATAACCGCTTTTGCCATTATTGAAGATGGAAATGCCGGAAAGCTGTTTTGCCCTGGCCTGCACATCTTCCAGGAACTGGGGGTAGCCCGCCACCGTGTCCAGTTCTTCTTTTATCTGACTGAGAAGCCGATAATCCATCCTCAAATCGCCGGTATAAAGGTCATAGGTTTTGTCTTTATAGGCCTGTTCATATTGATTAAAAAGGTCGGCATATTCCTGCCGCACATCCATCCCCAAAAAGGCCCCACTTGCCTGATAGGAAAGAATCTGGTCAATCTGTAAAACGCCGTACACAAGGTCCAGCTTTTCGTTGATGAAATCCTGCTGGGCGGCGGTGTCCAGCCCGGCCAGATCCCGGGCCACGGCGCGCCAGGCGGCGGGCCGGGCGCTGTTTTCTCCGGGGCGGGTGCCGGTGTAGAGCAGAAACAGGTTGGCGGCAGCCAGCACCGCCAGACACAGCGCAAAGATACGCTGCCCCCAGACCTTGCGCAGCTCGGCAAGAAGCAGCCTCATTTGCCATCCTCCTCACCGAACACCGCCAAGTACACCGCTTCCAGATTCTGGCCCGGCGCGTAGGTTTCGATCAGGCGCTCCACCGGGGCCTTGTCCACCAGTTTGCCGTTTTTCAAAAGCAGAATTTCGGTGGCTACCGTTTCCACATCACTCACCACATGGGTGGCCACCAGAATAATTCGATCTTTGGCCATCTCTGCCAGCAGTTCCCGCAGCCGCACCCGCTCCTTCGGGTCCAGCCCGGCGGTGGGCTCGTCCAGAATCAGCAGCTTCGGGTCGCCAAGCAGGGCGCTGGCTAACAAAAGCCGCTGCTTCATGCCGCCGGAATAGGCGGCAAGGCGTTTATCCAGCTCGTGGGAAAGGTTGACCCATTCGGCCACCTGCTCCACCTGCGCCGGAACGTCCCTGCTCGGAATCTCCTTTAAGGCGCACATATAGGCCAGAAAGCGGCGGCCGGTATAGCTGTCGTAAAGGCCCTGCTGCTGGGGCATGTAGCCCAGCACCCGGCGAAAGCGGATGTCCAGCGCGCGGGCGTTTTTGCCGCACCAGCGCACGGTGCCGCCGTCTGCCTTCAGGCTTCCGGTGATGATGTTGATCAGGGTGGACTTGCCCGCGCCGTTGGGGCCCAGAAGGCCGTAAAGGCCCGGGCCGAGGGAAAAGCTCACCCCGGCCAGGGCCTGTTTTTTTGTGGCGGGGCGGCCAAAAAGGCCGCCCCGAATCAGATAGCTTTTTTTCAGATTTTCCACCGCAAGGCAAGGGGCGGGATTCGTTTGCTGGGTCATGGATGGTTCACCTCAAATTAAGTAAGAATGTAGCGTTCCTTGAATTCTTACACTTCGTTACAGTTTTTCGCTTGGGATAGAATTTTCTTTTTTGCTTTCTCCCGGATAGAAGTATAAAATGAGCTGTACACTAAAACAGCATACAATTCTCGGTGGCGTTATAGAAGATTATTAGCCAGGGAAAGCAATTTCAGTGCCTTGTATCCCTTTCAAAAAGTCATCCTTGCTTATGATTGAATAGACGTTGTAATAGCTCAGCTCATTAATCAAGCCTTCTTTTTCCTGCCCCTTTAACGGTTGCTCGCTAGTGCGTATCTGGCAGATGATAGATTCCCCAAAATCGCCTACGATTGTGTGACTGTTTTCCTTTGTCTGCATATAACGCACACCTGTTAGATTGCCACTTTCGGAATCCAGAAGCGCAAGGACAATATTTTTTTGTGCATCGTCTAGTGTTAATGCAAACTGATCATCAAAAAGATAGACCAAACCATATAACGTTTCGCCTGGGGCGAGGGCGGGGGCGTCAAACTCTCGAGTTTCACCGGTCAGAAGATTTTCGTATCCCAAGCGGTTCGTTTTGGTGTCATATGTGCAGAAATAGTCTCCTTGTACATTACAATAGAATGTAACGTTATCAAACTGAGGGCCGAGGGTGTTGTCCTGCCAATGTTCCAGCGAAACATCGGAAGAGGAAAGGTCCACCTTGAAATACTGGTTCTGCTCATAATTGGAACACAGGTATATCAGGTTCGTACCCACCGCGCCCATCAAGGTGAAAACCTGCTTTTCCTGAGTGGGATATTCCAGCAAGATTTCCCTCTCGCCGCTCTGCGGGTCGATCTGCTCCAAGCGACGATGCCAGGTTCCAGTTTCATCTACTACATTAATCTCCATCAAAAGGGATGAACCATAGCCAAATACAGAACCTAGAAAATTTTCGCCATCCTGCAATTCCAGCACGGTTTTGCGATTGGTCCCATCCGGCTCTATCTGCATGAGATAGGGGCCATGGGACTGTATGGGAGTGTTCTGGAGAACATACAGATGACTGTCAAAGAAAAAAATGCCATAGCCATATTCTCCATTCATGGGCAGATAGGACGTACAGTCCGGAGAATCGTGGGTGCAATTGGGTGCTGCGCAAAGATAGGTCTCCTGCCGGGATTCTGCATCCACATAAAACAGATTCTCGCTACCAAGCTGAACCTGGCATACCGAATACAGCCCATCGGGAGAAACTGCATGCTGATTAACCATATCCAAATAGGCCACATGGGTGATGGGCGTTTCGTTACCAGAAGTGACTGCCGGGCCCCTCTCTGATTCTCTGGGAGTATGAATCCCACAGGCTGTCAGCGACGTAACGAACAAACACAGTACGCTTAATTTTACAATGATTGAAATTTTCATAGGATTCCTCTGTTAAATAGTATGCTGCAAGGCGAAACACCTGCGCAGTTCCGCCTTGCAGTTATAACTTAAATCATAATAGCAATAAATAATAGCAATAATCAGTTATCCCATACGGTATTGCTCGTAGTGGCCGAAAAATAGACTCTGGCTCCGGATGTATCGGAGGCATATCTGAGATATTGGCCAGCAAAGCTTCCGTATTTCAGTTCATATTGCGGAGAATCCCAACGGTTGATGGCGCTCAATGCTGAATCCTTGAAACTTGTTGCGTTATTCCATGTCCAAAGGATTGCACTGCCCGTGGAAGAACTTCTGTTCACTGCAAGCGACGGATTATCGGCAAAGCAAATAACAGTACCCGTTCTGCCTTCTAGCGTTTTTGTCCATTCGTGAAATTTCTGATCTATCCCCGGAGTTTTAACGTTCCACAGAATAAGATTCTTTCCTTTTGGATCAATGGTTACATTACTTCGATTGACGTTTAGCCAGTTATAGCTATAAGAACCCGATCTCATGGGTCGGTAACTGATATTATTATAATCTGCAAACGCCGAAGTTGCCATACCAACTGCCAGCGCACAAACCATACCCAGAGCAACGATTTTCTTTTTGAGATTCATACTGTAAAACCTCCTTTTGGTTTTTATGAAACAACCGCTGTTTTCCGCCGTGCCGCCCTGGCCGGGGGCGGTGCGGCGAAACGTCCCAAAAATCACCGGTGAGATTTTG
>JACXXQ010000757.1_pt1 | contig 14282 bp, 10 predicted proteins | sample 8621361 | NCBI WGS metagenome assembly JACXXQ01 (sample SAMN15503820, study PRJNA645414) | gut metagenome | isolation source: feces | host: Bos taurus | place: USA | collected 2016 | reverse complement strand
TGAAAACTTATCAGTCTGCTTTTGATGTTTTGACAGGCTATTCGGATCATGCACTGGCGGGTTTCCGGTCTGTGCGGACCGTAGACATGTCCATCGTGATCCGGATCTTCAAAATAAGCCATGACCAGTTGCGGGCGTTCTTCTTCCGGCATTCTCAGCAGTTCCACGACACGTGCCACCCTTTCAGCATAAGTGAGTCGGGGTGTTTGTGTATAACGCTCGTAATATGTCGGGTGTTGTCCCTGAATGGGGATATCCGATCCTACCCAGTACACCGTAGCCGTTTTTACACCCTGTTTTTGTGCGGTGATCCAGATAGGCTCTCCTCCGTAGAAGTAGGGATCGTCGCAAATGGACCTGTCACCCAGTGAATAGCGGCGCCGGGTCTGTTCGTCCCAGAAGGAGTTGGCAACTATTCCGTGATGGTCCGGGTAGAGTCCGGTAGCCAGGGTATAATGGTTGGGAAAGGTTTTCGAGGGAAAGGAGGGTTTCATGACAGCCTTGACTCCGTGAGCCGCCATGCTGTCAAGGAAAGGGGTAGAATACATTTCCGGGTAGTCCCAGCGGAAACCGTCCAGTGATACAATGACTGTATAGTGCTTGTCGCCTGCCTGCATACTTGTCAGAACAGTGATCAGGAGCAGGAAGGTCAGAAAGATTTTTTTCATAAGCTGGATTTTTTTGATGATACATAAAAAAGAATCCCTTCTTTTACCTGTCGGATCCGGCAGGTAAAAAGGAAAGGATTCTCATGGTCTGGCGATATGTAAGTTTTAGAAAGTGACTCTCAGGCCGACCTGTGCATGCCAGCGTGAACTGATGTCGCTCTTTTCTACTGTATTATTGCTGTTGAAAGTATAGCTGGCTGTACGTGTACCGTCTGCGGCAGTAGAGATAGACTGTACTGTCAGCGGAGTGACATTATAGGCTGATTCATAGGAAGCACCCCATTTCTTGTTCAGCATGTTGGCGAAGTTGATGATATCGAAGGTTACCTGAATTTTGCTTCCGCGTTCCTTCAGCCAGTAGATATCCTGAGCCAGATGCAGGTTGATCTCATGTTCCCAGGGACTGAGATTGGAGTTGCGTTCTGCAAATTGGCCGCGGTGGTTCTTGGCATAGCTGTCATTTTCAATCCATTGCTTGAATGCCTGACGTCCTTCTTCCGCAGTCATGACCACTTCTCCGTTGTTGGTCAGGTCGACAAAATTCATCTTGCCAAGTTCTTCGTCTGTAGGGATATACAGCAGTGAGTTACCGTTGAAACCATCACCGTTGAAGTCCGTGTTGATAGATGGTTCGTTGGTAGTCAGACTGTAACGGCTTCCGGAGAATCCGTTGTAGATGACGGAGATGGTGGTAGCCATGCGTCCGTTCAGATACTTCGGAGTGGTATACGAAGCCTGCAACATCACGCGGTGAGGAATATCAAACTTGGAGAATCCCAGTTCGTTTTCAGAGTTCGTGTCGCGTGAGTAGTTGTATTTCCAGTTGGAGTAAGCCACGGATGAAGTTCCGTCGTTAACTGATTTGGCATGTCCGAAAGAGTAAGATCCCGACAAATCCAGACCAAAATTGAAATGTTTCTCCAGCAGGGCTGAAAGTGCGTAGGTGTAACCCTTGTTGGTATTTCTCAGATTGATGATGCTGTAGTAGTCGCTGGTCTGGCTGGAGTAGTAGGGAGCAGTAGATGCTTCCACACCGGGGACTGCATAGATTTTCTCACCGTTGTTCTTGATGGCCAGGTTTTCAAAGAATACATTGTTCAGCGTCTTTGAATAGATACCCTCGATGGTCATTTTGACATCTCCCGGCAGCCGCTGTTCCCAGGCCAGGTTGGCACGCAATACCTGCGGATATTTGAAATCTTCCGATACAGTTACGATATCCGGTTTTGAAGCCGAACCGCTCATGGATTGCAGGGCTCCCATCGGATTGTCGGCATATTCACCCAATGACGGTGCGTATTGGATGACATTGCCTTGCTCGTCTGTCACCTGATTGATGGTTGTTCCTTTCTGTTCCATACCCGTGTTGTTGAAGGCATTGCACAGCCAGACGAAGGGTACGCGACCGGTGAACAGTCCCAGTCCGCCCCGGATCAGGGTATTGTGTGACTCATCGGTATACCAGCGGAAACCTACACGGGGTGATACCATCAGCTTGGCACTTGGAGTTACTCCTATACGTGCTTCCAGTCCCTGAGATGCCGCATACTCGTTGAAGGCCGTGTTTTCAGTTGGGCTGTTGAACAGCAGAGGAATATCGAAACGGATACCGTAGGTAAGTTCAAACTGGCGGCTGATGTCCCATTTGTCCTGAGCATAGAATCCGAATTGTCCAGCCTTCATCAGTGGGGCGTATTTTAAGTCGCCGCCGGTCAGTTCCGGATCAGTGTATTTATAGGAGAATTTATAGGGCTGGTCATTCAGGAAGTCATCCAGAGAACGGAAATACCAGGCACCGTTGGAACCCTGGATAAACAGGTTCTTCATCCGGTAAATTTCATTGTGGGTACCGAAGGTCAGGGTGTGATTGCCTTTGTACCATGACAGGTTGTCTTCGAATGTGTAGATATCCTGATCCAGTGAGTTGGCACCAGAAGAAAATTCTGTACCGATGTTGACTCCTACGTTGTTGGTACTGATGCCTGAACTGATCTGTATGGTCGGTGCATTGTAGGCAATGTCGCGGTGGTCGCGCACGTAGCTGGCAGATGCACGCAGTTCGTTGTAGAGTGATTCACCCAGATGTGAGTTCAGTTCGGCTACGATGGAGTTGGTTTTGTTGTTCATCCGGTAGCCGCTGTTGTTGAAGTAGTAGGTGGTTGAACTGGGCGAATAGTTGTCGTCGTACGAATCGTTGTGCTGGTAGCGCAGAGCCAGCTTGTGGTTCTGGTTGATGTTCCAGTCGATACGTGCCAGTACGCCGAACGACTTGTTTTCCACATCCCGTTGTCCGAATGCTTCCTTTTGTCCGGTGTATTGTTCGTATTTGTCTGCAATTTGCTGAGCCATGTCCTCTGTCAGGTATTTGCTGGTATAACCCGGATAGACACTGGCGGGATAGACTTCCGACTTGTGTTCCAGACTCACGAAATAGAACAGTTTGTTCTTGATGATGGCACCTCCCAGGGTACCTCCGAAAGTACGTGTTGTCTGTTCCGACATCGGACTTTTGGCATAGTCACGGATGGCACTGTACTTGCCATACAGGTTCTCATTGGTGAGGTAAGTGTAGGCACTGGCTTGCAGTTTGTTCGTTCCCTGCTTGGTGATGGCGTTGATACCTCCTCCGGTAAATCCGCTCTGACGCACATCGAAAGGAGCTACTACGACCTGGATTTCCTGGATCGCATCCATAGAGATAGGATTGGCTCCAGTCTGTCCGCCGTTTGTTCCCGATGCAGACAGACCGAATACATCATTGCTCACCGTACCGTCAATCTGGAAGCTGTTGTAGCGGTTGTTCGAACCGGCAAAAGTGATACCTCCGTTCTTTGAAGTCATGGCCATCGGCATGTTTTTGACAATGTCATACAGGTTGCGGTCTACGGTCGGGGTATTGGTGATTTTTGCACTTGAGAAGTTTTGTGAAGCTCCGGCGTCAGTCTTTGCATCTGCCACGATTTCCACTTCGTCCAGCAATTCTGCACTGGGTTTCAGATTGCAGTCCAGACTGAAAGTGTTACCTAATTCAAGTTGGATGCCTGTATAAATTGATTTTTTATATCCTACATAGGATATTTCAATTTTATACGGGCCTCCGGTACGCATACCTTGAATTGTATACCGTCCGTCGATGTTGGTTATGGCACCATAAAGGGTCCCGGAAGGCTCATGCAGAGCCGTTACGGTAGCACCGATAACCGGTTCATGATTCTCGTCCGTCACCATTCCGCTGATGGCTGAGGTTGTCGTCTGTGCATTGACACAAATGGCTGTGAAGGAAGCCAGTGTCGCCAGCATAAATTTAGAATAACTCATACTTTAGAAAGTTAAATAATACCAATAATAAAGTTTCTTTTAGTATCCTGAACTCCTTTGCAAAAGTAGAATAGGTGTGTTGCATTTTTATTTCAAAAAAATTGCGCTTGTATGAAAAGCAAGAAGCGCATCAAAACCCTCTGAGGGGGCTTTGATACGCTTCTGATATTTGTATTGGGTGTGTAGCCTTAGCTGCGGCTCACTTCCAGACCTTTGTCTGACAGACTCATTTCTACGAAACGGGCCAGGCTGTTAGGCGGATTCTGCTGCAGGATCTGACGGATGCGTACGGCTGCTTCCGGATCCTTGGCTACCATGTAGAGATAACCGCCACCACCGGCTCCCGGCAGTTTGTAACCCAGACACAGATCGTCAACCTGACCGGTCAGTGCAGCTACGGCCGGCGGATTGGTTCCTGCATCCAGCAGCTGGTTCTGCTGCCAGGTCTTGCGGATCAGTCGTCCGGTAGCTTCGAAGTCGTTGCGTTGGATAGCGTCGTAGAGATCCAGAGCATGCTGTTTCATTTCACCCAGCAGTTGCAGGTGTGAAGTGGAGTTCAGGAACATGCCGCGTACGATTTCTGCCAGAATGCCTTTGGCCGTACGGGTAATGCCGGTATAATAAAGCAGGTGACACTTGCTGTATTCCGGGTCGGTAAACAGATGTTCCGGCAACCAGCGTACAGACGGATTCTGTGCCCATCCCGACTGTGTCTGAAGCAGTTTTACACCCTGCAGCACACCTCCGTACTGATCCTGCCATCCGCCGCCGGTAGTCAGCAGCTGTTCCAGAATCAGCGTGCGGTTGCATACTTCGTGCTTGTCCCAGTTCAGTCCGCAGAAGTCGTTGACTGCTCCCAGTACCGTCGAAGCCAGGATGGAGCTTGTGCCCAGTCCTGAACCTGCCGGAATAGCCGACAGGAGAGTAACTTCGATACCTGCACCGAATGCTTTCAGCTGTTCTTCCAGAGATGCATAATGTTCCGTACTGAAATCCGGGTGGAAACCGGCCAGTACCAGTGCTGCCTTAGGAATGGAGAAGGGTGAACCTACTTTGTTGAATCCTGCCAGTTCTTCGTAAGTATGGATGATTTCAATGGCTCCCAGGTCAATGGAACGCAGTACCACCTGATACTCCTTGCTGGGTTTCACGTACACTTGCAACGGGGGCTGTCCGTTCAGTTCGATGGCCAGGTTCACCACGTTTCCACCTTCCATCAGACTGTAGGGCGGGGTGTCTGTCCATCCGCCTGCCAGGTCGATACGTACCGGGCTTCGTCCCCAGACAATCTGGTCGGCATAGACCGACATGCGGGGATGCTGGCGTTTGTTGACGGTAGCGGTCAGTCCTTCACGCATCAGACGGAATGCCAGATCTTCCTGTTCCTTGCCGTCCTGTCCTTTCAGAGTCAGGGTACGTGAACGGAACATTGCGTCACTGATGCGGGTCATCAGCGGAGCGGTTTCCGGCAGTGGAGCCGGCTGTTCCAGACCTTCTGCTGCATACGCTTCCGCAGCTTCCTGCAGGTTCAGCTGATAGAACACACTCTGTTCCCAGTTGCGTGCCAGTGCGTTCCAGCTGTCTTTCCGGAATGCCTCACGCTGGGCAGTCAGCCGTCTCAGGTTGGCATAAGCAGAGATTTCGTCGGCCGAAACCTTTCTGGCTTCTTCCCATACCTTCCGTCCGGCTTCCAGTTCCGGTTCCGAAGTCATCCATCGCAGGGCGAGACCCAGCTGTTCCGTGTCCTTGCATACCGGGAAGATCCGTGCTGCCTGCAGGTCGTGATTCTGTTCGATATCGGCCGCATTCAGCTGACGGGCTGCCAGCCATTCTCCGGCGGGACGTCCCTGATACATCACGTCCGGATTGTCGAGCGCTCCCTTGAAGGCATCGTTGAATCCGTACGGACGTGCCACGTAGTCACTCTCTCCGAAAGGAACGACGTCGATACAGACTCCCTCCGGCACGTTCAGTGTCCAGTCGTTCATCGGTACTCCCGTGATGATATTGCGGTTGTGAAGCGTCCATCTGGCTCCTACGCAGCTGTTTTCCACCCAGGTCTGTGAGTTCTCGGCCGTCAGCCGGTAGTTCAGCACAGCGTTCTGTACGAACATTTCCGGATGGGGTTTCACCTTCCGGTGCATGATGGCCCGCTGGTCGATGACCAGGTTCTGTACGGCCAGTGTCGATGACAGCATTTCGCGGCTGGTTCCGTAGTGGTAGAATTCTCCTTCCGGCAGAGGAAGAATGGCTACGCTCAGCTGGTTCAGTTCTTCGTCCACAATCCGCGGATGTTCACCCAGAGCCAGTCCGAATTCCGAATACATGTCGTAGAATCCCAGGCTGCCGTTCTTCATCGAACGTTTCACCATCAGGTCAATTGCGCGGTCGCTCAGCAGCCAGATACCGATATCCATCAGGAAAAGATAGTTCTGCATCAGGTCACCCAGCTGTTCTACGGAAGGCTTCTGCAACATGAAGTCCAGACGCTCCGGTGTGTTGCGTGAAGACACGAAGACTCCGTGATTTTTGGCCAGATTCGGGTCCACCCACAGTCCGTAGCATACGACGTCTGCTTCCGGAATGTCCTGCAGGGCTTTTCCGGCACGGATATAAACGTCTCCGCTGGCAATCAGCGTGTGGAGTGAATCCGGTGCTTTCTGCATGATCTGCTCGTAAAGCGGCAGCTGCAGGGACAGCAGGTTCTGGGTAAGCCGTTGTCCGCGTCCCCAGCGGAACACCGGTATCGGAGTCAGTATTTTTCCGGAAGGAGCATATCCCGGCAGACGGCGGCTCTGTCCTCCTGCATGCAGCAGGATACGTTTTTCCTTGGCCAGCCAGTCAGTCAGGGCTTCTTCGTTGTTTTCATTGGCTTTACAGGCTTGCAGCAGCCAGGCAGTTCCGCCTCCTGATCCCAGCTTGCTTCCGATGGGGTCAGAGGTGCAGAACCATTCTTTGCGGTCTGCTTTCTCGATGTCATAAAAGCATTCCACCAGGTTGGGTGGAAGTGAGAGTAGTTTCTTCATTGCTTATTCTTGCTTTTAGTTTGAATTCGTTTATTTTGCCGGGCTGTCTTCCGGTGTTGCTTCCACATATCCGACAGGCATTTCCACAGAAGCATATCCCAGCTGTTCGATGCGTACCATCACCTGTGATTTTCCGTCGATTTCCGTCAGTTCGCCGTCCAGTCCTGCCAGCGGTCCCTTGATGACCCGTATCTTTTGTCCCGGGGCGAGGGGAGTATTGATGAAGTGTACAGCTTCTTCCGAATAGTCCAGCATGAAGCGGAAACGCTGCATTTCCTCGTCGCGGATTACGGCCGGCCGGTGGGTGCAGCGGTCTATCAGACAGCCGCTCACGGATGGAATGTTTCTCATCACGGACAGTCGTACCTGTTCGGAAGCCCGGATGAAGATCATCATCGGGATGACCACCACTTGCAGCTTCTTGCGGCGGTCGCTCCATTGCCGGACAACTTCCTGTACCGGGAGATAATGTTCCACTCCCATTTGTCCCAGCTTTTCGGCCACCTTCTTTTCGTGGTGCATGCGTACATACATCGCATACCAGTTCTCTTTCTCCATATCTTTTTCTTCTGTTATACAGTTTGATGGTTGATGCAGATACCTTTCTGATACCATTCATAAAGGCGATGAATGCCTTCGTCTATTTCGATGCGGTGGTGCCATCCCAGGGCATGCAGACGGGTTACGTCCGTCAGTTTGCGCAGGGTTCCGTCCGGCTTGGAGCGGTCCCATCGCAGTTCTCCCCGGAAGCCCACTTCGCGGATAATCATTTCGGCAGCTTCGCGGATGCTGATCTCCTTGCCGGTACCAATGTTGATGTGGCAGTTGCGGATCTCTTCTCCCTTTCCGGCACAGATATCCTTGAAATCCACATTCAGCAGTACGTGGACACTGGCGTCTGCCATTTCCTCGCTCCACAGAAACTCCCGCATCGGTGTGCCTGTTCCCCAGAGGGTTACCGCTTCCGGCGTGATACCGAATCTGGCCAGCTTTTCCAGAATCACCTGTTCCGTACAGCTTCCGTTCACCCCTTCCACCGGTCTCAGGTCGATATCCTTTCTGACAGCCTCCCAGTTGCCTTCATTCAGGCATCTGGCCAGATAGATCTTGCGCATCATGGCCGGCAGTACGTGACTGTTCTCCAGATGGAAGTTGTCATTCGGTCCGTACAGATTGGTCGGCATGACGGCGATATAATTGGTGCCGTATTGCAGGTTGAAACTTTCACACATTTTCAGTCCCGCAATCTTTGCGATGGCATACGGTTCGTTGGTATATTCCAGCGGGGAGGTGAGGAGAGCCTCTTCCTTCATCGGCTGGGGAGCTTCCCGCGGATAGATGCAGGTACTTCCCAGAAACAGCAGTTTTCTGACACCGTGTCTGAAACTTTCCCCGATGACATTCTGCTGAATCTGCAGGTTCTGGTAGATGAAGTCCGCCCGGTAGTGCAGGTTTGCCAGAATCCCGCCCACATGAGCGGCTGCCAGAACCACTGCCTCCGGCTGTTCCTCGTCGAAGAACCGCTTCACGGCCATCGGATCCAGCAGATCCAGTTCCTGATGCGTGCGTCCCGTCAGGTTGGTATATCCGCGCTGCTTCAGGTTGTTCCAGATGGCAGAACCCACCAGTCCCCGATGGCCTGCCACGAATATTTTTGCAGATTGTTCCAGCATGATATCTTATTAATCTAATTGAGCTTTCAGATGCAGTTTTTTCACGAAGCGCATATCGTGTTCCACCATGATGCGCACCAGTTCACTGAACGGAGTCTTGGTGGGGTTCCATCCCAGCAGTTCACGTGCCCTGGTCGGATCACCCAGCAGCTGTTCCACTTCGCAGGGACGGAAATACTTCGGATCCACTTCCACCAGCACTTTGCCGGTAGCCGTGTCGATTCCTTTCTCGTCCACGCCGCTGCCTTCCCATTTCAGTTCAATGCCCAGGTAGTGGAAAGCCAGCGTACAGAATTCCCGTACGGTATGCATTTCACCGGTGGCAATGACGAAATCTTCCGGAGTTTCGTGCTGCAGGATCAGCCACATACATTCCACGTAATCTTTGGCATATCCCCAGTCACGGCGGGCATCCAGATTTCCCAGATACAGCTTGTCCTGGAATCCCTGTTTGATACGGGCTGCAGCCAGGGTGATTTTGCGGGTCACGAAAGTCTCTCCGCGCCGTTCACTCTCGTGGTTGAACAGGATACCGTTCACGGCAAACATCCCGTAGCTCTCGCGGTAATTCCTGGTAATCCAGAATCCGTATTGCTTGGCCACTCCGTACGGAGAACGCGGATAAAACGGTGTCGTTTCCTTCTGCGGAACTTCCTGCACCTTTCCGAACAGTTCCGAGGTAGAAGCCTGATATACCCGGCAAGTCTTTTCCAGACCGCAGATACGCACAGCCTCCAGCAGGCGGAGTGTTCCCACAGCATCCGCTTCAGCCGTATATTCCGGCACGTCGAATGACACCTTTACGTGGCTTTGTGCAGCCAGGTTGTAGATTTCCGTCGGATGAATGTCTCCGATGATTCGGATCAGTGAACTGGAGTCCGTCATGTCTCCCCAGTGCAGGTTCACCAGACGTTTCTGTTTCATGTCGCGCACCCATTCATCCAGATACAGATGTTCGATGCGTGCCGTGTTGAATGAAGACGAACGGCGGAGAATGCCGTGTACTTCATATCCTTTTTCAATTAGAAATTCAGCCAGATAGGAGCCGTCCTGTCCGGTGATCCCGGTGATCAGAGCCACTTTTCTCATGGTTTCATATTTAGAGGTTATTCTTTTCTATTGTTTCTTCCGGGGATAAGTCACGGCATACAGCGTGATGTAAAGGAAACATCCCAGCGGTACGACAAATCCCAGTGCCATCGATGCGTGGTCGGCAATGTATCCCATGGCCAGCGGTGCGACAGCTCCACCTACGATCGACATGATCAGAAAGGAGGAAGCCCGTTTGGTATGGGTGCCTGTTCCCCGGATCGCCAGGGCAAAGATAGTAGGAAACATGATTGATTCACACAAAAAGCAGAAGAAAAATGCACCGATGGCCGACATTCCGCTGCCGAAGAGAATCAGAATCATGGTTACTGTTGCTCCCGCTCCGCAGAACACCAGCAGCCGTTCGGCCCGTATGAATCTCATGATCCAGCTTCCTCCCATGCGTCCGGCCATGAACATGCTCATTCCTCCGAACGACAGCCACAGCGAAGCTTCCCGTGCCGTGATGCCGGCATGCTCCGTCACGTAGTTGATGAAAAAGCTGTTGATACCCGTCTGGGCTGCCACGTAAAGAAACAGGGCGACCAGTCCCCACGTAAAGTTCCGGTGACTCCAGAGCGAGCCGGCAGCTTCTCCGCCGGTCTGTACCTCCGTTTCTGCCGGCTGGTTCATGCCGATCTCCGGCAACCGGATCCGGGAGAAGAAAAGAGCCACCAGCAGCACGATAATCCCGATGATGGCATAAGGAGTCGAGATGCTTCCGCTTTCCCCGTTTTCAGAAAACAGAAACAGACCGCCTACCAGCGGTCCGCAGATCCATCCCAGTCCGTTGAACGACTGAGCCAGGTTGATGCGGCGTTCTGCCGACTCCGGTTCTCCCAGTACGGTCACATACGGATTGGCGGCAGTTTCCAGACAAGTCAGTCCGCAGCCGATAATAAAGAGAGAAAACAGGAAGAACTCAAAACTCATGATCCGTTCTCCCGGAATGAAGAGCAGGGCACCGATGCCGTACAGCAGCAGTCCTGTAAGCACTCCTGCCCGGTAGCCGTAGCGCCGGATAATGTTTCCGGCAGGCAGGGCCATCAGGAAATACCCTCCGTACACCACCGCCTGAATCAGGGCAGATCGTGTCCTGGTGATTCCCAGTGCATCTTGAAAATGCTTGTTCAGTACGTCCAGAATACTGTGGGCAAATCCCCACAGAAAGAACAGGGAAGTGATCAGAATAAACGGCAGCAGAAAGTTCTTGCCGTCCCGTGTCTGTACCAGCTTCACCTTTTCATTCGATTGTTTCATAATCAGATTTATTTTTTAGAAACGCTTCAGGGTCAGTGTCGCATAATCCGATTTCAGGATCAGCGATTTCCCGTCTGCCTTGATGACGTCGAAAGTCGTATCCGTACTGTCCAGTCCGAAGGGATGAAGCTCTTCCCGCGTAGCCGGACGTGAATTTTCCGGAGTTGCATAGGTACTCATTTCCTTCAGGGTGACGGTATTCGTCTCCTCGTCGTAGCGATACCGTCCCCGGAACGAACCGGCTCCCAGATCTCCGCCACGTTCCGATACTTCTGCCACCCAAAGCTGGATGCTGTAATAGATACGGTTGCAGGGATGAGTTTCCCCGTCCGCCTCTGTGGTGAACTCCAGCAGTTGCCAGAATCCTTCTATGTTGCTGTTCATCGGAGCTTTCTTGCAGCCTGCCAGCAAAGAGAGCAGCAGACAGACAAGCCCATAATGCATTGTTCTTTTTATCGTTGTCTTCATATCTTTCAGGTTTTTACATTCAGTGATCATTTGCCGGTCCGTTTCCGTTCCGCTTTAGAACTTTCCCGTCTTTCGCAGGGTGATCATTCCTCCGGTGGAATTGCCCAGGTAATTTCCCCGGTCCATTCCCAGAGCTACGGAAGCACTCCATCCCTTGAAACGTTCCGGAGCATATGTCACCTCCCACAGCGAACTGAACTGCTTGCGCTGCTTGTCCAGCGGGTTTTCATACGTACCCCAGTGACGGGCAAATGAAATCAGTACCCGCCAGTTCCATTCCTCAGCCGGCTGTCCGGTCAGTCCCAGATGATGCGCCCGTACCCGGTTGCTTCTGAATGTAATTTTTCCGTCATTGTAAGCCGGTCCCGGCAGGAGAGGATTTCCCATGCCCATGCCTGCATGCTGCCAGGCTCCGTACAGATAGTGATTGTAATAACTGTCGCAGGCGCTGATCTGATATTCCGGGAATTGTCCCCAGAATCCGTCGTACAGCAGCGGACCGCTCTGATCCTTCGTACACAGCCCTTCCCAGACAGCCGTACTCAGCCAGCGGTTTTTCGGGAGAGTCACTTCCAGACCGATCAGACCATCCTTCCAGCGTCCGTATTCCCAGAACATCTGCGACGTATCCTCAAAATAATGCTCCAGATAAGCCCGCAGCGTCCAGTCACCCACATAGCCGTTCAGGGCGAAGTTCCAGCTTCCCAGCATGTTGCCTTCCACATTCACCTGTTCTCCCTCCGGAGTATCACTTCCTCCCGCCTGTGGGAAGAACGCTTTCCAGAAAGCTTTGGCGTTGCTGGGCATGTCCAGTGTCAGCTTGCCGCTTCCGTCAGCCTGCTTCTCATACTGATCCCCGCCGAACTGTGTGGCCATCAGCAGACCAAATTCAAACTCCACCGGCAGTTTCTCCCGGTTTCCCAGCCGGAGCAGCAGCGACTTGCTGTGATACAGCAGATCCTGAATATATTTGTTTCCCGCGGCAGTAAACTCCTTCTGCCACTTGTTGTCCGTAAAGGCACCGTATGCCAGATGGCCCTTGAAAGCCAGCCATCCGCCCGTACCCGGGACATTCAGATAATCCCTGATGTCAATCCGCACCTGGGGCACCGGACGCGCATTCGGTCCTTCCACCATGGTCCCACTGCTCAGAGACGTATTTCTTTCCAGAGGAAAAGCCCCCCGTTCCTTGCTTCCGATACTCAGCCGGAGCGCCTTCCATGTCAGATCCGCATAAGCCTGCTGCACCACGAAACCCATACCTCTGGTATCCGCTCCGTGGTTGACCGTGCCGGCCAGATCCAGGGCAGCATCAATCTGCCATCCTTTATTTAATGTCTGATGATATCCGATTCCAGCCCGCAGATATCCGGAGTTCGGAGCTGTAGTACCCAGCCCGTAGCGGTTGGATGTGAACCACAGGGGAGCATACGTGCCCGTTCCCGCCGTGGCACCTGCCTCTATGCGATATTCCCATTCCGGCGATTGGCCGTGCGCCTGTCCGTAAGCTGTGCAAACCGTCATGCAGAGAATTCCTACATATTTCAGTTTCATTCCTTTATAGTTTGGTTAAGTTTTTACTTCAGAACCGCAGTTCCGTTACACAATTCTCCGCAAAGATGCAAAAGATTTCTTACTTTGCCAAACAATCCCTTTCCTTTCCGGCTCCTCTGCCGTTCACTGGCTTTTTCCTGCCGCCCGTATGCGGCCTGTCAGAGGGTCATTCAGGAAAACAGTTTCCCCAGCAGCCCTTTGCGCTTTTTCCGGTCCTTTTCCCGTCCGGTGTCATCCGCCAGACAGTCCGCTACCAGTTCGTTCAGACTGATTCGTTCCTTGACGATCCGGTAAATGATTCCCCAGTCCATCATTCCACCCAGGTTTCTGTCGTCAATGAACAGATCCGCCTTCAGCTTGCGCGAAAAATGATCATGTCCTGCCTTTTCCTCCGGATAGTTCCGGTTCACCGCATAAAATTCCAGTCCCCGGCCCTTGCAGAACTCCACTGCTTCGTCCAGCAGCCTGCCTTCCCGCACACTCCACAGGATCAGCCGGTGTCCTTCCCGCTGGAGCGTTTTCAGTGTCTCAATGGCGAACGGCAGCTCTCTGCCGATTTCCGGATACCGGTGTTCCACGATTGTTCCGTCAAAATCTACTGCAATAATCATAACTGTTTCAGGTTTGAAAGTTCCATGCCGATCAGGGTCGGCTCCGTTTTCAGGTTCTTGTCCGTCGGTCCGGTTTCTTCCGTCTCTTCCGTCTCATTCATCTCGTCAAGCGGATAATACTGCTGCCGGTACTCCGCCGGTGTACAGTGATACTGCCGCTGAAAAGCCCGGTAAAAAGTACAGCGCGATTCGATGCCGCACATCCGTGCGATCTCGTCCACCGGATAATTCATGTACTCCAGCAACAGGGAAGCTGCGTATTTCATCCGCATCCCTTCGATCAGCTTCTTGAGCGTCTTCTCCCTGGAGTATTTCCTTACGGCCATGCAAAGATACTTTTCGTTAGAATCCAGAATTTCCGACAGGCTTACACGGTTCAGCCCTTCCCGGGTGAAATTGTGGTTTTTCTGCAGGAATTCCAGCAGTTTCCGGTACGTATATTGCAGCAGAGCCGGACTTACCTTCAATTCTTTTTTTTCTTCCATGATTATTTAATATGCATTCTTCTCTCCATGTACGGCGTTCGCCACAGTTTTGTAGATGATGTACAGATCCAGCCAGAAACTCCAGTGCTCGATGTACCAGATATCCCCGCGGATACGTCCCTCCATGTCC
>JACXXQ010000753.1_pt1 | contig 14335 bp, 13 predicted proteins | sample 8621361 | NCBI WGS metagenome assembly JACXXQ01 (sample SAMN15503820, study PRJNA645414) | gut metagenome | isolation source: feces | host: Bos taurus | place: USA | collected 2016 | reverse complement strand
GGAATCCCGACACGTCAACTCCCCAAGGAGTTGACAAAAACATAGGAACACCCCCTATAGCAAAATCGCTCAAAAAAACGGATTTCGTATTAGCATTCTGTGAAGATGAAGTGGTGGTGGGCGGACACGGATTGGTCACAGTCCGATGTATCGGACTAAAATGGTGCGCTAGTGGTTTGTACGCAGGCCCGCAAGGTAGCGTTGTAAGTATGAAGAAGGACTGAGCCCATGCACATTATGTTCGTCTGCACCGGCAATATTTGTCGTTCTCCCATGGGCGAGCTGCTACTCACCCGTTATCTTTCCGGTACCACAGTGCAGGTTTCCAGCGCGGGTACGCATGGTTTGCCCATGCATCAGATTGATCCCAACAGCGCCCTGCTTATGGAAAGCGTAGGAATCGAACCGAGTGGGTTCCGTTCTCGGCGCCTGACGCAGCCGATGGCAAAGTCCGCTGATCTGATCCTGTGCTTTGAAAAGGATCAGCGTAAAGACATCGTCACGTTGGCTCCCACTGCTGTGAAATACACGTTCCTGCTGGGCGACTTCGCAAACATGTGCGAGTACTGCGCGCGCAATGGACTGGTCAAGGGCTTGACCATTCAGGAACGCTTGCAGTCAGTGATTGACTCTGCGTCCATTATTCGGCCAATGCTCCCTGAGCCTGAGGATATTGAAGATCCGCACGGCAAGGAATACGCAAAGTTCCGTACCGTAGCAGAGCAGACGAACAAAGCGCTGCGCACCATCCTGACCAGCATGCGTAAGCACTACCGCGTTGAGGAAGCCCCGGTACGGCCTCAAATTACGCGTCAGCGAGCTCGTCGATCCACGCCATGAGCAGCTCCTTGCTTTTCGGATACCCCAGCATCCGCATGGTGCGGCTTGATATGAACTGATTTTTGTTCCGTATTTCCTCTAATTCGATGGGAGATGATGGAACCATGGCAAAGGGCACTCGATATACGCCGGAGTTCAGGGCGAAGGCGGTCAGGCTGCTGGCGGAATCGCGTTCCTCGTATTCGTCGGAGACGAACGCGATCTCCGCGGTGGCGAAGGATCCGGGGATAGCGCCGGAATCACTGCGGCGTTGGCGCAACCAGTCGGACGCGACGGTCGCGGAGGAGACGAGGCAGTCGGCCGAGGACGCGATGGCGGAGCTGAGGAGGCTGCGGGTCGAGAACGCGGAATTGCGTCGGGCGAACGAGATTTTGACGACGGCGTCGGCTTTTTTCGCGGCCGGGCTCGACCCGACACGGCGTTGATGGCCGCGTACATCGACGAATACAGGAACCGTTTCAAGGTCGGGCCGACCTGCAGGGTCCTGTCCGAAGCGCTGGACTGCGGTTTCCTCACGCCGCGCGGCTACCGCATGTTCAAGTCAAGGCCCGTCAGCCGCATGCGGGCGCGCCATGAGGCGCTGGCCCGCGACGTCATGGACATCCATGCCGGCGAGTTCTCCGCCGTGTACGGATACCGCAAGGTGTGGCATGAGCTCATCGGCAAGGGCTGGGATCCCGGGGAAGTGGGCCGCGACCAGGTGATGAACATCATGCGCGGGCTCGGCATACAGGGCGTCAGGCGTGGAAAGACGCCCGTCACCGCCAAGCCCGCGAAGGGCACGGGCGGCAGGCCCGACCTGGTGGACCGCAAGTTCGAGGCCGAGGCGCCGAACCGGCTGCACGTGGCCGACATCACCTACGTGCGCATGGCCGACGGGCGCTTCGCGTATATCGCATTCGTCACCGACGTGTTCGCCAGGCGGATCGTGGGATGGGCGTGCGCCATGACCATGAACACGCAGGAGCTGCCGTTGCAGGCGTTGGAACAGGCGATCTCATGGGCCGCGTCGCATGGCGGGGCCGACGGTCTCGTCCACCACAGCGATCATGGCGTGCAGTACACCAGCACGGTGTACACCACCAGGGTGATGGAATATGGCATGCTGCCGTCGACCGGCACGGTCGGCGACTCCTACGACAACGCCATGGCCGAATCCGTCAACGGCGCGTACAAGACCGAGCTCGTCTGGCGGCGCAAGCCCTTCCATGATCTGAAGGACCTGGAGCTGGCGACGTTCCGGTGGGTCTCGTGGTGGAACTCGAAACGGCTGCACCAGTCCATGGGCTACAGGACACCGGAAGCGGTGGAAACCGAGTATTATCAACATCAAGCGGCACAAGCCGCCTCACTATAAGGGCGGAACAAAAACCAGGCCACTTCAGCTGGAATAAAGAACAGGATTTGGTGCTGTTGCGCCGTGGGGCCGGTCCGTTTGTTGACGTCTTCACTGATTCGCTAGGTTCTTCTCTTGGTCTGAAAGAGAGGCACTTTGGGCGGAGGCTGTGAAGGCGTTTCTGTTGGGTGCATACGTTTTTCCGTACTTGATGACTGCTGAGGAACTGGAAAACAGCCCCTAATTATGTGACCGGTGGCATGGATGGCGCCGAGCCCGGTGACATCAGAACCGTGCTGTTCCTGTATGATCCGGCGAATGGCCTCTTGGTGGATTGGAAGTTTCAGAATTCCGATTACCAAGGCGTGACCGTGCATGATGGTCTGGTGCTTGCTGTTGCCAAGGTCACGTTGAAACCGGGGAGGAGTATGACATCCCCTGCATGTGCAGTCTGCCCAGAATACTAAAGAACCTCTTACTCCCCGTCAGATACCCCTCATTGAGGGTAGATGCTCACTTATAACTTTGTATAGGAGTTCATGTACCCTCGTTCATAGCCCCTTGAAATATCGAGGGGGGGGGTAGTTGTGGAGAGAAGAATGTTCCAAGGCGGTAGTACTGAAACGAATCTGAGTGAAACCTCCCGTAACCGGGTGCTTAGCGTCGCTTATTGGCGTTTTTTCGTCAATGCTCTTTTGATTCTGTGCGACATGGCTTCATTTATTGTCGCTTCGGCAATCATATATGTGTGGCAGGGCGGGGAAGCGTTGTATTCTTCCCGTTTCCATTTCCATATTGGTTTGTGGTTGTATGCGCTTGCTTGCTCGTTGATTTGGATCTACTGCCTGCATAGTGTTGGCGTGTACCACCGTCATGTGATGGGTGACGGTTACCAGTTGAACGCGCTACTGGTCAAAGGCACGTTTTTCGCGGGATTGATGATTTGTGCAATTGATTCTATTCTCAACGTTTATATACCTTTGCTGCATACCGGCTTGGTGTTACTGTGCGCATTCCTGATTACCATGCTGGAGCGTTTGATTATCCGCCAGTTTGTGCTGTCCAGCCGTGAAAAGGGCGCATATTCGTATGGCACCGTGGTGGTTGGTTCCCCTGAGGGCATTGAGCATGCGTTGGCGTTCCTGAGCCAGAAGCGCCAGCTGAATTATCATGCTATTGCGGTGTGCCCGATTGGGGTGAACGAGCGGACTGGGCTCGTGGAGGCCGTTGCCGCACCTGCCGATTTCAAGGATCGAATCCGCAAGATCAGTGGTAGGGATATCGCCACATTGCCGTATTGCGGGAACTTCGCCGAACGTGCCGCTTCGATGGGTGCGCAGACGGTGATGGTCACGGATGTTATGCAGCGCTTCTCGGATAATTTCAACACGTTCGTGCTGAACATGGAGGCTATGAATCTGGAGATTGCGGTGGTCACTTCCGCAGTGGACGTGAGTGGTCATGAGACCAACATCCGTGTGATTCAGGGTACGACGGTGATGACGATCAGCTTGTCGCAGTATTCGCCATGGGATATGTTTAAGAAGCGTGTATTCGATATTGTGGTTTCTTTGATCGCCATTGTGCTTTCGTCTCCATTTATGATTATCACGGCTATTGCTATCAAGCTTGAAGACAAGGGACCGGTGTTCTATAGGCAGGAACGTATTGGTCTGCGTGGCAAGCCCTTCAAGATTCATAAGTTCCGTTCAATGTATGTGAATGCGGATGCCAAACTTGCCGAAGTGGCCGCCGCGAATGGTCAGGAGATGGGTGCACGTGTGAAGATCAAGAACGATCCGCGTATCACCAAGGTCGGCCATTTCATCCGTAAGACCAGTATTGATGAGTTGCCGCAGTTCTTCGACTCCTTGATCGGAACGATGAGTGTGGTCGGGCCGCGTCCACAACGTCAGTTTGAGGTGGACGAATATGATCAGGTGTATGCCACTCGTTTGCTGGTAAAGCCTGGTATTACCGGCCCCTGGCAGGTGTCTGGCCGTAACGACCTGAGTGAGGAAGAAAGCCAGCAGCTTGATGTTTCCTACGTGCAGAATTGGTCGGTGTTGGGGGACATTGTGTACATTCTCCGTACTATCGGCACGGTCCTGCACCCCAATGGCGCATATTGAGTTCGGAACGCAGGATAACTAAAAACAGAAAGTAATGGCAGTTTTCTGGTGTTGGGGAGCTCCGGGAATACAAGGGAAGTTATATATAACATGGGTGATAGCGATACGCGACCCCCGGATTCAACTTGTAAGTGCAACGGCAGGTACAGTGTTCAAAGGCCGATTCGTGTGGCTCAAGTTGTTGGCAAAATGAATGGTGGTGGTGTTGAGGCGGTAGTGATGAATTACTATCGCCACATCGACCGTAGTAAAGTGCAGTTCGATTTTCTTGTTGACGAGGATTCCACGCGTGTTCCCGAAGAAGAAATCATCGCCTTAGGAGGTCGTGTATTCCGCATACCGCCATACCAGCATCCGATTCGTTACCGTCGTGAGCTGATTCGCTTGATGCGCGAACAGCAGTGGCCGATTGTGCACAGCAATATTAATACGTTGAGCGTGTTCCCGCTATCGGCGGCGAGGAAGATTGGAGTGCCTGTTCGTATTGCGCATTCTCATTCGACTATGGGCAAAGGCGAGTTCGCGAAGAATGCGATGAAACTTGTGTTGCGTCCGTTCGCCAATGTGTATCCAACGGTTCGTTTTGCATGCAGTCGTTATGCAGGAAAATGGTTATTTGGCAAAAATGCGGATTTTACCGTGATTCCCAATGCTATCGAATTGGATAAATTCCGTTTTAATGCTGAAACGCGTAAACAAACACGTAAAGAGCTCGGCATTTCGGATGATATGTTCCTGATCGGTCATGTTGGACGTTTCATGCCACAGAAGAATCAGGCGTTTCTGGTTGATGTGCTTGTGGGGCTGCTTCCTAAACGCCCTGACGCCATGCTCGCCTTCGTCGGTGATGGTCCTGACAGGACTGCGGTTCAACAACATGTTGAAGAACTTGGTATCGCTGATCATGTGCTGTTCCTCGGTCAACGCTCGGATGTCAATCGTCTATACCAGGCGTTCGATGTGTTCTGTCTTCCCAGTCTTTATGAAGGATTGGGCATAGTTGCTGTTGAAGCTCAGGTCGCGGGTTTGCCTTGCTTGCTGTCCGATGTTGTTCCTTCGGAAGCGGATGTGACCGCCAGCTCCTATTTTTTGCAGATTACTGATGCAAAGCCTTGGATTGAAACGCTGTCAAACTTGCATTCCTCGAAGCGCTCAGATCAAATTAGCGGTGACATCGAAGAATACGATATTCAACGATGTGCAAACAGCTTGGTAAAAAAATATGAATCATTTATCTGCAAATAAGAGGAACGGGAAGTAAAGATGAATCCACGTGTTGCTGTTATTACTTCCGGTTACTTGCCTGTTCCTAACGTGCTTGGTGGCGCGGTCGAAGCGTTGGACATGATGATGGTCCGAGAGAATGAGAAGACCCCGAATTTTGAGTTCACGGTTTTCTCTTCCTGGGCACCTGGTGTTGATGAAGTTATTCGTGATGGTGCTTTTCAACATACTGATTTTCGCTTTATCAAAACTCCAATGCTAGTAAAGGCTGCCGATCGGTGTATTTACTGGGCTGCAAAATATATTCTTCGCAAGAAGAAGCTCATGAGCTACCGGTATATTGCGCAACGTTTGTGGTACATCCGCAAGGTGGCCAAAGCGTTGAGTAAAGACGATGCGAGCGGCAAAGCGCCATTCGATAAGGTCATGATCGAAAACCATGCCACATTGTTCATGACCATGCAGAAATATGGCAATGCTGAGCGTTATGCGGACAAGGTGTATTACCATCTGCACAATGAAGTGACCAATGATTTCGGTTGCAAGCATGAGATAGCCCAGGTCAAGAAGGTTTTGGGCGTTTCTAATTACATCGTTGAGACGCTTGACAGGTTCCTTCGAGAGCGTGGCGAGGGCGGGCTTAAGCCCGAGCAGAAAGCAGTATGGCGCAACGGAGTTGACACCAGCTGTTTCGGATCTGACGAGGCCAAGCACAAGGCCAAAGCTTTCCGTAAGAAATACGGAATCAACGATGATGATATTGTGTTCTTATTCTCAGGACGCCTTACCCCAGAAAAAGGCGCTGAAGAACTGCTGGAGGCTTTTACCCAGGTTGTAGATCAGGTTCCCAATGCGAAGCTGGTTGTTGCCGGTGCATTCTTCTTCAACTCGAACATCAAAAGCCCCTTCGAGCAGAAGCTACATGATCTTGCCTCCCAGCCGCAGATCAAGGGGAGGATTGTATTTACTGGTTTCGTTGACTACAACGACATGCCTGCTCTGTACGAAATGGCAGATGTATGTGTGCTGCCTAGCATTTGGGACGACCCTGCGCCGCTGGCAGTGATTGAAAGCCTGGTTTCAGGCAAGCCATTGATTACTACCAAGTCTGGTGGCATTCCCGAGTACGCGAATGATGATTGTGCCATTATTCTTGAACGTGATAATCAACTGGTCGATCGTCTCGCGCAGGCTATGGTGGAGCTTGCTAACGATTCTCAAAAGCGAGCGTCTATGAGTTCAAGTACTAGTGCCTTGAGATTACAACTGAATTCACGCGCATATATAGGCCAGCTACCAGAATTGATGGCATGACTGCATGCCTTTAGAATAAAGGATTTATCGATGTCTAAGCCTAAACAACGTATTCAATGGATTGATATTGCTCGTGCAATGGCCATGTTCCTTGTGTTCTTTGATAATAAGAACAAGTAAGTCAATTATGATCAGAAAATATTTGTAAGGATTAAACTTATGTCCATAAGACAAAGGACAAGGAAACTGGTAGATTATTGCCGCTATGTATCGCCGGCTTTCCTGGGAATAACAATGATGGGAATTCTTGATGAAAGAAGGAGGAGAATATTTGGCGGCCCATATTGCCGGGCAATATATGCTTTGAAAGATCGGATGTTTCAGTCTTTCCTCTACAAACAATTCGGTGGTTGGATTGAGGGATGGAGAAACTCTCCAGAGTCTGCAGAAGCCTTTGCTGATCCTAAAGAGGCAACCATCTGGGTTTGCTGGCTGCAGGGTGAAGATGCGATGCCAGAATTCGTTAAGGAGATGGTGGACAATATCAAAAAGAATGCTAACGGCCATCCGGTTGTGGTGACTTCGATTGATAATATTCATGAATATGCGGATATTGATGATAAATATATACAGCTGTATAAATGTGGAAAAATAGCGGCGGCTCATTTATCGGACATATTCCGAATTAATCTTCTTGCTTCTAATGGCGGTCTTTGGCTGAACGTGTCTGTTTTTTTTGACTAGGCCGGTGCCTGATTGCATTTTTAATCGGCCAATGTGGAACGCAAAGGGGCTTGACTCTCATTTTGTTTTAGAACCAAAATGTATAGATATCACGATTTGGGAATCGTATTTTCTTGCTGCGCAGAAAAATTCGCTGTTAATGAGGTTCATGAAAGCATTTATTGATGAATATTTTATTCATTACAATGTTATTCTTGATTACTTATGGATTAATCATTTTGCGAAAATCGCTCGTGAAAATATAAAAGTTATTTCTCAAGAGTTTTGTCAGATTCCAAATAATAACCAGTCTTGTGAATTGCTAGATGGTGCTTTACAGGGTCTGAATAATGAGAATGTCTCTGATTTGGTCAGAAATTCTGAGACCTATGTATACAAACTTTCCACTCGTGCTTCATATGCTGAAGTGCAAGAGAATGGCCATTCTTTTGCATGGAATGAGTTCGTAAAGATTTGGGAGGAGGACAACCATGACTGATTCAAAGATCAGTGTTATTGTGCCAATTTACAAAGTCGAGCAATATCTTGATGAATGTGTTGGCTCCATTGTCAAGCAGACATATCAGAATTTGGAGATTATTCTGGTTGATGACGGATCTCCTGATGGTTGTCCGCAGAAATGCGATGAATGGGCTAAAAAAGATGCGCGTATTCGCGTCATACATAAGACCAATGGCGGATTGTCCTCTGCTCGCAACGCAGGACTGAATGTTGCTAGCGGACAGTACATTGGTTTCGTGGATTCCGATGATTGGATTGCGCCGGATATGTATGAAAGCATGTTGAATAATCTTTTGCAGGCTGATGCTGACATAGCATATACAGCCAGTTCTCATGTCTATGAAAATGGCGAGATTTCTACTGCGCACCTAGTCTCTAGTGTAAAACTAATAATGAATGCAGGTGAAGCTTTTAAGTACATCAATTTACCCGGTTATTTCGGTATCGCCGCGTGGGATAAGTTGTTGAAGCGTGAAATTATAGGTGATTTGCGCTTTCCCGAAGACACTAAGCGTGACGAAGATTACGGATTCGCCTATGCCACATTGGATCGTGCTCATACTGTTGTATACGATTCTTCCCCGAAATATTTTTATCGTCAGACACAAGGCACGCTTTCGAATACGGCTTCGACGATAGGCACCCGTGCAGCTGAGGAAACCGCAAAGATGGTTGAGTTGGTGAGAAAGAAGTATCCGGAGCAGTTGCCATATGCGTTGTATGGTCACTTACTTGCGCAAATGGGAATCTGGGATCAAGTGGTGGTGTCAGGGCAGACGAAGAAACCTCAATGGAAAGCTTTTTGCCGGCAACTGCGACAGTTTTTGAAGGAATCATTCCCCATGATTATGAAAACCGGAGAGTTGCCTAAGAACCGTGTGATTCAAATTCGACTTTTCTTGATAAGCCCTACGTTGTATGGTCCGGTGTTCAAAATGTTCAAGAAGCTACATCCGCATCGTGTGGGATGAAAGGACCTACTTATGGGATTGAGAAACAGAATTAAGACCCTTGGCTTGTCTGTGCTATATGGGCATAAGTCCGATGAACGTAAGTACGTTGCGTGGCTTCGTTCGCAGGGAATGCGCATCGGAGAGCATGTCCATTTGTATTCGCCATGGACCATAAAGATCGATACGCAGCGTCCATGGATGATTGAAATCGGCAATAATGTGCATATCACAGCCGATTGCTCGATACTGCAGCATGACTACAGCTGGGCGGTTCTTCAGCATATGACCGGAGAGGTCCTGGGATCCTGTGGCAAGGTGCATATCGGCAACAATGTGTTCATTGGTCAGAAAGCATTAATCCTCAAAGGTGCCGATATCGGAGATAACGTCATCATTGGTGCTGGAAGCGTAGTGTCCAAAAAATTGGAAAGCAATGCGGTGTATGCGGGAGTGCCGGCAAGACGGTTGATGAGCATTGATGAGTTTTTGAAGAAACGCCGTGATGCACAGGTAGAGGAGGCGGTCTCGCTGGTTAGGGAATACGAAGCGGTATATGGCCATGCGCCGGAAAAGGAATTGTTGCGTGAATTCTTCTGGTTATTTGAACCAAGAAAGCTTGAAAACTTGAATCAAGTATTTGCCGATGTACTTGACTTGGATGATCAGAAAGAACAATCTGGCGCAATGTTCAACGTAAGTAAGCCACGGTTTGATGGATATGATGATTTTTTGAATTATTGCAATCTGAAATGAAATTCTTGATTAACGAAAGTAACGCATTTAATGAATAAGTATAAAGGTCTATTGGTCAATATAGGGCTATTCGCCTTGAATGCCTTAGCTACAAAATTGATGGCTTTTATCTTAATGCCGCTATATACTCTGTATCTTACTTCAGGTGAGTTTGGCATTATGGACATGTCAACTGTTGTGATTAATTTGGTCTTTCCTGTATTTACAGTATCGATTGCCAGCGGTGTATTGCGATTTATCATTGACGACAAGCAACATACAAAATTTTACGCTACCGAAGGCTTACTGGTTATTTTCGTAAGTTGTCTTGTTGCTTTGATTTGTCTTCCGTTTTTGAATTTGTCGATATTTGGTGGCCTAGGTCAGTATAAGTGGCTGTTTCTAATATCATATGCATTTTGCTCTTTACAATCATATTTGGCGGAAGTTGCTCGTGCTGTTGATCAAATCAAACTAATATCTGTGTCAGCAATATTCTCTTCGCTCGTTATGGCAGGCTCAGCCTTTATTACCATCGCTTGGTTGAAAATGGGACTTGTGGGATATTTTATATCCTTTATCCTTGGAAATGTCTTGGCGTTTGTGATCTTTATGTTTGCGGGAAAACAGTGGAGATTGTTGAGCATTCGTAGCTTGTTCGAAGATGGAGAGCTTAGAAAAGAGCTATATAGATATTCTCTTCCTTTAGCTCCCAATGCTATTGGATGGTATATCAGCACTGCTTTTAGTCGTTTCTTGATTACGGGAATTTTAGGAGTGCAATCGTCTGGTTTGTATGCTGCTGCATCGCGTATTCCCAATATGCTTAACGCATTGCAGCAGGTTTTCTCTTTGGCGTGGCAGGTATCTTCATTCCAAGAGTATAAGAAGAAATCTGTCGAACATTTTTATGGTGTCATTTGGTCATTTTATTTAGTGGGAATGTCTTTGGGGAGTTCTGTCATTATTCTCCTCTCGAATTGGCTTGCATCGTTTTTGATGCAAAAAAACTTTTACAATGCATGGACTTTGATTCCTATTTTAGTATTTGCGTTCTTTGTCGATTCTATAAATAATTTTCAAGGTGTCATTTTCCAAGCCAAGATGAAAACGAAGTCCTTAATGATGACCACCTTGATTGGTGCTGTGGTATGTGTGACAACCACTGCTTTGACATTGAACAGTATGGGAATTATGGGAGCTTGCTTTGGTGTTGTGCTAGGCAATATCGCTATTCTCATTATCCGAGGTAGGGCAGTAACACAATTAATGGCTGTGAATTGGCATTATCCGATGGTGGTTGTGCTGATGGCTTTTATCGTTGTTCAGGTTGTAATGGTTGTTTTTTTAACTACAATTCCCCACATTGTCCCTTGCGCTTTATGTGTAGTACAGATTGTAATTTCTGTTCTTTTCCTGAGTCCTTATATCAAATCGTTTATGGCTTCAGGTGAATGACAAAGCGGTTTTGCTATTCGGCTATTCTTTTTATTGAATAGTCGAATAGCAAGAAAGCAATTTGTATATCTCGCGTTATTGTTCGAGTAATCTGCATACTAATGCGTGAGCTGCCTGATTGATATCGAATCCAGCTTCTGCAACCTGTGCACAAGCAGACAGCCGTGTGCTTGTGTCTGAATTATTAATGGATGAGGCGATTTTTTGTGCCCAGCTCTCAGGCTTAGCATTGCGGCTCATGGGCTGAAGCAACGGTGTTAATGCTATCTCATTCGTTATGGTGTCAGATACGATGCAAGGTAATCCAGCTGCTTGAGCCTCCACTAATACTACTGGAAGACCCTCAAAACGTGATGGCAGACAAAAAATATCCATAACTTGATAAAGTTGCGCAACTTCTTTTCTAGCCCCGAGGAATCGAACCGCATCTGTGGTTCCTGATTCTTGATTAATTCGCTCGCATTGCTCTTGTAGCTCACCAGTTCCAACTACCAGTAGCACGCTATCCGGATTCATATGATGATATTCAGCGAAGATATGCATCAATAGCTCAGGATCCTTTTGATATTGCAAACGACCTACAAAACCAACGACTGTGGTATGAGTGGCTATGCCTAGCTCACTGCGTTTCGCTTGTCTTATTTCTTCATTAAAGGCAAACTTATGCGTGTCTATGGCATTGGGAATGAATGCATATCGTTCACTACTCATATTTTTTTTGGTAAAGAAATACAGCCCTGCGTCATATGAACATGCCCAATAGTCAGTAGCGAGATGATTCGCTGACCTACGATTCACTTTATGTAACAAGGATTTCATTTTGCCACTTAACCCGGAAAACATATCGCGAGAGTTGTGACTGTGTAAGATGATTCGAGGAATACCTACGCGCTTTGCGAGTTTCAGCTCGTCGATATGCACCAGCATTGAAGCATTATCCCAAAGGATGTTGTATTCCTTGCCATGCTGTTCGAAGAAACGGGTCATGTCTGTTAAAGCTTTTATGGGATTGTTTCCGTATGCTGCGCCATGGAAGATATGGCATCCCAGTGCAGTTAGTTTTTCTTCAAAGGCACAGCAATTGTTATTGCACCAGAAATCGAACTGAATTTTACCTTGCATGCGGCTGACATAGTTGAACAAGAACGCTTCGACGCCACCATAATTGGTAGTCATACCTGTGATAAGAACTTTTGTAGTCATATTGTTATCTCGTATTAACTTTCTGAATTAATCAAAGTTTTGTTTGACTGGGTGTTCGAGCAATTTGCCTTTTGAGTCGTGGACGTACTAACCAGTTTCTGCGCTGCTGCGTAGAAGAGATAAACGTTCATAACGCATGGCGGATATAGGTATGATTGATCAACACAAAAAGCGACAATGACACATAAAATCGCTAGGGCGATGGTCTTTGTATGCACGTTTTTCCAACAAATAATGACAAGGAAAATGAGTCCAGTATAAAATGCTATGGTGCATGGCAGACCAAATAAAGCAAAGAAATTAGGCAGTCCTTCTCCGCCAAATGCAGCTGTTGGATTTTTTCCGAAAAAGAATTGTCTAATCAGTGTAGGCAAATTCATTTGTGTAACTGCATCAATAATACCTTGCCACTGGTCGGTTCTTCCGCTAGCAGTTGGATCCGCAAGAGTTTGCGCGATAAGACGGTCTGTGATTTTGAATATCATTGCGGGCTGTGAAGCTGCGAATATGGCTAGAGCACAGCCGCAGAAACCGATTCCTGCAACGATGTTTTGTCGTAACCGTGGGGGTGTTTGTCGAACGCTTTGAATTAGGATGAAGACTAGGCAAATGCAAAATGGAATTTGGATGGATCGAGATCCCGACAACATGAATCCAATAAAACCGACAAGTAAAGCGGTAATCTTGGCAAAATTCCACCGCCGATTGAGAGGAAGCCGAATCATCAAATAGCCTAATCCAAGCGCATCGAACAGTCCGTATGAATTACCGTTTTGATAGGTGGAAATCATTTTTTCGGTAGTGCCGTCGGCTTTGAAACCAATAGGCTTGTCACTAAGTGATTGGCCGTAAGTATACGTTACCCCTTCAATAGCAGTGTTTTCGACACCGAACACATATTGCACTATGGCATAAGTGTTAACGATTAGCATCGAGATAATGATAATTTTGGTAAATCGTTCCGGTGGAAGCCGAAAAGCCGCGATGCCTACAAGTGGTGACCCTACTACGATTAGCATCTGTGAAAGAGTAAATGGTGCGGCTCCTTGGACGAAAGCAAGTAGCATGGATAGAACACCGAAAACAAACAGGATGGAATAAGCCAACGTGATACTGTGATGCTTTTGTATGCTGAGTAGTGTTTGATTGGGATGACGTAATATCACATATATAGTCAGAAGCAAGTTGAGGGTGAGAGGTAATCCCGCCACCTGTGCTCCGGCTTTGGGGAATGCTGTGGTGACAAAGACATACAATGCATCCATTGGCTAATCTACTCTCTGTTGATATTCAAATTCTCTGCATAATATACCACTAGTGATACCCTCTATCTGATTGAAGTAGATATAAAACTCATATATTCTGGCGGAGTCTGAAGCCTTCAAAATGGAAGTTTGCACAGTGGCTTATTGCAGAGCCTATCTTACAGAAGATTTAAATATTTGAGTATCTGGTTGGATGCCTTATTCCATAGCAGGTCGAACCAGCGCCCGCGACGTCGGTCGATAGTGGTTGCGAACAGTGCCTGGCGGATGAAGTCGAGCAGGGTGCAGGCCGCGTAGATTGCGAGCAGGATGCCGAGGATCTGCAGGATCGCGAATGGCTGCTGGCAGAGGTCTTGCAGGTTGAACAGTCGTGTCCAGAGCAGTTTCTCGGAGGCCGCGTAGTCGGTGATGAGGTATACGGCGAACGCGGACTGCGCGATCCGGTTGATGACTCGATTGTGGAAGGTGACGCGGTCGAACAGCAGGAATATGCCGAAGCCGATCATGATGGCGGGCAATTTCCAACTGCCGTTGATGAATATTCCCATATCATGACCAAGTAGCGACAATATTATGGAAGCCGCTGCGTATAGTAGAAAAAAAACGGCCTTTCGCTGTTTGGTGTGGGTGAGTGGGTCGGGGGGGTGGTGGTGCTGGTCGGGTAGTTTGGGGGTATGGATACCACGTCGTTGT
>JACXXQ010000750.1_pt1 | contig 14392 bp, 12 predicted proteins | sample 8621361 | NCBI WGS metagenome assembly JACXXQ01 (sample SAMN15503820, study PRJNA645414) | gut metagenome | isolation source: feces | host: Bos taurus | place: USA | collected 2016 | reverse complement strand
CGACTGACATTTCAATGCATTTAATACATCCAAAATGTAGCTGACATTAAAGCCGACTTCCATCGGTTCGCCTTGATAACTCACATCAATCACTTCTTCCGCCTCTTCCTGATCCGGATTCTGCGCCAAAATTTTTAACTGATTGGCTTCAATAATTAAACGCACACCGCGGAAACGTTCATTAGACAAAATGGCGGCTCGAATACACGCCTGTTTTAATGAATTCCAATCCACTTCCAAAATGCGATCCGCATTCTTCGGCAACACTCGACGATAATCAGGGAAGCGCCCATCAATCAACTTCGAGGTAAAAATCACATTATTAAGATGCACTTGAATATTGCTTTGCCCCATTCGGATATAAGCATTTTCACTATTGCTATCAAGTAAACGCATTAACTCGATAACCCCTTTGCGCGGCACAATAATGGCATAATCCGGAATATTCTGTTGCAACTGAATACCGCAGACCGCCAAGCGATGCCCGTCAGTTGCCACTGTTCTTAATACATTATTTTCAGTTTCGAACTTCATTCCATTTAAAAAATAACGAGCATCCTGATTTGCCATTGAAAATTGGGTGGCTTCCATCACACGGCGCAACACCGATTGTTCAATATTTAATTCAACATCAACATCCAGCTGTGTTAAATTCGGATAACTTTCCGCCGGCAGTGTGGCTAAATTAAATTTACTGCGCTCCGCTGTAACTAAAACACGATCATTTTCATAATTGACGGTAATTCGAGCATCTTCATTCAATGAGCGGCAAATATCCAAAAATTTACGCGCCGGAATGGTAAAGGTGCCGTTTTCACTGGATGATTCCAGTTGCACAAAAGTGGAAAGCTCAACCTCAAGATCCGAACCGGTTAAGGTTAAGCGATCACCATCGATCTGCACTAAAATATTATTTAACACAGGTAAAGATGGACGATTATTCAACACTCCACACACCTGTTGTAAAGGTTTTAATAAATTCTCTCTTGCGACAATAAATTGCATAAAGCCCACCTTTAAGTTGATAACGTTCTAATAAGATTTGAATAATCTTCACTGATATTATTGTCTGAATCACGTAATTCAGCAATTTTCCGACAAGCGTGCAACACGGTAGTATGATCACGATCGCCGAAAGCTCGACCGATTTCAGGCAAACTATGATTGGTTAACTCTTTTGACAATGCCATTGCCATTTGGCGCGGACGCACCACCGAACGCGCTTTACTTTTTGATTTTAAATCAGCGACTTTGATGCGATAACGTTCCGCCACCACACGTTGAATATTATCTAATGTGACGGAACGATCGTGCACTGCCAACATATCTTTTAATGTTTCGCGCACAAAATCAATCGTGATCGGCTGACCGGTAAAATTCGCATTGGCACTGACACGATTTAAAGCACCTTCCAATTCGCGCACATTAGTACGCAATTTCTGACCGATAAAAAAAGCCACTTCTTCAGGTAAAACAATATTGCTCTCTTCCGCCTTTTTCAACAAAATCGCCACCCTTGTTTCCAATTCCGGTGGTTCGATGGCAACACTTAACCCCCAATTAAAGCGAGATTTTAAACGCTCTTCTATTTTATCAATCTCTTTAGGATAACGATCGGAGGTCAAAATAATCTGTCGTCCGCCTTCAAACAGACTGTTGAAAGTATGGAAAAACTCTTCCTGAGATCCCTCTTTACCGGCGAAAAATTGAATATCATCAATCAACAACGCATCTAAAGAACGATAGAATTTCTTAAATTTTTCAATCGTTTCTGTCTTTAATGCTTTGACTAACTCTTGTACAAAACGTTCGGAATGAATGTAAACCACTCTGGCATTCGGTTTATTTTTCAAAATACCGTTACCGATCGCGTGTAATAAGTGTGTTTTACCTAAACCCGTTCCTCCATAAAGGAATAGCGGATTATAGCCTTCATCACCGATCTTTTCTGCAACTTTTTGTGCAACTACTCTAGCTAACTGATTGGATTTACCTTGCACAAAATTATGAAATTCATATTTAGGATTGAGGTTAGTTTTAAATTTATGCGTTGTTTGTGCTTGTTCCGCATTTGCTTCGGTAACGGCAACAGACGCATTTTCTTCCACTTGAATCGCTTCTCTAACCGGACGTGTTCCTTCACGGACACGCACAACAAATTGCGGATTTTCCGTCAAAAAACGAACAATTTCCTCTATTTGAGATAAATATTTATCCTGAACCCAGTCGCGAACGAATCGGTTCGGTGCATACAAAACCATAGTAGTATCTGAAATATCCGCTTGAAGCGGACGTAACCAAGTACTGAAATCTATCTCGGAAGTCTTATCTTGCAATTGTAATAGGCAACTTTGCCATAAAGAAGAAAATCTATGCTGTTCCATAGGTCTGGTCTATTGATTGTTGGCTTTCTATCTGAACTCATTTAAAATCGAGGTGTATCATACAATAAACTCAAGTTAAGATCTTCACTAAAGATCAATTTTTAGTGGTATTTCTGATGTCATTCAGACCTATGATATAGCATTGCCGATAGAAGCGAACGAAAAACCGCTTTTTTACCGTTTAATATTTGACGAATGGCAAAATTATGATTAGAATTGCGTCCTCTTTTTATTGTAACTTTTTGTTTTAATGAAATGGTGCTGTTCAGCTTCACGCTAACAGTTTCACATTTTGGATATTAAAACTTTATTTATTAGGTAGATAAGAAAATGAAACGTACTTTCCAACCTTCTGTATTAAAACGTAGCCGCACCCACGGTTTCCGTGCTCGTATGGCAACTAAAAAAGGTCGCCAAGTTTTAGCTCGTCGTCGCGCTAAAGGTCGTGCGCGTTTAAGTGCATAATCTGATTATCGAGTGTCTAAGCTAGGTTTTTCACGGGAGTTACGTTTGTTAACTCCCTCTCAATTTAATTTTGTTTTCCAACAACCTTTCAGAGCTTCTTTGCCTGAAATTTCCATTATCGCTCGTCCCAATACTTTACAGCATCCTCGATTAGGTTTAACTGTTGCCAAAAAATATGTAAAACGTGCTAATCAACGCAATCGTATTAAACGAATTTGTCGTGAAAGTTTCCGTTTACAACAACATTTATTACCCGATTATGATTTCATTATCATTGCAAGAAAAGGCATTGGTGACATAGATAATGCGTTGTTATTCAAAATGTTAGATAAATTATGGCAACGACATCTACGCTTTTCAAAAAAATCTTCATCGGCATAATCCGCTTTTATCAGCTTGCAATCAGTCCATTGATTGGTCCGCGTTGTCGCTTCACCCCGACTTGTTCTCAGTATGGGATTGAAGCAATTCAAACACACGGAGTGATAAAAGGGGGTTGGCTTACACTGAAGCGTATATTAAAATGTCATCCTTTTGGTTCATCAGGCTATGATCCTGTACCGCCACATATTGATAATCATAAACCACAGAGAAAAAAATAATGGATTCAAGACGTAGTTTACTCGTAATTGCTTTGCTCTTTATCTCATTTTTGATTTACCAACAATGGGAAATAGACAACAATCCTCAACCGGCGCAGACTGCAACCCAAACTCAAGTTGATAAGAGTGAAGTGCCGACCACGGTCAGTACAGCAGCCAACACCACCATTGATAACAATCAACAGCAAGGTAAAATCATCACCTTACAAAGTGATGTCTTGCGTTTAAAAATTGATACCTTAGGCGGTGATATTGTCGAAGCCCAATTATTAAAATATGGTGCTGAATTACATTCAGAAACTCCTTTCGCTTTGCTGAAAAATACACCTCAACAAGTTTATATTGCTCAAAGCGGATTAATTGGTGCTAACGGTAGCGATACTGTTGCCGGACGTGCCGATTATCAAGTAGAAGGTGATAATTTCACCTTAGCTGAAGGTCAGAATGAACTGAGCGTTCCATTTACCTTCACCAAAGACGGCGTTACCTACCGCAAAATTTTCACATTAAGCCGTAACAGCTATGATGTCAAAGTGAACTACGAAGTTACCAATAACAGTGGTGCAACTATTCAAGTTCAACCATATGCCCAGCTTAAGCATACCCTAGTGGAAAGTTCCGGAAACATCGCAATGCCGACTTATACCGGTGGCGCATACTCTTCATCTGAAACCAATTACAAAAAATACTCTTTTGAAGATATGCAAAAAGAGAATCTCGCAATTAAAACCAAACAAGGTTGGGCAGCAATTCTGCAACACTATTTTGTTTCCGCTTGGATTCCGAATCAGGATGCCGATAATCAGTTATACACTTCAACACAAGGTGATTTCGCTTATATCGGTTTTCGCGGCCCAGTAGCCTCCATTGCCAATGGCGCGACAGACACAATCAGCAGCCAACTTTGGGTCGGTCCGAAATTGCAAAATGAGATGGAAACCGTTGCCCCTCACTTGGATTTAACCGTTGATTATGGTTGGGCTTGGTTTATTGCAAAACCATTGTTCTGGTTATTGCAGTTTATTCAAAGTCTGGTACATAACTGGGGCTTGGCTATCATTGGTGTAACTATTGTGGTGAAAGCGATTCTTTACCCATTGACTAAAGCGCAATATACCTCAATGGCGAAAATGCGTATGTTGCAACCAAAAATTCAGGAAATGCGTGAACGTTTCGGTGATGATCGTCAACGTATGAGCCAAGAAATGATGAAACTTTATAAAGAAGAAAAAGTAAATCCTCTTGGTGGCTGTTTGCCGATTTTGTTGCAAATGCCAATCTTCATCGCATTATATTGGACATTCTTAGAAGCGGTTGAATTGCGTCACGCACCGTTCTTCGGCTGGATTCAAGACTTATCGGCACAAGATCCATATTATATTCTGCCGTTATTGATGGGGGCATCAATGTTCTTATTGCAAAAAATGTCACCAACTCCGGTTGCCGATCCAATGCAACAAAAAGTGATGATGTTTATGCCGGTGATGTTTACCTTCTTCTTCTTATGGTTCCCATCAGGCTTAGTACTTTACTGGTTGGTATCAAACCTCATTACTATTGTGCAACAACAACTTATTTATCGAGGATTGGAAAAGAAAGGATTGCATTCTCGTCATAAATAAATTTACGAAATAATAGCAAGGCATCTTTATTAAGATGCCTTAAATTTATATAGAAACAAGAGAAAAATATGATAGAAAAAGAAACGATTGTCGCGCAAGCAACGCCTCCCGGTCGAGGTGGCGTAGGCATTTTGCGCATTTCCGGCCCGCTTTCTGAACAAGTTGCTAAAGAGGTTTTGGGAAAAACATTAAAACCTCGCTTTGCTAACTATCTGCCTTTTAAAGACATTGATGGTTCAGTGCTGGATAAAGGCATTGCCCTCTTTTTCAAAGCGCCTAACTCCTTTACCGGAGAGGATGTTTTGGAGTTGCAAGGACACGGTGGACAAGTTATTTTGGATCTGCTCTTAAAACGTATCCTACAGATTAAAGGCATTCGCCTAGCCAGACCGGGAGAGTTTTCAGAACAGGCGTTTTTAAACGACAAAATTGATTTAGCGCAGGCAGAAGCAATCGCTGATTTGATTGATGCCAGTTCAGAACAGGCAGCCCGTTCAGCATTAAAATCACTGCAAGGCGAATTTTCCACCAAAATCCACCAATTAGTGGATGAATTGATCTATTTACGCACCTATGTTGAAGCGGCGATTGACTTTCCGGATGAAGAAATTGATTTTCTTGCTGATGGCAAAATCGAAGCGCATTTAAATCAAATTATAGCCAAAGTAGCAGAAGTCCAATCTCAAGCGAAACAAGGTTCTTTACTTAGAGAAGGAATGAAAGTGGTGATTGCCGGTCGTCCGAATGCCGGTAAATCAAGCCTATTGAATGCATTGGCCGGTCGTGATGCCGCCATTGTTACTGATATTGCCGGCACAACTCGTGACGTATTGCGGGAACATATTCACTTGGACGGAATGCCGTTACATATTATTGATACCGCCGGTTTGCGTACCGCTACGGATGAAGTGGAACGTATCGGTATCGAACGGGCTTGGCAAGAAATTGATCAAGCCGATCGTGTATTATTTATGCTCGACAGCATGACAACAGATGAAACACTGCCGGAAAAAATTTGGCCGGAATTTATGTCCAGATTGCCGCCATCAATCCCTGTTACGATTATTCGTAATAAAGCAGATATTAGCGGCGAAGCAGAAGGCATTCGCACTGAAAACGGTTATACCACCATTACCCTTTCCGCCAAAACGCAGCAAGGTATTCAATTATTGAAAGCGCATCTCAAAGAGAGTATCGGCTATCAAACCGTTACCGAAGGAGGATTTTTAGCTCGTCGTCGCCATTTGGAAGCATTAGAGCAAGCAGCGCAACATTTGCAGCAAGGGCATATCCAATTAACTCAATTCTATGCCGGTGAACTGTTGGCTGAAGAATTGAAAATGGCACAGAACGCACTTAGCGAGATCACAGGACAATTCACTTCTGATGATTTACTTGGTAATATTTTCAGCTCTTTCTGTATCGGCAAATAAAAAATGCGTGCTCAGCACGCATTTTTATCAATTATAGCTTTCACTCAATTCGCCGTTTTCCGCCATCTCTTCATCCCGATCTTTCGCCGAAATTTGCAAACGCGCAAAATAATCACGTGTTTCAGCAATAATCACCTTACGCAAGCCAATCAGTGCAATTAAATTAGGAATCGCCATTAATCCATTAACAATATCAGCCAAACTCCAAATAATATCCAATTTGATAAATGCACCGCACGCGATCAGTAAAATAAAGCAGCTACGGAAAATCTTAATCCCTCTAATGCCGGTTAAGTAAACAAAACAACGTTCACCGTAATAACACCAACCAAGAATCGTGGTAAATGCAAAGAACAATAAACCGATAGTGACAATCGTTGCACCGATACTGTTGCCTAACCCTTGCGCAAAAGCCAAATTAGTCACTGCGGCTCCCGCCACCTCCGATTGCCAAACACCGCTGATAACAATGACTAAACCGGTCATTGTACAAACAATAATGGTATCGAAGAATGTGCCGGTCATTGAAATCAACCCTTGACGCACCGGCTCTTGTGTTTGTGCCGCTGCTGCTGCGATCGGCGCACTTCCCAAGCCGGATTCATTAGAGAAAATACCTCTCGCCATTCCCGATTGAATCGCCTTAAGCACAGTAAAACCAACCGCACCGCCTAATGCCGCTTGAGGGTTAAAAGCACTTTCAATAATTAAGGCTAGCGCTTGTGGCACAACGTTCCAATTAATTAATAAAATAAATAACGACGTACCGACATATAACACCGCCATAAACGGCACAATAAATGAGGATACGACAGCAATACGGTTAACGCCGCCAAGAATAATCATTGCCACCAACAACGTCATTACAATTGCGGTAATCACTGTTGATACCCCGAATGTATCCTGCATAGCGTGTGTAATGGCATTGATTTGAGGGAAAGTCCCTATACCGAAAAAAGCAACCAGAACACCAAATACCGCAAACAACTTAGCTAACCATTTTATGCCCAGCCCACGTTCTATGTAATACATCGGCCCACCGGCCATAAAGCCATTTTTATCTTTCACACGATATTTTACCGCCAGCAAACATTCCGCATATTTAGTCGCCATTCCGAAAAAAGCGACAATCCACATCCAGAAAATCGCCCCGGGTCCGCCTGCTTGAATTGCAGTAGCAACACCAACAATATTGCCGGTACCGATAGTCGCAGAAAGCGCAGTACACAACGCAGCAAAGGCAGAAACATCACCCTCGCCGGAATTACCTCTTTGAAACAAATATCTTAATGCGCGTGGCAATGATTTAATTTGTAAAAAACCTAAGCGAAGACTGAAATAAATACCAGTTCCCGCTAATAAAATGAGTAATGGCGGTCCCCAAATAAAGCTGTCAATTTCAGCTAAAATTTGATTGAAATTCATTGACTTCCTCGTAAATAAAAAAGCTAAATACAAGGAGTAGAAAAGAAAAAAGAAATATCCAGAAATGATATTTGAAAAAAGATTATCTTTCCTGCCCCTGTCCTTTTGCCTGAGCGTTTCAAAAATCTAAGATTTTTTTGCGCCTTCGGCGTCCGCTTGATGCGGATCTCTCCAAGGGTTCGTCCAGTAACAGTCCATGCTGTAAACAGCGCCTGAAAGAGTTTACCTCGTCGGCGTAGAGTTAATTCTCTACTCTCCAGCTACCTTCATCCGAACTCGATATGAATAAAAACGTTGCGAATTTTAGCAAGTTATACTTTCTTGCTCAAGTGATGATCGCCTTACTACAATAATTTTACCAAGCGATTTAAATCCGCCTGAATTGCACCGGCTGTCATTTTCACGCCAGCACTTGGACCGTGAATCACCAATGGATTATCACGATACCAAAGACTACGAATTAAGAATAAATTCTCTCCCGGCAAAGCACGCGCAATCGGATCATCAGCATTACACACCTCTAAACCGATTTTTGACTGTCCATTCGCCAAAAAGCGAACCACATAACGTAATACCCCGCGCTCTTCCTCAGCATCGTGATAACGTTCATAAATCATCGGCTCAAGCTCATCCAATTTTTCAAAAAAGTCAGATAATGGCAAATCAATCATATCTTCCGTAATCAAAGATTCCACCTTAATTTCGGAACGATCCAAATCATAACCGGCAGTACGCGCCACAATGAGCAGTTTACGTAACGCATCCAAGCCTCTTAAATCTTCACGCGGATCACGCTCTGTCATTCCCTGCTGCCACGCCTGCTCTAACAACATTGAAAACGGCACAGAACCGTCATACTGGTAAAATAACCAGGCTAATGTACTGGAAAATGTCCCTTCAATTGACAAAATCGTATCACCGCTTTCCACCAGATCGTGTACGATCGGATTAATCGGCAAACCGCCACCGACCGTAGCGTTATACAACCAATGGCTGCCGGATTGCAAAAAAGCATTCTCAATTTGATGATATTTATCTAAATCAAAAGCAGCCGCACGTTTATTGGCACTAATCACATGGAAACCATATTTTGCATAGTCTTCATAATGTGCCGCCACCTCATCGCTATTGGTAAAATCCAACACCACCAACTCATCAAACGGATGCAAACTCAACCATTGCAATAATTCATCCGGCACCAATTCTCGACCATATTCTTCAAACTGCTGATCCCAATTATTTTCGCTTAAATACGGCAGAATACCTTGGTAATCCAACCACGCTTTTTGACTTGAAACCAAACCGATTAAGGAAAAATCAAAATGACTGCGTGCCGCGATCTTCTCCTGCTCCTGTTTAAACAGGCTGATCCACGTTTTTGAAACCTCTCCTTTGCCTAATACCACTAAGCCAACCGTTTTATGCGCACGGAATAGATCATCGTGAACATTGCGTAATAACTCCCGACTGACGGCTTGACGCAAAATCGCCACGACGCTGATTTTCTCTTCAGATTGCCATACAAATTCTAACGGTTGTGTTTTTAACATCTGGGAAAAACGCAACATTTGCAATGAATTTTGGCATACGCCGGCGCCCACAATCGCCAACAACGCTAAATCATAACGAATGGAAATGGAATCAGTGATTAACGGCAATTTTTTAAACTGCATAAACACCGTATCAATATATTCATTGGTATAGATCAAACGTAAAGTACGTGATTGCTCAATAAATTGCTCGATCAACGGCTCCAATTGATGTTCTTGCAACCACGCTTGCAAACGTTGCCGCCAACTCTGTAACACCTGATTTTGTGGAATGACCAATTCGATCCAACCGATATGGTTATGAAATGTCACAATTCTGCCTTGTGCAGAAGATGAATAAATATGTTCAATACGACTCGTGCCTTCATTCGGTTTCAAACTGCTGCGTAACTGTAGTTTTAATTGAAACTCTTTTACTGGTTCCAGCGTGCGACTATGCAACACCGGCGCACCGAGACGCGCCAATTCATTGGCTTCATCCCAACGTAATAACGGCAATAATGTTGCATTTTTTACGTGGCGAGGATCGGCGGAATAGACGCCGGCGACATCGCTCCAGATCGTGACATTCTCAATCCCTGCCAATCCGGCAATTTGAGTTGCGGAATAATCGGAACCGTTTCGCCCCAACAATACGGTTTCACCTTCTGCATTGCGGCTGATAAAACCGGTAATAATCAAACGTTTATCCGGATTAGCATCCAAAATCGGTTGTAATCGGCGCTGACTAGGCGCAACCCGCACTTTAGGCAAAACGGTTCGCTCTGCCACCATAAAATCACGTGCATCGACAAAAACGGAAGGAATAGATTGCTGATTCAGATAAGCGGTAACCAATCGAGCCGACCAAATCTCGCCGTGTCCGACCACTTCGGCATAAATCGCTTCACAGAATGGTTTATCCAACAGGGCAGAAAGCTGATGAATATCATCAATAAAGGCTTGAGCAACTGGCTCCGGCTGTATCAGCAAGGCATTCACCATTGCCAGATACTGATGACGAAGATTTTGCAAAATACGGTTAGCTGCCACCGTATCTTTATGCGAAGCCTCTACCCATTCAATCAGTAAATTTGTGGTTTTACCAATTGCCGATACCACAATAACATCATTCTCTTTACTATAATTCTGAATAATAGAGGCAACGCCTTTGATACATTCAACATTGGCTAAACTACTACCGCCAAATTTATGTAATTGATGACGAACAACCTGCTGCATCATAAACCTCCGCCTATAGCAATACAAAGACGCGCTATTTTAGCACGAATATCTATAAGCAAATAAAGAAATCTAGATGTCTTTAAGGCTAGATTGTCATTAGCATAAATTTTGATTAAAATACCACAACTTGTGTGGATTTGAAGGAAATAACTATGGCTGATTGGGATGGGAAATATATTAGTCCCTATGCGGAACACGGCAAAAAAAGTGAACAGGTAAAAAAAATTACCGTATCAATTCCAATTAAAGTATTAGAAATACTCACAAATGAGCGTACTCGACGCCAAATTCGCAATTTACGTCACGCAACCAATAGTGAACTGCTCTGCGAAGCATTTTTACACGCTTTTACCGGTCAACCCTTACCGACCGATAACGATTTGTTAAAAGAACGCCACGATGAGATTCCTGAAGCAGCAAAAGCCTTAATGCGCAAAAAAGGTATCGATCCGGACACTTGGGAATATTAATTCATTCTATCCTTCATATTATTTTTTATCTAAATTAAAGGATAAGCTGTTTTGCAGTTTATCCTTCTTCTTGTTCGCTCACTAATTTTGACATATATCAATTTTTATTCGGTCATTGTTCGCTAAAATGTCGCCACCAATATTATTAGGAATATTTCTTATTTAGATTTAAAATAGGTTATTCCATTTTAGAAGCAAGGAAATCATTATGTCAGTATATCCTCTTCATCAATTACCAAAACATCAAGAAGCCTACATTAAAGATATTATCGCCAACCCGGCATTCGGTTCTCAAGATAACTCCGTTAGTCGCCGTTTGGCAGATCTCGGCTTTTCCAGCCATCGTCCGGTTAGCATTATTGCTAAAGGATTATTAGGTCGTGGGCCTTATGTCGTTCGTTTGGATCATCATTCTCAATTTTCATTACGTAAAGCAGAAGCAGAAAAAATTCTCTGCTATTTAAAATAATTATATGAATAATCAACTCAATTTTGCCTTAATCGGGCCCCCTAATTGTGGTAAAACCGTATTATTTAATGCGCTAACCGGCTCCAATGCCAGAATTGCCAACTATCCCGGAGTAACGGTTGATCGCCGTGAGGGAACCTTGCTCGGACACACTAATATCACTATTCTTGATCTGCCGGGCACTTACAGTTTACATACCACCAGCCCGGATGAAGAGGTTTCTCGTAATGTTTTATTAGGTCATCTCGGTGATATTCCGGATGCCATTATTGCTGTTGCCGATGCCACCAATTTACGTATGACGTTGCGAATGGTATTAGAGTTAAAAGCACTTGGTCTGCCTATGGTGGTTTCAATTAATCTGTTTGATGTTGCAACCGCACGCGGATTGCAAATTGATACCAACAAAATGTCCGAATTATTAGGCGTGCCGGTGATCGGAACAGTTGCCGTCAGCAAAAAAGGGCAACAAAAAATTAAGCAAGCGGTAGAGCAGCTTGCCGAACGGGTATCAACCAATCAAAAAACCTCTCAGCAATTAGAACAAATTACAGATCAACTCGACAGTAACCAACTTTTCCAGCAGGTCGATCATATTCTTGAACAAAGTGTGCAGAACCTCAATTTATTACCGCGTTGGCACCAAAGATTAGATCATATTTTCTTACATCCATTTTGGGGTATGCTTACTCTTATTATCGTAATGTTGCTAATGTTCCAAGCGGTTTACGCTTGGGCTGCCCCCTTTATGGACAGTATTGAAGCCGGTTTCAGTCTTCTTTCCGAATGGTTGGCATCCGTTCTACCGGACGGCATTCTGAAGGATCTGTTGATTGATGGTATTGTTGCCGGCGTAAGTAGCGTTTTAGTTTTCTTACCGCAAATTGCGATTTTATTTGCGTTATTACTGATTTTGGAAGATTCCGGATACTTACCGCGAGCAGCCTATTTGTTGGATAGCTTCTTAGCCAAAAGCGGTTTATCCGGTCGCTCCTTTATTCCTCTACTCTCCGGTTTCGCTTGTGCCGTGCCGGCAATTATGTCAGCCCGCACCATTACCGATCCAAGAGAGCGTTTAGTCACTATCGCCATCGCACCGCTGTTAACTTGTTCCGCACGTTTACCGGTGTATGCACTAATCATTGCAGCGGTTATTCCGGATCAACAAGTTTGGGGAATTTTCAATCTGCAAGGTTTAACACTGTTTGCTTTATACGCGATTGGCGTACTTTCCGCCGGCTTTGTGGCTTTCATTCTAAAACTATTTGCTAAACACAAAGGCAAAATTCAGCAATTCCCATTATTAATGGAATTGCCTACTTACCGCATTCCTAATTTTAGGCATATTGTCGTCACTTTATGGGAACGTGTCAGTGCCTTTTTAAAACGCGCCGGAACCATTATTTTCGCCCTAAGTATCATTTTATGGGTGCTTGTTAGCTTTCCGGCTGCACCTGAAAATGCGGTTTCACCGCCAATCGATTACAGTTTTGCCGGGGCGTTAGGGCATTTTATTGAGCCGATTTTCCGACCATTAGGATTTACGTGGGAAATGTGTATTGCAATGGTGCCGGGCATTGCCGCCAGAGAAGTCGTCGTTGCGGCATTAGGAACCGTTTATGCTGTCGGTTCGGTCAATGAAGAAGCCGCCCAACAAATGCTTATTCCATTAATCCACGATAGCTGGGGTTTGGCAACCGCTTTCTCTTTCCTTGCGTGGTATGTTTACGCCCCAATGTGTATGGCAACGCTTGCTGTAATTAAGCGTGAAACCAAATCAACTAAGCAAACTTTGCTAATTACCGCCTATTTAACCGCATTAGCTTATCTATTTGCTTATATCGTTTACCATATCGCACGAGGAGCAGGACTATGATTCAATATATTATTGTTATCGCTTTATTTATCGGTGCTGTCGGCTACCTTATCGCAAACTTCCGCAAAAAACGCCAAAGCGGATGTGGAGATTGCTGCCGTTGCGGATCTGCTTCTAAAACGCAGAAATCTTGTCATTAACCATTATGATGGAGGAGTTGAAACGATCAACTCCTCTTTTCTTCTTACACTTCAATTTAATAAAAAATTACATTAACTACCGCTAAATAATTAATTTCCTTTTTCAAAGCTTATTCATCCAAATGCTGCTCAACAAGCACGCACAAATATGACTTTTCTCACATTTTTATTACTTTTTTATTAAATTTTTGAGAAAGAGATCAACTTTTTAAAAAAATCTGCTTTACTAAATTTTAGCATTTACATAGTCTTATTTATGCATTCACATATCTCATTCATACACAAGAAGAGGATCAAACTTATGAAATTTAAACAAAATATGTTCAAAGTGCTCGCTACTGTTACAGCGTTAGGATCACTATTATCATTCAATGCTTTTGCTGCGGATCCGATTGTGATCAAGTTTTCTCACGTGGTAGCGGAAGATACACCTAAAGGTCAAGGTGCATTAATGTTTAAAAAATTGGCTGAAGAGAAATTCCCGGGCAGAGTGGTCGTTGAAGTTTACCCTAACTCATCTCTTTACGGTGATGGCAAAGAAATGGAAGCATTATTATTAAATAATGTACAAATGCTTGCGCCGTCTTTGGCTAAATTCGATAAATATACGCCAAAAATCCAATTATTCGATCTACCGTTCCTATTTGACGATATTGAAGCGGTACAACGCTTTGAAAAAAGTGAAGCTGGTAAAAGTCTACTTAACAGTATGAAAGATAAAGGTATTACCGG
>JACXXQ010000749.1_pt1 | contig 14402 bp, 8 predicted proteins | sample 8621361 | NCBI WGS metagenome assembly JACXXQ01 (sample SAMN15503820, study PRJNA645414) | gut metagenome | isolation source: feces | host: Bos taurus | place: USA | collected 2016 | reverse complement strand
CAAGCCTTATTATCTGCTTGTCGACATGCAGTTGGAAGGAGGCTGGGTAGGTCCCGTAGATACGCTCGACCTTCCAGTAGAGATGTCTGTGGACTGGGTACGCTATTATCAGCAGGATTCAAAAGAGTAAGAAAATCTATAAGTTTCATAAAACAATTGAAGATCGTTTTTATATTTGTAATTATTACATATCTTTGAAAGCCGTCTTTTGTACGCGGTATGTGAGGATGAACAAATATAGAAAAGAGAAAAAGATTTTGTGTATGAATGCAGTTAGATTGATTTTATGTGCAGTTTCTGTTCTGGCTCTGGAGACTTTGCCTGCAGGGGCAGCAACCGCAATGCCGGATGGAAAGGGCGAGAAAGTGATTTGCAGGGGCTATGAGGCCCATACATCCGGCCGGATGGTACAGGTGGGACAGAAGGCTCCTGACTTTCAGGCAACCAATGCGGATCTGAAAGAAGTTAGCTTGTCGTCTTTTAAAGGGAAAAAGGTGATTCTGAATATTTTCCCGAGTCTGGACACTCCGACGTGTGCAATGTCTGTCCGGCAGTTTAACGCCAAGGCTTCAGGAATGGATAATACGGTGGTGTTATGTCTGTCCATGGATTTGCCTTTTGCCCAGAAGCGTTTCTGTACGACAGAGGGGTTAGACAATGTGCTGCCTTTGTCGCTTTTCCGCAGTCAGGACTTTGTGAAGGGATACGGACTTTGTCTGGAAGACGGGCCGCTCAAGGGGTTGGCAGCCAGGGCTGTCATAGTGGTGGATGAGGCCGGTAAGGTGAGTTATACGCAACTGGTCAGCGAGATATCCAGTGAGCCTGATTATGATGCTGCCCTGAAGGCGGTGGAATGATGAAAAGCCCCTTTGACGGGGCTTTTTCTGTAAACGGCCTGTATCTGTCAGGGGCGTTCTTCTATCTTTTTCAGGTAGCCGGGATGGTCAGACCATTTGTTTCTGTAGGTTTCCATACATCCTGTGGGTATGGTAATCCTGACCAGATCTTCTGTTCCGGCTTTGGGCAGAGTCGTTTCGATCCTGAAAGCATGTTTTTTACCGGCGTTCACTGTTCCGCCTTTACTCCACCATTGATAGTTATCGGTATCAAAGGCTTTCAGAACAACGAACATAAATTCTCTGGATTTTGTACTCTGAAACCAGAGATTGCTTTCCAGAGTAAATCTTGCCATGCCATTGCTATCGGTTGTGATTTCCAGCAATGGTTTGGTGCTGTGATTTTTCTTGAAGGATTCATAAGAGGTCTCATCATACATTCTGACCGTTTCACTTCCCAGGAGTTCTCCTTTTGAGTTACTTACGGTGATTTCTACCACGGAAGGATTTTCGGGTACGATTGATTTTTCTTTTTTGCAACCTGAGAAAAGACAGATGCTTGCCAGTAATGTTGCAGATAAAAATTTAAAGACGTTCATAGGGTTATAAATTTAGTAATTATAGTTTTGAGTTCTATTCTTTTGTGTTTCTTCTAATTAAACGGGCCGCAAAAATATAACAGGAATGAATATATATGAAGTAAAAATACAAATCCTAAAGAGTTTTAGGATTTATTGAGATTTGAATTATATCCTTTTACCGGCTGAATGTCAGTATCTTTTAAACTTGTTGTGTAAAGGCTTGAGGACGATTTATTCTCTTGTTAATGAATAGGAAATAAAAAAAGAGCATGCGCTGCGATGATTTGCAGGCATGCTCTTTTTATCAGGTAGATTTGAATAAATTTACTTTTTCAATGCAGCAATGCTTTCTTTCAGTGCGGCAATCTTGGTTTCTGCATCGGCTTGTTTCTTACGTTCCATGTCGATGACGTTAGCCGGAGCTTTGCTGACAAACTTCTCGTTGCTGAGTTTTTTCAGCACGCTCTGCAGGAATCCTTCCTGGTATTTCAGGTCGGCTTCCAGCTTCTTCAGCTCTTCTTCGACGTTGATCAGGTTACCCAGAGGTACGGCATATTCTGTTGTTCCTACCATGAATGCAGCTGCTCCTTCTGCTTTGGCTGCTACGGCATTGATTGCTGACAGGTTGCAGAGTTTGGCGATAACAGCATTGTACTTGCTTACCGGGCTTTCGCCGACAACTTCCAGGGTGAGGGCTTCTTTCTGGGCAATGTTCTTCTGCAGACGGATGGTACGGATACCTCCGATGACTTCTTTCACGGCCTCAAACTGGGCAATGATTGTTTCATCGTAGTTTCCGGCAACATTCAGAATCTGCGTCATGATGCTTTCACCTTCTTTGCGGTCATAGATGTGCTGCCACAATTCTTCCGTAATGAACGGCATGAACGGATGAAGCAGTTTGAGCAATGTATCGAAGAAACCGAGAGTCTTTTCGTAAGTTGCTTTGTCGATGGGCTGTCCGTAAGCGGGTTTTACCATTTCCAGATACCAGCTTGAGAATTCATCCCAGAACAGTTTGTATACAGCCATCAGGGCTTCGCTCAGGCGGTATTTGCCGAACAGGTCGTCCACTTCTGCTGCGGTTTTGGTCAGCATGGTGTCAAACCATTCGGTTGCCAGGCGTGCATATTCGGGCTGTTCGATGTCGGCTACTTCCCATCCTTTTACCAGACGGAAGGCGTTCCAGATCTTGTTGTTAAAGTTACGTCCCTGTTCGCAAAGTGCATCGTCGAACAGAATATCGTTTCCGGCAGGAGCAGAAAGCATCATACCCATGCGGACACCGTCGGCACCGTACTTGTCGATCAAATCCAGCGGATCGGGGGAGTTACCCAGTGACTTGGACATCTTGCGTCCGATTTTGTCGCGGACAATACCGGTGAAGTAAACGTTCTTGAACGGCATGTCGCCCATGTATTCATAGCCGGCCATGATCATACGGGCTACCCAGAAGAAGATGATATCCGGACCGGTTACCAGATCGGCAGTGGGATAGTAGTATTTGATTTCTTCATTGCCGGGGTTATTGATACCGTCGAACAGGGAGATCGGCCACAACCAGGAAGAGAACCAGGTGTCCAGACAGTCATCGTCCTGACGGAGATCTTCCAGTTTCAGACTAGGATTGCCGGATTTTTCCTGAGCCAGCTTCAGGGCTTCTTCAGGTGTTTCGGCTACTACAAATCCGCCCTGCGGAAGGAAGTAGGCCGGAATGCGGTGTCCCCACCACAATTGACGGCTGATACACCAGTCCTTGATGTTTTCCAGCCAGTTGCGGTAAGTGTTCTTATATTTGGCAGGATAGAACTTCAGTTCGTCGTTCATTACCGGCGGCAGAGCCATATCTGCGAAATGCTGCATCTTCAGGAACCACTGCATGGACAGTTTCGGTTCGATGGCTACGTTGGTACGTTCAGAGAAACCTACTTTATTGGTATAGGCTTCCACTTTTTCCAGCAGGCCGGCAGCATTCAGGTCTTTTTCAATCTGTTCGCGTACATCGAAACGGTCCATTCCGACATACATTCCGGCAGCTTCGCTGATGGTTCCGTTGTCGTTGAAGATGTCAATGCTTTGCAGATTGTATTTTTCGCCCAGCATGTAGTCGTTTACGTCGTGAGCCGGAGTAACTTTCAGACAGCCGGTACCGAATTCAATGTCTACATAGCTGTCCTCAATAACCGGAATAACACGTCCTACCAGCGGAACAATTACTTTCTTGCCTTTCAGCCACTGGTTCTTCGGGTCGGCCGGATTGATACACATGGCGGTATCACCCATGATGGTTTCCGGACGGGTAGTGGCTACAACAGCATAGCGGCGGCCCTGTGCATCGCGGTGAACGATTTCACCTTCAGCTCCGGTTTCTCCGCTCATATCGTCGTTGGCAACATAGTAGCGCAGGTAATACAGCTTGCTGTGTTCTTCCTTATAAATTACTTCTTCGTCAGAAAGGGCAGTCAGTGCCTTGGGATCCCAGTTCACCATACGCACGCCGCGGTAGATGAGGCCTTTGTTGTACAGGTCTACAAATACCTTGATGACGCTCTGGCTGCGTTTTTCATCCATGGTGAAAGCGGTGCGGTCCCAGTCGCATGAAGCTCCCAGGCGGCGAAGCTGCTTGAGGATGATGCCTCCGTGTTCTTCTGTCCATGCCCATGCGTGTTTCAGGAATTCTTCACGGGTGAGGTCGGTTTTCTTGATTCCCTGCTGAGCCAGTTTGTTGACAACCTTGGCTTCAGTAGCAATGGAAGCATGATCCGTACCCGGTACCCAGCAGGCATTCTTGCCCATCATGCGTGCACGGCGCACCAATATATCCTGTATGGTATTGTTAAGCATGTGTCCCATGTGGAGCACTCCGGTCACATTAGGGGGAGGAATGACGACGGTGTAAGGTTCACGTCCGTCGGGTTTAGAACTGAAAAGTTTGTTGTCCAGCCAATACTGGTACCATTTTCCCTCCACGTCTGCGGGATTGTACTTACTTGCTAATTCCATGATTCTATTTCACTATAATAGTTGATATGTTGATTATCGTATATATTTGGCTGCAAAATTAATAAAACTAGTTGGATTATGAAAAATATTTGTACTTTTGAAGACCGTTGCGGGAGCTGGTCTTCAATCTGTTTCCTTTGTTTGATCTGAGGAAGAGCGGATGGAGGGACAGGATTCCGGATAGGATGGTGTAAAATAAATGGAGTTATGAAAAAACTGATATTGTGGGCAGGATGTATGGCCGGTCTGTTACTGGCGGCCTGCTCGTCTGCTGAGGACCGGAAATCAGGATCACTTGAAACCATTCCGGTTGCAGATGCTTTTGGTAACCTGCAGCCGTTGAAAGTATCTGATTTTCTTGGAAGGATTCGTTATGTAGCACTCGAAACGAATGACAGTGTGCTGGTAGGAGAGGGGGCTCATATCGGTCTGTTGCCGGGTTATATCCTGGTGACTGACGAAAAACAGGCGTTGCTCTTTGACAAGAATGACGGGCATTTTGTCTGTAAACTGGGACATTACGGAAATGATCCGTCCGGATATGCTTCTTCGAAAGTCTGGTTTCAGGGACATGACGGAGCGGTTTGTTTCAGGGGCTGGAAAGATGAGTGGCTGCGGTATGATTTGCAGGGACAGTTTCAGGGAATGCTGAAAATGAGTGAGAATGCGGCCTGCGCTTCGGTATCTTTGCTGGCTTCGGAGGAAGGATATATACAATATTTTAATAACGGGCTGGTTGACGGGAAAGAAGGACTTGTCTGGTACACTTCCGAACCCCGGCAGGAAGGTGATACTTTGTTACTTGCACAAGGGAAGCCGGTCAATATGAGTGACATCAAAAGTATCGGTGTATTCAAGAGTACACCTTGTCATTTCACGCAGAAAGGGATGTTTTACATTGTCAGCAATCAGGATCAGTCGAATGTCGTGCTGACCAATCCGCCGGTGTTGTGGCAGGAAGGTGAACAGATCCGGTTCATGCGTTACCGGAATGATACTGTATATACGGTTGATAAGTATCGGCTGACACCAGCTTACTGGTTTGATATGGGGAACCTTTCCGTGACGAAGATGAAGGAGGAAGATGCTTCTAAGGCGTTGGTACTTGGAAAAGTGGATGAACTGGAGAAAAGCATCTTCTTTGAGTGTTTTGATGCACTGGTTGAAGAGGATCACTTGTATTATGGAGTTTATAACCGCCGGAAGGGTACCGTGGTGATGGGACGCAGGACAGACAAGATCATGGATGATCTGACCCCGTTTATGCCGGTAGACTTTTCGGAACGGACAAACGCACACGAACTGGCCGGAATGATTGAGGCGGCCGATGTGCTGGAGTGGGTTGAAGAGCATGAGTCTTGTAAGGATAATCCGGAACTCGGTTTCCTGAAGACCCTGAAAGAGGATGATAATCCGGTGGTGGTGATTGCCCGCGAATAAGGACTTATATTATATAATGGTATATATAGTCTGTGATAATGGATTTTTAATGAATAGAACATGCATACAAGAGAAGAAAAACTGGAAGCTTTCGGGCGGTTGCTCGATGTATTGGATGAACTGAGAGTGAAGTGTCCCTGGGACAGAAAACAGACCAATGAAAGTCTGCGCCCCAATACCATTGAGGAGGTGTATGAGTTGTGTGATGCCCTGATGAAGGACGACCGGAAGAATATTTGCAAGGAACTGGGAGATGTGTTGCTTCATGTGGTGTTTTATGCCAAGATTGGCAGTGAGACCGGTGACTTTGATATAAAGGATGTTTGTGATAAGCTGTGTGACAAGCTGATTTTCCGTCACCCTCATGTATTTGGAGAAGTGAAGGCCGATACGGCGGAAAAGGTCTCTGAGAACTGGGAGCAGATCAAAATGAAGGAAAAAGACGGTAACAAGTCTGTCTTGAGCGGAGTGCCCGATGCTTTGCCTTCTCTGATCAAGGCTTATCGGATTCAGGACAAAGCCCGCAATGTGGGATTCGACTGGGAAGAACGCAGCCAGGTATGGGAAAAGGTGAAAGAAGAAATTGCCGAATTTGAGGCGGAAGTGGAAACTATGGACAAGGAGAAGGCAGAAGCCGAGTTCGGTGACGTGATGTTCAGTCTGATCAATGCAGCCCGTCTGTATAAAATCAATCCGGACAATGCACTGGAGCACACCAACCAGAAGTTTATCCGCCGCTTCAATTATCTGGAAGCACATACTCTGAAGGCAGGCAAGAACCTGAAGGATATGACTCTGGAAGAAATGGATGCGATCTGGAATGAGGCGAAGGCACAGGAGAAATATGTCAGGAAACAGATAAATACGGCATGTGGAATGAACCGGAGACGGTTTGTTCCACATGCTTTTTTTGTGTACGGGGATGACGGATCTGAAGATTTCGTAAGGGAATTGGAATTTGATTATCAGGGATAACCCGTTCCGAATTTGTTAAATCGTAAAAATATGTATCAGAAAATTTCTTTTATAATAAAGGAAGTCATATATTTGCCAATGTGATAAGTGATGAAAACTAAACTTTAACTAATATTTGAAAAAATAGTTAACCTGTTTTATTAAAGTCTTAAATCTATGTTTAAAAGATTCAGATCTGTCAGTATGCTGCTCTTTCTGGGCGGTATTTCAGTAGGTGTTGCACATGCAACTCCTTCGATGCTGGAAGCGAATGTCGTACAGCAAAGTAATGTGTGTAAGGGTGTTGTACAAGATGCCCAAGGTGAAACAATCATCGGAGCTTCAGTCGTTGTTAAAGGAACGACAAACGGAACCATTACAGGATTCGATGGTGACTTTACTCTGGAAAGTGCCAAGAAAGGCGATATCCTTGAAATCTCTTTCGTCGGATATGTTTCTCAGGAAGTAAAATGGAATGGTGAACCTTTGAAAATTACCTTAAAGGAAGACACAAAAACACTGGATGAGGTGGTTGTCGTAGGATATGGTGTTCAGAAGAAGGCCAATCTTTCGGGTTCGGTAGCTTCTGTAGATAAAGAGCAGTTACAGAACCGTCCGATTCAGAACGTGAGCAGTGGTTTGCAGGGTTTGATGCCGGGTGTAACCATTACCGGTACGAACGGTGCTCCGGGTATGGACAGTGGTAGTATCCGTGTACGTGGTACCGGTACTTTGAATACCGCTTCTCCTTATATTCTGATTGATGGTGTGGAATCTGAAACCATGAGTTCCATTGACCCCAATGACATTGAAAGTATTTCTGTTTTGAAAGATGCTGCTTCTGCTGCCATCTATGGATCTAAGGCAGCGAACGGTGTTATTCTGATTACCACCAAGCGTGGTTCGACCGGCAAGCCGAAAATTTCGTATAGCGGCTATGTCAGCTTCCAGAATGCTACCAATATGATCGACCGTCTGAGTTCTTACGAATATGCCAGCATGTATAATCAGGCTTTGCAGGCAGAAGGTAAGGCTCCCCGTTTTACAGATGAAGAAATCCAGAAGTTCAAGGACGGAACAGATCCTCTTTATCCGAATACAGACTGGTATGACCTGGCTTACAAGACCGGTATACAGCACCGTCATAACCTGAATATTGCCGGTGGTACGGAGAATGTGCGCTATATGGGATCTATCGGTTATTTGAACCAGACCGGTGTGCTTCCTAATGCAGGACGTGAACAGTTCAATGCCCGTACGAATCTGGATATGAAGATCACCAAGCGGTTGAGTGCCAAATTGAATCTGGCCTATATCAAGAATGCATATGATGATGCCAGCTCTGCTTACTATGGAGGTAGTTCTGACCAGATTATCCGTCAGCTGAACCTGATCGCTCCGTGGATTGTAGCCCGCTACGATGACGGTACATGGGGTACGATTTCTGATGGTAGCCCGATTGCATGGCTGGATTCCGGTATGAAGGTAACGCGTGACAACCACAACTTTACGGGTATGGCTTCATTGGATTATAAGATTCTGGATTGCCTGACCTTTACGGCAACAGGTTCGTATGTAAATAATATGCAGAACTATACTTATTTCCAGAAATTCATCCAGTACAATGCCAACAAGGCTTCCGATCCGAACTCCCTGGATGAACGCTATTATACCTGGAACCGTACAAACTATGACTTGCTGTTGAATTACGACCAGACTTTTGGTAAACATAACATCAAAGGACTGGCCGGCTGGCATACTGAAAAGTATAATTACAAGGAACTGACTGCTTACCGTAAAGATTTCCCGAACAATGATCTGACTGATATCAATGCCGGTGATGCTGCTTCACAGACTAACTCCGGTTATACCAGAGAACTGGCAATGCTGTCATGGTTTGCTCGTGTCAATTATGATTATGCAGGAAAGTATTTGTTTGAAGCCAATATCCGTGCGGATGCTTCTTCCCGTTTTGCAGAGGGACACAGATGGGGTTATTTCCCTTCATTCTCTGGTGCGTGGAGAATCAGTGAAGAATCATTTATGGAAGGTGCCAGATCTTGGCTGAGCAACCTGAAGATCCGTGCTTCCTGGGGTATGTTGGGTAATCAGGATGCTTTGAGTGACTATTATCCGGCTTTGAATACATATAATATCGGAGCCACTTATCCGTTTGGCGGTGCCTTGAACTCCGGTTATTACCAGTCTAGCTATAAACTGAGTACAATTACCTGGGAAAAGGCTACGACCTGGGGTGTTGGTCTTGATTTCGGTTTCCTGAACAATAAGATCAACGGATCTCTTGACTTCTATAACCGTAAGACTACAGGTATTCTGATGCAGGTTTCTGTTCCTACCGAATTTGCCTTGAATCCTTATACTGACAATGTGGGTTCAATGAACAATAAGGGTGTCGAACTGAATATCGGTTACAATGACCGTTGGGGAGACTGGACATTCGGTGTTGCTGCCAACTTTGCTTACAACAAGAATGAAATCCTTGACCTGGGTGGTGCTGACTATCTGGATACCGGCTATAACCAAAGAAATGCTGTCGGCCAGTCTATTAATGCTTACTATATTTACAAGACTGACGGTTTCTTCAATTCACAGGAAGAAGCAGATGCCTTTACCGCTAAATATGGTAACCCGTTTGGTGCCGGTGGCTTCAAGGCTGGTGACCTGAAATATGTGGATACCAATGGTGACGGTAAACTGAATGGGGATGACCGTGTATATACAAACAGTACTGAACCGGTTTATACATTTGGTTTGAACCTGACTGCCGGATGGAAAGGTTTTGACTTGTCTCTGATGTTCAACGGTGCAGCCAAAGTTGCCCGTCTGTTCGACTCACACGAAGTATATGGTGCCTTCTCCGGTGATGCCGGTCACCCGGCAAGCATCTGGAAGGATGCCTGGACTGAAACCAACAAGGATGCTTCCATGCCGCGTATCTTTACAGATACAAACTCTCCGAGCAGTTCACGTAGCGCACAGTCTACTTTCTGGTTGCAGAATACGAACTATCTGCGTTTGAAGAACCTTCAGTTCGGTTATACCTTGCCAAAGAGCCTGCTGAGCAACTGGGGTGTTGAAAACGTACGTTTCTACTATTCTGTAGAAAACCTCTTTACAATTGATAATATGAAGATCAGCATTGACCCGGAAGCTACCAGCCAGCGTCTGTCTTCTTATCCGTTGCTGCGCACTCATGCATTTGGTGTTAACATTACATTCTAACTATAACTATTAAAAACTCATTTTGATATGAAACGAATTAAGCAATATATAATGTTTGGAGCGGCTGCACTGATGACAGCTTCGTGTTCAGACTTTTTGGATACCACTCCTTATGATGCTTTGTCTCCAAGCACTACTTGGAAGACTGAACAGGATGCCGAGAAATTTGCCATCGGATGCTATTCCGGATGGGAAGACGGAGGACGTCTGCTTTACATGGACTGTACATCTGACTTTGGTTACAACAATTTTTCCTGGGAAGGATACAAAGACCTGGCCAACGGTAATATGACACAGGCCAACAGCGGAGCCAGCTTTTATGGTTATACAACTATCCGCCGCTGTAACACATTCCTGAACAATGTGCAGAGCATTGAATTTGCTGATGAAGCAGTAAAGAAAGACCTGATTGCACAGGTGAGAGTGCTCCGTGCTTATAAGTATTTCATCATGAACTGGGCTTATGGCGGTGTGCCTATCATTGATAATTATGATACGGCTGAAGATGCTCAGGTTCCCAGAAATACGGAACAGGAAGTGCGTGATTTCATTGCCAAGGAGCTGGATGAATGTACTCCTGACCTGAACAAGATGCCGGCTGAAAGAGGACGGATTGCCAAGGGTGCAGCTCTGGCCTTGAGAATGCGTGAAGCTTTGTATTATGATGACTGGGCAATGGCAAAACAGAAAGCCGAAGAAATCATTGCCATGGGTGAATATGATCTGGAAGATGATTATCTGAAGCTGTTCCAGGTAGCAGGACAGGATTCTAAGGAAACAATTCTGGCTGTTCAGTATATTCCTAATACTTATACACTGTATACCATCGGACAGATGTATAACAATGGTGACGGCGGATGGTCTTCTATCGTTCCGACTTACAACCTGGTAGATACCTATGAAATGAAGAACGGTATGACGATCGATGAACAGGGTTCCGGTTATGATGCAACCCATCCGTTCAAGGATCGTGACCCCCGACTGGCTATGTCTGTTATCTATCCGGGTGCTGACTATGTGAAAGCCGGAGGTGCTGCTGCGGTATTCAATACCCTGGACAAGACCATTAATGGTGAAAGCAACGCAAACTATATGACTTCTGCTGATAATGCTTCCAAGACTGGTCTGACCTGGAACAAGTATCTGTCGCCGATTACCCAGTATGCAGATATCTGGAAATCCAATGCTTGTCCTATCGTGTTCCGTTATGCAGAAGTGCTGTTGACCTGGGCTGAAGCAGAAAATGAACTGAATGGTCCGTCAGATGAAGTATACAAGAAGATCAATAAGGTTCGTGAAAGAGCAGGCATGCCGGATGTAGACCAGGCTAAATATGCCACTAAGGAAGCTTTGCGTGAACTGATTCATCGTGAACGTGCCGTAGAATTTGCCGGTGAAGGTTTGCGCCGTGCAGATATCCTGCGCTGGAAGACTGCCGACGGTAAGATGCTGGCTGAAAAGGTGCTGAACGGACGTCTGGAACGTAGAATCGGTACAGTCGATGCATCTGTAAGTGATCCGGGACTGCGTGCTACCATTACTTTGAATCCTGATCCGACAGAAGTGCTGATTGAAAACCGTTCCTTCCAGCCGTTCCATCGTTACTTCCCGTTCAGTCAGGGTGATATCGACAAGAATCCGAAACTGGAACAGAATGAAGGATACAAATAAATCACTGATTCCTGACTAAGAAACAGGTAGTTTCAGGAAATCAGTCAAAGGTGACAGGAGCTGTGTCAGACGGAAGGCACAGCTCCTGTTTTTTTATGCCAGCAGGTATGGATTTCAGGAGAGTAAGAATCCTGCTTTTGTTTGGATCCGGGAGAAGTCGGGAGAAATTCCGGCGGAGGGTAAGCAGATAATGCTGATGAAATGATAAGCCTGCCGGTCGTTTCCGAAAAAGAAAGGTATGGAGTGGAAACACTGAAAGCTACCTTTATTGCAAGGTTGATTGTGACAAGGGCATTTTAATATCAGAGAAGGTTGGGGAAGTAGGGATAAAATAAAAGCAGGAGGAAAACCTTGGATAGCTGTTTTCCCCCTGCCTGATTGAAATTCAGATGAACGTTGTCCGATTAATGGCTCAGCATATCACCTGTAATCTTAGTGAACTTGTCTTGTCCTTCTTTACGCAGTTTGATGCTGCCGTCGTTCCAGTTTGAAGGCCATCCGCCGATGATGTGTCCCAGGAACACTGCCTTGATTTCGTGCAGACCTTTGGCCAGAGCTACGGATGAATCATGACGAGAGAAGCGTTTCACTTCACCACCGTTGTTAACCAGCAGTTTGCCGTCGATCCATACTTCTTCCAGATCAGAAGAAATGTAGTAAACGCCATCTTCCGGGATATTTACATAACCGGTAGCAACTGAAGCATATTGTTTAACGCCACGCATGGATTCCGGAGACGGTGTCTGTGCGGTCAGTGCGCGTGTTTCTTCGATTACCTTGGTTTCTCTGGGCTGAAGTTTTGCAGCTTCCAGATCTTTCACGTTCAGGAACATGCCGTCGAATACCTGCATGTTCAGGCCCGGAGCAGTCTTTTCCACTTCTTTAGCAGGAGCCAGTGTCTGTTTTTCTACCTGGATGGTACGTACAGTGCTCAGCTTGCCGGAAGGAAGTGCAGAAGCGATCTTCAGGGTTGTATTTTCAGTGAATGTCAGAGGAGCCGAGTAAACGGTTGACTGTGCAGTCGGTTCGCTTCCGTCGGTGGTGTACACAATTGTCATCGGACGTGAAGTGGTAAATTCCAGTGTAGCCTTGTCGGTGAAAGCCACGAAGTTGCATGAGCCGTTCGGCTGTTCCGGCATCGGAATGTGGTAATTTACATTGTGTTCATCCAGACGTACATAAGCGTTGTTGATACGGCGTTCGAAGTCTTTGTAATCCTTGCGGTCCAGATTGGTCCATCCGATTTCAGCAACTGCAATGATACGCGGGAAGGTCATGTATTCACGGATAGCTTCGCTATACATATATTCAGACCAGGTATTTCCCTGTACACCCAATACATAATCACCTTTACCCATGGCAGCCAGTGTGTCGGGTACCGGGTTGTAGCTGTAAGTCTTTTCCAGTGTAGTATAGCCGCCGATGGTTACCGGTTCGATCTTGGAATCACCCTGGTAAGCGTCCAGATACATACCGTTTCCACCCGGAGTCATGATAACCGTATGGTTCATGGATGCAGCAGCGATACCTCCGTCTTCACCTCTCCATGACATAACGGTTGCGCTCGGAGCCAGACCTCCTTCAAGGATTTCATCCCAACCGATGATTTTCTTTCCCTTTGTTGCCAGGTATTTTTCCATGCGCTGGATGACATAACTCTGCAGTTTTTCTTCTGCTGAATGATTCTTGTCGGCAGTCAGACCTTCCTTACGGATGCGTTGCTGACAGAGCGGACAGTTCTTCCAGCTTGTCTTCGGACATTCGTCACCACCGATGTGGAAATATTCGCTCGGGAACAGAGGTGCCATTTCGTCAATAACATCTTCCAGGAACTTGAACATGTCTTCTTTACCCGGACACATGACGATGTCTTCCACGCCCCAGATGACACGCGGTGTTCCAGCTTCTCCCTTGCAGGAAAGTTCGGGATAAGCAGCAATGGCAGCCATTTCGTGACCCGGAAGTTCCAGCTCGGGAACTACAGTAATGAAATGGTCGGCTGCATATTTCACGATGTCTTTGATTTCTTCCTGAGTATAATATCCGCTGTGTTCTGTTCCTTCGCCTTCGACACGTTTGGAACCGATTTCTGTCAGTTTCGGATATTTCTTGATTTCGATACGCCATCCCTGGTCGTCTGTCAGGTGCCAGTGCAGGCGGTTGATCTTGAAGAGTGACAGTACGTCAATAAACTTCTTGACATTTTCTGCCGGCATGAAGTGACGGCAGGGATCCAGCATGATTCCGCGATAGCCGAAGCGGGGTTCATCCTTGATGCTGACTGCCTGTGCAGTCCATGCAATTCCACTTACTTTCTGAGCACTCTCGATTTCTGCAGGCAGCAGCTGCATGAAAGTCTGCATACCATAGAAAAGGCCTTGAGGAGTCTTTGCGGTTACGTTGACAGCATCGCCGGTAACATCCAGCTGATAGCCTTCATCGTTTACGTCCAGTGATTCATCCAGTTTCAGGGTGATGTTTCCACTTTCGCCTACGGTAATGTCATAACCGGTGGCGGTTCTCATTTTAGCTGCAAAAAATTCTGCAATGGTTTTGGCTTCGGGTGAAGCTGCTCCCAAAGAAGTACTTCCTGAAAGACGGAAAGCACCTTGCTGATGTACGAGACTCTCAGGCATCGGAATGATGTTGATGCCTTCATTCTAAGACTTAACTT
>JACXXQ010000747.1_pt1 | contig 14436 bp, 16 predicted proteins | sample 8621361 | NCBI WGS metagenome assembly JACXXQ01 (sample SAMN15503820, study PRJNA645414) | gut metagenome | isolation source: feces | host: Bos taurus | place: USA | collected 2016 | reverse complement strand
ATTTGAAGAGGAAATGTACTATGAGTAAAGTATTCAGAAGTAATCGCAAAGCAACTGATGAAGACATCATTCGTATGAATGCTGTTGGACTGTCCCTCGCAACTATCGCTAAGACGTTGGGGGTTCACCCCACTACGATTACTTTGCGATTGCGTTCTTTAAATATTGAACCAGCCGACACACGTCGGACGTTCATGGAGAATGTACTCCGTCCATTACCAACCCATGTGGCAGATTGGCTATCAGAGCAAGTTGGTCCTGCTTATGAGATTCGTTCATATGTAAGGGACTTGATTCTGGAGGCATATAATAATCGCCACCTTAACCAAGAGAGTGAGCATGACAAGTTCATCCGTTTGTACGCTGGAAAACACACGGCAATGGTTTCTAAAAGCCGTACCGAATCCGACGAGTAAGAACATTAGTACCCAGATTGGTTGTCATCTGGAAGAAGTAGAAGAAATGCTTCAGACCATTTATCCAAATGGAAGTTACGATGCAGAATTATTGCAACGTGCACAGGATGCCATTACAAATCTGGCAAATCATATGAAGTGTAAGGTCGATGCCTACCGTATTGACGTTAGTACTGACCTGCTGGATGCACTGGCAGATCAGATTGTTACAGCAACTGGCGTCGGTACTTTCCTTGGGATGAATGTCCCTGGAGCATTGGCTGAGGTCAATCGCTCAAACTATTCCAAGTTCGAAGATGGGGAACCTATCTTCAACGAAAACAAGAAAGTCATGAAGGGGAAAGACTACACTCCCCCAGATTTAACCCCTTACATCTAACCCTCTACGGAGGGTTTTTTACTGGAGATTTAAATGTTTTCCAAACCTACCAAAGCCCCATTGAACCAGGGGCAAGAAGCGGTTGCGAAGGAGTTCTTCGACTTCCTGCTCGACCCTAATGCCACAGAGTTCGGAATCAGTGGACCTGGAGGAACTGGTAAGACATTCCTGATGTCGCACCTAATTGATGACACTATGCCTGCATATATGGAAACTTGTTCTCTGATGGGAACCAAGCCACTGTATAACGAAGTTGTCATGACAGCGACCACGAACAAAGCTGCTGAAGTTCTGGCTCAAGCTACGGGACGTCCAACGTCTACCTATCATTCCTTCCAGGGGCTGATTGTTAAGAATGACTTTAAGACTGGTGAGGCTAATGTCGTACCGTCTAAGTCATTCACTATTAAGAAGAACAAAATCATCTTCATAGACGAAGCATCCATGATTGATCGTCAGTTACTTAAGTATGCTCGTGAAGGTACTCACCAGTGCAAACTGGTATTCGTAGGTGATGCTTCTCAGCTTCTGCCTGTTAAAGAGAGTAAGTCTCCGGTATATGCAGGTAATATCCCAACACACTATCTGACTGAACAGATGCGTACCGATACGCCAGAACTCAAAGCATTGCACCAGCAATTGCGTGATACGGTGGAAGGTAAGACAGGATTCCTGCCTATTAAATGTATTCCAGGCATCATTGACTGGGTACAAGGAGAAGAGATGGAGAAACTGGTTCTCAGTCACTTCACTCAACCCACCAATAGTCGTATTGTCGCTTACACAAATGACCAGGTTATTAATTACAATAACTACATTCGTGAAGCTAATGGCTACGTGGGTGAATACTCCATTGGTGAACAGTTAGTATCTAACTCTGCTGTTCGCTTAGGCGTGGATGACCGTCTGTCTATTGAGCAAGACGTAAAACTTATTGACCAGGATAGTAGTACTCGCATGATTAAAGTTACAGGTGACCTGGAACTGGAAGTTCGTGATAGTACTCTTGACCTTGGTTATGGTGGTATTGTAAGTGAAGTACCAATTCCTACCGACCCGGACTACTTTAACCGTTTGGTTAAGTGGTTAGGTAAAGAGAAGAACTGGGAACCTTATTTCCGTCTTAAAGAAACCATTCCAGACCTCCGTGCTACCCATGCATGTACTGTTCATAAATCACAAGGCTCTACTTACGACACAATCTTCATTGATGCAGATGACCTCTCAAGCTGTCGCCAACCTGATATGGTTGCCCGTCTGCTTTACGTTGCTGTGTCTCGTGCACGTAAGCGTGTAGTGTTCTATGGCAATCTTGCCAGTAAGTATGGTGGTCTAACTTTCTAAGGGAGGGTATATGCCTCAGATTGGTTCAGCGACTATTGGTCAAGTTGCCAATAGTAGCGAAATAGTCAAACACCTGTTCTTAGCAGAACTGGTTCGTCTTGATGGTGTGTTAAACGGCATCATTGATAAGAACGATCGTATCAATGGTGTAGACGTATCGGCTGGATTTCTTCACCAAGGAGAGTTCTATCAGCGTTCCAACGCTACCAGACCTCCAACCTACGGTGAGCGATTAACACTTAATCCAGAACTTTGGCCTGCAATGGACAAATACCTGAAAGCCTCCAGTCGTCTAATTATGGAAGTACACCTTGTGAACCAGACTGTATATCGCCTGGTTCGTGGTTGCATGTCCTATCAGGATGTACGTGATGCTCTACCTGAATGTCTGGTAGCACAAGACCAGACTGGTCAGTACAAAGGGCTACCACGTACTCGTGAAGCAGCTTGGACTCTTGCTGGTGATGCTATGGCAATCAAACAGTATGAGAAGATTCTTCCTTCTATCGAGTACTATGCAGCTTCACATCTGATCTTCTAAGGTAAAGCTATGCGTTACATCACCTCTCAGGATACTGGCAAATATCCTATTGCTATCCTCGGTCATCAAATCCGAAGGGAGGAGATGATTAAAACCTACCTGCTGCCTTATGACTTAAGCATGGAAGATTTCATATTCCTTGAACTTCATTCTGCCCCAGGTAAGAAGAAAACTCCTGCAAGGGAGATTAAAGAGTTCATTCAGCAGGAACTACAACAAGTACTGGATGATGCAGAGACTCAGTACATTATCTGTACCGATTCTGATTACTTCAAAATACTGACTAAAGAAGCTAAAGCAGAGGCTAACCTCGGCTATGTTTGTGATTCAGTATGGGGTAAGCAGAAGGTTATTTATACACCCAGCTACAGACAGGTCTTTTATGACCCACCTATAGTGAAAGCCAAGATTGCTCAGGGTATGGATGCATTACTTAACCATATTCGTGGGCAGTATGCTGAACCAGGACAGGGAATCATTGAGTTTGAGGCTTACCCAGATACACCCGAAAAGATTAAAGCCTGGTTAGACCAGTTGCTTGAGATGAACAAGCCATTGGCTATAGACATCGAATCATTCGGTTTAAAGCACTATAACGCAGGCATAGGAACGATTACGTTCTGTTGGAGTAAGACACAAGGCATAGCCTTTAATGTGGACTATGAGCCGATTAAGGGGGCTACTGAAGCTCCTTATGGGCGTATCAACAGGAATGATGTTGTTCGTAACCTATTGCGTGAGTTCTTCATTAAGTACACTCAACGGCAGATGTATCACAACATTAGCTATGACGTGTACATACTTATCTATCAGTTATTCATGGATAACCTGATTGATACGGAAGGCTTACTGCATGGCATGGAAATCATGCTACGTAATTGGGACTGTACTAAGTTAATCACCTACCTGGCTACTAATAGCTGTGCTGGCAATCACCTTAGTCTGAAAGACCAGGCTCAGGAATATGCTGGTAACTATGCTCAGGATGATATTAAAGACATTCGTCTTATTCCTAATGAGCAACTGTTACGCTATAACCTCATTGATGGTTTGTGTACGTGGTACACCTACGAGAAGCACTGGGATACTCTCATTGCTGATGACCAACTGGATGTTTACAACAACATCTTTAAACCAGCCTGTGAAGACATTATTCAGATGCAGTTAACCGGTATGCCTATGAATATGGAAACCGTTAACCAAGTAGCTGAAGAGATGGAAACTGACAGGAACCAAGCTCTGAAAACTATTCGCGAGTCTAAGCTCATGAAGAATTTCACCTTGATGCTTCGTCAGGAATGGGTAGACGATAAGAATGCTAAGCTTAAGAAGAAGCAGGTAACATTGGCTGATTGTGACATTGAGTTTAATCCTAATTCGGGGCCACAATTACAGAAACTGTTATTTGATTATATTGGTTTACCGGTTCTCAGTCTTACTAAGAGCAAGCAACCTGCTACTGACGGTGACACTATTAAAGCACTGCGTACACATACGCAAAGTGAAGATGTTAAGGAACTGCTCAATGCACTTATCGACTATAAGCTCGTGGATAAGATTATCACTTCATTCATACCAGCTTTCCGTAATGCACAACCTGGACCAGATGGCTGGCACTACCTGTTCGGTAACCTCAATCTTGGGGGCACAGTATCAGGACGTCTCTCAGCGTCCGAGCCTAATCTACAGACCATCCCTAGTGGTTCCAAATATGCCAAGAAGATTAAAAAATGCTTCGAAGCACCACCCAGTTGTTACTTGCCAAACAGGGACAAGCTGGATACATTAATCCAGTCCCTGAAAAATACAATTGGTGGTGCCAAATGATTGGAAAGAAATTTAATAGATTGACCGTAGTGAGATTCAGCCACAAAGACAAATACTATGCAAAGCATTGGGTATGCCTGTGTGACTGTGGTAATACCACTGTGGTCAATATTCAAAAATTAAAAAGTGGTCATACAAGAAGCTGTGGTTGCTTGTACAAAGAATGCCATCGTAATTACAAGGATGGGCGTTCAAAAGAGCCTCTATACAAGATTTACTACGGTATGCTAGACCGCTGTCATAATGAAAAATGTTCCACTTATTACAAATATGGGGCCAAAGGCGTAAATGTTTGTGATGAGTGGAAAAATTCATATGAAAATTTCCGAGATTGGGCATTATCTTCCGGCTATGAAATAGGACTGAGTATTGACAGGATTGACGCCTACAAAGACTACTCTCCGGACAATTGTAGATGGGCAAATAGGAGTACCCAGCAAATTAACAAAAGAGTATGGAGTACAACGCCATATGTTAGTTACAGTAAGCTAAAAAATAAGTGGGTAGGTAGGATTACCCACTTAGGTAAGAGAGTAGAAATCCGAGTAGATACTGATTTAGATACAGTTATGAATGCGGTAATTGCTTATGTATTAGCAAATAAAATGGTTGAACAGGAGAAGGTACTTCGTAATGCAGGACTTATTAAATAAATTAGTTAGCATAAAAGATAGAGTAACCCTGGAAGACTATGATGAGCTAATGCAGTTAGCTAGTAAATACGGCTTACAGGAACAAGTGTCTGAATGCTTTAACTATGAGGAGGGTTGGTTGTTCTGTGGCTTAGACTTTGCATCATTAGAGGATCGTATATCAGCCCTAACAACCAAAGACCCCAATAAATTACGCGTCTACACTGACGGGTTCGACGGCCATTCACTCAGAGCTAAGTTTTACTTTGGTGAACAGATGCCTGATATAGATGACTCAGTTGAATCCATCAACTCAATTCAGAAAAAGTATAAAGCTCTGCGTAGTGAATCGAAAGCTCCAACTTTCCTATTGACCTACGGTGGGACTTATATGGGCTTGATGAAAAACTGTGGCTTCTCTGAAGAGAAGGCTAAGTTAATCGAGACCAGATACCATGAAATGTATACGGTCAGTGATATGTGGGTTCAGGCTAAGCTAGATGAAGCTGCCAAGACTGGTTATGTTACTGCTGCATTTGGTTTGAGAGTGCGTACTCCTTTACTGGCTCAGGTATTACGTGGGACATGTAAGACTCCATATGAAGCAGAAGCTGAAGGTAGAACTGCTGGTAATGCTTTAGGGCAAAGCTGGTGTCTACTGAATAACCGTGCTGGTTCAGAATTTATGCGTAAAGTCAGAGCCAGTGAGTTCAGGTTAGATATACGTCCTAGTATTCACATTCATGACGCTCAGTACTTCATGATTCGTGACAACATGGATACCTTGCAGTACACGAACAAGCACTTGGTTGAAGCCGTTAACTGGCAAGACCATCCTGATATTGCTCATCCAGAAGTTGGTTTGGGTGGGGAACTATCCTTGTTTTACCCAACGTGGGCTAACGAGATTGAGATTCCAAATCACGCTACCCCAGAAGAAGTTCATCAAATAATTCAAAAGGCATTCGCATGACTAAAAGTACTAAAGAAACCGTTGTCAGAAAATATCATTGGATGGTGGCAGCACAGGTAATCTTCCAACTTCCTAAAGCTGATGATGGTTCCCTGCTTACCATGAACACAATGCTGCTCACTGACGAACCTCATGTGACCTATAAAGATTTGGCCCGTGCCAATCACTCCCTGAAAATCAGTCTGGACCAGCGTTTCGACACCTCGGTTGACCTGAAAGATATTGTTTACCTGTCTATTAACAACCTGGGCTTGATGTCTGAACCAGAGTTCCAGGCAAACATGATTCCCAAGGGGGAATAATGACTAAGCTCTCCGGTGGTCTTAATAACTACTATGTAGTTCCCATTAAGAATCCCCAACGGAAAGAGCAAGAGCCATATCAAGCAGAGTGTGAGGATATTATCCAAGCACTGGGCATGACCTTCGATGAAGGTTGTGCCTTTAAAGCTCTATGGCGAAATGCTGCTGCCCGTATGGGTAATGGTAAACCTGGTAACAAAGCCCTATATGAATGTGAGAAGCTGGTTCATTACGCTAATCGTATTCTCGCTAAAGAAAGGTTAGCAGATGAATTGCTTAACCGGAATATCACCACTATTGGAAGATGCTGGCATTACCCAGGAAAGGGTAAACCTTACATAACAACGAACTTTCAATTCATTGAGGTAGCATACAAGGGTGAGTTGGATAATGTAGTCAGTTATAACTTCGATGAGATAGATGGTATTCGCTGGAACCAAGTTCACAGATACAGGATTACTTACTGATGAAGATAACCAACAACCATGATGTCTCACTAGCTCTGGCTGTATGGCTATTGCATGATGAATATGATTACGTAGACAATCCTAAGTACCTGTCTGCTACTACATTGCTTAAGCCTATTAAGCAAATCGTCATGAAGCATCGTGTAGATTTTAGTGACCAGTCAATTGATGTTATGGATTTCGTCTCCACATCAATGGGTACTGGCTTACATGATTCTATCGAGAAAGCCTGGAAGCTAGGTCATAAGACTGCATTGAAGAAGCTGGGTTATCCTCAGCGAGTAATTGATGCAGTAGTCATTAACCCAACCAAAGCAGACTTTGCTGCTAATCCTGACCTTATCCCAATCTACATTGAACAACGCGGAACTAAACAGGTTAAGGGATGGACTATCGGTGGTAAATTCGACATCGTAACGGAAGGTCTGTTGCAAGACTTCAAGTCTACTTCAACCTATTCTTGGGTTGCTGGTTCCCGTGATGATGAACACAAGATGCAAGGCAGCTTGTATCGTTGGATTCACAACGACATCATTACTGAGGATGTAATTCGTATTAACTACATCTTCACCGACTTCATGAAACACATGGCTAACAGCAATCCGAATTATCCTGCTAATCGTATTATGCATAAGGATATTCCATTGCTATCTGTCGAGAAGACTGAACGTTGGGTGGAAGAGAAGATTCACCTCATCGAAAAGTACTGGGATGCACCTGAAGAGGAAATTCCTGAATGTACTGACGAGGAGTTGTGGCGAACAGAGCCACAGTTCAAATACTTCTCCGATGCTTCTAAGGTAGATGTACCTGGAGCCAGAAGTACCAAAAACTTTGACGATATGGCATCTGCCCGCATCTTCATGGCTGAAAAGGGTGGCAAGGGTGCTATCAAGGTCGTGGAGGGACAGGTTAAAAGATGTCTTTACTGCCCTGTCGCATCTATTTGCAAACAAAGAGAGAGATATTTTCCATCATGAGTATTGACCTTACCGGAGTAGTGCACCATCCAGCGATTGAAGAAATCGTAGATGTGCTCTGCAATAAAACCCAGAATAACGACCGGGGATTTTTCCGCGTCGAAGTAGCCTATTTCTTGGCTAAAATGGCATCCTGCATGGGTGCAACCATCGTAACTAAAGACCGTGGTGACCTGCCGGTAAACATCTACGCTATGGCGTTGGCTACATCTGGTTTCGGTAAAGGTCACTCAGTAAATATCATTGAAGACGGGTTTATGACTGGCTTCCGTAAACGCTTTATGGAAGACACCATGCCCGTCATTGCAAATGACCGTTTATGGAAGATTGCTAACGAACGTGCTGCTCGTCAAGGTACGGACCAGAATGATGAGTTCGATAAAGTTGAGGCAGAGTATAAACGTGCTGGAGCATTCCCATTCACGTTCGACTCTGGTACAGCACCTGCTGTAAAACAGCTTCGTCACAAGCTGCTCATGGCTGGTTGTGGTGCTATTAACTTACAGATTGATGAGATTGGTTCCAACCTCATTGCCAACGTTGAAGTGCTTAACCTGTTCCTTGAGTTATATGACCAGGGGAAAGTAAAACAGAAGTTAACCAAGAACACTGCTGAAAGTATTCGTGGTGAAGAACTGGATGGTAAGACTCCTGCTAACCTATTGCTGTTCGGTACTCCGAGTAAGCTACTGGATGGTGGGCAGACGGAAGACCAGTTCTATGACTTCCTTGATACAGGGTATGCACGTCGTTGTCTGTTTGCCATCGGGCATTTAGACAAGCGAGCACATGCAACGCTGTCCCCGGAAGAAATCTACCATAACCTGATAAAACAGGATAATACTCAGTCACTTGGTAAGTGGGCTAACCATTTCCATAGTCTGGCTGACCCAAACCTGTTTGGCTTTAAGATGATTGTAGAAGATGCAGTGGGAATTGCTCTGATTACTTACAAAATTGACTGTGAGAAGAAAGCAGAAGCTATGGCTGACCACGAAGAAATTCGTAAGGCTGAGATCTCCCACCGTTACTTCAAGGCTCTTAAGCTGGCAGGTGCACTGGCGTTTGTTGACCAGAGTTCATTCATTGAAATGGCTCATCTTAAACAAGCAATCCTGCTCGTAGAGGAATCCGGGGCAGCATTCCAGACTATCCTCAATCGCGAGAAAGCCTATGTGAAGCTGGCTAAGTACATTGCTTCCGTAGGTAAGGAAGTAACTCATGCTGACTTGCTGGAGTCGTTACCATTCTATAAGAGTGGTAATGCAGCTCGTAATGAGATGATGACTCTTGCTACAGCATGGGGTTACAAACAGCACATCATTATTAAGAAGACCTTCAATGAGGGTATTGAGTTCTTCCGTGGTGAGACTCTGAAAGAGACTGACACCAATGAGATGATAGTGGCATATAGTGATAGCTTTGCTTATGACTACATTGGTGAACGTGTACCGTTCGACCAGTTGCATGTATTAACCCAAGCTCCTGGTATGCACTGGGTGAACCATCACATGAAGAATGGGCATCGTTCTGAAGAGAACGTTATTCCAGGATTTAACATGATTGTTATTGATTGTGATGGTGGAGTACCACTGCATACGTGCCATGAACTGATGAAGGAATATAAGTTCATGACCTATACCACTAAGCGTCATACCGATGAAGAGAATCGCTTCCGTCTGATTATTCCAATGAACTATGAGTTACACCTTGACACTGAGGAATACAAAGAGTTCATGAATAACGTTATGGCTTGGCTACCATTCGAAACGGATGAGTCTGCTAATCAACGAGCCAAGAAGTGGATGTCCTGTGAGACTGGTTCCTATCATTACAACCTTGATGCGAATCTGTTGGATGTACGTGACTTTATTCCTCGTACCAGTAAGAACGAGCAGTTCCAGAACCAGATGAAGGAAGTACAGTCGTTGGATAATCTGGAGCGTTGGTTCGCTGGTCGTATTGCTTCCGGTAATCGTAATAATCAGATGATTAAGTACGCACTGGCATTAGTAGACAGTGGTTGGGACTTTGCTCAAGTACAGCAAGCCGTCTATTCATTCAATAAGAAACTGGCTAATCCATTACCAGATGATGAATTGAACTCAACCGTAATGGTCACCGTGGCTAAACGCTTCGCTGGCAAATAAGCAAACAGGAGTCTTTCTTTGGTTTGAAGGACTCCTAAATTAAACGAGGAAAAATAATGTCCGAAGAAATCTCCAATGATATGAACACTCAGCTGATCCTGATTGCAGGATTCTCAGCGAGTGGTAAATCAGCATCACTGCGTAATATCCGGAACCAGGAACGCTGGCTGTATTTGAATACAGAAGCAGGTAAGCGTCTACCTTTCCGTAATAAGTTCAACACCTACAACATTGAAGACCCATATCAGATTTGGGAAGCATTTGATGTTGCATCTCCTGGTGGTGAAATGGCAGACGATGTTGATGGCATCATTATCGACTCTGCTACCTTCATGATGGACATGCTGGAATCCCAGTATGTATTGCCATCTGCTAATACCCAGAAAAGTTGGGGAGACTTTGCACAGTTCTTTAAAATACTGCTGCAACAGAAAGTCGTTAAGTTTGGTAAGCCAGTAATCATTACTGCCCATGCCAAAGATGAACTCGATGAAGCTGCTGGTGTGATGAAAACATTCATCCCGGTTAAGGGTTCACTGAAGAACAATGGCCTTGAGGCTTACTTCTCTACAGTGGTTTACGCAGAACGTGTAGACATTAAAGAACTGGAGAAGTATGGCAACAAGATGCTTGATATTACGGAAGAAGAACGTGACTTAGGTTATAAGCACGTATTCCAGACCCGTCCAACCAAGAAGTCTGTTGGTAAACGACTTCGTTCACCGATGGGTATGTTCGATAAGTCACAGACTTATATCGATAATGATGCCCAAAAACTCTTAGACCATCTGGCTGAATACTACGCTTAAGCGTTTGCCTGGTTGTTAATCACTTATTAGGAAAAATATTATGTCACTGTTCGGTAACTTGAAAGAAAAGACCAAAAACGTTGAAGCTGCAAAAGACTCCCTAGGTGGTGGTGGCTTCGGTGCAAAAGAATCTGATATCTACACCGGTACTGTAAAAGTAGCTTACGTAGGTAAAGCTGACTCTGGTGCAGACTGGATGCAGTTAATCATCGAAAACCTGAAAGGTTCTGACGGCAATGATGCTGGTGAGTTCCGTGCTCAGGTGTACTTCACTTCTGGTAATGCTAAAGGCAATAAGCCAACTTACGAGAAGAATGGTAAAGAATACTTCCTGCCTGGTTACACTGTCATTAATGACATGATGCTTATGGCTACTGGTTGTGAACTGCCGGAAGCTGACTTCGAAGAGAAGATTGTTAAAGTTTATGACTTCGACCTGAAAGCAGAAACCAATAAGTCTGTTATGGTTCCAGTTGACCTGGTTGGTCAGACTGTTACCTTCGCTCTGGAAAAGGTTCTGGAAGCTAAACAGGTTAAAGGTGACAACGGTTATGTTGACTCTGGCGAAACTCGTGAAGTAAACGAGATTCAGAAAGTATTTCACCCGGAACTGCTGGTCACAGTCGTCGAGGCTCAGGAAGCAGAGAAGGCTGAGAAAGAACTGACCCCAGAACTGGCTGTATTCTATGGAGCATGGTTGGAAAAGAACAAGGGTAAAACCCGTGATAAGACCAAGGGTTCTACTGGTGGTAATGGTAAAGGTGGCTTGCCTCCTAAACCTGGTGCAGGTGCTGGCACAGGTACTACTCCAGCCGGTGGTAAATCTCTGTTCGGTAAGCGTTAATGAAAATCCCAATTGTCGGTGCAGACATTAGCCTCCGCAATTGGGGATTAGCTCGTGGGATGCTGGACATTGAGTCCGGTGTCTTCGAGCAGGTCGAACTTAAACTGGTTCAAACTGAAGTTGACCACAACAAACAAGTTCGAACCAACTCCAAAGATATACAAGCTGCCCATGATTTGTTTCTTGGTTGTGAAGAATGGTTACGATCTGCTAAAGCAGTATTCGTAGAAGTACCAGTAGGCTCACAGTCTGCTAATGGTATGAAGTCCTACGGTGTATGCGTAGGATTAATCGGTGCATTCCGTGCATTGGGTTGCCCAATCTTTGAAGTATCCCCAATTGAAAACAAACTTGCACTGGTCGGTGATAAAACTGCATCCAAAGACACGATGATTCGTGCTGCTCACGCCATCTATCCGGAAGCCAACTGGCTCACGGATAAGAAAGGTAAACTTCTGAATAAGAATGAGCATTTAGCTGATGCAATCGGTGCAATCCATGCTGGTGTAAATCTACCAGCTTTCCAGAATCTCATTAAATTAATAAAGGCATAATATGCAAATCGTTCTGAACCAGTCTGAAGTAGAAGCTGCTATTGAAGCTTATGTAAATGAACAAGTTAATCTTGCCGGGGACATTAATATCCTGGTGAATGCAGATGGTACTGCCACTATTGGTATCAATGAAGAGGTCGGTCATAGTGATGACACTCCCCCCGTGGTAGAGAAGAAGACTCGCCGTTCTCGTAAGAACCCACAAGAAGCCAAACACCGTCCGGTAGAACCGGAACCGGTTGTTGAGGGTGAAGCTGAAGAAGAGGTAAAGGAAGAAGAAATCCAGACCTCTACTGGTGGAGCGAACGAGAGTTCTACGCCGGAACCTGAAGAAGCAGTAGCTGAACCAGAAGCACAAGAAGAAGTTGTGCAGGAGGAAGTTAAGGCTGAAGAACCAGCAGAGAAACCTGCTGCGAAGCCTTCACTGTTCGCTGGCCTGAAACGTAGTTAATCTGGTAGGTGGCTCAGAAGCTGCTGCTAGGTGTGGTAGTGTTTATAGTCCTGATGCTACTACTGGTCAGGATTATAGACGTGTCGGCTCCATACATAGCTTTTATCATCACTGTCATTATCCTGTGGAAATGCAGTGGTAAACACGGTGGTGACAAGCCGCCAGAATAACAACAACCGAACCAGTGGATTGGAATACTCTCCCCAGTCCATTGGTTCAACCGAGGTTGATATGAACAAATTTACTATTCACTGGCTCAATGGAAAGGTTAGTTCTTTCATGGGTGGAGAACCTGTTGAAGGAAACAAAGCATTCCATATTGATTCAGAAGGCTGCAAAATCTTAATACCATATGCTTGGTATAAAGAGGGTGAAGTTGAAGCATTGAAAAAGAGTAGTTAATATCGTGAAGGGTTCTGTCAGAATCCTTTGAGATAGGAACTCCTATCATAACCTTTCTTAACTTAATCTTTGCCGTATGGCACTGACGCTAGGGGTGGCTCCCCATCCGTCAGACAGACTATTTTAAGAATGGGTTATCTCAGAAAATGTAAAGCAACATTCGGGTTAATCAATGGCCTCTCCTATAGGGGCCATTTCTGAATCTTAGGCTATATCCCAAAGGTTAGTATCTTTGGGATAAGGCTTCAGATCCCTTATCAAACTAACCGCTCAATGTTGAGCATTTTAATCACACAAGCCCCTACTGGGCTGGGTTAAATGTCGGATAGCATAGCTGCTTACAGCATCGAATTGTTAGGTCTTACATACAACATAGGGTATAAAGGGAGGACTCGTCCCCTCCCTCCTATTATGAGCTATCGGAGAGTGCATTGAGTATGCTATGAGTCAGCCTATACTAGTTAAGGGCTGAAACCGTGTACGAAAGGAACCAGAGTAATTACCTGGAAACGCCGGAAACAGTGTACTCCCCGATAGAGCCTCTCATTTCTATCAACATCCCACGGCAATGGGAAGTCCAGACGATATCTGAGTGACTATAAAAACAGATGGAGCCAGGTGGAATCCCTGGCAATTAATTCCGGTGTAGGTACTAGTGTCGTGCACGGCATGAGTGTTCTGGTTCGAGTCCAGACGCCGGAACCAATTACCAGTTGCACGAGATGGCTTGACATGTTCAAGTTTGGACTAAGTGTGACACCGCTAGATTGGAGGGCTGCTGCGGTAAGCTATAGACTCCAACCGGAGGTTCGAATCCTTCACTGGTAATCAATTCAAAGTAGCACTGCATATAACGCGAAAAGGTACAGCGACGTTAGCCATACGGTATTGTGAGGTTCGAGTCCTCACCTATGGGCAGTGACGACTGCAACAGTGCTACTCTGAATTGAAAGAATTAAGACGGGTATGGTGAAGTAGATAGGGTTCGATTCCCTCCGGTGGAGTAATCCACTAGCGTGCTTGGTGCACGAATAAGACTTAGTACTGGTGGTTCGATTACATCCCCCGTTACCTATTTGAGGTGTAACAGTTAAATCCAGTTGCCGGAAGTGCTATTCTAGATACGCTGCCAATGTGTGAACGGTAAGGCTGTACAGGACTCGGACTCCCACCTCAAACCAAAGTCGCCAGGTACTTATGGCAAACAGGTAGTAACGAACTAGTCATTCGTCAAACGCCCACCTAATTATGAGTCAGCAAGAACGCCTTCACTTAAACTTAAACAAAAAAGCTTAACGCAATAATTATGTAGGGGTATGTAAGGATTGCGAAGAAGGAGCCAGTTAGAGCCTGGCATGACTCACC
>JACXXQ010000741.1_pt1 | contig 14520 bp, 13 predicted proteins | sample 8621361 | NCBI WGS metagenome assembly JACXXQ01 (sample SAMN15503820, study PRJNA645414) | gut metagenome | isolation source: feces | host: Bos taurus | place: USA | collected 2016 | reverse complement strand
GAAGGTATGATGCTTGCCATCCTGCTGATGAACATCTTCGCTCCGCTGATTGACTACTGTATCGTGCAGAAGAACATCACAGCCCGCGAAAACAGATTAAAATCAACTAACAACTAAAATATCGGACATTATGAATACTAATAGTAATAGTTATACTATCATCTATGCTTCGATAATGGTTGTTATCGTAGCATTCCTGTTGGCATTCGTGTCTTCTTCTCTGAAAGAAAAACAGTACCAGAATGTAGAACAGGACACAAAGAAACAAATTCTGGCAGCTTTGAACGTTTATGACGTAAAAGATGTGAATGCAGAATATGATAAATATGTGAAAGAAGACGATTTGATGCAGGCAGACGGTTCTTTGGTAAAGAACGATGCTGCTTTCCAGACTTCTTATAAAGGTGAAATCGCTAACGGACGTCTTCATGTATTCGTTTGCGACGTGGATGGTCAGACCAAATATGTGCTGCCTATTTATGGTGCCGGTCTTTGGGGACCTATCTGGGGATACATCGCATTGAATGATGACAAAGACACTGTATATGGCGTTTACTTCTCTCATCAAGGAGAAACTCCGGGTCTGGGTGCAGAAATCACCACTACTAAGTTCCAGGATCAGTTCTTGGGCAAACATGTAATGGAAAACGGTACTGTAGCTTTGGGTGTTGAAAAACACGGCAAGGTGGCAAAACCCGATTATCAGGTAGACGGTATCTCAGGTGGTACTATCACTTCTAAGGGTGTAGATGCGATGATTAAGGATTGCCTGAGCATGTACAATTCATTTTTAACTAATAAATAAGAGGAGGGTAAATAGAATATGAGCGCATTATTTTCTAAAAAGAATAGAGAAGTTCTTTTAACTCCGCTGGGTTTGAATAACCCTGTCACCGTACAGGTGCTCGGTATCTGTTCTGCACTGGCTGTAACGGCTCAGCTGGAACCGGCTATCGTGATGGGTCTTTCCGTAACCATTATTACAGCCTTCTCGAACTTCGTTATCTCCTTGTTGCGTAACACCATTCCCAACCGTATCCGTATCATCGTCCAGTTGGTGGTTGTTGCCGCATTGGTAACTATCGTTAGTGAAATTTTGAAAGCGTTCGCATACGATGTAAGTGTGCAGCTTTCTGTATATGTAGGTTTGATTATTACAAACTGTATCCTGATGGGACGTCTGGAAGCGTTTGCTATGATGAACGGTCCTTGGGAATCATTCCTGGATGGTATCGGTAACGGATTGGGTTATGCCAAAATCCTGATTATCGTGGCATTCTTCCGTGAACTGCTGGGAGCCGGTACATTGTTTGGCTTCCAGGTTATCCCGCAGGCTGTTTATGACTTGGGCTACCTGAACAACGGCTTGATGTTGATGCCTCCTATGGCGTTGATTATCTGTGCTTGTATCATTTGGTACCAACGTGCAAAACACAAAGAATTGCAGGAAAGTAATAATTAATCCCCGTTATAAAACGAAAAGAATATGGAATATTTAAGTTTGTTTGTAAAGTCCATCTTTGTGGACAATATGATTTTCGCATACTTCCTGGGGATGTGTTCTTACCTGGCAGTATCGAAGAACGTAAAGACAGCCGTAGGTCTGGGTGCAGCCGTTACTTTCGTGTTGATTGTAACTCTGCCGGTGAACTATTTGCTGGAAAATTACGTACTGGCACCTAATGCGCTGATTGATGGAGTAGACCTCAGCTTCTTGAGCTTTATCCTGTTTATTGCCGTTATTGCCGGTATCGTTCAGTTGGTGGAAATGGCGGTTGAACGTTTCAGCCCGTCGCTCTATGCTTCATTGGGTATCTTCCTTCCGCTGATTGCTGTAAACTGTGCCATCATGGGTGCTTCATTGTTTATGCAGCAACGTCATTTCATCAACATTGGCGAGGCAACCACTTACGCTTTGGGCTCAGGTATCGGTTGGGCACTGGCTATTATCGGTCTGGCTGCCATCCGTGAAAAAATGGCTTACTCTGATGTTCCCGCTCCTTTGAAAGGTCTGGGTATCACTTTCATCACTGTAGGTTTGATGGCAATGGCATTTATGTGTTTCTCTGGTTTGAAAATCTAAAAGGAAAGGAATAAGACAATGGATATGAATTTAATATTAGCTAGTATTGGAGTATTCCTTGGAATTATACTTCTGCTCGTTGTTATTTTGCTGGTAGCTAAGCAGTATCTTACTCCGAGCGGCAAAGTAAAGATAACTATCAATGGAGAGAAAGAACTGGAAGTAGAACAAGGTTCAACTTTGCTGAACACCCTGTCTGTCAATGGCATCTACCTGTCATCGGCTTGTGGTGGTAAAGGTTCTTGCGGTCAATGTAAATGCCAGGTTGTAGAAGGCGGTGGTGAGATTCTTCCTTCTGAAAAGGGACATTTCAGCCGTAAACAACAACAGGATCATTGGCGTCTGGGTTGCCAGGTGAAAGTAAAAGGTGACCTGGGCATCAAGATTGATGAATCTGTACTGGGTGTTAAGGAATGGGAATGCGAAGTAATCAGCAACAAGAACGTTGCCACTTTCATCAAAGAGTTTATTGTGGCTTTGCCGAAAGGTGAACACATGGACTTCGTTCCGGGTTCATACGCTCAGATTAAGATTCCTAAATTTGAAATGGACTACAACAAGGATATCGATAAAGACCTTATCGGTGCGGAGTATCTGCCCGCATGGGAAAAATTCGGTTTGTTCGGCTTGAAATGTAAGAATACGGAAGAAACCATCCGTGCTTACTCTATGGCCAACTATCCTGCCGAAGGTGACCGTATCATGCTGACAGTGCGTATCGCTACTCCTCCGTTCAAACCGAAAGATCAGGGTCCCGGCTTTATGGATGTGAATCCGGGTATCGCTTCATCTTACATTTTCACGCTGAAACCGGGTGACAAGGTAACGATGAGTGGTCCTTACGGAGACTTCCACCCGATCTTCGATTCTAAGAAGGAAATGATTTGGGTAGGTGGTGGTGCCGGTATGGCTCCGTTGCGTGCGCAAATTATGCACATGACCAAGACACTGCACACTACCGACCGTGAACTTCACTATTTCTATGGTGCGCGTGCATTGAACGAAGTATTCTATCTGCAAGATTTCCAACAATTGGAAAAAGACTTCCCGAACTTCCACTTCCATCTGGCTTTGGACCGTCCGGATCCCGCAGCCGATGCAGCAGGCGTGAAGTATACCGCAGGTTTCGTTCACAATGTGATGTATGAAACTTATCTGAAGGATCATGAAGCTCCCGAAGATATTGAATACTACATGTGTGGCCCCGGCCCGATGTCTAATGCAGTCGTTAAGATGCTGGATAGTCTGGGTGTTGAGCCTTCTTCTATCATGTACGACAACTTCGGAGGATAATATCAGGATCTCCTTTTATTAATAATGAAAATAAGCCCGGTAAAAGTGAACTTTTATCGGGCTTTTTCTTTACTTTTGTATAAAACGAAAATGAATATGATAGAGAACATACTAGCCAATTTGAAAATTGAGCGGCTGAACCCGATGCAAGAGGCGTCCATCAATGCTTGGAAAGAGGGAAAAGACCTAATATTATTGTCTCCTACGGGATCCGGCAAGACGTTAGCTTATCTGTTGCCTTTGGTGCAGAGTTTGAAGCCTGGTATAACAGGCGTACAGGCTATAGTGCTGGTTCCTTCCCGGGAACTGGCTTTACAAATAGACCAGGTATTTAAATCCATGAACACACCCTTCAAGGCTGTAAGTTGTTATGGAGGACGACCGGCCATGGAAGAGCACCGTACCATCAAAGGGGTGCAGCCATCAGTCATCATCGGTACTCCGGGCCGTATGAATGATCATCTTTCCAAACAGAATTTTGATGCAGATACGGTCACAACTCTGGTAATCGATGAATTTGACAAATGCCTGGAGTTTGGCTTCCAGGAAGAGATGGCGACTGTCATAGGACAGTTGCCCAACTTGCAACGCCGTTTTCTGTTGTCGGCTACCGATGCGGAAGAGATTCCGCAGTTTACGGGGCTGGACAAGACCATTAAATTGAATTTTTTAAATCCGGAAGAGCAGCTTACCCACCGTCTGCACTTATATAAGGTACTGTCTCCGGAAAAAGACAAACTTGAAACCTTATATAAATTGCTTTGTACCTTGGGAAGCCAATCGACATTGGTTTTCTGTAATCACCGTGAAAGTGTGGAACGGGTAGGGAAATATCTTCAATCCCAGAAGTTTCAATGTGGCATTTTTCATGGCGGCATGGAACAGGATGACCGCGAACGCTCCCTATATAAATTCCGCAACGGAAGTTGCCATGTGCTTATTTCTACCGATCTGGCCGCTCGCGGACTGGATATCCCCGAAATAGAGAATGTAGTACATTATCATCTGCCTGCCAATGAAGACGGATACATTCACCGCAACGGACGTACCGCCCGCTGGGAAGCCGAAGGTAATTCTTATGTTATCCTTCATGCCGAAGAAACAGTGCCCGCATATATAACCGATGAGCCGGAGGAGTTCATTTTACCCGAAGTCACCCCCAAACCTTCTTTACCCGAATATGTGACATTATATATAGGAAAAGGCAAGAAAGATAAAATCAATAAGATAGATATTGTGGGATTTCTCTTTAAAAAAGGAAACCTTAATAAAGACGAAATAGGACGGATTGATGTAAAAGACCACTATTCTTTTGCAGCCGTATCTCGCAAAAAGATAAAACAAACTTTGAATTTAATACGAAATGAGAAGATAAAGGGCATAAAAACACTTATTGAAGAAGCTAAATAATGACAATTTGTCAATTCTCGAAATAAAATGATTAAAGAATAATTCAAAAAGATATTTTTTTTATGCTTTAGATCATTGTTTACTAGGGATGTAGTTACAAAATGAAAGCATAAAAAATCAGATTTAACTAATTTGAAAGAAAATTATGCGGAAATTCGTAAATTTATTAGCGATTTTTTTGGAAAACTGAAAATAATGTGTAATTTCGCCCAATGTAAGATATAAACAAATTGTATAACCAAAACAAACGTCAAATGAAAAAGCATAATTTCAATGCGGGACCATCTATCTTGCCTCGCGAGGTAATTGAGAAGACAGCACAAGCCGTTCTTGATTTTAATGGGTCAGGCCTTTCCATCATGGAAATCAGTCACCGTGCTAAAGATTTTCAGCCTGTAGTAGACGAAGCTGTTGCTTTGTTTAAGGAACTGTTGAACATCCCGGAAGGGTACTCGGTACTATTCTTGGGAGGTGGAGCCAGCTTGGAATTCTGTATGATACCTTTCAACTTCCTCGAAAAAAAAGCTGCTTACCTGAACACAGGCGTATGGGCTAAGAAAGCGATGAAAGAAGCCAAGGCTTTCGGCGAGGTAGTAGAAGTGGCATCTTCCGCTGAAGCGACCTATACCTATATTCCCAAAGATTATACGGTTCCCGCCGATGCAGATTATTTCCACGTCACAACGAATAACACAATCTATGGAACAGAACTTCATGAAGATCTGGATTCTCCGGTTCCTATGATTGCTGATATGTCATCTGATATTTTCTCTCGTCCTATCGACGTTTCTAAATATATTTGTATCTATGGCGGTGCGCAGAAGAATTTGGCTCCGGCCGGTGTCACTTTCGTTATTGTAAAGAACGATGCTGTGGGCAAGGTATCACGCTATATTCCTACTATGCTGAATTATCAGACTCACATTGACGGCGGCTCTATGTTCAACACACCTCCTGTACTTCCTATTTATGCCGCTTTGCAGACTTTACGCTGGATAAAAGCCAACGGTGGTGTAGCAGAAATGCAGAAACGTGCTAAAGAGAAGGCAGACATGCTGTATGCTGAAATAGACCGTAACAAAATGTTCCGTGGCACAGTAACGGATAAAGCCGACCGCTCTTATATGAACATTTGCTTTGTAATGAATGACGAATACAAAGACCTGGAAGCCGATTTCTTGAAATTTGCCACAGAAAAAGGTATGGTGGGTATTAAGGGACACCGTTCTGTAGGCGGTTTCCGTGCATCTTGCTACAACGCTATGCCGAAGGAAAGCGTTCAGGCTTTGATTGACTGCATGCAGGAATTTGAGAAACTTCATTAATAATTATGTTCACCACAGATTATACGAATTGCACAGATAGGAACAATAAATGGAATCTGTGATAATCCGTGATAATCTGTGGTGAACCTTTTTAATACAATAAGACCATGAAAGTATTAGTAGCAACAGACAAGCCGTTTGCAAAAGTTGCAGTAGACGGTATCCGTAAAGAAATAGAAGCAGCAGGTTATGAACTGGTATTGCTGGAAAAATATGGTGAAAAAGCTAAACTACTGGAAGCTGTAAAGGACGTTAACGCAATCATTATCCGCAGTGATATTATTGATGCCGAAGTATTGGATGCGGCAAAAGAACTGAAAATCGTAGTACGTGCAGGAGCAGGTTATGATAACGTGGATTTGGCGGCTGGTACGGCACACAATGTGTGTGTTATGAATACTCCGGGACAGAACTCCAATGCAGTAGCCGAACTGGCTTTTGGCATGATGGTGATGGCTGTCCGCAATTTCTATAACGGGACTTCGGGTACTGAACTGATGGGCAAGAAGTTAGGTATCCATGCATACGGCAATGTAGGTCGCAATGTGGCTCGTATCGCTAAAGGTTTTGGCATGGATATTTATGCTTTTGACGCTTTCTGCCCGAAAGAAGTGATCGAAAAAGACGGTGTGAAAGCTGTTTCTTCTGCTGAGGAACTGTATGCTGCTTGTAATATAGTGTCCCTGCATATTCCTGCTACGGCTGAAACTAAAAATTCCATCAACTATGAATTGGTCAACAAGATGCCTAAAGGAGGAGTATTGGTAAATACTGCCCGTAAGGAAGTGATCAATGAAGCGGAATTAATCAAACTGATGGAAGAACGCACCGACTTAAAGTATGTTACTGATATCATGCCGGTTGCCCATGCAGAGTTCTCGGAAAAATTTGCCGGCCGTTATTTCGCTACACCGAAAAAGATGGGGGCCCAGACGGCTGAAGCAAATATCAACGCAGGTATCGCTGCTGCCAGACAAATAGTAGGCTTCCTGAAAGATGGTTGTGAAAAATTCAGAGTAAATAAATAAGTAATCCAATAACCGCAGGGGCGGATTGAATCCGACCGGATGCATATAGCTTATGTTTTCGGTCGAATGCAATTCGCCCCTGCAAGTAAAATCTAATACCTTTATTTTATGGCAATAATAAAACCCTTCAAAGGCATCCGCCCTCCGAAAGAATTGGTAGAACAAGTAGCTTCACGTCCATACGACGTACTGAATTCTGAAGAAGCACGCGAGGAAGCGAAAGGTAATGAAAAGTCACTTTATCATATTATAAAACCGGAAATTGATTTCCCTGCCGGAACAGACGAACACGATCCTAAAGTATATGAGAAGGCTGCCGAAAATTTCCAGATGTTTCAGGACAAGGGCTGGTTGGTGCAAGATGAAAAAGAAAATTATTATGTATATGCACAAACCATGAATGGCAAGACCCAATATGGACTGGTGGTAGGAGCGTATGTTCCCGATTATATGAACGGGGTCATCAAAAAACATGAACTGACCCGTCGTGACAAGGAGGAAGACCGCATGAAACATGTCCGCGTAAATAATGCCAATATAGAACCGGTATTCTTTGCTTACCCGGATAATGCGGAATTGGATGCTATCGTTAAGAAATATACTTCACAACGGCCGGAATATGATTTTATCGCTCCGGGTGACGGCTTCGGACATTCATTCTGGGTGATCGACAAAGAAGAAGATATAAAAGCTATCACAAAAGCTTTCGAAGCCATGCCGGCTCTTTATATTGCCGATGGTCATCATCGCTCGGCTGCCGCAGCCCTGGTAGGCGCCGAAAAAGCGCAGCAAAATGCAAACCATCAGGGAAATGAGGAGTACAATTACTTTATGGCTGTATGTTTCCCGGCCAACCAGCTGACTATTATTGATTACAACCGTGTTGTAAAAGACTTGAACGGGCTGTCTCCGGAACAATTCCTGACCGCTGTCAGCAAGAATTTTGTGGTAGAAGAGAAAGGAACTGAGGTCTATAGACCACAGGCTCTTCACAATTTCTCTCTCTATCTGGACGGTAAATGGTACAGCTTGACAGCAAAACCGGGCACATACGATGACAATGATCCTATCGGAGTATTGGACGTGACTATTTCTTCCAACTTGATATTGGATGAAATATTGGGAATCAAGGATCTTCGTTCCGACAAACGGATTGACTTTGTAGGTGGTATCCGTGGCCTGGAGGAATTAAAGAAGCGTGTGGACAGCGGTGAAATGAAAGTGGCTTTGGCCCTTTACCCTGTTTCTATGAAACAATTAATGGATATTGCCGATACCTGCAATATCATGCCGCCCAAAACAACTTGGTTTGAACCGAAACTTCGTTCGGGATTGGTTATTCATAAACTGAGCTGATCCATAGTTGGAACACGGACAGAAAGAACAAACCTGCATTTCCCTTTCTGTCCGTGTCCGTTCAATCATTTCATATAATTTTTCAGCTGCTACAGGTGATATAAATTCTTTTATATTTGTTGATTAGGTATAATTAAAATAAATAGATGTCAGAGTGAAAGAATAAAGCATTTTTCCTTTGTTTATTGCTGACAAATATCTAATTTCGCGCCGATTTTAAAGCGTGTAATAAAAACGATGACTAACAACAAGACTAAAGGAGTTCTCCTTGGGGCAATCGCAGCAGCCAGCTACGGCATGAACCCACTGTTCACCCTTCCTCTTTATAGTGCAGGAATGAGCGTAGACTCGGTATTATTTTATCGCTATGCACTGGCTATAGTTGTACTAGGTATCATGATGAAGATGCAAAAGCAATCTTTTGCCATTAAGAAAGCGGATGTGCTGCCACTTTGCATCATGGGACTGCTGTTCTCATTCTCTTCCCTGTTTCTCTTTATGAGTTATAACTACATGGATGCCGGTATCGCATCCACCATACTGTTTGTCTACCCGGTACTGGTAGCTATTATTATGGCTGTAGTATTTAAGGAAAAAGTATCGCCGGTCACTATGTTTTCCATAGCGCTGGCCTTTGTGGGAATTTCCTTGCTCTGTAAAAGTCCGGGAGGACAGACACTCAGCCTGGTCGGGATTACTTTTGTCTTTTTATCATCCTTGTCTTATGCTATCTATATAGTTGGCGTAAACCGTTCTTCCCTGAAGGATATGCCTATAGCCAAGCTTACTTTCTATGTCCTGCTTTTCGGCCTGTCTGTTTATGTGGTGCGATTGAAGTTCTGTACAGGATTGCAGCCTATCCCTACACCCTTGTTATGGGTGAACGCAGTTTCACTGGCTGTTTTTCCTACTGTTATTTCGTTGGTGACCATGACAAAGGCCATACACTACATTGGTTCCACCCCCACTGCTATTCTGGGTGCTTTGGAGCCTGTTACAGCTTTATTCTTCGGAGTACTGATTTTTGGAGAGCAGCTGACACCGCGCATTATTCTGGGCATTTTGATGGTGATTACTGCCGTAACTCTGATTATAGGAGGAAAAACATTGCTGAAAAAAAGCAAGATTCGGTTAAGGCATACTGGCAGATAAAGTCGGATTTTGTATCTTTGCCCTTGCAATTATAAATTTTCCACTATGAAAAAACAACTGATGCAATGGGCAGGAGTGGGAATGTGGATGGTATTGGGGCTGTCCGCATGTTCCCCTACAAAAACAGAAATTGGAAATCTGAATGTCATTCCGCAGCCCCAAGAAGTAAGTCAAGACATTCAAGCCCACCCTTTTGTTATTAATCCGCAAACCGGTATTGTTTATCCGGAAGGCAATGAAAAGTTGCAACGGACGGCAGAATTTTTAGCTTCCTATATTAAAGAGGCAACGGGAATTACTGTCCGGACAACAACTGAAGCCGCAAGTAAGAACTCCATCATTTTGGCGGTTGACGGTTCCATTACCAACAAAGAGGGGTATCAACTGGAGGTAACTTCTGAAAACATCCATTTGAATGGAGGAAGTGAGTCGGGAGTATTTTATGGAATACAAACGCTCTACAAGGCTTTGCCGTTGACCAAAAACAAACAGGTATCCGCTGCCATCCCGGTGGGAACTGTTAATGACTATCCTCGTTTCGGTTATCGTGGTTTCATGGTAGACGTGGGCCGCCATTATTTTCCGGTTTCTTATCTGAAACAAATCATTGATATGCTGGCACTGCACAATATCAATTATTTTCATTGGCATCTGACCGAAGACCAAGGCTGGAGAATTGAAATCAAGAAATATCCCAAACTTACGGAAATAGGTTCGATGCGTCCGCGTACATTGATTGACCGTGAAACCCAGACTTACGATGAAACTCCTCATAGCGGTTTTTATACACAGGAAGAAGCAAAAGAAATTGTCAAGTATGCCGCTGACCGTTTTATTACTGTAATCCCCGAAGTTGACCTTCCGGGACATATGATGGGAGCTTTGGTTTCCTATCCGGAATTAGGTTGTACGGGAGGTCCATACGAGATTCCTTGTAAATGGGGGGTATTCCCTGATGTGCTGTGTGGAGGAAACGACCGGACTTTACAGTTCGCCAAAGATGTATTGAATGAAATAATGGATATCTTTCCATCTCCTTATATCCATATTGGTGGGGATGAATGTCCGAAAGTACGTTGGGAAAAATGCCCTGTATGTCAAGCTAAAATTCGGGAACTGGGTTTGAAAGATACACCAAAACATAGCAAGGAGAACCAATTACAGACCTATTTCATGTCCGAGGTAGGCAAAGTTATCAATGACAGAGGGCGTAAAATGCTGGGCTGGGATGAGATGTTGGAGGGAGGATTGGCTCCAGGTGCCACAGTGATGTCATGGACCGGTGTCAAAGGTGGTATCGAAGCCGCCCGTCTGCACCATGATGCGATTATGACTCCTATTCAGTATCTTTATTTCAGCAATCCTACTTACAACCGGATAAAAGGGACTAAAAGCCTTGGACGTGTCTATACATTTGAACCTGTTTCTAATGAATTGGCAGAGGATGAACGAAAATATATCATCGGTACCCAAGGATGCATATGGACAGAATGGACGCGTGACAGTTTGAAGATGGAATGGCAAATTCTTCCCCGTATGGCTGCCTTGTCCGAGATTCAATGGACGGAACCGTCACATAAAAATTTCGACAGTTTCTTGAAACGTTTACCGGCTCTGCTGGCTATCTACCGGGATAGAGGTTATGATTTTCGCCAGGACATTTATGATGTGAACATTGATATTGTTCCGGCTCCCGATGAAGGAAAAGCCCGGATTGCTTTTCAGACGTTTGATGACGCGGAAATACATTATACATTGGACGGCAGCGTTCCCGATGTGCAATCCCCATTGTATACCGACACTATACAAGTGGATAAAGATGTTATCATACAAGCCATTGCAGTTCGTCCGCAGGGTGCCAGTCAGATAAGTAAGGAGGAAATACATTTTAATGCAGCCACAATGAAACCGGTTACCTTGAATACCATTCCTCATAAATCATATACTTTTAAAGGAGGAAGTACCTTGATAGACGGATTATATGGGGATATGAATTATCGCTCAGGGCGTTGGATTGGTTTCTACGGGACAGATATGAATGTGACCCTTGATTTACTTGAGCCTAAGGAGGTGTCTTCAGTTTTCGTAAACACAATGTTGAACACAGGCGATGCTATCTTTGGTACAACAGGTCTGAAGGTGGAAGTTTCTGAGGACGGGAAAAATTTCCGCAGGGTAGCCTCCGAAGATTTTCCCGTTGTGGAAAAAGGAACTAAAATGCAGAGCCGCAAAGACTCTGTCTCTTTTGACAAAGTAAAAGCCCGCTATATTAAAATCATAGCAGAAGTTACTCCGAAACTTCCCGCATGGCATTCCATGCCTGGCGAAAAAGCGTTTTTGTTTGTTGACGAAATAGGAGTGGAGTAAATCCGCCTTCGGAGCAATGGCTTTCTAAAGAACAAATACCAAACAAGAAACGGACATTCTGACAAAAACAGATGTCCGTTTCCTTATTCATAAGCCTTTCATGTATTTTCAAAAGCTGTTCAAGAAAAAATGGCGATAGAGATTCACTCTGTCGCCATTATGTGATGTGGAATGTCTAATTCCTTATGCTTTAGGAAGTGCTTCTTTTACAACCATAGTACGGTTCACATATTCTGCACCGTTCAATTGCTTGATAGCTTCTTTGGCTTCGTCATCATTAGGCATTTCTACAAAAGCAAAGCCTTTAGAACGACGTGTTTCACGGTCAGTAATAAGTTTTACTGAAGCTACTGTTCCATACTCTTCCATTACACCTCTCAAATCACCTTCCCTAACATTATAGTTAAGGTTTCCAATATACAAATTCATAAAATAAAAATTGATAAATAAATAATTAAGTAAACTTTGAATTTAAAAATTTAGTTAGAAGAATAGAAACGGTTCAAGTGTGAGATGAATTGAATCAATCGAAAAAACTATCTTTTTATATTCCGTTGTCAAAGGAACGATAAATAATTGGATTATCCACTATATTTCTCTTTTTATTTTGATATTTTTTTAGCCGGTGACTCTTTTTATACTTTTTAGGCTTAAAGCAGGAGCCTTATATCATTCATATTCACTAATTTTGTATCAACAGCTAACTTATAACTAAGATTTATATGATATTGAATGAAAGAGAAAGCCGCCATGAGCATGTGTTGCATGTGGCCCGACAAATGATGACGGCAGCGCGCACTGCTCCCAAAGGAAAAGGTGTTGACATTATTGAAATAGCCATGGTGACGGATGGTGATATCAATATTTTATCGGAAATGATGGTGAAAATGGTTGCGGAGCATGGAATGAAATTCTTTCTGCGCGATGCGGAAAATATTCTGAATGCGGAATGTGTCCTGTTAATAGGTACCCACGAACAGGCGCAAGGATTGAATTGTGGTCATTGTGGATATGCCACCTGCGTGTCTCGCAAAGAAGGAGTGCCGTGTGCTCTCAATAGTGTCGATGTGGGCATTGCCATCGGATCAGCTTGTGCCACGGCAGCAGACAACAGGGTGGACACACGGGTCATGTTCTCGGCCGGACTAGCAGCGCAGCGTCTGAACTGGCTGGAAGGATGCACCCAGGTTTATGCCATCCCTGTCAGTGCATCCTCTAAAAATCCTTTCTTTGACCGGAAACCTAAAGAATAAATTTCTCTACTACCGCGGCTACACCATCTTCTTCGTTAGAAAGGGTGATGTAGTCGGCGTTTTGACGGACTATTTCTTGAGCATTGGCCATTGCTACCCCCAATCCGGCATATTGTATCATAGAAAGATCGTTAAAACCATCACCAACGGTAATCATTTCTTCTTTTGTCATACCGATTTCTTTTAGCAATACGGCCAGTGATTGTGCTTTATCAATACCTTTAGGGACCAATTCCAAAAAATAAGGTTCGGAACGGAATACCCCCATACGGTCTTTCAAGTGTTCGTACATTTCTTTTTCAAGCACTGCAAGCCGCGTAGGTTCACCTACAATCAGACATTTGGCAATAGGAAATTTTATTGCCTCCAGAAAATGATCCACTTTCTTGGGAGTCATCACATTCAGAATAGCTTCTTTCAATACATATTCATCTTCCGGATATTCAGTCAATACATATTTTCCATCGTAAGTGACGATAGCAAAATGATTGTCGGTGGCACATTTATACAGGTAAGGCAATATATCCGGATCGAGCACATTCTCGTACATCATCTCACCGGTTTTCCAGTCTATGATCTCACCTCCGTTATACGAAAGTATATAACCTTCGTATTTCTGCAACTCTAAGATCTCGGCCAGTGGAGCCACACCGTATGTGGGACGCCCCGATGCCAAAACAATTTTTACTCCGCGCTCTTGCGCTTCGATAAGTGTACGACGTGTGTGTTCCGTTACCTCTTTCTTTTGATTGGTCAACGTTCCGTCTAGGTCTAAAACTAATAATTTATACTTCATATACTATTTAATGGAGTGCTTTTGCCAAATTCGCTGCAAATATAACGATTAAATTCATGGCTTTTTGCTACATTTGCTCAAAATAAACAAGAATCATGACAGAAATTTTATTAACCGTAATTATTATCCTGCTGATAATTAATATTGTAATCGCACTTACTAAAAACAATCGTCTGCAAACCGAACGTCTGGAAGGATTGCTACGCGAAGAAATGAAAGAAAACCGGGACGAGCTGGGAAGAAATATCCGCGAACTGCGTAATGAACTGAATCAAACCTTGAACTATTCTATCCGCAATATGCAGGATACTTTGCATAAAAACCTGCTGACCGGTAATGAAATGCAACGGGAAAAATTTGAAGCAATGGGCAAGCAACAGGAAGCCTTGGTGAAAAGTACGGAAAAACGCATTGATGACAGATTCGCCGATACTTTCCTTGCAACGTCAGTATGAGT
>JACXXQ010000739.1_pt1 | contig 14536 bp, 10 predicted proteins | sample 8621361 | NCBI WGS metagenome assembly JACXXQ01 (sample SAMN15503820, study PRJNA645414) | gut metagenome | isolation source: feces | host: Bos taurus | place: USA | collected 2016 | reverse complement strand
AAAAGTGAAATGCGGAAAGATATAGTGATAGAATTGAGTTACAAGGGTTTTAGTTAAAGTGGCGATAATTCGTGAAGCCATTACAATCCTTGCCGAAGCCAAATCTTGACGCCGCAACGTTACTTGTTCGTAACCATGTCCGAAAATGCGACAAACGGGTACGAATGGCGAAACAAGACACTATGTTATAGTGAGTTACCCACAACTCACGTAACAAATACGGTTACGGAAAAAAGATTGCGCCGTTCCTCCCCGTTTTGCGTACCGACACCGGACTCTTCACCAACTAATTTTGAAATCCAAAAATTAAGAACGATGAAGAGTACATTTTCAGTAATCTACTACCTCAAGCGTCAGGTAGTGAAAAAGGACGGGACGGTTCCCGTCATGGGACGCATCACGGTGGACGGCAGCCAGACGCAGTTCAGTTGCAAGTTGAGTGTCGATCCGAAGCTGTGGGACACCAAAGGGGGACGTGTCACGGGCAGAAGCGCGGCGGCACTCGAAACGAACCGTATGCTTGACAAGATGCGGGTGCGCATCAACAGACACTATCAGGAAATCATGGAGCGTGACAACTTCGTCACGGCGGAGAAGGTAAAGAACGCCTTTCTCGGACTGGAACACCGCTACCACACGCTGATGCAGGTGTTCCGTCGGCACAACGAGAACTATGAGAAACAGGTGGAAGCAGGCATGAAAGCAAAAGGTACACTGGAAAAGTACCGTGTCGTTTACAAGCACCTGCAAGAGTTCCTCGACATCCGCTACCATGTGAAGGACATCGCACTGAAAGAGCTTACCCCGGCTTTCATCTCCGACTTCGAGATGTTCCTGCGCACGGACAAGCACTGCTGCACCAATACCGTGTGGCTGTACGTCTGCCCGCTACGGACAATGGTGTTCATAGCCATCAACAACGAGTGGCTGACACGCGACCCGTTCCGCGAGTATGAAATCAAGAAGGAGGAAACGACACGCAGTTTCCTGACCAAAGACGAAATACGCCTGCTGATGGAGGGGAAACTGAAAAACGCCAAACAGGAACTGTACCGCGACCTCTACCTGTTCTGTGCGTTCACCGGATTGTCGTTCGCGGATATGCGCAACCTCACGGAAGAGAATATCCGTACCTATTTCGACGAACACGAGTGGATAAACATCAACCGCAAGAAAACGGGCGTGGTGTCCAACATCCGCCTGCTTGACATCGCCAACCGCATAATCGGCAAATACCGTGGGCTATGCGAGAACGGCAGGATATTCCCCGTTCCGCATTATAACACGTGCCTTGCCGGTATCCGTGCCGTCGCCAAGCGTTGCGGCATCACCAAGCATATCACGTGGCATCAGAGCCGCCACACGGCAGCTACGACGGTTTTCCTTTCCAACGGTGTACCCATCGAAACGGTCAGTTCCATGCTCGGACACAAGAGCATAAAGACGACGCAGATTTACGCGAAGATAACCAAAGAAAAACTCAATCAGGATATGGAAAACCTTGCCGCAAGGTTAAACAACGTCGAGGAATTTGCAGGTTGCACCATCTAAAAAAGAGGAGCCATGAAACGTGACATAATCATCATAGAGGACAAGGCGGTCAGCGTAACCGGTAACGATGTGTGGATGACCGCCACCGAAATAGCCGGACTGTTCCATACGACCGTCCCGGCAGTGAACGCCGTCATCAAAGCCGTCCGCAAGTCTGACGTGCTGAACGACTACAAGGTGTGCCGCTACATGCAGCTTGAAAACGGGCTGTACGCGGACGTGTACGCGCCTGAAATCATTATTCTGATTGCTTTTCGGCTGAACACCTACAACACCTACCTGTTCCGCATGTGGCTGGTAGGAAAGGTTCTCTCACAAGAGAAGCGGCAAACATACGTGATGTTTATACAGAACGGAAAAACTGCGTACTGTTGAAGATATCAAATGAAAATTATACGAAAGAATTTCTATATGGATCCTTATCTAAATAGCCATATCATATCTCAAAAAATATAGAGGTAATAATATGGCTATTATTTAATTCTTTTGATTTGTCGTTATGCAACGAATTCCGTTCATAAAATGTTTTAATATATATTTGTCAAATGAATGGAGATTAGGTATTTTTTGTTCAAGGTATTCAATTCCTATCGTGTTAAATTCCTGTATAACGATTGTAATCTCTTTAGAATCGTCTTCAAGATTTATAAGACCTGCATTTTGTATCTTTTTACTAATCATCCTCGGTAATCCGTATTCTTCAAGTTGAAATACAATTTTAGGTAAAAAGGCATTTGATGCTTTATATACAAAATTGGCGATATTTGAGGAATTAGGATAAAGTTCTTGACGTATAATATTAATTACCGCAATAATAGATGAGAGATTAAAGGATACATATCTTTCAAATGTAAATATATCCTCATATGTAATACCATAATCTTTTACTGTGTTATATAGCTCTTTTATAGTCATTTTCCATCCATTACTACATGCACATGCATAATACCGTAAATGTCCTTTTCGATGATATTCCAAAATTTCTATGATATCTCCTAAAGCATCCCTCCATTCCCATGTATTATTGTTTTGTAAAGCATCGCAATTTGTTGGCCAATTGGAATCAGTTTTCAATTTTTCCGCAATTATCTTTAACATTGATGGTTTACAACTTCTGATTTGTGGTATTCTTTCAATTCTATGCCAAATATCCGTTCCAAGAAGTTCTATCATTTCATCTTGATATCGTTGAATTTTTACATATTGTTCATTATTCAATTTTATACCGGGGTCATTTCCATCAAGTTTTTTTACTACATCATCAGGAAACTCTAATCTCAATTTAGTATTTTCTTGACTTGGTGGCTCTTCAAGCATATAGACACGACCTACAAAATAACGAAACATTCTGCCTGCGCGTCCAATGATGTTGCGAAAGGTAAAATAATCAATCTTATGAGCCCCGTTCTTATTTGACCATAAAACGACACTCTCTGCTTGAGTATTTACTCCTTCAATTATAGACGAGGTCGATACCAAATAATCTAACCCATTCTGTTCTTCAAATAGTTTTATTTGAATTTGACTAAGAGAACGATGTAGCTGACCATTATGAATACCAATACCATGTTTGACTAAATCTTTAAGAATATACTTTTCTCCATAATTGCATTCCAGCCAATCAGAAAAATTAGCAAGCAGTTCAGAGTCTTTATTATATAAATTTCTGTTAAGAATTGTTGTTACTTCTTCAATTCCCTTATATGTGCCGGTATATATCAAAGCTTTACCTATACCTGTATTTATTAATTCAATAAGTTTACGTGTCTTAAAACTCTGTTTATCTTCATTCTTTGGTCTGCTTTTATATAACCGCCATGCATGCGTTACAACGGTCTTAAAATCCATACGCAGAAATGTCATCCCTTCAGTGAATACATTTTCTTCTATTTCATGGATATTTGGGGCAAGATAATATCTTTGTTTAGCTTTCTTTCCGAGTTCTACCATTGAACTGAGTAAAGTGGAGCTTCTTTCAAGATCAAAATTTGTACTTGCCTTATAAAACTCATCAACGATTAGAATATCAATTGAAGGAAGTTTATCTATATAGGCAAAAGCTCTTTCTTGCGGAAATACCAATATGTTTTTCTCCGCAAGTTCTACATCTGTTGTTGTAATTATTTTATATTGATGAGAGAATTTTCGGCAAATTCGTCTTCTTGTTTCATCTGCAAGAGCAACCGTAGGTACTAATATTACAACATTAATTGGTTGTTTAATCGCAATAAATGCATCAATAACAAAACTTTTACCAAAACTTGTAGGAGCACTCACCGCAACGCTTTTCCCTTCTAATAACTTCTTTAATACCTGTGATTGAGCAGTATGTAAGACACAAGGTTTTCTTTCTCCAATATTAACTTTAAAAACTTCACATACAAACCGATCTTCCCAAGATGCAGTATATGTATCAATATACGGTAAAAGCCCCACTTCACGAATAAGATGGTTGACTAATTCCATATATGAATTATTGTTAGTACCATTAATCTCATGAAGTAATGTAATTACTTTGGATCTTGCATTACTTATATCACCAGCATTTAGAACATTACTTATATCTAAACATGTATTATATATATCATTCGTCTGCATCATTTTTGAGATTTTTTGCTTGTGAAATAAACCAGTTTACTATTTTTGTTTTATCAGGAACAGGAAAAAGAATCAAATGAAAGTTTATTTCCGAATACTTATGAACAGAACTAAGCTTGTTGATCTGCTTCTTAAAAAACGAATGAGCACGATCTCTATGAAAAGAAATAATACTATTTTTATACTCATCACTCATTTCAGTAGTACTTGCTGTTATCTGGCATTCATGTAATAAAAGAATAGGTATATGTAGTTTGGGTTTTATTTCGTCAATGGAAGTATTCTCATCGAAACATTCTTTTATCTTTTTAAGTAATGTTTGGTTTTCAATTTGTTTATCAAGTTCATTGAGATTGGTCATTATTCCGCATTCCTTTTTCATAATAGGTTTGCGCAACATTTGTTCAACAGAATTTATTGGTTCGTATAATCGCGCATCCTCAAGAGAATTATAAAATTTAGCTTCTCCTAACCAAAGTTGAAAGCCTCCATTTGGGTCAATTACAATGTGTACAGAATCAGAGCCCTTTGCATTATCATTATCATTCTGTTTATAAAAAATTTTAGGTATTGCAGATAAGGCTTTATAATGGTTCTTCATTATGCCATATAGAATAATTTCCGCTATTTCACTTCCCTTTCCATTCTGCTCTTTGTCAACAAGTCGTAAATGTTTGGCAGCCTCAATAAGCCTACCGTAATCATTATCTATTAATTTCTCTCGTTCTTGTGCAGACAAAGCTGTTTCTGCAATATTACTGAAAACAAATTCTTTGAATTGACGATATCTCCAACTGCCATCTTCAAAGCCATTAGCAACTGATAATAACCTGTCATTATGATCTGGATTTATTTCTTGCTTTTTTGTATTAAAATTAACAAAACAATCATCAACTAATATATCAAAATTCCAAATTTTATTGCTCATACACTTTATTTACATGCTTAAAAATGGTGAAACATCTATATTCCTTTAGATACTATTTTTTTGTATGACAAATAAGTTCATGAACATCAACATCAAGCAAATTTGCAATACGAACAAATGTGTACAAATCAGGTTGAGAATGATTATTACACCATTTAGATACTGTTGCAGGATCTTTCTGTAATTGTTTTGCCAACCATTTGCTCATAACTCCTTTTTCTGATAGTACATTTTTAATGTTGTTTAAAATTGCCATTACAATTAATTTTTAGATTGCGTTAAATGCAAAGTTACAACTTTTTATTAACTATATGAATTTCTAACGATAGAAATTGGTTGGATCAATCAAAAAACTGGTTTTAAGGTCATTAAAACACCCAAGTATATAAAAAGTAAACGGGCAGCACCACAAAATGTCGCCCGTTTCCTTTTTCATGTTGGCCGCCTCACTCCAGCGGCTTGCGGTAGTTCGCTTCCAGCACCTCGCGCAGCCCCGTTTCCGGGTAAAGCACCTTCCCTCCCAAAAGTATGAAGGACAACACGCGGTTGTTGCGGTATTCCTGCAAGGTGCGTCGGCTGACACGGAGCAGTTCCGCCACCTCGCCGTCCGTCAGGTAACGTTCCCCGTCCAGCGGAGGACGGTAACTTTCCAGAAATGCGGACAGCCATTTCGAGCCTTTGCGTATATCCTGCATCACAGAGGCTATCGGCTCGTCTTCCATCGTAAAAACATCGTTGTTCTCGTTCATCATAACTTCGGATTCAGTGGGTGAATAAATCAAATCATCTGCCGTGCGGATAGAGCGTGCCGACAAGCGGTATCAGCCGCTTCACCTCCTCCGGCTTGTAATAGAACCTGCGGTTTATCTGCGAGTAACCGATAAGCCGCCTGTCACGCAGCGTCTGCAACGTGCGCGGGCTTATTCTCAACTGCCCGCAGACCTCCTCGCCCGTGAGCCATCTTTCCATGCGCCCCGTGTCGCTTTTGCGCCTTAGGGCGGCGACCTTCTCCGAGAGTGCGCCGAATGCCGCCACCATCATCTCGAAAGTCTTTTTCTCGATAGATACTATTTCCATATTCATGCAATTATCGGTTTGCCCGCAAAGGTAACGATGCAGCCCTTAACACGTACCGTTTTCCGCTGAAAGGCTGCCTGTTGCACCGTTTGACCGGGTTACGGAGCCATCTTCCGTAAAAATCTTACGTGAGTCACGTAGTGAGTTGTTAAAGCCCCTTTTGTTTATTGCCGAATTTTGTCGCAGAAACATAGAGCAAGCCGAGTGTAGAGCGTCAAACTTGCTTGAACGGTATGCCGAGGCGCAGCCTATGTTCATGAAAATAAACAAAAATAAAGGACTGAATATGAAAGTGATAACGATGGAAAGTTCTGCCTTCCGGTCATTGACGGAACAGATAGCGGAGATTGCGGCACACGTCCGTGCCGCCTCCGGCGACAAGAAAGCGGCATCGCCCGACAGGTTGCTCACCACACGCGAGGCGGCGCACCTGCTTAACGTGAGTACCCGCACCCTCCAGCGTATGCGCAGCGAGCAACGCATCGGTTATGTCGTGCTTCGCGGTAAATGCCGCTACCGGCAGTCGGAAATAGACCGCCTGCTTGAAGCGTGTGCCGTCAACGAGGACGCGGCGACACCGCAGGAATTGAAACGCAACCACACGCTGCGCACTGGCGGCAAACCAAAAGGAAGGAGGACATAGGTCATGGAACTGCTCACACGAAACAACTTCGAGGGCTGGATGCAGAAGCTGATGGAACGGCTCGACCGTCAGGACGAACTGCTGCTGGCGATGAAGGCTGAGGGGAAACAGCCTACTATCACGGAAAGCATCCGCCTTTTCGACAATCAGGATTTGTGCATGCTGCTCCAGATAAGCAAGCGCACACTGCAACGCTACCGCAGTGTCGGCGCATTGCCCTACAAGACACTGGGCAAGAAAACCTATTACAGCGAGGAGGATGTGCTGACATTCCTTTCCAACCATATCAAGGACTTCAAAAAAGAAGATATAGCCTTCTACAAGGCTCGTATCCATAATTTCTTTCATAAATAACCCATTAAAACATTTTTCAAATGGCAAAGAAAAAAGACGAAAAGGACGTGCTGGTAGTCCGTGACGAGAAGACGGGCGAGATCAGCGTGGTAGCCGGGCTGAATGCAGACGACACACCCAAGCGTACCCCTGCGAAAGCTGAGAACGCGCAGAGTTTCCTGCAATTCGACCGACACGGCGACGTGCTGGACAACTTCTTCAAGAACTTCTTCCGGCAGTGCAAGGAACCCAGCCGCTTCGGTTTCTACCGCATCGCGGCAGACCAAGTGGATTCCATGCTTGGCGTGATGAAAGACCTGCTTCAGCATCCGTACCAGAACAAACAAATCCTTGCACCGCACAAAATCGACACCTTCCCTTATCAACAGCAGGTGCAGGAAGAGATGGCGGCACAAAAGACAGAGAAACAAGAACCTCAAAAACAGGAAAACATGGAACAACAGAAAGAACAGCAGGAAAGCCCGCAACAGACGCAGGGCAGACAGGGCTACCAACCCATCAACGAGAGCAAAATCAACTGGCAGGAGCTGGAGGACAGATGGGGCGTGAAGCGTGACGACCTTGAAAAGTCCGGAGACCTTACGAAGATGCTCCAATACGGCAAGTCCGACTTGGTAAAGGTCAAGCCCACCTTCGGCGGCGAATCATTCGAGCTGGACGCCCGCCTCTCCTTCAAGAAGGACGGCGAGGGAAATGTCAGCCTCGTGCCGCACTTCATCCGCAAGGAGCAGAAGTTAGATGAGTACAAGGAACACAAATTCTCCGACGATGACCGGAAGAACCTGCGCGAAACGGGCAACCTCGGCAGGGTCGTGGACATTGTGGACAGGGAAACGGGCGAAATCATCCCCTCCTACATCAGCATCGACCGCAAGACGAATGAAATCACGGACATTCCGGCAAACAAGGTGCGCATCCCGGAGCGCATCGGCAAGACGGAAATCACCAAACAGGAGCAGGACATGCTCCGCGCCGGACTGCCCGTGCGCGACAAGCTCATCGAGCGCAACGACGGCAGGAAGTTCGTCACCACCCTTCAAGTGAACGTGGAGCAGCGCGGCGTGGAGTTCGTGCCGGGAACCGGAAGGTCGCCCCGTACCGCACAGACGCAGGAAGCCAAAGGTGACACCTCGAAAAGTCAGGCGCAAGGCGGGGAAAATGCCGCACAGACCAAGAAGGAGCAACGCCGCAACACGTGGATGAACGAGGACGGCAGCATCCGCCCCATCAGCAAATGGAGCGGCGTGAACTTCACCGACAAGCAGAAAGCCGACTACGTGGCGGGTAAAGCCGTGAAACTGGAGAACGTGACCGACAAGCAGGGCTTCCATGCCACGATGTATATCAAGTTCAACCCGGAGAAGGGCCGCCCGTACCGCTACGAAACGAACCCCGACAACGCCCAGCAGGTCGCCCCGTCCAACGAGAGCCGCACACAGGTGGCGGTGAACAACGAGGGCAAAACCAACGAGGCGACAAAGAACCTGAAAGAGCCTTTGCAGAAAGGTCAGACCGCCCCAAAGGACGACCGCCAGCAACAGCAGCAGGAGAAGCCGAAAAAGAAGAACAACAAAGGCATGAAAATGTAATCCCGTGTCCGCCACTGAATCCAAAATAAAATCCAAAGTATCAACAAAAAAGCAAGAAAACATGAAGACAATCATTGCAGAAAAGCCCTCCGTGGCACGTGAAATCGCCCGCATCGTGGGCGCGACAAAGAGAGAGGAAGGATATTTCGAGGGAGGCGGCTATGCCGTGACATGGGCATTCGGACACCTCGTTCAGCTTGCCATGCCCGACGGCTACGGCGTGCGCGGATTTGTCCGTGACAACCTCCCGATTATTCCCGACACATTCACGCTCGTCCCCCGTCAGGTCAGGACGGAGAAAGGTTACAAGCCCGACAGCGGCGTGGTGTCGCAGATAAAAGTCATCAAAAGACTGTTCGACACAAGCGAACAAATCATCGTGGCGACCGATGCCGGACGCGAGGGAGAGCTTATCTTCCGCTACCTCTACCACTATACGGGTTGCACCACTCCTTTCGTGCGTCTGTGGATCAGCTCGCTCACCGACAAGGCTATCCGTGAGGGACTGCGCAACCTCGAAGACGGCAGCAGGTACGACAACCTATACCTCGCCGCCAAAGCGCGGAGCGAATCCGACTGGCTCGTGGGCATCAACGGCACTCAGGCGTTATCCATAGCCGCCGGACATGGCACGTATTCGGTGGGGCGTGTGCAGACACCCACGCTGGCGATGGTGTGTGAACGCTATTGGGAGAACCGCCGTTTTACGTCCGAAGCATTCTGGCAGCTCCATATCGCAACAGACGGTTGCGACGGCGAGGTCGTGAAACTCTCATCCTCCGAGAAATGGAAGTCGAAAGAACCGGCAACGGAGCTATATAATAAGGTAAAGGCGGCAGGCTTCGCAACGGTAACGAAAGCCGAGCGCAAGGAGAAAACGGAGGATACCCCGTTGCTGTACGACCTGACCACGCTCCAGAAAGAAGCCAACGCCAAGCACGGCTTCACGGCGGAACAGACGCTTGAAATCGCGCAGAAGCTCTACGAGAAGAAGTTGATAACCTATCCGAGAACGGGAAGCCGCTACATCCCCGAAGACGTGTTCGCTGAAATCCCCAAGCTGCTCGCCTTTATCGGCACGCAGCCCGAATGGAAAGACAAGGTGCGGGCAAAAGCCATCCCGACACGCCGTAGCGTGGATGACGGCAAGGTAACAGACCACCATGCCCTGCTCGTCACGGGAGAGAAACCGCTCTTCCTCTCCAAAGAGGACAGCACCATTTATCAGATGATTGCCGGACGAATGATAGAGGCATTCTCCGAAAAATGCGTCAAGGACGTGACTGCTGTCACGGCAGAATGTGCCGGAGTGGAGTTCACCGTGAAAGGCAGTGTCGTGAAGCAAGCCGGATGGCGTGCCGTCTATGGCGAGGAAAAGGAGGAAACTACCATCCCCGGCTGGCAGGATGGCGACACGCTCACGCTGAAAGCCACCTCCATCACCGAAGGAAAGACCAAACCCAAGCCGCTGCATACCGAAGCCACCCTGCTCTCGGCAATGGAAACGGCGGGCAAGGAAATCGAGGACGACGCGCTGCGGCAGGCGATGAAGGACTGCGGCATCGGCACTCCCGCCACACGAGCGTCCATCATCGAAACGCTTTTCAAGCGCGGTTACATGGAACGCTGCAAGAAGTCGCTTGTTCCCACCGAAAAGGGACTCGCCCTCAATTCCGTGGTGAAGACGATGCGCATCGCCGATGTAGCCATGACGGGCGAATGGGAAAAGGAACTGGCACGTATCGAGCGCGGGGAACTGCCCGCCGACACTTTCCGCAAGGAGATAGAGGCGTACACACGGGAAATCACCTCCGAACTGCTCTCGTGCGACAAGCTCTTCGGCAGCCGTGATTCCGGCTGCGCGTGTCCCAAGTGCGGCACGGGCAGGATGCGGTTCTACGGCAAGGTGGTACGTTGCGACAACACGGAGTGCGGACTGCCCGTGTTCCGGCAGAAAGCGGGACGCACCCTGTCCGACGACGAAATCAAAGACCTGCTCACCGACGGGCACACCAAGCCGCTCAAAGGCTTCAAGAGCAAGCAGGGCAAGAACTTCGATGCCATAGTCGCCTTTGACGGGGAATATAACACGACGTTCGTGTTCCCGGAAAAGAAATGCAAGTCTTCCTATCCGAAAAAAAGGAAATAATCACTAACTTTTGATAAGTTAGGCTGCATCTCAACAATAGAAACAAACAAGTTTTTTTCGTATTGTCTTCGATTTGCACTAACTTTGCCACTTGTTCAGAGTAATGAATTGTTCTTCGATACCGGATTACACTCATACTTTGGATTTAGTGGTGGCACTCGGAGGGATACCGAGTGCCTTTTTCTTCCTTTTTCCAATCAATTATCCCGTTAAATATCAATCCACTAAACTCCAAAGTAATGAACAACAAGAAGAAAAACGAGGGTCAGACCGACTTTTCCTATTACGGTCTGTACCTGCTGGACTACCTCCGCACGAACAAGTTTGAACAGGCGACTGACACCGCTTTCATACGGGAACGGGCCGACCGTGCCGCCGAAACGTATGAAAAGGCGCGGCTCGAAGGCTATCCCGCCGATGGCGCGCAAGAGCAGGCGATGGACACGCTGCTGCGCGGGCTGCGCTATTCCCGGTACGCCATTCTCCGTGAAGTCGTGGAGAGCGAGTTTTTCGACGAAGTGCCGGAAGAGAAACAAGAAGCCTTTATTCTGAAACTCATGCCGCTTGTCGGCAACGTGTTCTCCGTCTATGACCTTTCGGACGACAACTTCGCCCTGTCTTCCGATTACGACCTGCTCTACACGGAGCTGACGGGGGCAACCGTCCTTTACCTGGACGAATATGGCGTTTAACCGCAAACAGAAACTGCGGGACAACATCGAGGCGATACGGACGGCATTCATCCTTGACAGGGAAAACAGGACAGCGACAACCGAAGAGCGTGCCATACTTCAAAGGTACTGCGGTTTCGGCGGTCTGAAATGTATCCTCAACCCTGCAAAGGAACTGACGGATGCCGTCCGGTGGGCGAAATCCGACCTCGAACTGTTCGCCCCGACGGTGGAGCTGCACAGGCTTATCCGTGAGAACAGCAAGGACGAAACAGAGTACAAGCGGTTTGTGGATTCGCTGAAAGCGTCCGTGCTGACCGCTTTCTACACCCCCAAAGAGATAACCGACACCATCGCGGACGTGCTGGCAGATTACAGCGTCCGCCCCGCCCGTATGCTCGAACCGTCGGCAGGTGTCGGCGTGTTCGTGGATTCCATGCTGCGGCACAGCCCGGATGCGGACGTGATGGCTTTCGAGAAGGATCTGCTCACGGGAACAATCCTGCGGCATCTCTATCCCGACAAGAAAATGCGCACCTGCGGTTTTGAGAAAATCGAAAGACCGTTCAACAATTATTTCGACTTGGCGGTGTCCAACATTCCGTTCGGAGACATAGCCGTGTTCGACCCTGAGTTTCAGCGGAGCGACTCATTCGGCAGACGCTCCGCCCAGAAAGCCATCCACAACTATTTCTTTCTCAAAGGACTGGATGCCGTGCGTGACGGCGGTATCGTGGCGTTCATCACCTCGCAAGGGGTATTGAACAGCACCAAGACCTCCGTGCGTAACGAGCTGTTCAGTAAGGCTGATCTGGTATCCGCGATACGCCTGCCCAACAACCTGTTCACGGACAACGCGGGGACAGAAGTGGGCAGTGACCTGATTGTCCTGCAAAAGAACCTCAGCAAGAAGGAAATGTCGCAGGACGAGCGGCTGATGACCGTGATACAGACGGACACGAAAACCGACCTGACCGACAACGCCTATTTCATCCACCACCCGGAACGCATCGTGCATACGACGGCGAAACTTGACACCGACCCATACGGGAAGCCCGCTATGGTCTATCTGCACGAGGGCAAGGCAGCAGGCATCGCCGGGGATTTGCACCGTATGCTCGACGAGGATTTCCATTACAGGCTCGCCATGCGTCTGTATTCGGGTTCAATCCGGCAGTCGGGAACGGAAGAAAAAGTTACCGTTCAAAAGGAGGTGGAGCGTACTGCCATAAAGATGGAAACAACATCTTCGATGCAGGCGGTGGAAACTCCGACGGAGAAACCGCAACCCACAGAGGAAAAGCCGGAGATAGAGCCACGTCCGAAATATTCTGACGGTGTGCAGCTATCCTTGCTCGATCTCTGGGGGATGACGGAAGAAGTCAGCCAACAACCGAAAACCGCCAAAAAGAAAAAGGAGGCGAAAAAGGAAAGCTCGGCAAGGCGCGTTCTACCCAAGCCACAGGTGCATGTCACACAAAATGTTACGGCTGTGCCGACGGCTACCACCCCTAAGACTGTAACAGAGAACAAGGAGGCTAAAACGGAGAACACCGCCAAGCCTGCCGACCCGGACGACATCTATGCCACGTTGGACTGGGATACCAATCCTCCCATCAACGGCTTCTACGAGATGATGATGGATTTGACGCCGGAACGCAGGAAGGAACTTCGGGAACTGGCAAGGCAGCATAACGAGAAACAAGCGGCGGCGGAAAAGATGGAAGTGAAAGCCGTGCCGGACACTCCCCGTGAGCAACCACGGCAGGAGGAAACACAGCCGGAAGCAGTCACCGCACCTGCCGTTACAGATACCCCACCGGAAGCGGTGGCGACCTCCCTTTTCCCCGACATCGAAGCGGAGAAGCCGAAGGAAGAAGTCGTGGACCTTTCGCCGCGTGCCTACCACCGCACGCCGGAGATGCACCTGCGCGAAGGGTCGCTGGTGGCTGACAGGGGGCGTCATAACATCGGCTACCTGAAGGACATCACGCCATACGGGGCGACATTCCAGCCGCTCGACCTGAAAGGCTACCAGAAGGAGAAGGCGTTACAGTATGTTTTACTCCGTGACGCCTACGAGCGGCTGTACCGCTATGAATCGAACCTGCATGAAGCAAATGTCCCGTGGCGAGAGCATCTAAACACCTGTTACGATGAGTTTGTCATGCGCTACGGCAACCTCAACGCCAAGCAGAACGTGAAGTTAGTGATGATGGACGCGGGCGGGCGTGACATCCTTTCGCTGGAACGGGCGGAGAACGGGAAGTTTGTCAAGGCGGACATCTTCGAGCGTCCCGTTTCCTTCTCCGTGGAGAGCCATGCCAACGTCGGCTCACCCGAAGAAGCACTGTCCGCGTCGCTCAACAAGTTCGGCACTGTCGATCTCGACTATATGCGGGAGATAACCGACAGTACGGCGGAGGATTTGCTCACAGCCCTGCAAGGGCGCATCTATTACAATCCGCTCGTAACCGGTTACGAGATTAAGGACCGCTTTATTGCCGGAAACGTGATAGAGAAAGCGGAACGCATAGAGGCTTGGATGGGCGAAAACCCCGAAAGTGAACGTATGCCGGAGGTGAAGCAGGCGTTGGAGGCTCTGAAAGATGCCGAACCGCCGCGCATCGCCTTCGAGGATCTGGACTTCAATTTCGGGGAACGCTGGATTCCGACGGGTGTCTATGCCGCCTACATGAGCCGGCTGTTCGACACGGAGGTGAAAATCGCCTATTCCGCAAGCATGGACGAGTTTTCGGTGGCGTGCGGCTACCGCACCATGAAAATCACGGACGAGTTTCTGGTGAAGGGGTATTACCGGAACTATGACGGTATGCACCTCCTAAAACACGCCCTGCACAACACCTGCCCTGACATGATGAAGTCCATCGGCAAGGACGAGCATGGCAACGACATCAAGATGCGCGACAGCGAGGGAATACAACTCGCCAACGCCAAGATTGACGAGATACGAAA
>JACXXQ010000738.1_pt1 | contig 14544 bp, 13 predicted proteins | sample 8621361 | NCBI WGS metagenome assembly JACXXQ01 (sample SAMN15503820, study PRJNA645414) | gut metagenome | isolation source: feces | host: Bos taurus | place: USA | collected 2016 | reverse complement strand
ATCCGAGACCGAGGCTGTCTACCACGGCGTGTCCAACTTGTTATTGCAATTTGCGATTAAATATAAATACTTTATTCTCTTTCGAGGTGCATTATGTCTGATTATCAGTTAGAAGTCAAGCAGATTGTAGATTACCCCCGATGCAGGGTTTATCGAGAGTTCGTTCAATCTCTCATCTCAGACCGGAACATCCGCACAAGCGGGAGCTCCGGTCTTTTTCATTACACAGTACTTTGCTCCTATGCCAACTTTAGAACTTCGTACAGAAGATTAGACGGCATCAGTTATACCGTCTACCCCGGTGAGTGGGTCTGTCGCCTGTCTGAACTGGTTGAATACCTACGACTGCGCACGCGCCGTCAAGCACTCCAAATCCTCGATAAGCTTCAGGAGCAAAACTTCATTCAATACAGCATTTTAGGGCGCGGCCATCTGGTGAAGTACCGGATTAAGGGATGGCGGCGCCACAACACAGTTCTGGACTATAACTGCCCATGCCAAAAAGAAACCGGCTTTTTCTTCCTGCCCATCTCCATTGCTAATGAGCTGATCAGCCTTGAGAAGTGCTCTGAAATGGATATAATTCTGGATCTCTGGCTCTCCGCTGTCTATAACGACACTCAGGTTCAAGGCTCATTCGCAGGTCCTGTGGCGTACTTCCGCAATGGAAGTGGTTGTCCTCTCATCTCCTATTCAGAACTCTCACAGCGTTGGGGCATCTCTAAAGCCACTGTTGGCCGTGTTCTGAAAAAGCTCGTCAAGGAAGGCTACATCTCCATGCTCACCTTCCCCGGGCGCCACGGCACAGCAATTTATCTGCAAAACTATCTGTCCACGATGTTTCAAGTCTCTGATGTAATGGTAGACAAGGAGGAGGTCGCAATGTCTTTGAACATTAGAATTCAGCTGCCAGATGAAGCGGATCATTGTTCCAACGGGCAGGATTCCAGCGTCACAAAACAGGCGGTTTTCGTTTCAAAATCGAACCTCGAATTGATTGCATCCAAAGTCCTGAAAATCCTTGAGCTGCAAGGGATTGCGTGCTCTCAGTGCAGCAAATCCAAGTATAAGTTATATCCTTTATCCGACGACTGCGGGGTTGCTTCTGAGGCAGAGCAGTTACAGGGCAAAGGCACTCGTCTTCGCATGGAGCTTTTCTGTTCCGACAACACCCCAGTTTACACATTTGAGCTTACCGTGAAATCCACTGACCAACGAGGAGGTACCGACAATGACTAAAAAGCAAGAAGTGCGTGATTTGACGGAAGACCCGCGCTACTCTGTTGAAAAACCTATGCATTTTTCGTAAAAGCAGGATATAACAGATAAAAGGAGGAAACCACTCATGAAGAGATACTTCAAGAAGCTGATTACCTGCGCTCTGGCCTGTACCATTTGCCTGAGTGTAGCAGTTCCTGCATTTGCTGCAGAAAGCAAGTCCGAGCTGACCACTGCCGCCGCCTATCTTCGAGAGAAAGGGATCATGGTCGGTGATGAGAATGGTAATATGATGCTGGACAGGGGGCTAACCAGAGCACATCTGGCAGCATTGCTCACCCGCATCATTGGCAATCCCGATCATGTTGCAGTTGAACAGGATTACTACTCCAAGCAGTGTACTTTTACCGACGTTCCCGACTGGGCGAAGGTCTATGTCGGCTATTGTGCCGCCAACCATCTGGTGGCAGGCTACGGAAACGGTCTGTACGGTTCCAATGATCCTGTCACACCGGCAGCGGCCTGTACGGTCATGCTCCGGGCTTTGGGTGATGTGGGCACTGACTGGACTTATCAGACTGCTTGTAAGACAGCACTCGACTTGGGCCTTGCCCCGGCAGATGCACTGGACGGCAGCGAGATGACCCGCGGTGACATGGCGATCCTGATCTACCGCACCATGGCACAGATGGGCTATGACATTGATGTTCCTGAAGATACCGACTCCGAGAAAACGGAGGAGGTAACCACAGGTGCCATCAGCAAGAATGCGGATGGGTCTATCAATGTTCCCTCTGACGGTTCCCAGTATGTGCCCCAGGCCGGAGATGTGATTCGCTGTGACGACGGCAGTAACTATACCATCACCGATGTCAGCCGCTATGATAAGAACATGTTCGCCAGCGGCCCGCTACCGGAATTGCCCGAACCCACCTGCGATTGGAGCCTGCTGCCCCAGCCAGAACTTCCGGATGCAGAGGTACGCCGGTTCCATTTGGAGAGCGGCGACTATATGTTTGTCCGCAACCTCTATGAAACTCGCCGAATGCTTTATACCCTGTATAACGCCATCGGCAGCAATCCCGAGACCTGGCAGAATGGTGCGCCCGCTTTACATCCCAGTGGTAATCCTAAAGTCCGCATCAATCTGACCATCACGGAAACTCAGAATCCGGAGTGCTTCTGGCCTTGGAGAGAGAGCGAGATCATCGATCCGTTTAACTCCAATCCCTGCGGTACCCATTCTCTTGAAGCGTGGGACGTCTACAAAGACGGCGTGTTCCTCAGAACGGAATACGATGTCTATCATTCAGCAAAATGAAATATTGCTCGCAAGGCGGTATGCAGACAGCATACCGCCTTTGCTATATCCCCGGAAAGATCAAACATCAGGCAACTTCCCCGTTCTTTTCCACAATTCTCACTACATTTTTCACATGGAGGAATGTCATGAAGAAACGATTGTTATCGATGCTCCTCGTCCTGGTCATGATGCTTGGACTCATTCCCACCACCGCCTTCGCAGCTTCTTCTGAGCAGGAAGCGCTCGGTGAGATCGACATCTACAACGGCGGTGTCAGGATGTCGTATCTGTCTATCAACGGACGAATCCGGGAGCAGATCTACACCTACTATAACCATGTTACCCCTACTGGCTCCGTTAAGGAAATTCCGGCCTACTGTGTGAACCCCAATGATAAAGGTATACCTCAGACCGTAGGCGAGGGTGAAAGCATTAAGTATCTGGCCGATGAAAAGGCGGCCGATCCCAAAGTCACAGGTATCATTGCCAGTGGTTATCCCACCCGCGGATTGCGTGAACTGGGCCTTGAGAACAAGTACCATGCCTACTATGCCACCAAAATGGCTCTGTGGTGCTACCTGCTCTCACATTGGGACATCAATAATCTGAAGGTCAATCCCAATCTGACTGGTGTGGAGCTGCAGCGTGCTCAGAAAATCCTCGCTGCAGCAAAAGATATCTACCGCCGCGGTACGGCTTGGACGGAGAACCTGTCTCCGAACATCTCCTGCACGCCTGACCGCGATGTTGCCTATGAGGTTACCGTCAATGGCCGGCAGTATAAGCAGCAGGTCTTTACCTTCTGGTCCAAGACCTGGATCTGCGACTACACCGTGAATGTGTCCTTTACCGATCCTGCCAGTGTCCCTGCAGGCACCAGAATCGTGGACATGAACAACAATGACATCACCTCGATCACCACCAGCGGCACCGGCGACGGCTACGCGGGTCAGTTCAAGGTGCTGTATCCTGTTGACAGCATTGCCGGCCAGACCGGAAGTGCTCAGCTGTCCTTTGATACGGCAATCTCCGCATCGAGAAAACCTCCAACACAGGTATGAACCTCCCCGGTGCCATGGTCACAGTGACTCACATCGAAAGCGGAAAAACTTATTCTGCTGAGACCAATTCCGCAGGTGTGGCCATGTTCAACGATGTCAAGCCCGGTGCTTACCGAATCCAGGAGACCGCAGCACCCTCTGGCTGGCTGCTGAATGACACCATCTATACCACCAATGTGGTGGCCGGAGAAACGACTACATTCCATCTGGTCAATGAAGAGCTGCCCGGTTTGCGCATCATCAAGTATGACCGCAAAAATATGGTCGCCATGCCTGATGTCACCTTTGAGGTCTGGCGTGACGGCGTCTCCATGGGCACGTTCCGGACCGATGAGTTCGGCGAGATTTTGCTCAACGATATTGAACCCGGCACCTATCGGGCGGTGGAAGTGGATACTGGCAATGACGGCTATATCCTGGACACCACTCCCCAGGAGGTAGAGTTGGAAGCTGGCGACGGCATCAAAGAGCTGATGTTCTTCAACGATGTCAAGCCCGGCCTGCGTCTGGTGAAGGTAGATAGTGCTGACCCCTCCAAGGTCATCCCCAATGTCCTGTTTGAGATCAAGTCTGTTGCCGGCGACTACGGCCCCGAGGAGTTCCGAACTGACGAAAACGGTGAGATCGACCTGAGCAAGCTCCCGGCTGGGGCCTATGTGGTAACTGAATTGTCCTGCCCGGGCTACGTCATTGACGAAGCGCAGCGCATCATTCAGCTGGACCCCAACGAGGATGCCCAGTTCGTATTCACCAACAGCATCAAGCCCTCTCTGCAGCTGATCAAGCTCAGCTCCGATGGTTCTGCTCTGGAAGGCGTAACCTTCCGCATTGCCAAGATCGAAGATGGCACTCACTATCTGGATCGTACCACCAATAAGAACGGTGAGATTCTGGTTAGTGATTTGGAGCCCGGGGTCTATTCCGTGCGTGAAACCTCTACGGTGTCGGATCACATCATCGACCTGCGTGAGTATAAGGTGGAGCTGTTCCCCGGCAAGACCAGCACTCTGGTTATCGAGAATCAGATCCGCCCCAACCTCTATGTTTATAAGCACGATGCCGATACTGGCAAGCCCATCCCCGATACCGTGTTCATCGTCCGTGCCGCTGACGGCCACAGCGTCGATGAGATCCGTACCGGAACGGACGGCCGCGCAGAGCTGAAGAACCTGCTTCCCGGCGTCTATGAAATCACTGAGAAGTCCGTTCCTTCTCCTTATCTGCTGGATGCTCCCAGTCAGCTGGTGACCCTCTATCCCAACCGTGACCATACGGTGTACTTTGAAAACCATCAGAAGCCCAGCCTGACCGTCAACAAGATCTGCAGCGTGACGGGCGAGCCTCTGGAGGGCGCAAAGTTCCAGGTGACCTATGCCAGCAACGATACCGAAAGCGGCGAGATCAATGATCTGGGTTATTTCTATTCCGACAAGAATGGCCAGTTCAAGATTTCCAATCTGAAAGATGGCTGGTATAAAATCACTGAGCTGGAGTCCGTTCCGGGCTATCGGATCAAAGATCCCGCCACGCAGGAAGTGTTCGTCAAGGCTGGCGAGAGCAAGACCGTAACCTTCGAGAACACCCCTCTGAGTGCTCTGGTGGTCTTTAAGTTTGATTCCGTCACCGGAGAGGCCGTGAAGAACGCCGTCTTCCAGGTCAAGTACCTCACCGGCACTTCCGGCACCGGCGGAACGGTCATTGGCACCTATAAGACTTCGACCAGCGGCAGCTTCACCGTTACAGGTCTCGACGAAGGCACTTATATCGTCGAGGAATTGGCCAGCGATAGCGGCCATGTCATTGATACTGCGCCCCAGACCGCCTATATCAGCGGCAAGGATCAGGATGTAGTAGAACTGTACTTCGGAAACTCTCCCAAGGGTGCTTTGTTGGTCAAGAAGATCGACAGCGTGAGCCGTAAACCTTTGTCTGATGTGGAGTTCTTCGTCACCACCTCTGACGGTACTGTGGTGGGCGACGCCAACGGCAAGTTCACCACCGACAGCGCAGGCACCGTTCTGATCGAAGATATCGACCCCGGTACCACGCTGGTTGTTAAGGAAACCCGTACTAAGGATAACACCTACATTCTGGATGATACTCCCCAGACCGCCCGCATCAGAGCCGGCCAGACGGTCACACTGGAGTTCCGCAACCAGCCCAAGGGCAATCTCATCATCAATAAGCTGGATTCCATCACAGGCGAGCCTTTGAAGGGTGTTACTTTCAAAATTACCTATGCAGACGGTTCCTATGTGGATGCCGAGGGCGGCAAGCTCTCCACCAAGGGCACCTATGTGACGGACGCCAACGGTCAGATCGTCCTCTCCCATGTCAGCGGCACGCTGGTCGTGACCGAGGAAAAGACCATCGACGGTTACAGTATTGACCCCGAGACCCGCAGCCAGACTGTCGTTGTCAATCCCGATGACACCCAGACCCTCACGTTCTACAACATCCCCAACGGCAGTCTGCTGATCACCAAGGTTGACGGCGTGACCGGCAAGCCTTTGAGTGGTGTTGAGTTCAAGATCGCTGGTTGCAACGGCTGTGAGTATCCCGCAGGAACTTACACCACCAATGAGGACGGTATCATCCGGCTGAACAATATCCCCAGCGGCTGTTACTCCGTGGTGGAGACCTCCGCAAAGGATGGCTACCTGCTGGATAACACCGTGCATACCGTTAAGGTGGAACCCGGCGACTGCAAGGAAGTCACCTTCAGGAATATGCCTCTGGGCGGCCTCGTCATCAAGAAGATGGATGCTGTTACTAAGGAGCCTCTGGCAGGCGCCATCTTCCGTGTGACCACCGCTGCCGGTGCTGCGGTCGGCACTACTGGCGGCGAGTATCGAACTGACGAAAACGGCTATATCTCCATCCCCAAGGTGGAGCCTTCCAGCTTGATCGTGACCGAAGTTCAGGCACCCGAGGGCTACCTGCTGGACGATACCCCCAAGACCATCGAGATCAAGGATCATCAGACCTATGTGCTGGAGTTCTTCAACCAGCCTTTGGGCAATCTCGTGATCCACAAGCAGGATTCCGTGACGAAGGAGCCCCTGGAAGGTGTCCAGTTCAAGATCACCTACTCTGACGGCCGTGTGGTTGACGCCGATGGCGGCCAGCTCTCCTCTAACGGTCTGTACTGGACCGATAAGGATGGCATGATCAAGATCGATGGCATCACGGGGTCCATCGTCGTGACTGAGGTGCAGAGCATCCCGGGCTATACCATCCATGAAGAGACCCGCAGCCAGACCGTGGTAGTGAATACCAACGACACGCAGAGCTTGTATTTCTACAACGATCCCATCGGCGGTGTGGAGATCATCAAGGTCAATGCCGATAAGAAGACCGAGCGCATCCCCAATGTGAAGTTCGAGATCCGCCGTGCGGATGACGGCCTTGTGGATACTGTGACCACCGATAAAAATGGCCGCGCCTTCCTGTCTCTGGAGGATGGCCACTACTATGCCGTTGAAATCGAAAGCGCGGATGGCTTCGAGCTGGACAACACCCCCCACTACTTCGAGGTGAAGGACGGAAAGACTACCACCCTCACCGTCGAAAACAAGGCCCTGTCCGGCATTCTGATCCATAAGATCGATAGCGTTACTGGTGAGGGCATCTATGGCGTGACCTTCCTGCTCTACGATGGCAACAAGAACCCCATCGGCCAGTATGAATCCGATCAGGACGGCTGGGTATACATCACCGGCCTCACCGAGTCCGGCCGCTACTACATCCGTGAGTTTGAGAATGAGGGCTACAATGTGGATACCCAGCTCAAGACCGTCTATGTGAAGGCTGGCAAGACCATTGAGATCGAATGGGAGAACGAACCCATCACCGGCCAGATTCAGATTTACAAATACGCTGCCGAGTATAACGAGATCACGGGCACCGCGCCTGGCACTCCTCTGGCAGGTGCAGTCTTTGAGATCATCAATGCCCGCAGTGGCAAGGTCGTGGACTACATCACCACGGATGCCCGTGGCGTAGCAGCCAGTAAGCCCTTGCCCCTGACCCGCTATCAGATCCGTGAAGTTAAGGCGCCCGCGTACTGGCAGCTGGATTCCACCATCCATGATGTGACGCTGGAATATGCAGGCCAGATCATCAAGCTCTCCGCCTATGACAAGCCCTCTTCTCTGGGTGTGTCCATTACCAAGCGGGGCAATGCTGAGGTCATGGCCGGCAGCCAGATGCGCTATGACGTTACGGTGGCGAATACCAGCAATGTGCCTCTGGAGTCCTTCTACTGGCACGACCGCATCCCCACCGATATCGCCAATGCCACGGTGCTGTCCACCGGAACTTACAGTGCCCGCCTGACTTATCGGATTCTGTATAAGACCAACTACATGGCGAACTATCAGGTGCTGGCCTCCAATCTGCTGACCAGCAACAACTACAGCTTCGCTCTGAACGCCATCCCCATGCAGGCCGGCGAGGTCGTGACCGATGTGTACTTTGACTTCGGCACCGTGCCCGTGGGCTTCCAGTCCGTGACCCATCCCACCCTGAGCGTGATGGTCAAGGGCACCGCCGTCAATGGCTATCAGATGGTCAACCGTGCTGATGTGGGCGGTATGTATCAGAACACCTGGCAGACCGCACAGGCCAACTGGATCACTATTGTCCGGAAGATGTGGAACACTCCCACACTGCCCAAGACCGGCTATTGATCCATAGCCATTCAATTTAACGACTGACGAAAGCCTGTGCAGGATTCCTCTTCGAGGAGACCTGCACAGGCTCTTCATATCATGGAGGTTTTGATTATGGAACACATTCGTCTTCAGCTGATCCCCATTAAGGAAATGAATAAGGACCTGTATTGCCAGGACGGAGTGCACAGCAACTATTTCCGTGAGTTCGTCCAGATGATGCTCTGTCACGCATGGAGCATTGGTTTTCTGCCTTCTGAGCTTTGGGATGCGATTCCCGACATTGCGCAGGCCGCTACCATGCACGATATCGGAAAGACTGCACTGCCTGAAACGATCATCAACAAAAAGGGCGCTCTTTCTTCTGCGGAACGGGAGTTTGTCAAAGCACATACCATCCTGGGCGCTGCCATGGTGGAGATCGCTCTGGCCGAAATGAAAGACGATCCGATTTATGAGTATGCCCTGGAGATCTGCCGGCACCATCATGAGCGGGTCAACGGCCGTGGCTATCCTGACCGTCTGTGCGGAACTGAGATCGCACCCTATGTTCAGGTCATCAGTCTGGCCGACGCCTACGATGCGCTTCGCAGTCCCAGAAGCTACCGGGATGCCATCTCGGATGCTCAGGCAGTGAAAATGCTTCTGGACGAAGAGTGCGGCGCATTCGATCCGGATCTCATTGACTCTTTTGAACCGATTCTCGGTGAGCTCTGGGAACTGTCACAGCATGTGGCTGAGGAGCCGAACCATGAACGAGAGAGAAAAGAACAGTCTTTCTGAAACCGCAAGTACAGCGCGCATGATCCATGGGGCGGTACGAACCGGGAAAGCCATTTCGGGCGCAGCCAAAGGTGCTGCGATGGGAGGGCCTTACGGGGCGGCAATCAGTGCAGTCCTTTCCTCCAAAAAGCACATCGGAGCGATTCTTGCAGTGGTTATTGTTTTGCTCATGCTTCCGGTTCTTTTCGTCCTCATGCTTCCCTCCGTCATCTTCGGCGGCTTGACCAGTCCCAATTCAAGTACAAATCCAGACCAGCCTATTCTGAACGATACGCCTGCCATCATCGAAACCACAAACAATCTGGCCTTCGCCATCAACCAGATTCTTGGCGAAGGCATCGATGATGTTACCACGCGCATTGCAGCTGATTTCGCAGCCACTTCCGGAGACAACTATGAGATCATCAATCCGTATGAAGGCAACCTGATCAGTAACACAAATTCCTTTTTAGGCCAATACTGCGCGGCAAAGAATCTGGACTGGAGATCCATTTCTCCCTCTGACCTTGAAGCCATGCTTCGGGCTGGGAAAAGCCATCTCTACACATACACCAGCAAAACCGAGACCAGATGGGTAGACGCAGATGACCCCAACACCCCGGATGTGGTCGAGCAGGATTCGGAACTGTGGTACATCTACACAATCGTGTATAACGGCGAACGGTATTTTGCAGACACGATCTTCCAGCTCAGTGATGAGCAGAAAGTTCTGGCCGATGACTATGCATGGAATCTGAGCCTGTTCCTTGGTGACGGGATGTTCCAGGGCATTTTCACAGATGAAGCTATGACAGGCATACCGTCTCTTGGCGACGTCACCTTCACAGATGGCGCAACAGAGGTAGTCTACTTCAACCAGCTGGATGAACGATACTGCAACGAGCCTTACGGCACCGACCACATCGGTGGCTATGGCTGTGGCCCAACAGCCATGTCCATTGTGGTATCCTCTCTGACCAGCGATACGGTAGACCCGGTGGAAATGTCCGAGTGGGCCTATGAGAATGGCTATTGGTGCAGTAAGAGCGGTTCCTACCACAGTCTGATCCCCGGTGCCGCCGAAAACTGGAATCTACCTGTTGCAGGCTGCACCGCATCCGAGCCGCAGAGGATCTTGGATGCACTGGCCGATGGAAAGCTGGTAGTATCGCTGATGACAAAAGGACACTTCACCTCTTCCGGCCACTTCATTGTCCTGCGCGGTGTGCAGAACGAAAAGATCCTCGTTGCCGACCCTTCCAGCTATACCCGCAGCCAGAAAACCTGGGATCTTTCCATCATCCTGAGCGAGGCCAGCCGCAGTGCTGCGGCCGGAGGCCCATTCTGGATCATTGGATAAATGCAGCACACTTTCAAAATATCCTCGCTAACCCATATATTTGTATTGCAAACTGCGATACAAATGGGTATAATAACTGTGAAAGGTGGTGCAATTCATGGCAAGCAAAACCGCAAATGTTACCGCGCGCGTACAGCCCGAAATTAAACAGCAGGCAGAAGATATTCTGGAGCGCCTCGGCATTCCCGTTTCTGTCCTGATTGATTCTCTTTATCGTCAGATCATCATGACCAACAGCATTCCCTATTCTTTTAGTGTTCCTTCCATCCCTACTCGCGATGCTATGTCCACTGCACAGTTTAACGAAATGATGGAGAAAGGGCTGAATCAGGCGAAGGCAGGTCAGGGCATGGATCTCGACGATGCATTTGCTAGAATCAGCGAGAGCATCTAACTATGGATTATAAAGTTAAACTTACGGACCATGCTGTTGCACAACTGCAAGAAGCGGTGATCTATATCTCAAAGGTTCTTCAAGCTTCTACGGTTGCAAAGCACTGGGCCGCCCGGGTCAAAAAGGAGCTTGCATCTCTGAGCACGATGCCTGCCCGTTATCCTTTAACGGAGGAAGAGCCGTGGCACACCGAGGGCATCCATAAGATGTCCGTTGAAAACTTCCTGGTATACTACTGGATCAACGAAGAAAAAAAGATCGTCTGGATCACCGCGATAGTCTATGCACGGCGTGACCAGCTTCGTGTGCTCCGAGAGATGCCGCCCCAGTAATTCATTGCGAATATCTAAAACTCAATATCTTTGAAAGCGTGTACTGCAGTTTGAAGTACACGCTTTTTTTGTTCGACCGTTGATCCTCCACACGAGGAATCTACGGTCGAATTTTTTATTTACAAAAAGTTCATCATTTGGCGGGCCCATTTTCCCGTTGAGCGGTGCGTATTAAAGCGAAGGAATTCAGGAGGTTCCTATCATGAGTACAACCAAATATCGTTTGTTAGACTTTGCGACTGGATGCGAAGGCCATTGGCAGAACGCTCTCTACATTCCTTGCGGCCAATGTAATCGCCTTTGCAAGCTGGATCGTCGTGGCTGTCTGATGACTGTCTCGCCCGGCGGCGAACCGGTTCTCATCGGCGTGAAGCGTTATGAGCGGCTGATTGGTCAGGAGATCAACCCCAAAGACTGCTGCGGCAGCATCAGCCGGGAAACCTTTGAAACAGTTTACTCCAGATACCTGCTGTGGGAACTGGATTCTGCCAACCAGTGTCCGCTCCGTCAGCTGGATAAGAGAGTTCAATCCGACTAAATACCACACATCACTTTCGACCAAAGGAGGTTTTATGAAACGACCCAATATCAAATGCCCCTACTGCGGATCTCAGGCGTTCCTTCGTCCTGCGTCCGTACTGAATAAGCACGGCCCCGTCTATGACGGTGAAAAATACTATGTCTGCGCCCGATACCCATTCTGCGATTCCTATGTGAAAGCCCACGCCTTCAACCAGATGCCCATGGGCACCCTTGCTAACAGCAGTCTGCGGCGTAAGCGCAGAGATGCCCACATCGCGCTGCAGAAACTCTGGGAACACGGTCTGATGACCCGCAAGGAGGCCTATCGCTGGCTCCAGACCCAGATGGGACTTACCGCAGAGGACACCCATATCGCCAAATTCTCCGAGCAGCGCTGTGAACAGGTCATCCAGCTCTGCCACCGATTTCCTCAACTCCGAAACATCGCAGCGTAAGAAAAACAAAGTCCACCAAAGAAAGAAGGGATAACATGAAATTTGACCAGCCTTTGAATGATGTGCAGAGAGCCATGGTAGAAGATACGCTCCCTGTTGCACGCTGGACCGTTCGCAAATATATCGCCAGTAACGAAAACATCGTTGGCCTCAGCCTGGAGGATCTTCATCAGGAGGCGTATCTGGCCCTGTGTGGAGCTGCTTCCACCTACAATGACCGCCACGCTCAGTTCAGTACCTATGCAGTCACTGTGATCCATAACCATCTGATCGACTATTGCCGGCGCATCTATTCCGGTAATCAGAACTTGCCCACGCTCTCCATTGATGCTCCCTGCGGCGGAGACGGCACATCCAACTTCCTCGAAAACGTGTCTGATGTAGATGATCGCTTTGAGGAAAAGTGCCTGTCCAGAATCTGGGTCAGCGACTTTCTTGAGCAGCGGAAGGTCAGTTATACCGGCTGTGCCAAGCTGGGCATTGAGGCCCTTGAGCTGAAGGTCATGGACGGCTATGGCGTTACGGATATCGCAAAGATGTACCAGTCCAAGCCCAATCTGGTGGGCGCCTGGATCTCCAAGGCAACGCAGAAGATCCGAGAGGACATGACCATGTCCGAGTATTCCGCTCTGGACGTTGAAAATAGTCTCCCAAATCCGTAGAAGTAAGTAAAACCCATAGGAGGTAACAATATGGACAACCGAACATTTTACACGGCTGTCGGAAACCTTCGCAGAAAGACGGAGGGATTCGGCCAAGCCTATCCCGTGATCGTAGTGAACCGGCAGGAATATGCCATGGACATACAGGAAATGACCGTCTGGACAGCACTGTGCTGGCGGCTTCTGGACTTCAAGCAGCTTGAAAACAAATATGAGATGCTGGCAAAGAGCAGTCCTACGCCTACCCGCACTCTGGAGTCCTGTGTGGAACGGCTCAAGACCCGGGGTTTGATTGCCTCCGGCTCCGGTGCGACCGACTTCGACGCCCTCTACGACCTGCTCAGCGGTCTGTATGTGGTGCCGCTGTCTGAAAGTATGCCTCTGCGGCTTGCCGCCTTTTTGAAGCTCGTTCTGCTCAAGGGCACCCCTTACTCCAAGGCAAAGGTGCTTTTTGAGAAGGACAACCCCAACGACCGTGAAGCGCAGGTCATGGCTCTGTCCCGCCAGGCCCTGCTGTCCACAGCGGAGCTGATCAAATGCGTGGAGGTCGGTGCCACGGACATCTCTACAGACTGCAAGCTCCTGAATGCCCTCTATGCCGACACCGACACCACCTGCGATAATATCCGGTACATGATGCAGGATGTGCCCAGTCAGGCACCCGTTACCATGGCAGTTGCAAACCTCTATCTGCGCAAGCAGATCATCTTCGAGTGGGTCTGAGAATGAAGCATCTGCCCGAATGGCCCGCTCCACTGCTTCGGAAGTGGCTCCTGTCTGCCGCCATTGGCTTGGGATGCCTGCTCGTTGGCATCACCATGTATTTTGCTCTGGATGATAAGGTCATGCTGATACTCTCCATTCTGCTGACGCTGCTGACTGCCGGACACTGCACGATGCTTTATCTTCAGATCGGACGCGAAGCCTACGAGTGTGTGGAGGGCGTCTGCATCAAGATCCAAAAGGCTCCCCTGCGCAAGCAGAGGAGCCTTTGGCTTCTCACGGATAGCGGTATTGAGCACACGGTGACCTTGGACACAAAAATCCCTGTCCGCATCGGAAACTGTTACCGCCTGTTCTATCTGGCCACGGAGGCTGATGGTCTGTACCAACTCTTTCCCGCTCCGCAGCAGTTTCTTGCCCTTGAAGATTTGGGTGAGTATCAAGTTACCGATGTTTCGCAGGAATAGGCGAAAAATAAGACCAGTCCCATTTCTGAGACTGGTCTTTACTCCAAGATTCAGTTACCAAACAGAACTGCCTATTCGCAAAACTGGAAATGGCAGAATTGAGGTTTTTATTTCAAATTCAATACCATGAGCAATTCATCGTAGTATTCTCCATTTTTGAGTTTCAACGAAAGAGGGCGCTCTCCGTAAACTACAAACCCCATTTTTTTGTAAAGATTGACCGCAGAGGTGTTGTTAGCAGCAACTTCCAACTCAAGTACCTCATATCCTGCTTGCTTTGCGAAAGCAATTAGTTCGGATAGGATTTTTCTACCTATGCCTTGTCCCCAATCGCTCTTAAGCATTGCCATTCCAAATGTAGCTCTGTGCAGAGTTTTCTTTCTCTCCATAACACAAGATAAACTGGCGTTGCCAACCAATCTATCGCCATCAAAAGCAGAAATCATTATGCTACCTTTGTCTTCAGAATAATGGGAAATGAAATCTTCCTCGTCTTTAATTGAGAAATCCAGTTCCTCTGGGTAACTAAGACCGTATTCTGTCTCCGATGCGGTGGTCTTCAAATAATCTATCATCTTCTCGGCATCTGCCAGCTCTGGACTTCTCAATGTA